>Ga0182745_1000255_pt1 | contig 65070 bp, 56 predicted proteins | sample eDN3rd30CKraftBY_FD_128523 | JGI IMG/M metagenome (GOLD analysis project Ga0182745, IMG submission 128523) | Enriched backyard soil microbial communities from Emeryville, California, USA - eDNA 3rd pass 30_C Kraft BY (version 2) (version 2) | ecosystem: Environmental > Terrestrial > Soil >... | reverse complement strand
TACGCCACGATCCATCAGCAGCGGCTGCGGCGCCACCGTGAAACCCAGTCGCCGACCGTGTGTGGCAAGCGTCCGGATATCACCCTGCTGGCCTTGTGCATAACGGAAGTTGTCGCCAACCACCACCATTTCCGCGCGGAGGGCTTCCGCCAGAACCTTGGCCGCAAACTCCTCTGCGGAAAGTCTGGACAATTCTTCGTCGAAACGAATCACCACCACCTCGTCCGCGCCGCAGGCCTTCAACTGTCGCGCACGCTCTTCCAGCGAATACAAAGGCTCCGGCGCCCGCTCTGGAGCCAGCACGACGGCGGGATGCGGATAAAAGGTGAGCGCGCAACGGATGGCGCCCGAATGGGCGGACGGATCACCTAACGCGGCAAGCAGCCTTTGGTGACCGCGGTGTACACCATCAAAGTTTCCGATGGCGATACGGCGGGCAACCTGTGGAAGCGCCCGCAACGTGGCGAGCGTAAATACTTCGGGACCACTACTCATGCGATTGCTCTTCCACAGGCAGGCTCCAGCAGGACTCCAGCTCCAGTCCGTCGTAAGCGAGCCGCACATAGGGCGGCAAGGTCTCTTCCGTCTGGGCGTGACCCAGGTCATGGGATATGTGCGTGAAGAAGGCGCGCTTCGGGCGCAACATCTCAACCAGTCTCAGGGAACTCTCCACCGTGGAATGGGTCGGATGGGGCTTGTGCCGCAGCGCGTCAAGAAACAGGATGTCCAGATTGCGTAGCATCGATAGCGACGAATCCGGAATTGAGTTGAAATCTGTCAAATACGCCACATTCCCAAACCGAAACCCGACGCAATCCGTGTTCCCGTGCACGATCGGAATGGGTTGAAAGCGCAGGCCGTGAACATTAATACAGCCGTGGCGGATCTCGTGGGTTTCCAGCTTGGGCCGCGATGAAAGCGACGGCGCTTCGTTGAACGCATAAGAAAAAGTCTGGCGAATGGTAGCCAGCACCTCTGCGGATGCATAGATGGGCACGCTTGCCCGGGTCACGAAGTTGAACGGACGCACATCATCCAGACCCAGAATATGGTCCGCGTGATTGTGCGTGATAAAGATGGCGTCCAGCCGTCGCATGCTGCTCCGTAAAGCTTGCTGGCGCAGGTCAGGCCCGGTGTCGATTAACACCTCGTGCCCCTCATAGCGGATCAGCAGACTCGGTCGCAGCCGTTTGTCACGCGGATCGGTGGAGATACACACCGGACAACGACAGGCGATCATGGGGACTCCGGTGCTGGTGCCCGAACCCAGAACGACTATGGAAATGCATGTATCTCGCGTTTGGGACATGAATACTCGAACACACTGCTACAACTGACCTTACTTGGACGCTTGTTGACTCACCTGTACAAAACGGAAGCGCAGGTCTGTCAGCGTGTTTTCCAGCAACAGCTTTTCCGAAAGACTCAGGTTCCCCTGCGTCTTCTGCTGCAGCATCGCCAGCAGGTCAATCGTGTGACGGGCGATGGGAAGGTTCGGTTCTGGCGTGCTGCTCTCGTCCAGTCGCAACAGGCCGAGCTGCAACTGAGCCTGCGTGGAAAGCGAATAGATCAGAAACGTGAAGTCGGCGGGAGGAATCGGCATACCGCCGCCTACTGCGTTCATGTCAGCGACGGAATCGATGGTATCCCAGGAATCATTCGGTTGGTCAACATCCGAATGTCCGTCGTCAGAAAGGTTGGCAGGAATTTTATCGTTGCTATCCATGGTGCAATACAACTCCATTTTAGCTTGCCCTAGCAAGGGACGGGACGCAGAAAGTGTTCGAGCGCTCCACGGCTTGGGATTCTATGCTTAATCTTCCCGTTTCCGTTCGTCGGGCAAGCTTTCGTTTTCAGGAACTTCCAGAAGCACCCCCACGACATGGGAGGTTTCTTCCGCAGATGTAATGGCAGACCGAACAGGGGAGTCGGGTTCCGCATCTTCGGAGGCGTTAAGGACCGGTTCATCGGTAGCTCGCGGAATAGCCAGCGCCATCCGCCTCGACACAATCGTCCCGAGAACAGCCCCAAACACAATGTGTGCCCACATTAGGTGCGAGTGAATGCCATAAATCACGATGTAGCGTGACCAACTCTCCCACCACACCCGGTCCCCCACCATGAACAGAATCAATGCATAGAACACCCCAAGCAGATAGGGCCCAATGCCTCCGCGCCGCAAAGGAAAACAACAGGTAAACATCAAGCCGCTGGCGACGAAATACAGAAACACAAAAGAAAAGCCAACGATCGTGTGATAAGCGGCCCCCATCTCAATGACGATGGGAGGATAGACGGCGGTGGAGAACAAGTTTCCGTAGGCATACCAAGGCATGCCGTACAGCCGGGAAAGGAGCACCAGCAGAAGCACCGCCAGCACAGCGCCGCCAACGGAGACCTCAACCGCCGCGACCAGCTTGTGGCGCACACCAGTCATCGCGGGTTTCTCGGACATATTCTCCAGCCTACCCCACTCGCATGCTTAAGCTTTCGAAGCACGGTTTATGGAGCGACCGGAAACTCGCACTGCAAGGTATAGTAACGACAGTCTAGAGGAGCATCGCCAACGCCAAAGGGTAGAGGCTTTCCCATGCATTCACATCGACCCACGCATCTACACCGGGTGGTAATCACCGGCATTGGCGCTGTCAGTCCGAACGGCATCGGCCGCGAGAACTTCTGGCGAGCGACTCGCGACGGGGTAAGCGGCGTTCAACGAATAACGCGCTTTGATCCTAGCCAACTGCAATGCCAGATTGCAGGCGAGATAAAAGGCTTCGACGAAAGCCTCTACGTCACCGCCAAAGATCGTCAGCATGTGTCTCGCGTCACGCCGCTGGCTATCGCCGCCACGCAGGAAGCGTTGGAGGATGCGCGACTGAATACAGTATCCATGGATCGGGATGCCCTTCGTCAGGTGGGCGTCGTTGTCGGGTCGGGTGGAGGTAGCCAGGAGTTCACAGAGGAGCAGTATCGGCTCTATTACACCAACCAGTTGAAGCACTGCAGCGTGTATGTCATCCCTACCTCCACAATCGGCACCCTGGCCAGCGAAGTCTCCATGCGCTTTGGCTTCCGAGGGCTCAGCCACGTCATCAGCACGGGCTGCACTTCATCCACCGACGCCATCGCCTACGCATACCGACAGATTCAACTCGGAACCATAGATTGCATGGTTGCCGGTGGGGCCGACGCGCCACTTGCACCGCTGATCATGCGCGGCTTTCTGTTGATGCGCATCATGTCCACGCGATGGAACCAGGAACCTGAGCGAGGTTCGCGTCCGTTCTCCAAAGACCGCGATGGTTTCGTGATCGCGGAAGGCGCCTGGTTCTTCGTCCTGGAAGAGCTGGAACGAGCCAAACGCCGCGGAGCCACAATCTATGGCGAAATCGTGGGGTATGGCTCCACTTGCGAGGCGTATCACCGTGTCCGTTTAGAGGAATGTGGAGAGGAACCCGCCCGCGCCATGCGTCTTGCAATGGGAGAAGCAGGCATCGGCCCGGAGCAAGTCGACTACGTCAACTACCACGGCACTTCTACGGACCTGAACGACCGTATCGAAACGCGGGCGATGAAAATTGCCTTGGATAAACGCGCTACCCAAGTACCCGGTTCCGCGCTCAAAAGTATGATCGGGCATCCGCAAGGGGCCTGTGGCGCCGCCGGTATCGCCGCAACATTACTGGCAATGCGCGATGGCGTGCTGCCACCCACCATCAACGTGGAAGAGCCAGACCCAGAATGTGATCTTGATTACGTTGCGGATATCGGGCGCAAGGCTCACATCGAATACGCCCTCGCCAACTGCATCGCATTTGGCAGCAAGAACTCCGCAATGGTGCTCCGTCGCTGGACGGAGTAGGCACATTCGCAAGTAGAGTGTCTACTAACCCAGATTGATCACGTAAACGGCCATCAGAGCGATAATCAACACGCTAGCAATCCACAACCACAATGTATTCCAAGATCCTGGAGCAGTCTCTGCCGGCTGGCGCTTGTAGCGAAGGTAGAGCACGCCCACGCAGATCACGGGTAATGAAAGTGCCTGAGCAAGACCACCGGCGACCACCATCGATACCGGGTTCTTGAAGATAAAGAATAGCGAGATAGGGATGACGGTCAGCACCCACACAAAACGGTCTCGCCATTTGTTCCGCGCCACCGAGTCGTCTCGGCGAAAGCCACCCATCATTCGGACCATATCCGCGTAGATGCGCGAGTGTGCGGCAGTTGCGGCAAAGATGGTGCCGTACAGTGTGGCCACTGCCCCGATGTAAAACAACACTAGCGCCCATTCACCCAGGGTGGAGGTATAGAGCTCCGACAGCGTCGCAATCATGTGATGCGCATCCGGCACCATACCCTTGGGGTGCAATACCGCTGCGCCCAGGATGTAGAAGGCACAGGTAGCAATGGTATACACCGCCATGGATGAGATCACATCAATGTGCATCACGCGGATCCAACCGCGCGCGCGGGCGATCCATTCCGGCGAACCATCACGCACCCCCGTTGACCGCGCGTAGCCCTTCTCCACACACCAGTAGGGGTACATGAAAATCTCGCTGGCGCCCACTCCCGTCATGCCAAACACCGCCACTGCCGTCTGCCATCCGCCTTGAGGGATAGTGGGCCACAACCCATGAAACAACTCCCCCCAAGCGAATTCCGGAGCCTTCATCACCATGGCCGCGGAAAGTACAGTCAACATGGTGAAGAAACCAACCTTCACCATCGCTAGGCTTTCAATTCGGTGATAGCCACCGCCTAACAGCAAAGCAAGGGACACTGCCACGATAGGAACAATCCACAACTCGATGCTGACTACCGGCATCAGCGAATGAAGCACCTGCGCCACGCCACCAAACATGGCCCCCACTTGAAACATGGTCATCATCACCATGGCCGCCCAAATCCAAACAATCCAGTTCACACCAAACAGGCGTGGTCCGGGAACATGATTGAAGGCCTCTAGGCCGGTCTCGCCGGTTGAGATAACATAGCGCCCCAGTTCCGCCTGCATGATCGGCTTGATGAAGCAACTGAAGAGGATAATCCAGAGCGCAACAAACCCCGCTTGTGCGCCGAGTGTGGTCGTGGCAATCAGCTCACCGGAACCCACAATCGAGGCGGCCAGGATCATGCCGGGACCAATCTTCCGCAATGTGGCGGCAGCCGTAACCGGGGGAACCTCGATGGCTCTAGAATCGAGTTGATAAGGATCGAGCAATCCCGGTTCGGCGGACGTAGCCCTGGTGGTCTCTGGCACAGCGGACGACATAGTAGGGCAGTCTATCGCAAGCGATGCCTTGTGCCCTAGCGCAACGCTGCGATTTCCGTCGAATCTTCCGGTATGGTCTCGGGCCAAGGCTCGGGCCATTGCCGACGAAACGCCTCCGGCGGTGGGGCTGTTACGACGACCGTTTCGCCGGTTGCGGGATGGGTAAATGCGATCCTCCAGGCATGTAGGAACATTCGTTCGTTGGCAGCAGCTCCATAGGAAACATCGCCCAGGATGGGGTGACCCAAATGTGCCGCATGCACACGAAGCTGGTTGGTGCGGCCCGTCAGCGGATTCAGCAGCACAAGGCTGCGGCCTTGCACACGACCCAACACACGCAGCAAGCTGATTGCGGAAGCACCGTCTTCCCGAACTCCGAAGTGAGGTGCTTCTTCCGCGATGCGAGCAATCGGGGCATCCACACGCACGGCATCATTCGCGACCTTCCCTTCAACGATGGCCAAGTAGGATTTACGTACCGTGCGCGCCACAAAATCTGCAGAGATCGCGCGCGCCGTGTCGCGCTCTTTGGCCACCAGCACAACACCCGAGGTGTCTTTATCCAGCCGATGCAAAAAGGATGGCCAAATCACCGGGGTCGCGGCATGGTTCACCAGCATCCCTTCGTGGAGCCATGGATTCCATTTCGCTAACAGAGTTCCCGTCAGAGTGCCGCGTTTCACGCCCAGCGTAGGGTGAACCAGCATCCCCGCCGGTTTGTCTACGGCCACCATTGCGCCATCTTCCCACAACACCGCAAGCTCTGCGGGTTCGGGTGGCAGTGGAAGAACTTCGCGCTTATTCCAGCGTAGCTGTAGCCTGTCTCCCTCTTTCAGCCGCATGCCGGTCGTTAGCGCTCGCCCGCTGCATGTCACGCCCTGTCTGGATAGAAGCACCCGCAACTTTGTTCGACTCAGCAGTGGCAGACGAGGGGACAGATAGTCTTCCACCCGACAACCAGCCTCCCCGGATGAGATCACAAACTCCGCGTTAACCACTTCATCCTGGATATCCACCTCTGTATTGTCTCGCTGGTTTACGACCACACAAAACATCCCCTTATTTTTCTCCTGACTCTGCTCAGGACTCGCCCCAAAGCAGCGGCGCTCGCCACATAGATCTCCGAAACGTTTGCCTGTCTATAAGCATCTTAATGGTGCCGAAGAAATTCGGAGAGGCAAGTAACGAGGAGAGACCGATGACCATTCGACACATTTCCAAGACCTTGGCGATGTTCTCCATCCTTCTCCTGGCTACCTTCGCGGTTAGCGCGCAAGACAGCGAGCGGATGGTGGATCGAATTGCCAAGCAAGTGCGCAAAGAACTGGTGACCTTGCCGTTCTACAGCGTATTCGACAACTTCCGTTTCAAGGTTTCTCCCCAGGGCGAGGTAACGTTGCTGGGTGAAGTAAGCCGTCCGACGTTGAAGAGCACTGCGGAGAACGTGGTTAAGAAAATTGAAGGCGTCACCAAGGTGACGAACGAACTTGAAGTGCTGCCACTTTCTCCTAACGATGACCGCATTCGTCTGGGCACGTTCCAGGCAATCTACGGCCATAACACTCTGCGGCCTTTGGCCGTACGCGCGGTGCCGCCCATCCACATTATTGTGAAGAACGGCAACGTCACGCTGGAAGGTGTTGTAGCCACAGCGCTCGAAAAACAGATTGCGGAAGCACAGGCGCGTCAGGTCCCCGGCGCCTTCCAGGTAACCAACAACCTGCAAGTCGAACGGCAGGAAAAGGATTCCTAACCAGAAGGCTCTGGTTGGGTTCTTTGACGCAAACGCCCTCACGGGCCTGCTGCTCTTGTGTTGTTTAACCTTCGTGTAGAATGATCCGCCATTGCGGAGAGCCCCACCCGCTGCCCATAAGCGAGCCGGTGGGGCTTTATTTTTTGCATGCACGTTGCCCAGGCTACATCACTGGTCCGATACGCCACGGCACAAACTCCCGATGTCCGAATTGCTCGGCGGCCGTACGATGCCCACTCGCCACCGCCAACATCAGCTCAAAAATCTCTCGACCGATTTCTTCCACCGTGGAGGTTCCATCCATGATGCGGCCCGCGTTCAAATCCATGTTCTCGCGCATCCGTTCGAACATCGCGGTATTGGTGGCAATCTTGATTACCGGCGCGATGGGATTTCCAGAGGCGCTTCCCCTGCCGGTGGTGAAGGCCACCATGTTGCACCCTCCAGAAACTTGGCCAGTCATGGAGACGGGATCGTAGCCCGGCGTATTCATGTACACCATGCCCGGCGCCGTTATCTGTTCCGCATAATCCAAGACTTGTGTCAGAGGCGACGTGCCGCTTTTGGCAACCGCGCCGAGACTCTTCTCCAGAATCGTGGTGAGTCCGCCTTCTTTGTTTCCCGGAGACGGATTGTCATTGAAGCTGCCGGTGAACCGATTCAGATACTCCTTGTAACCGCGCACACATTCCAATAACTGCTCCGCGACTTCCCGATTACGTGACCGGCGCACCAACAGGTGCTCGGCGCCAAAAATCTCAGGGGTTTCCGAGAGCACCGCCGTCGCCCCAATCGCAGCCAACAAATCGCTTGCATATCCCAAGGCCGGGTTCGCCGTGATCCCTGAGAACGAATCAGATCCGCCACACTGCAAGCCCACATTGATGCCGGTTGCGGGCAAGGACTCCCGCTGCATGGCGCGGATGCGTTCGATATGCGTACGCACGGCCGCCACGCCCATCTCTACCGTCTTCCGTGTACCCCCGGCATCCTGCAAGGTAGTAGCCACGATGTGCCCCGTATTGGTGACGCCCGGCGGAAGATAGGCATCAATCTGATTCACTTCGCAGCCCAGCCCCAACAGAATCGCTCCAGCGACATTGGGATGGTTCAACACGCCCGCCACCACCCGATGCAGTTGCTGCGTATCCGGACCGATGCTGTGCGCGCAGCCCTCACCATGCCCAAAGGAAACTATCCCGTCCACGTTTGCAGGCAGCGCTTCTCCTCGGAAAGCGTCTGCGATCAGCGAAGCCGCGTGCGCGGCGCAGTTGCTGGCGGCAACCACGGCGATGTAGTTGCGGGTGCCCACGCGGCCATCAGCTCGCCGATAGGCCTGTATGCGCGGAATGGGCTCTGCGGGTACCGGGATGGCCAACTCCCGTTCCGGGAACTCATACGCCATCTCGAATTCCTCGAAACCCAGGTTGTGGACGTGAACATGCTCCCCGGGCTGGATATCCGTCTTTGCACGTCCGATGATCTCCGCGTAGCGCAGCACCACATCACCAGCACGCACGGCGGCGATGGCCACCTTGTGCCCCATGGGGATCTGCTGCTTCGTCGTCAGGTCCACACCGGGAAGCAGAATCCGCTGGCCAAGGGGTAGGTTTACCCGCGCGATGCCGACATTATCGCGGATGTTCAAACGGATGACGGCGTTTTCCGCCGTAGCCGACGGCTGAATGCTCACCAGTTCTGGTCTTGTCACGGACATACCCCTCGTGCGGCTCAAAGCCGCAGTCTGCGATTTCCGTCACGCTCACCACACTCCACGCCCAGGGATACTCACAACCAACGCGGATGCCACTGCCCCTCCCTTAGATCCGGACGAGAGGGCCGCAGACGCCAGAAATATCCCGTCGCGCTTGGTGGGTTTGCGCGAACGTCCCAACCATCTTACTGAAGGACAACTAAAAGAGCAGTTCCACTCCCACCCCTTGCCAGATCAGGTATAGGATACAGATTTAACATTCCCATGCTGACCCGAAGACAGATTCTCACCACTGCCGCCATGGCCCCCGCAATCGTCCCCAGTTCCGTATTCGGCGCTCAGGCTCCCAGCAAACGGATGACGATCGGCTTCATCGGAACTGGCAACAATGGTTCCGGGTGGATGGAGCCCTTTCTGAAGAATCCCAGAGTCCATGTGGCTGCGGTATGCGACGTAAATAGGGAAAGCGCCGGGTACTGGAATGGCACGGTCCGTGGTAGTGAACCCGCTCGGCTGCAGGTGAACAAGGCCTATGGCAACCAGGATTGCCGGGTGTACACCGACTATCACGAACTCTTGAGCCGCAACGATATCGATGCCGTCTACATCGGCACTCCAGATCATTGGCACGCCTTGCAAGCCGTTCATGCAGCCCAGGCCGGGAAACACATCCTTTGTCAAAAACCACTGGCGACCACCATTGCCGAGGGCCGCGCGATGGTCAATGCCGTGCACAAGGCTGGGGTCGTTTGGCAGACCGGCAGTCAGCAGCGCTCAGACTGGGCCTTTCAGCGCGTACGCGAACTCGTACGCAGCGGACGCATTGGCAAAGTCTACATGGTGCGCATCGGGCTACCCGGTGGCATCCCTGATTTCGGAAAGACGGCAGCGGAAACCTCCACCCGCCCTGTTCCCGATGGCTTCCTTTACGACCAGTGGTTGGGACCGGCCCCGGAAGCCCCCTATTCCCCGGCAAGGGTAGGTGTAAACTTCCGCTGGAACCGCGACTATTCTGGCGGGCAGCTCACAGACTGGGGAGCCCACAATCTGGATATCTCGTCCTGGCTGCTAGACCGCGAAAACGATGGCCCTATCAAAATCCGTTACGCCCACGGGCAATGGGCGGAACACCCCATCTACAACACTGCCACCGACTTCTATTACGAATGTGAGTTTGCCGATGGCTTGCGCTATCAGATTTCCAGCAGCGAGAGGCACGGCGTGCGTCTGGTGGGAACGGATGGCTGGATCTTTGCCACGCGCGGCAATATCGAGGCAAGCTTCCCTCTGCCAGAAGCCAAGTTGACCGCAGCGGAAAAGAAGCAGAAGCCGGACAACGTGGAAGTACACTGCCGGAATTTCGTGGAGTCGGTATTTGGCGAAACGAAGCCAGTCGCCCCTATCGAGGCGGCACAACGGGCCATCACCATCGCGCACCTTGGCAACATCGCCCTGACGGTAGGCAGAGACCTGGAATGGAACCCTGCGAAGGAACAGATCGCCAACGATAGCGCCGCCAACAAAATGTTGAGCCGGGAATACCGCAAACCTTATCGCTTGGGGTAATCCCGGCTCATCGTTTTTATCGCTGATATCCGTGTCGCTGTGGAATTCGGCGGCAGGGTAAGAATCGCCTTACCTAGTTATCCCGGAACGTCAGCGAGAAACGCAACTGGTTCATTTGGAACTCGTTACGTGTGTTGTCATAGTAACGAAACTCCGTCCGGAAACCCACACGAGGGGACGCCCAGAAGGTGACGCCGCCACCCACATGGTAGAGGCTGGTCGCGCCTTCCCGGAATGCCAAACCGTAGCCACCTGTGACAAACGGCACCACTCTGCGCGGGTTTAGCCGATCATCGAAGTGATAGGCCGGTCCCAATGAGAGCAACCCGAAATAGTTCTCAGAACTATCCCGAGGCCACACGAACTGGCCATCTCCACCGAAGGCAAGTCCTTTATACACATAGCCTTCGCCACCTGCCGCAAGGCTCATGATCTTTCCGAACCCTTGGTTTTGCAGGTCCGGACGACCGTTGACGCCAAAACCAAGGGTACCCACTGCGCTATAAACAGGCGGAACCTGCGCGGCCGCCGCAAGAGCGAAGGCGGCCATCGCAGCCACTAAAAGAAGAATTCGCTTCATACGTTTGGAGAGACGAATCTCAGCTCCATTAAGTCGATATCAGCCAATCTGAACAAGTTGTTCACCTGGCTTGGGCGAGGCTTCGGCCACGCGAGAGGCCGTTTCTTCGTCGATGATCGTCGCCTTTTCAGAGATGTTCATCGAGCAGAACTTCGGCCCGCACATGCTGCAGAAGCGCGCGTCTTTGTACGCCTCGTCCGGCAGGGTTTCGTCGTGCATGGCCTCGGCGGTTTCAGGATCGATGGAAAGTGCGAACTGCTCTTTCCAGTCGAACTTGAACCGGGCGCGAGACAACGCATCGTCGCGATCACGGGCGCCAGGGCGCTTACGCGCCACGTCGGCCGCATGGGCCGCAATCTTATAAGCGATCAGCCCGGCCTTCACATCGTCTTTGTTCGGCAGCCCTAAATGCTCTTTCGGAGTCACGTAGCAGAGCATCGACGCGCCATACCAGCCAATCATGGCTGCGCCAATCGCCGACGTGATGTGGTCGTAGCCAGGAGCAATATCGGTAACCAGAGGCCCCAGGGTATAGAAGGGAGCTTCGTAGCAGAGCTCGTTTTCCTTCTCTACCTGCAGTTGAATCTGATCCATCGGCACGTGGCCAGGACCCTCGATCATCACCTGCACGTCGTAATCCCAGGCGATCTTGGTCAGTTCACCCAAAGTCTTCAGTTCCGCGAACTGGGCTTCATCGGACGCGTCGGCAAGGCTTCCCGGGCGCAGGCCGTCACCCAACGAGAAGCTGACATCGTACTTGCGCAGAATCTTGCAAATGTCCTCGAAGTGCTCATAGAGGAAGTTCTGCTTGTGGTTCTTCACCATCCACTCAGCAAGAATGCTGCCGCCCCGGCTGACGATGCCGGTAACGCGCTTAGCAGCCATCGGGACGTATTGAATGAGCACGCCTGCGTGGATAGTCATGTAGTCCACGCCCTGGGCTGCCTGCTCTTCAATCACTTCCAGCATGATGCTGGGGGTCAGGTCTTCAATGCGGCGCACACGCGACAGCCCTTCATAAATGGGCACGGTGCCGATAGGTACCGGAGAGTTGGCAATGATCTCTTTGCGGATACGCGGAATGTCGCCACCGGTGGAAAGATCCATCACCGTGTCGGCGTAGTATTTCACCGAATACCGGAGCTTTTCCAGTTCCTCTTCGATGTTAGAGGTGGTGGCGGAATTCCCGATGTTGGCATTGATTTTGCAGCGTGAGGCTACGCCAATGCACATGGGCTCCAGGTTGGTGTGGCGAATGTTGGCCGGGATGATCATCCGGCCGCGTGCAACTTCGTCGCGAATCAGTTCAGGCGTCAGATTTTCCCGTTTGGCGACATACTGCATTTCCTCAGTAATCATGCCGCGACGGGCGTAGTGCATCTGTGTCCGCACTTCGTCGTTTTCTCGTTTTGCCACCCAGTCAGTTCTCATGCTGATGGATCCCCCCTCTATCAATGCCAGCGCTCCGGACACGAAGCGCCTTCCTTTGCAGTATGGCATGCCCGACGCGGCTGGGGGGCATTTACAGACGTATGCCGAGAGCCGAAACGGGAGTTACAACCCCGCCAAAACAGGTCCTCGCGCAACAGAAACGTCTGCATTCCGTGCGACTACCCATCCACTCGATATTCCTCATGAGTCGCAGGGATTTCCGCGGAACATTCCCGGAAACCTCTCGTAGTCTCTGCTTACGGGACCAAGTACCTATGTGGCAGCTCACTCGGATCTTTGTCGGGCAGACCTTCGCCAACATGTGGCGCTATAAGCTGCGCAGCTTTCTTACTATGTTCGGGATTGCCTGGGGCGTTGTCTCTCTGGTGCTGCTGAATGGCATGAGTGACGGCTTCCGAGACGGACAGCGCCAAAATATGTCCCAGATCGGCAAGGACATCGTGATGGTGTGGGGCGGCAAGACCGGAATCCCCGGCCCCGGCCAACCAGCAGGGCGTATCATTCGCCTGCGGCAAGTGGACGCGCAGATGATTCGGGAGCAACTCGCCAGCATCTCCGTGGTCAGCAGCGAGGTGAAGACCTTTGACCTCCCCGTCGGCAGCAACCACAACAGCGGCAAGTTCCTGGTAGTCGGCGTGAATGAAGACTATCTGCGTTTACGGAATTTCCCCCTGGGTTCCGGCAGACTAATCAGTACAGAGGACACTCTGCAAGAACGCCGCGTGGCGGTTCTCGGTTCCTCCGTCGCCCAGCAACTCTTCCCCAAAAACCAGCCGGTGCTGGGCAGCCGTATCTCGATTCGTGGGCAGGCTTACTTGGTGGTGGGAGCCCTGAGCGAAAAAAGCCAGAACTCCAGTTATGACGGCTGGGACAACAATAAAATTCTGATTCCCGACTCCAGCCTGTTACGTGACGTCCCCGCCAATCGGGAAACACGTACCAACGGGCTGGTGCAATCCATCATCTATCGACCCACAAGTGTTGACGAATGGGCTCTCGCCCAGAAGCATGTGCGGGAACTGCTGGCCCGCAACCATAACTTTGACCCTCTCGACGAGAATGCTCTGCACATGTGGGACACCATCGAGAGCGCCCAGGAGTTTGCCCGTATCTTCAACGCCACCGAAATGTTCCTGAGCGTGATCGCGCTCGTCACCCTAGCCCTCGGCGGCGTCAGCGTGATGAATACCATGATGATGGCCGTCTCAGAACGCACGAACGAAATCGGCCTAAAAAAGGCTCTGGGGGCCACGAAGGGTCGGGTGATGGCAGAGTTTTTTGTGGAGGGTGTGACTCTCTCACTCTTGAGCGGTATCGGCGGCAGCCTATTCGTGTTGGGCCTATCCGGCCTACTGAACCTGCTGCCTTTGCCGGAAATGTTTGCAGGCATACCTATTGGCCTGAATACCCTGCTGGTGGTCACCGCAGCGCTGGGCGTGGTGGCCGTGTTGTCGGCAATGCCTCCGGCTTGGCGGGCAGCAGGCATGACACCGGTGGAAGCGCTCCGCTTCGAACGTTAAGGGCAAATAGAGGGACCTATGCTTTGGCGCACCATCTTCCTGGAATCGATTCGGTCTCTGGTCTATTACCGGCGGCGCAGCATCATCACGGTTATCAGTTTGGCCTGGGGAGTCGCCTCCTTCCTGATTCTGATGTCCTACGGCAGCGGCTTCGAAACCGCGCTCACGACAGCGTTCCGCGCGGTGGGGCCTGACTTGATTTGTATGTGGAATGGGCAAACCAGCGCACAGGCTGGCGGCATGCGCGCCGGTCGCCGCATCAAGATGCGCTTGGATGACGTCGAAACCATTCGCGAGACTGTCCCCGCAGTCGCAGCCATCTCGCCGGAAATGCAGCTCCGCAATCGGAAAGTCATCTATGGCACCACCGAGAAAGATTACTCCGTGCGCGGCGTGCGGCCGGAATATCAACAGATTCGCAATATGCAGCTGTCCGAAGGCCGTTGGCTGAATCAGTTGGATAGCAACCAGCGGCATCGTGTCGCGGTGATTGGCGCCATCGCGGCCAAAGAACTCTTTCGCAATGCGCCCGCCGTCGGGCAGGAAGTCAGCATCGGTGGCCACCGCTTCGAAATCGTCGGCGTTCTGACTCCAAAGGTGCAGATCAGCAACTATAACCGCCCTGACAACTACTGCCTCTTCGTGCCCTATGAAACCACGGGTCTCTACAAAGACCTGCAGTATCCCGACATGATGGTGTGGATGTCCCGCACCCCCAAGATTCGGGACGAAGCCATCCGACAGGTGCGGGCCACCCTCTCCACAGCCCATCGCTTCCTGCCTACGGATGAGAAGGCGGTGGAGATTCTGGCATTCAGTCAGTTTGCGGGAATGATCGACGGCATGTCGCTCACTCTACGCGGGCTGCTGGCCTTTGTCGGCGTGCTGACCCTGGGCATCGGCGGCGTAGGTCTGACAAACATTATGCTCGCGAGCGTCATGGAACGAACTCGCGAAATCGGAGTGATGCGCGCCTTGGGCGGTCGCAGGCAAACCGTGCTGCTACAGTTCTTGCTGGAGGAGCTTCTGATTGTGGCGCTAGGTGGAGCCGTAGGGCTAATCATCAGCCTGATCGCCATCCAAACGATTTCTTCCCTACCCTTTCTGGGCGGCATCTTCGAAGACCTGGGCGATGACTACGGCAGACTGCAATTGCACCTTTCCCCAGTCGCCCTGGCGGTCTCGACCGGCATTCTGTTCGTCGTAGGACTCGTGGCCGGGCTGATTCCCGCCGTGCGGGCAGCCAGGCTCGATCCGGTGAAAGCGTTGCAGTACGAGTAGCCACAGACGACTACTGAGGTTTTACTCGTTTCCAGAGGGAAAGCAAGGGTGACTCCACGCAGCCGTGGCCAATGACGGTAGCGAGCACCATTTGATCGCGCGGTTCATTTTCGTCGCGGTAGATCACATACTTACCGGGCGGCAGTGCCGGAAAGATCACCGTAAGCCCGTGTCCCAGCGTTGCAGTGAAATCGCCGGCCGGACCTGAAGCCGTGAGCGTCAATCCTTTGACTAGCTCGTCTATGGCCCCTCGGACCGGCACCCCCAAGCGACCAGTCAGCGGAGAATTCGGTAACGCGCGCAATTCCTTCAGGTCATCACCCGCACTCTCCAGAGGCTGGGTACGACTGCACCGACTGGTTTCCAGCCTCCCCGCGCCCAATGCGGATATATAGACCAAGTAGGATCGGCCAACCTCGAATGGATAAGCCACATGAGCAAACTCGGGCACGACATCCAAAAACTGCGTTTTCTGTCTCGTTCCTACGAAACGCTCCAGAACCTCCAGACGCGCCATTGGCAAACTGTGTTCAGGACTGTTCGGCATCGTGGGAGTAATGGAAACGACCTTACCGGAGAAGACAATTCCTGCCTGACCTATCGACTGACAAATATCCGGTATTTTCGGGCAGCGCGCGTAGAGGTCCTGCGCTTCAAGATCCGCCGGTATCCCTACCAGCATCACTAGACTCAACAGCCATCTCAATTCGCGCGTCATGGAACCTCCTCAACGGAGTCGGTGTCTTCAAAACTGTACCGAGCCCTACGGAACAGTGGAGCATAGGCATAGTCTGCAACTAGAGAATCCAGCAGTATCCGTTTTGTTCCCAAAGAATGCACATTTAAGGATATATCGATGTTCTTTACTCAATGCTCACGACGAACAGCACTTGGGGCGCTCGGCCTCAATTTGGTGACAGACCAAATACTTGGCCAATCTGCTCCATCGTCCACTGAAAACGAGTCGTTGACTCTGCTAGAGGCATTGGCGAAAATCGCCAACACCAAACCAAGAGTTTTGGTCTCCCTGGAGTGGGTGGTGAGCGGGAACGATACATTGGCCGTCGTGCCTGCAGACCTGATGAACATCCCGCCAACACGTCTAAAGAAGGCGATAAAGGACCTAGCAGAGAAATATGGGGACTACAACGTATCGCTGGAAGGTTCCCCCCCATTGGTGAGCGTGAAACCGCGCGCTGAACCCGACCTCTACAAGGAACTTCTGGAATTACCGACAGCGCCTCGGCACTTTTCTGAAACTTGCCTTCCTGGCGAACTCGTCCGGCGATTTTCGAGCACCTGTCCAGAACTTCGAGAAGTGCTATCGCAGAAAGCTCGCGAGTATCAGCGACTGCACCCCCTCAAGCCCCCATACCCAGGGACAGCGGGGTCATTTCTACATGGTGTAAACGATGCATTTTGGGACTTTGAGATAGCCCTGACCGGTTCCACATTGAGAGAACAGTTGGATGAAGTCGTGTTGGCCACTGTCGGTTTGCCTCGCGTTGCCACGTCTAGACCGTCAAGCCATTGGGACTACGATCCCGTCGGTTGGATTTTCGTGCTCGTTCCAAAACAAGGAACTCGCAACGGCCTTGGTGGGGAGCTGTACATCGAATCGTTTCCGAACTACGGATTTGTAGAGGCCGTGCTGCGCCACCTTCGCCAACAACCACCCGGCTGATGCGGTTGGATGGTCTGATGCACAGGGCGCCTTCTGTGAATCCACCTCCAGGCAAGCCAGTATCCCCTCTAGCGTCGGTCCTTCGGAGGCCAAGGTTCCGTCAGCACCAGTGCCAGATTCGCTTCCGCGCCCCCAGCCGAGACCTCTATGGGTTTGGTGGCAAACTGCTCACCGCCACCGCCGCCCGGTCCTGGCCAGAACGCAGTGATCGTATAGTCCGCATCACTGAGGATCTCGAACCGAAAACGCCCGTTTTCGTCGGCGCTGATCATGAAAGTGGAAGATATGCCCTTCCGCACTGCCGTGATTTTGGCTCGCGCGGCTGCGCTTCCATCTGACTTGGCAACCGTACCCGCAACAATACGTGTGGCGATACGCTTCGGCGCGGTCAAATGCATCTCCCGGTGCGAAGGGCTGCCACCAACCGGTATCTCGATCCGCTCCGCTTGCGCAGGATCTGTCGTTCCCGGGTAATACCAACTGGGAAAGGGAAACAACGCACTGGGAGGCTGCGTCAGGTTAATACCCAGGTAGTAGGTCCCTGGCTGATCAATCTGCAGCCCATACTCACCTGTCGACCCCGTGCGTCCACTCACCCCGGTTCTTCCGTCAATGGAGACGAGTTCCACGTTGAGCGGCCACAGTGGGCTTCCATCCGCAGCTTTCACCGTGCCACGGATGACAGACTTTGGTTCGCCAGATCGCAGTGTCAACGATGCAACGGAACAACCCCAAGTGCGTACTGTCACCGTTTCGGTGGAAGTGCTGGCGCCATTGGACTGTAACTCAACTCTGTACTCGCCGGGAACCAAGTCTGCAAAAACCGTGCTGCCCAGTCGAGCGCGTCTAACCTGAGACTCCCCATATCCATCGATCAACTTCACCGTAGCCTCTCCGCTGGCGGACCGTTGCGTGGCGACAGGACCGCCTCGGGAATAGGACAGTTCCGGGCTCAAGTAAACCGTAAGCTGACCCAACCGCGGCTCTGTCCGTTTTCTGCGGAAGTATTGGATGGCAGGTTCCACAGGCTCTGAAGCCCCACCCACACCCACTTCCAGTCTGCGGGTGCCGGCACACATGCTGGTCCGAAGGCTTCCCTGGCTGCCATGGACGGCGTAAATCAGGTAAGACCCACCGACCGCGAAGTTCGCACCGCACTCGCCTGGACCGTTCTCCACTTCAATGGTCTTGGTATCGGCAGACACGCCTGAGAGACTTTCCGTGATCTCCACTTGGACCCTGGAATACATCGGGTCCGAAACCACACGCGGCGCCGAGGACAAACGCGCGCCACTATGGATGCCCGGTGCGATAGGCGCCTGCGCCGGAGGACGTTGCTCTCCACGTACTACCGACAACACACGGCCCACAAATACGGCATCCGCCCGGCCCGCTCCGTAACAGGGATCGATAGGAGGTTCACAAAGGCAAGCAAGAAGTGGAAGCCCGCTGAGGGCGAAGAGAAGAATCCATCGAGCCAGTGACATATCAGTCTCCTATACGAATCCGTAAGTAATACGAAGAACTACGAGCGAAAAGCGGTTTCGTTATTAGACCGGTACTTCGTGAGAGCGTCTACAAAACACGCGAGATGGCCGAGCGACAAGATATCAGGGCCAAAAGGCTCTCCGATCTTAGACAGGATGGAACTTTTACAAATATTCGGGTTCTTAATTCCTATTAGAGCCATGATAAGAAGACCGGGCACCTATGCCGCATAGCGCCATCTCTCGCCGTTTCTTTCTGATGGGCACATCGTTCTGTCCTCTTGCCTTGGGGCAAACCCTAAGGACCCCTACGTTTCCAAATCTGCTGTTCAACAACTCACCGGTACTATCGGTTCTTGGCGCGTGTATTGGGTTCCTGCGAAAGGGCCCGGTCCTCTCTGTGGAATGGACACCACCGGAGGCCGACGCTACAGTTCCGCTGTTCTCCGGTACGGTAGAGGTCTCCACGATGGAAGCGGTCCTTAGGCAGCTCCTCCCATTTGATGACAGTCTCGAGTCGCAGTCTCGTCACGATGGAGCCATCATTGATGTTTTGTCGGTTGATAGAGACCAGCGTTATCGGGAGCTACTATCACTGCCTGTGGCTCCCAGATACTTCTCAGGGAAGAACTGGAATAGTGGGATTGTCGACGACTATGTACGATCCTGCCGTGAACTTCGCATCTGGATTGAGGAATTTCATCGAGCCGAACGGAAACGGGCAGGAGTTCCCGATCCTGAGCCAGCCTCCTATGGCAGTGGTCTGGGAGGAACCTCCCCCTACCCAATTCCCGAATACAACATCGAACTCTCCGGCAAGACGCTTCGAGACCAATTAGACCAAATCGCGCTCTACACTGTGGGCGTAGCCGAAAAGCAGCGGGATGGAATGGTGAAAAACAACCCAGCCGGTTGGATCGTAGCAATAGCTCCGCCCTTCCGCTTTGACAGATTCCAGGAAAGTGAAATTTTCGTACGAGGATTCCCTGGAGGCAGTGTCATTGGCAGATACTTCAGCACGAGAAGCCAACGCATCAAGCGGCGGTAGCCCATCACTACGACCGCTCAGTTGTACCGTTGCCGGTTCTTTTCCGTATCTGGATAGAGTAAATTTCCAGAACTCTCAAGTGAGTCGATCTTGCGCAGCCCCATTCCTCGGAGTAGCAATATGCCAACAGAATTAATCTCGCGCCGTGTCTTCCTCACTGGCTCGTCGGTCTGGTCTCTAGCTAGAGGGCAGGCAGCCAGGAATGCCTCGTTTTCTAGAACGTCGTTCAAAGATTCGCCAGTGCTGACGACACTTGAATCATGTGCCGGATATCTGCGGAAGGGCCCCGTTCTCTCAGTGGAATGGGCGCCGCCAGAGGCGAATGTGGATGTCCCGCTATTTTCCGGAACGATTGAGACCTCCACGATGGAATCTGTCCTAAGCCAGCTTCTCCCATTTGACAAGAGCTTTGAGGCACAAGCGCGCCACGATGGAGCAATTATCAACATCGCATCAATCTATAGGGATCCGAGCTATCAGGAGTTACTATCGCTTCCCGTTGCTCCTCGGCACTTCTCCGGAAAAAACTGGAATTACTTCATGGTCGATGACTATGTCAGGTCATGCGCAGAACTTCGAACTTGGATCGAGGAATTCCATAGAACTGCGCGAAGAAAGGCAGGCATTGTTGACCCTACGACAGCTTCTTATGGCGGCGGACTGGGTGGGGTGTCCCCTTACATAGTCCCCGAATATAACATTGAACTTGTTGGCAAGACACTTCGGGACCAATTGGATGAGATCGCCCTCTACACTGCGTCTTCGTCCGAACAGCCGCGTGATAACACCGCAATGAATAGTCAAGTCGGCTGGATCATCGCAATTACCCCGCCCTTCCGCTTCGACAAACTCCAGCAAAAAGAAGTTATCGTGAGAGCATTTCCAGGGGGCAATGTCCCTCTCAACTACTTCAGCACGAGAAGCCAACGCGTCAAGCGACGGTAACTTACTACTACCACCGCTCAGTTGTATCGCTGCCGGTTCTTCTTCAGCATATGGATGAGGTAAATGTCCAGGACTCTTAAGTCAGGCGATCTTGCGCAGCCCCACTCCTCGGAGCAGCAATATGTCGACAGAATCAATCTCTCGCCGTCTCTTCTTCACGGGCACATCGTTCTTTCCTCTTGCTTTGGGGCAAACCCTAAGGCCACCTACGTTTCCAAATCTGCCGTTCAAAAACTCACCGGTACTATCGGTTCTTGGCGCGTGCATTGGGTTTCTGCGAAAGGGCCCGGTCCTTTCCGTGGAATGGACTCCGCCGGAGGCCGACGCGGCAGTCCCACTGTTTTCCGGTACGGTAGAGGTTTCCACGATGGAAGCGGTCCTTAGGCAGCTCCTCCCATTTGATGACAGTCTCGAGTCGCAGTCTCGTCACGATGGAGCCATCATTGATGTTTTGTCGGTTGATAGAGACCAGCGTTGTCGGGAGCTACTGTCTCTGCCCGTAGCGCCCAGATACTTTTCAGGGAAGAACTGGAATAGCGGAATCATCGACGACTATGTACGATCCTGCCACGAACTTCGCATCTGGATTGAGGAATTTCATCGAGCCGAACGGAACCGGGCAGGAGTTCCCGATCCTGAGCCAGCCTCCTATGGCAGTGGTCTGGGAGGAATCTCCCCCTACCCAATTCCCGAATACAACATCGAACTCTCCGGCAAGACGCTTCGAGACCAGTTGGACCAAATCGCGCTCTACACTGTGGGCGTAGCCGAAAAGCAGCGGTATGGCACGGTGAAAAATAACCCAGTTGGCTGGATCGTCGCAATTGCCCCGCCTTTCCAGTCCGACAAATTTCAGCAAAGAGAGGTTATCGTGGGAGCATTCCCAGGAGGCAATGTCCCTCACGATTACTTCAGCACGAGGAGTCAACGCGTCAAGAGACGGTAGTCGCCCATTCCCACTTCTCAGTTGTACCGTTGCCGGTTCTTCTTTTTCCGCATCTGGATGGGGTCGACCTCTACGTCTTCGTCCTCGAACTGGGTCTCCATGGAGGAGCGTTTGCTATCCGGGCGTCCTTCGCCGCGGAAGCCGAGTTCTTCGTCCCGCCCGATGCGGCGCGTGGCGCAGAGCCCTTCCAATAGAAACTCGCCGGCAGAAGCCCGCAACGCATCCGCTTCATTGGAGCCCAAGCCCAGGTGCTTCACCTGTTCCATCAAACCTTCCACCGTAAGCAGTTGACCCAGAATGGCTTTAGAGTCCATACTTTCGTCAATCTTGATGCTGCTACCGCGATCAAACCACTTCACCACTGCGGATAAATTCGCCTCGCCGAGCAGTCTTTGGAAGACTTTCGCCGTGGCGCCACGGATGATTTCCTGAGCTACCACGTCCCCGCCCTTCAGTTCGCCTTCGTACTCCAGCTCCATCTTGCCGGTGATGGCGGGCATGGCCGCGTAGACATCCACGACGCGCGGAACTACATAGCGCTCCCCGTTCACCAAGGCGCGCCGCTCGGCATTGGAGATGACATTTTCCAGCGTACTGATCGACAGGCGCTGGCTGACGCCCGATCGCTTGTCCACCCGTCGGTCTTCGCGAGCGGTGAATGCGATCTGCTCCACCACCTCAGTCAGAAAGGGAGGCAGCACGACCTCACCCGCCTCTTCCCGGTGTCGCCAAGCTTCCTGCATCGTGATGGCCACGCCGTTTTCCAAGGTAAGCGGATAGTGGGTACGGATCTCGCTGCCGATACGGTCCTTCAGGGGAGTAATGATCTTGCCGCGCGCAGTGTAGTCTTCCGGGTTTGCCGTAAAGACCAGCAGCACATCCAGGGGCATGCGCAGGGGATAGCCCTTAATCTGAATATCCCCTTCCTGCATGATGTTGAACAAACTCACCTGGATACGTCCCGCCAAGTCCGGTAACTCATTGATAGCGAAGATGGAGCGGTTGGCCCTCGGCAACAAGCCGTAATGCACGGTCAGTTCGTCACTCAGATTCAGACCTTGCCGCGCCGCCTTGATGGGGTCGATATCGCCCACCATATCGGCGACCGTAACGTCCGGAGTAGCCAGCTTTTCCACGTAACGCTGCTCGGGTGTTAACCAGGCGATGGGGGTGCTATCTCCCTGCTCTTCGATCAAAGTGCGCGCATAGCGGCTGACCGGCGCATAGGGATTGTCCCGGATTTCACTGCCTGCGACGTAGGGAATGGCGGGGTCCAACAGCGTGGTCAGCATGCGGATGAGCTTCGTTTTTGCTTGGCCGCGCAGCCCCAGCAGAATGAAGTGATGCTGCGAGAGTAGTGCGTTTACAATCTGGGGAACCACCGTCTCTTCGTAACCATGCACACCGGGGAAGAGCTGATCTCCGGAACGAAGCCGGGCGATCAGATTTGCACGCAACTCCGCCTTAATGCCCCGAGAGCCGATACGGCTTTCCGCGAAACGTTCATCCCGCCGCAGTGCACCCAGCGTATGCGGCAGATTCCAGGTGCTGGTGGAGTTCTGTTTCCCGGTGATATTCATGTCGTTCCTCATCCTAGCCCCCCGTTGCGTTTTTCCCAGTTACTTGTCTAGACGGAAATGCCAGCCGTTAGGTTTGGGATGATTGGCAGGTTCCAATGGGGTCAGCAATTTTGGAAACGGCGTGGACGCGGGCATGGAGGCGCATACGGGCTTCGGCATGATAGCCGCGATGCTACCATGGCATAAACAATCAGGGCTTAGACAGAAGAGGTATCGCTTTGCCAGATTTTGAGCGTCTCTGGCCACGGTTACAGCAATTGGGGCTCAACGCCTACGAATCCCGCACCTATCTGGTGCTGCTTGGCCATCCACGGTTCAAAGCCATGGAAGCCGCATCCCGAGCCAACGTACCGCGTCAGAAAATTTACGAAGTGCTGGATAGCCTGCTGGAAAAGGGCTTTGCCGAGGTACTCCACGAAAAGACCAAATCGTTCTCTGCCGTCGAACCTTCCCTGGCCATTCCTGCCTATCTGGCGCGTAAAGAGCGTGAACTCAGCGAGCAGTTGCAAGAACAGCAATTGAAGGCCAAACAGGTGGTCCAGGTGCTGGAGCAGCTATACGCGGGCTCCATCGGCGAGCGCGCCAACCTCGACTACCTGCGCATCATCAACGAAGCTGAACAAACCGCTGGTCATTACCGCGAGATGCTGGAATCGTCCGCAGAGGAATATCTGGAATTCGCAAGGCCGCCCTATGCCGTTGATCCCCTTGATGAGCAACTGGTGCGGGATGCCTGCGCACGCGGCGTACGCATCCGGCTGCTGATGGAGCCCCATCACGAGATGGAAGAGCACTACCGTCGACGGCTTCACGAATATGCAGCAATCGGCGTGGAGATACGGGAAGCACCCGAACTACCCATGAAACTTGCCCTCTTCGACGGCAAGCAAGGGATTCTGGCGCTATTGGACCCGCTAACCACGCGCCAGAGCTGGACCGCGATCCGTTTCGACCATGCCGCTTTCGCGATGGCGATGCGCGAACTCTTCACGCTGCGCTGGGAAGCCGCTGCCCAAAACGGGCTAGCTAGCGACCCAAAGTAGGCGCAAGGGCCTACTTGCTGCGATAGTAATTCAGCAGGTCCACAGAAACCGGCACGCGGTCAATCTGACGGAACATCACCAGAATCTGCCCCCGGTGCAAGGTTCCGTGATTCACAACATGCATCAGCACCTTCCACAGTGGCTGTGAGAAAGCGTCACCACGCGTGGTGACGTAGTTCATCGTCTCCTCCCACTGCTCCTCCGTCCGGCTGGAAGTAAAGGCCACCAAGGAATCGAGGGTCTGACGCCAGCGAAGGGATAACGTCGCCAAATCCGAACCCGGTTCGAACATCGAAAGCGATGCCACGCGCTGACCGTGCAATCGGGCAAACCAAGTGCTATCCGCTTGATAGAGATGGACCAGCGTCGCCCAAATGCTGGGATATGACGTGTGCAGATCCCGCCGCAACTCTTCCTCATCCAGCATCGAACAAGCCTCTAGCAAGGTAAGCGACGCCCACCGTGTATAGTTCACGTAGTCAAGAATCAGGTTGTGTTGGCTCATCCCCTTCAGGCTAATGGATCTACCGAACTTTTGCGCACTCAGGAACCCGAATCTGCCTCTGGCGTCGTCGGCGCCGCTGGCACACGACCGGCGAAATCGGGCCAATCTGCACTGGAAAAACGCTCGCCAATCCGCAGCACGTGGCTGTCGACGCCCAGCCGTTCACATTCCGCCTGAAACACCGCCGGGTCTCCGGTATTGAAAGCGAACATATCGAAGTGATGAGGGATCACCAGTTTGGCGCCAATGTCCTTCCCCAGCGCCGCAGCTTCGGATGCGCTCATGTTCCCGGCCATGCCACGCGTCGGATCGGAGCCGTTGATCGGCAGCAGAGCCACGTCAATCGCCAAGGGTCGCAAAACATCCACAAGCCCGTCGTAGATGCGGGTGTCGCCGCTGTGGTAGACGCTCCAATCGCCGCATTGAATCACATAGCCCAGAAATCTGCACCGGTCCTCGTCGTCACGCTCGATCGTCTCGTGAGCCGCAGCAACCGCATGGATGGTGAAGGGGCCAATCTGAATGCGTTCCCCATCCGTCAAGCCGATGGCAAAGCTGGAGTCACAACTAAGCTGCTGCGCCGCATACAGGCGGTTGGCTTCCGGCAACGCGAAGTGTGTCAGATCTTTCGCAGTCAGAATGGGCAGCAGGCTCTGTCGATCCAGATGATCCCCATGGTTGTGCGTGGATAGCAGAATATCCACGAAACCGAGTTCGGAGGGATCTACGGGAATCTCGCACATGCGTAGATGCGGCTTCGCCGTACCCGCATATTTTTCGGCCAGGGAGTCTGAGAGATACGGATCAATGAGCAGATGCGTCTGCTTGTGTTGCAGCAGAAAGCCGCTTTGTCCCAACCACCAGAGGCGGAAATGGGCGTCATAGCGATCAGACTGATAGATCTCAGCCAGAAGGGCTTCGTCTCGACGAAAGGCAGGAATCAGCGGGGCAGCTTGCATGTGTCTCCAAAGCGGGGGACAACTGCTTGCGCCGATGCGCTCTACTGCTGCCGCCCCCCCTCTATTGTGAATCGTTCCTTGGAAGTTTGGGGCTTGCAATGGCCGAAGGAACGCAAAAGTCCGGCGCTCGGTGAAGCGCCGGACTTTTATTTCCCGTACCGAATTCTCAAAAACGGAGGGTCAGACTGCTACCACAACTTATACCCCGACTATTGTGCAGCGGTCTGGCTAAACGGCATGATCCACATCACTGCTGTCGAAATAAGGCTGATGAGTATCGACCCAAGAATAGCGGAAAGACAGCCATCCACCTCGAAATCAGGAACCAGCTTTGCCACCAGCATCAACATCAATCCGTTGATCACCCAGGCAAACAAGCCGAAGGTGATGAAGGTTAGCGGATAGAGGAAGAACGCTACAACAGGTTGAATCAGCGCGTTCACGATACCCATCACCACGGCTGCGATAAGCGCAATCGTATAGTTCTTGATGCGTATGCCGGGAACGATGGAAGCGGTAATCAGGATGGCAAGCGCCACCACTAGCCAAAGCACAATCAAGTTGATCATTCGCGGAACCTGCTCCTTGTGAAATCTATGGTCCGGTCGGCCATCTCGGTCTGGGTCGGACAATTCGATACGAATCCGACCCTGACTCTTGAGGTCAGGTAGCGGAATCCGTGGTGCCCAACAGGTCGACCAAGTCTTCCCGATGAGCGCGAGCATAGTCTATCGCGGAGTCCAGAGACACCAGATAGAAAGTGACTGCGATCAGCAGAGCGACTCCCATGCCGAGATAGAAACCGGCATCGGAATCGAACGCAAATCGCGCCACATACGCCAGAGTGGTCGGCAGACTGACAAGCGGAAAGAGCAGCATCAGCACAAGACGAAACTTCGCCTTGTTGGCTGTTGCCCAACTCTGATCCGGGTTCACGCCGGCCGGGTAGCGCACGCTGCTCTGGTTGCCGATCGCAAACATGTTGATGGTTAGCACTACTGCCGCCACCATCGCCTCTGCCAAACCAGCTATGGTCACTGGCACACCAATCGCCGCGCAGACCAGAGAAATAAAGACTACTTGTGAACAGACAATCACAAAGGCAACAATGTTTTTCGCAATGAAAACTTGTTGTAGGCGAATGGGGATAAACAGGAAAGTTTGGATCGCTTTACGATCCAGCCCAAAGATATTCCAGAACACCGTTTCGGACATCAGCAGGACCGCGTAAGCCGTCACCACGGTCAGAAAGTTGCGGGACATGAAGCTAGTTTGCGAGCTTCCCTCCATGGCGATGGGCAGGAAAACCACAATACCAAAGGTGAAGCCCATGATGAACACGGTCAAAAAACGAGGCGACCGCGTAAAGGTCAGAAATTCCTTCTGCACCAACGTGGAAATAGGTTCCGGAAAGAGCCTACCCAGCACCTCCGCGCCTAACGCTCGTAAGTCCGCATAGCCACGCCTCCGCGTCCACAGGCCACGGTATCCACTCGATCCCGTCACGGGCATTGTCTCGGCGGATAGGAACTGAAAAAACAACGCCCGCGCCACCAGGAACACGACAAAGGTATAGGCCGCCAATCCGAGGAAACTGAGAAACACCTGCTGCCCAACCAGAAGGTTCACGGTCATACTCCAAGGAGCCGAACTATGGCCCACAAGCGGACTCAGCGTAGAAAGCCACTCCTCTCGCGAATCAGAAAGCAGGAACCATTGCGGCACGATGGCAATCATGGTGAATAGCAGCACCAGGCCTTCGCGCCACCAGCGCGCCTTCGACACACGATTAACGATGGAACGGAGCGCCACACTCAGGCAGAGATTCAGCGTCAGAAAGCCTGCACCCGCCAGCAGAATTGGCCATGCCGTAGCTCCTGGATTCCGCAACACCCCCGTCGCGACACCAAGAAACAGAAGAATCGGTTCCACACTGGTGGGCAAACACAGCAGCAACTCTAGCAAGAAGAATTGGCCAGGACGTATGGGAAAAATCAGCAGCCGTTTTAGATCCAGCGCCAGACCGAATGAAACCGTGACAATCGGCGATAGCTGCCAATAGACCAATATCCCCAGAAGAACCAGGTTGAGCTGATAGCGCAGCAGTCCTTCCTGAAGGTCGGAGGACGCAATGTAACTGCTCAGGAACACCGCCCCTGCCGCAAACAACGCGTACCAGGCTCCGGTAGTCAGCAGGCTAAAGATAGAAGCAATGGAGCCGCGACGCCCCATCATGTTACGGAACATGCGCAACTGGGCTAGCAGCACCACGGAAGCCTGATCGGCGAAATTCATAGCCAGTCCAGGGTCTCCGGGCGCATGTCGCCGCCGATGGTGCGAACGAACACTTCCTCCAGCGTTTCATGCCCGGAACCGCCGGAACGCAGTTCCTGCATGGTCCCCTCGATAATCAACCGGCCATGGTGAATGATCGCTAGCCGGTCACAAAGCCGTTCAACCACTTCCAATACATGCGATGTCAGAAACACGGTGCAGCCGTTGCGCACGCGATCCAGCAGAATCTCTTTCATCAGCCGTGCACCCACGGCATCCACTCCTTCAAACGGCTCATCCAACAAAAACAGCGACGGGCGATGAATGAGTGCAGCCCCCATGGCTACACGCTTCTTCATGCCCTTGGAATACTCCGAGATCACTTTGTTTTGCGCGGGGGTAAGTTCGAAAAGTTCCAGCAGCTCTGTGACACGCTGGTCCACCACACTCCGATCCAACCCATAGATGCGACCTACAAATTGCAAATATTCTCGACCGGTAAGACGGTCAAAAAGCAGGTTGTCGTCCAGCACCACACCGATATGCTTGCGAGCTTCAATCGATTGGTGGTTGACCGGGCTGCCCAGCATATTCAACTCACCACTGGTTGGCTGCGCCAGACCCATCAGCATACGAATGGTTGTGGTCTTGCCTGCCCCGTTCGCTCCCAGAAAGCCATAGAAGCACCCCTGGGGCACACGCAACGTCAGACCATCCACCGCACGGTTCTCACCATAAACCTTCGTGACGTCAATCAACTCAACAGCGGGGGGCGTAGCGGCCGTCATGCCGACGGACACGGGTGCCCCACCAAGCTCTGGACGAGGGAATGGCGGTGGTGGCGCCGGTTCACCCTGCTCTCGAGGAGCCATATCTGGTGAATGCGTGTCGCCGCCATCGGAATTGTGCTGGCTTCCTTGTCCAGGAAACTGAGAATCTGTGTCCACGGCGCGTTTCCTATACTTCCTAACGCGGATTTTTTTAATTGAACGGCGTTTCCGTCACGTTGTTTCGAATGGCCGTATTTCAGCGCATTCGTTTAGTCAGCGATCATACAGGGGATAAGAATGATGACCGGCTAAATGCCCGCCGTGTAGACCTGGGTTACGCCATCCCGGTCGCTGGCAAAGGCGATGCGGGTCTCATCAGCGCTGAACGAAGGGTGAGGATGCGTCCATTGCGGCCCATACACGGTATCCGTGGAAACCTCCATCCAACTCAGAACCTTCTTTCCCGGAAGCGCGTCGTTATCCCGTTGTTCCCTGCCCTGCCTAGCTGCGGCGGCAAAGTCCTCGGGAAGCGCATAGGTGGATTTTCGCCACTGCGAGCCTTGATTGCTAGCGAGCGACAGGCAAACCAGACGACGCTCACCGGTCTTGACGTCCACAAGAAAGATACCTTCGTCCGGGTGATTGGTATCACACAGCACGCGTTCTCCCCGGCGGTCCGGCGCAATGTGCCAGGCATTGAATCGCGAAATTACGTCATAACTCCGCACGCCTTCCCACGGCATACGGCAGAGCAAACCCGGCCAGATGGTGAACAACAGGTCACCGGTATCGCCCAGAAAGGTCTCATGCACCACGAACATATCGTTTCCATGATCCAGTAGACATTCCAGTTGACTGCCATCACGACGCACTCGAAACATACGTGGCGCCGGGTCTGCGGCGAACTCAATCCAGGAAGAGTCCAAAGGATGAAACTGCGGATGGATCACTGTGCGCGGAAACGGAATCACATGCCAGCCCGAACCATCCACGTGACCCACAGCGATACCATTCTGCCCATCCTTCTTCGTGGCCGCCGCAATCCATTGCCCATCACGGCTAAGCGATACCTCGCCGAGTTGGGCTCCATCGAGCTTCACAATTTGACGTTCCGCCAAACTGCCAAGCGACAGGCTCCACACCTCGCCACCACGCACGAAGATAACGGTTTCGCCGTCAGGATGAATGGCCGCGGAGAACGGATGAATGGGTGCGCCATCCGTCAACTGGCATAGCGAGCCATCAGACAAAGCTGCGGCATGCAACTGAGCCGCGCCCGTGCGATAGCTGGTGAACAGCAGTTGCCGCATATCCGGGGTAAAGGAACTCTGCAGAAAATAGGTGGGGTGGCTGATGCTTGCGCCCTGTGTGTACTGCCGTATCATCGCGCCGGTGGCGCTATCCGAAAACTCCCGCACCTCAGGTGCTTCAATCGCTCCCTTTCCCTTTACCGGCGTATTGCACATGATTGCAGTCTAATGGATTCCATCCCACTCCACCGCCTGCACGGGTAAAGTTGCTGATCCTTTCGGTACCAAACCTAGTACTTCAGCGAGCGTCGATTACACCTAGGATGCGGAATTCGTCCCTGGCGAGATTTCTGTCTTGCCCAACGTCGCAAAGCTGGCAGGGAATACGTAATACTGGACTGGATGCGCTGCGTTACATTGCTTCCGCGGCACGGCAGACGCCGCCAGCAAGGTATTGTGGTAACCATATCGTCGCCGTTGCAGGTTTGCAAAGACCCTGGCTGCAATCACCAAGGTGCGGTACGCGAACCGGCTGCGATACGCCACGCACAAGGCCATCAAACCTAAGCGCCCGTATAGATAAAGGAACCAAGCAGCAATGTATGCGCAACCCTTACTCCGCAAGCGGATCTCCTTACCGAAGACAGCCCTCGCCATACTGGCCGTCGCCGCCATTCTGTTGAGCGTGGCCTGTGGAGAAGCTCCTGTTCCCACCACCACGTCATCCATGGGAGCCGCCATCAAACTCGGCAACGTGGAGCATACCGTGTTGGGCGCGGGCTGGAGAACCACTCTGGGCGAAGGAACAGCGGAAATCACCCCGACACACCAGTTCCTGGTGGTGAAGTTGGCATTATCCAATTTGTCCGATAGCCCTGCGGCCATCGCTTCCATCAACCTGATCTCCAATGATGGAACAGAGTACGGCGAGGTGGCGGACGCTGCTACCTCTTGGCCGGATTGGCTAGGTTTGGTACGTACCCTTTCGGCAAAAGAAAACCGTCAAGGGGACTTGGTATTTGACGCGCCGCGTGGAGCCTATAAACTGAAGCTAACGGAGCGCTCTGCAGATGGCGATGATGTCCGAGCAGTTTTGGTGGAGATTCCGGTCCGTTTGGACGAAGGCCTGCCCACCGATGTCGATCCGACCAAGTCTCGATCGACATTCCCGTAGACAACTCTTTCCCTTGCTCCTCCTGGGCCCCCTGATGGCCATCTCCCCGATGGCCATCGCCCAGGAGGAGACAGACATTCCCTCCTTAGGTGAGAACGCCAAAGGCGACCTGCGCATCGCGCACGCCATCTGGGCCCGCTACGACGGAGGCCCCCCTCTTGCTGCTCCCATCACTTTTGACGCTGGCGAACAGGTATTCTTCCGTGGTCGTGTTGCGGGCATGCGCCTTACCGAGGTGGAGTTCAAGCGCTATCGCATCTTCCTCCGCTATGAGATTCGCGCCTATGACTTTCGCGGCAATCCCTTGGGCGAGCCAACGAAAGACGTCATCAATGAATCTATCCACGTCGAAGACAAAGACTGGATGCCCACCATTCGCCACAACGTCAATATTCCGCCTTTGGCCGAAAACGGAGATTACGAACTTCGTATTACCGTAAGCGACGAGGCATCCCAGCGTTCAGGCCAATTCACGCAACGCTTCCACGTGGATGGGAAACAGTTGCCCGCATTGGACAAGATCTCTGTAATCAACTTTGGCTTCTATCGGGCGGAGAATGAAAAGTCACCCATGCCGCAAGGCGTCTATCGTCCCGGCAACGCGCTTTGGGCTCGCTTCGATTTAGCGGGCTTCCAGGTTGGCGATGGCAATCATCTGGACGTCTCCTGCGACATTCAAGTCCGCGATGCAACGGGGAAGATTCTGATGGAGCAGCCCGACGCCCTTCAGGAAGACTTGTCCCCGAGCTATCCGCAACGTTACGTACCTGGCGTTTTCAGTCTGGTAGTGCAACCGGGCACGCGTGCTGGCAACTATTCCATCGTGGTGATTGCCAAAGACCGTTTGAAAAATACAACGGAAGAATATAGCTTTCCTTTCTCCGTCGATTGAGCATGTTCTCCGGCCACGACGCCACCGCGGCGCCGAACTTTGCGCCAGCGAACTTCAGAGACAAGAAGCAAAAAAAGAAGCCAGTTCCACGATCGAGAAATCTCGATGAGAACTGGCTTTGACTTGGCTCAGAGTAACTGTGACTTGGCTTACAGTATTCGAGCGTTTGGAAATTAGGCCTTCTTGGCCGGAGCCTTTTTGGCGGCCGCTTTTTTTGCTGGGGCTTTCTTGGCCGGAGCCTTTTTTACCACAGCTTTCTTTGCGGGAGCCTTCTTCGCAGGCGCCTTCTTGGCTGGTGCTTTCTTCGCCGCTACCTTCTTTGCAGGCGCGGCCTTCACCGCAGCTTTGACGGCCGCTTTCTTCGCGGGCGCCTTCTTGGCCGGAGCCTTGGCAGCTGCCTTCTTCACTGCAGCCTTTTTTGCAGGCGCTGTCTTGGTAGCCTTCGGGGCCGGCGCGGTTTGTTTCGCCTTCGCCGGTGTTGCGGCTGGTTTCTTCGTAGCCATTTTGTTCTCCCAATGTACGAATATTGTCATCAACAGATGACAGTGTGTTTCCTACATTTTTCGCCATCTTTGTTCTTTGTGCAATACCTCTTTGTGTGTTTTGCCGTTACTTTGTGTTGCATTAGCAAGTTTCCTTGAGAGAAATCAAAAATTCCCTACACTAGGGCTCTTCAATGGAGGGTTGTGGCAGCATGCCATTGTTCCAAACAAAGAGCGCCGCAGTCTTCGGTATAGATGCTCACCTCATCGATGTTGAGGTCGATGCGTATCACGGAGAGCCTGGCGTATTCATCACCGTTGGCATGCCCGACACCGCCGTTAAAGAGAGCCGCGAACGCATCAAAGCCGCTATCGCGAATTCGGGATTGGGTTATCTGAATAGCAGCATCACCATCAACCTTGCTCCTGCCGACGTAAAGAAAGAAGGTGCTGGCTTTGACCTTCCGATGGCTATCGGCATTCTTGGCGCAATGGGTTCTTTGACTCCCACCAACAACATTATTCTTGCTGGCGAACTTGCGCTGGATGGCGTGCTGCGGCCTGTGCGCGGCGCCTTACCCATAGCAATTCTCGCGCGTGACCGTGGTGTCAAAAACGTCATCCTTCCCGCAGAGAATGCGGGCGAAGCAAGCGTCGTTGATGGCGTACAGGTGTTTGGCCTCAGCCATCTGTCTGAAGTTGTCAGCTTCTTTCGTAACCCCTCTGCGTTTACACCCGTAGCCCCTCTGCTACCTAACCTGGAAAGCAACAACGGGGTGGATGCCGACTTCGCGGATGTACGCGGTCAACTGATGGCGAAGCGTGCATTGGAAGTGGCGGCGGCTGGCGGTCACAATGTGCTGATGATTGGCCCTCCTGGCTCCGGCAAGACGATGCTAGCGAAACGCTTTCCCGGTATATTACCTCCACTCACCTTTACTGAAGCGTTAGAAACAACAAAGATCTATAGCATTTCAGGCAGACTCGGACGAGAGCAATCATTTGTGATGCAACGGCCTTTTCGCGCGCCACATCATACGATCTCAGAAGCAGGTTTGATTGGCGGAGGCATTGGCGTTCCCAAGCCTGGTGAAGTGAGTTTCTCCCACAATGGCGTGCTGTTTCTGGATGAATTCCCTGAGTTCCCTCGCAATGTTCTCGAACTTCTAAGACAGCCTCTTGAAGATGCCGAGGTCGTGCTGGCGCGTTCGCAGCTCACGCTCCACTTTCCTTCTCGCTTTGCTCTTGTTACGGCCATGAACCCTTGCCCGTGTGGCTTCTTCGGTGACGACCAAAGAGACTGCCGCTGTACAGGAGCCATGATCCAGCGTTACCTGGGAAGAATCAGCGGGCCACTTCTAGATCGCATCGACATTCATGTCTCTGTCCCCACGGTCCCCTACAACGAACTGCGCAACAAGAACCTTGGGGAGAGTTCGGCCAAGATGCGAGAGCGTGTGGTTGCGGCGCGGGAAAGACAAATGAAGCGTGGTCATGTGAATTCCGCCATTCCCAGTAAGTTATTGCGTACCTACTGCGAACTGGATGAAGCCGGAGAACGAGCATTGGAGACAGCCATGCGCAAGCTCGGCCTATCTGCCCGCGCGCATGACCGATTGTTGAAAGTGGCGCGCACCGTCGCCGACCTGAACAGTAGCGAGAAGGTTCTATCCAAGCACATAGCCGAAGCCGTGCAATACCGCAGTCTAGACCGCAAATACTGGGCTTGACCACTCGATACGCCAAGCACAGCGCGATACACAAAAAGAAAAGGGCTGCCGAAGCAGCCCTTTTCTTTTGCTCAGAAGCTCTTTCGTTCTACTCACTCTCTACTTCACAAACTGGAAGGGGCCCACGAACAGAGAGTCGATTCCGGAAGAATAAAAGCTTCGCACGGCATCTCGTGGCGTGCATACCAAGGGATCCTGGAACAGGTTGAACGAGGTATTGAACAGCACCGGCAATCCTGTAGCCGCGCCCTGCGCCTTAAGCAGACGGTGGAAGAGCGGATTATCTGCCTCTGTCACCGCATGGATACGCACAATGTCTTCGCCCAGAATCGCATCAGAAAACTTGTCCCGATGCTCCGGGCGCACCCTGCCCGCGGTCGCCAGGAAGCGGGCATTGGCGCCCACCTCAAAGTACTTGTCCACGTCCTCAACGGGCACAGAGGCAGCGAACTTCCGGAAAGGCTCCCGATGCTTGATGTAGACGTTCAAATTCTCGCTGGAATATGGGTTCAAAGGCGAGGCAAGAATGCTGCGATTGCCGAGCGCTCGCGGACCAAACTCCATGCGGCCCTGCATCCAGGCCACGATCTTGTAATCGTTCAGTTCCTGCACAGCCGCCTGCAGCAGGTTTTCTGTCGTTAATAGATACCGGAAATTCAGCTTGCAGTTTTCCAGAACCTGCTTGATCTCTTCGTTGCGAAACTCAGGTCCGAGGCACAACGTGCGGAAAGGAACGCGCCCCGCCTGCGGATTGAGCGAATGCCACGCATACAGAGCCGCGCCAATGGCCGTTCCCGCGTTGCCCGCAGCTGGCTGCACAAAGATGTTCTCGAAACGTCCCGAACGCTCCAGTGCTTCCACCAGCAGGACATTGAAGGCCAATCCGCCAGCAAGGCAGACGTTCTTCGCATCGCCAGCCATCGCAATCACCGCATCCTGCATCGCGGTCTGCATGCTGCAGGCGACGTCACGCTTCTGCTCTTCCGTCAATGTACTGGGGCTCACACCCAGCTCTTCGAAGAATTGAGCCTGGAAGGTGCCATCGGCTGACTGCGTGTCAATCCATTCGCGTTGGATACGCGGCCATTCCTGGTCAGCGTCAAAGAAGAGCTTGCGGAAACCATCCACATACCGAGGTTGCCCGTAGGTGCTCCACCACTGCACCTTGTGTTCTTCGGAATCCGGACGGAAGCCCAACACACGAGTTACACGTCCATAGATATCGCCCAGCGAATCTGGGTAATAGACTTCGCGATCAATCCGAAGCTGATTTCCCTTCCCGATCCAGCGCGCCCCGCAACGGAAGTCGCCTTTGCGATCCAACGTCAATACCGTCGCTTCCTCATACGGTGAAGCGAAGTACGCGGAAGCCGCGTGAGCCAAGTGATGATCAACGACCATCAGGCGAGCCTGCGGGAAGCGTTCGCGAATTTCAAGATGAATGCGCTCTTCGCTGCCGTTCATCCAAGGCCGCGCTATCGCCACCGCGTGAATGTCCGACGCAGCAAGTCCCGCGATTTTCAGACACTCGTGGATGGCGGCCAAAGGAAGAGCGCCAGGGGTTTCAGTACGGGTGAGTTTGCGTTGTTCGACGCCAGCTAACAATTCGCCGTCGCGAATGATCGTTGCGGCTGCATCTCGCAGAATTCCGCCAATGCCAAGAATATTCATGGGTGTATGCCGGAACCCGGCGTGCGCGTTGCAGGCAATCGGGCCCCAACCTTCTAGATTACGAAATTACAGAGTGTTTCCGGGAAAGTTCCCGTCTCCCCATTCCGCTCCGCCGAACGCGGCCCTCGTCCACAGCCCTATTTCACGGCAAAACGTTGCGCGTCCGGGTGATCTACCTTCACTTCTGGAATGTCGAACGAGCGGATTACGCCCTTCGGGCGACTGATGGCATACAAACGCCGCCCCTGCACCGTTCGGTCCCACGCCAGCGCTTGGCCTTCAGCCGCGATCTCGATCGTCGCCAGGTGCATCAACACAGGCCCTAAGCGTGGCTTGGCAAGCACATAGAGTTCCGTGCGATCATGGCCCAGAAGATATAGCAGTCCATCCGGCCCAATACTCCCACCGGATGCCGCATGCGGAGCCATACGCTCCAGAACCGACTCAGGAATCAGCCAGCCACCCGTCCGCCGCCAGCGCGCATCGTAGGTAAAGATAGACCCGTAGCGGTTATTCTTAAAACCCGTACCGCCGGTCCCTTCATAGTGGGCGAATCCGGCGATAAACCCGTCCTGGTAAGGTTCAAAGAAAGTAAGTGAGCCCTCATCCAGCAATCCCAGGCTGTGGCTCTCCACATGCTGCATCGTCTTGGTGTCGATCACTTCCACCGAAGACCCCATCGGCACTTCCGGGAAGTTGGAGTTGGAACACCACAGCTTGTCCTGCGCGGCATAACAGGAATTGATATGCCGAATGGGGCCACCCTTCGGGCTGGTCCACCGCGCTAGAAGCTCTCCCGTCTTCTTGTCATATTTGCCAATGATGGAATTGACAATGGCATAGACATATTTGTCATCCACTGCCACGCCCTGCCGCGCTTCTGGCGTGTTGTACTCGCGAATCTGCTTGGCGGCGCCAATCTGCAAAACAGGGGGAGTCCACGTTTCCAGTTTCGGAAACCCAGCCGGTTGGGCATTTACCAGTCCGACCAACAAAAAGAGGTTAAAAACAAAAGCAATCGTGCGCATGGGTTCTGCCCATTCTAGCGTTGGAACTGCTGGACTTTCTCGCTCATCCGCTTGACCACGCCACTAGGCCCCTGCGCGTACTTTCGTTCCAGGGCGCACCTCGTCCGTACCCCGCTCAAAGATACGGTCGCCAGGCTGCAACGCACCGGTCACTTCCACCAGTTCGCCCACCAAGGCGCCACGGCGCACATCCACCCACTCCGCCACACCGTTTTTCACTCGCACCACAAAGATGCGCTCGGTCGTCGCCTTAATCGCCTTCGTCGGCACAAGATAGGCATTCCCGCCGCGAGTCTGTGGCCAGGAAAGCTCCGCATACATCCCGGGAATCAGCCGCCCATTCGGATTCGCCACGTCCAGTTCCACCGGCATGGTGCGAGTCTTCGGGTCCAGAGAATGCGAAGACCGCGCCACCACGCCAGAAAAGCTCTCACCCGGAAAACTCGAAACGCGGAAACTGACCTTCGACCCCATGCGCACAGCGGCGGCCAGCCCCTCTGGAACAGCAGCCACCAGACGCAGCCGATCCACCTGCTCCAGTCGGAACAGCGGCTCGACATCCTTTGTCTCTGGACCGACCAGGCTTCCTTCATGCACGAAGCGTTCCGTAATCACCCCGTCAAATTCTGCCCGCACCTGCAGGTAGCGCATCATCTGCTGCAAGGCTGCTACGGAAGCCCGTGCCGCCACCGTCGCCTTTTCGATGGAGGCAACACGAGCCTGCTCCGCTTCCATCGCCTTCTCCGCCAGGGTGATCTCATTCCCGGCAATCACACCGGGTGTCTTCGCCGCCTCTTGTAGCCGGTGCAGCGAGCTTTCCAACGCCGCACGCTTGGCTTCGGCTTCCGCCCTCTGTGATTCCACCGCAATCGCCTTGGCCTCTGCTTCCGCGATGCGAGCCTCCATTTCAGGAGCCGTTACCGTGGCCAATATCTCGCCCTTCTTCACTCGTGAACCCCGATCCACCGAAACCGTCGATAGAAAACCCGACACCCTCGCGTAGACGTCTACACCACGAAAAGGACGCAATTCCCCAGGAACCACCAGAGCGCCATCCAACGGCTTTACCTGCACCTCCACCAATTTGGCTGTAACTTCCGGGCTAGACGCAGCAGCCGGTGACTGCGCTGACAACGAGACGTGGCACAGGATCGCTAGGCACATAAGCCTCATGCCAATGGGGGCCAGACAAGGTCCGGCAATTCGCTTCATGATCTGCGAGCGGTTCATCGTACACCTGCTTCCATGGTTTCTGGGCTCTGCGGTTTCAACGCCTTCATGACAACGGGCCCACCGGAACAACCTCGTCTGGCTTGTCGTGATAGGGGCTGAAAGGATCGTCTGGGTCGATGGAGGGTGATGCGCTGCCGCTCCCTGACTCCGCGATGGCAAAGATCGCGGGAACCACCAGCAGCGTTGCCACCGTCGCCGCCAAAAGCCCGCCTATGACGGCAATGCCAAGCGGAGCCGTCTGCGCCGACCCCAGCGCCAACGGCAGCATTCCCACAATCATCACAATACTGGTCATCAACACTGGCCTCACACGCGTGACAGCTGCGGATTCCGCAGCTTCAGCGGCTGCCCTTCCAGCCATCCGTGATTCATGAGCAAACGTGCACAGCAAGATCGTGTTGGCCACCGAGATGCCCACCGCCATCATCGCTCCCATGAACGACTGCAGGTTCAACGTCGTACCGGTCAGCAACAGCGCAACCGCCACGCCGGCAAGCACCGCTGGCGCCGCAAGCAGCACGACGAATGCAACCCGTAAGGATTGGAAGTAAGCGGCAAGCAGAACAAACACCGCAGCGATGGAGATCCCAAGACCAACCATCAGATTTTCCACCATCAGTTGCAATGGTGCGACTTGTCCGCGAACAGAGACGCTGGTCCCTCGCGGCGGTTCTGGCAACTGGGCGAGTGCGGCCGAAACCTGCCGTGAAACCGTGTCCAGATCGCTCCCCAGGATATTTGCGCCCACGGTAATCATCCGTTGCATGTTCAAACGGTGATATTCGCCGTACATCTGCCCGTATTGCAGCGTCGCCACATCCCCAAGCATTGTCGAAGACCCTTGGCCCGTCTTCACAGGCATACGTTGTAGGTCTTCCAACGAAGAGACCTGCGATTGTGGCGTCTCCACCTGAATCTGGTAGGCGATTCCCGACTTCGGATCGGCCCAGTAAATGGGACTGGTGAATCGGCTGGACCACGTCGCAGGCCCAAGTGACTTCCCAATCTCGGCAACCGAAACCCCAAGTTGCGCAGCACGGGCCCTGTCGACCTGAATGTCCACGGTGGGGTACTCCAGCAACTCCCCAAGCTGAACATCCCGCAGCGTATCGATCTTCCTCAATGCGGTAACAATCGAATCGGCATACTCTCGATTGCCTGCCAGGTTGGGACTGGAAACAGCAATTTCTACCGGCGTGGCTGCGCCGAAGCTCATCACCTGACTCACCAAGTCCGCAGCCTCAAACGTAATCGCCGTTCCGGGCGCTATCTCGCCGATGCGTTTCCGCAATTGTTCCTGCACATGGGTCACCGCAATCCCACTATGGGGTTGCAAGGCGACCTGAATCACAGCCTCATGGGAGCCACCGGTCCAAAGATAGATCAGGTTCACGGGGAAGGCAGAAGGCTGCACGCCGATGAATGCCAGCGAGGTCTGCACATTCTCAGTCCCCGCAATGCGGCCTACCTCAGCCAACACATCCTGCACCACTCGCTCCGTACGCTCCACCCGTGTCCCCGTCGGCGCGCGCAACCGCATCCGCAACAGCCCACTATCTGTCTGGGGGAAGATGTCTACTCCCAGGTTCTGCCCGACCACAAACACCGTTCCTAGGGTCACAACCAAGTAAACGCCGGCAACGATCCAGCGCATCGCAATCAGAGTCGATGACACAGAACGAAATCGATCCTGAAATCCATCAAACCACCCACGTGCCGGTGCAACTGGCTTAACCTCTGGCTTGTTCTGGCCATGTTTGCGGTTAAGCCATACCTCCATCATCGGCGCCAATGTGCTGGCAAGAAAGTACGAAGCAATCATCGAAAATCCGACAGCCAGCCCAAGCGGAACGAACATCGCGCGGGCCACGCCATCCATGAAGACGCTGGGAAGGAACACCGCCACAATCGCCAGCATGGCCAATAGCCGGGGGGCTACCACTTCCTTGCTTGCATCCAGCACAGCGCGCGCCACGTTCGTCTGGCGACCCAAGTGCGTGTGTATGTTCTCCACGGCCACAACGGATTCATCCACCAGAATGCCAATCGCGAGGGCCAGGCCTCCCAGCGTCATTAGGTTCAGGCTTTGCCCTGCCATCCACAACGCCACCACCGCACACAACAACGCTACGGGGATGGTCGTCACCACAACCAGTGCGGTACGCACACTGCGGAGCATGATCAGAATCATCAACCCCGTTAGCACCGCACTTACCAGCCCTTCCTGCACCAAGGCGCGAAGCGCATCGCGCACATAGAATGACTGGTCCAGTTCGAAAGACACGCGAATGTCTTCGGGAATCGCCTCCTGGAACGCGGGAATGGATTCGCGTATGCGCTTCACCACGTCCAGCGTCGATGCATCCGTACGTTTGGTAGCGGCGATGTACACCGCACGGCGTCCGTTCACCAACGCGTAGCTCGTCAGAATGTCTGCGGAATCGTCAGCGTAACCGATATCCCGTAGGAAAACGGTCGGTCCCGCCCCCTGACGAAGCGGCACGTTATTCAGTTCCGCCGCATCCTTCACCGTGGAATTTAACGGCGCAATCCGATTGGTATCTCCAATCCGAACGTTACCCGAAGGCGCAATCGTATTCGTGGACGCGATCGCCTGCACCACCTCATCCGGTGACATGCCATAGGAACGAAGCTTGTCCGGATCGACATGCACCACCACGGTACGTGCGGTTCCGCCAAAGGGCGGTGGAGCCGATACCCCCGGTAGCCGGGAGAACATCGGGCGCACGCGAAACAACGCCAAGTCGGATATCTCATCAACGCTACGCGTGTCACTCGAAAACACCAGATAGCCTACCGGCACGCTGCCCGCATCAAAGCGGGTCACAAACGGCGGCAAGGCGCCCGGAGGCATGAAGGCTCGCGAACGATTCACCTGGGCTACCGTCTCCGCCATGGCCTGCGCCATATCCGTGCCCTCATGAAACTGCAGCTTCATAATCGCTGCGCCCTGAATGGAACGGGACTCTACGAAGTCGATACCTCCAATGTAGAGGAAGTGATACTCGTAGTAGTTCACGAGGTACCCTTCCATCTGTGCGGGGTCCATCCCTCCATAGGGCTGCGCCACATAGATCACAGGCGTACCCAAGTCCGGAAAGATGTCCGCTTTCATTTGGCGGAATGCAAGAATGGAGCACAGGGCAATCCCCAGGATCACCATCAGCACCGTGATGGGTCTCCGCATTGCTATATGAATCAGCCACATGAGCTTTAGTTCCTCTACCCCTTCTGGCTAACGCCCGGCCATCTCCAGAAAGGGACCGAGATCGCCTTCGGCAATACGAAGTCCCAACAGCGCGCGCCACACGTTCAGTTTGGCCAAACTGTGATCAATCTCCGCTTGCGTCAGAAGGCGCTGGCTATCCGCAACTTCGGTTACCGTGGACAACCCGCTGCGATACCGCGCCTCCGCCTGCAAGGCTGCGGCGCGGGCAGACTCCATCTGCACAGGCGTCAGTGCGACCATCTCCCGTGCGGCCTCCAGAGCCGCCATGGCTTGATTCCTCCGCGTATCCATGTCCGTCACCAATTGTTTATAGCGGCCCTCCTCAGCACGAACCTTCGCGCTTTGTTCCGCCTGTTGCGCACGTGTAGCCGCAAACTCCATCAGCGGTACCGTCACCGTGAACCCCAGCCCCCAGTTATAGAAGTTGGGCGACAAGCCATGCACGCCGCCCTGGGTGGTGAAGTCCGGTCTCGCCCCGCTTCCCCGCGCATAGGTGGTCGCTTGCAGATGGAAACGCGGCGCCCACTGTTTGTCCAACACCTTGCGTCTCGCCTTTGCTTCGTCGATGGCCGCGCTCTGTTCGCGCGCGTGGGGTGAAGCTTCTAGCAGCGGTGATACTTCGACCGATGCGGATGGCGCATCGGCTTTGGCAGAGTTGTCCGAGAGCGCAGGATCGTTGAGAAAGACGCCCTCCACGACAGCGATGTTCCCTGGCTGCTCTGCCAACAAACCAGCCAGAATGGCCTTGGCTTCCGCCACCGCTTGGCGCCCGCGCACCGCTTGCCCCTGCGCCGCCGCGAGTTCTGCCTTTGCCACGGAAGCGTCAACGCCAGGTCGCAACTCGGCCTTCACCAAAGCCTCAACTGCATGCAGAAATACCTTGCTGCGCTCGATGCTCGCCCGTGCAGATTTCTCCGCCTCTTGCGCTGCCAGAATGGTTAGGTAGCTATCCGCCGCTGCGCTAGCCGCTTCAAAACGGCTGCGCGCCACCGAGGCCTCAGCCCGCCTTCTTGAGGATTCCGCCAAGTCCACCCCGCTCCGTCGCAACCCGAAGTCGAAGGGCTCCCAATCCACAAGCATCCCGACCGCGCTGCCAAAAACGCTCGTGGCGCTATTCTCATTCACCGGCGGACCACTGATGGGAGAAATCACAGACTGCTGCATCAACATCCCATAGATGTTGTTCCGCGTAGCCCGGTTCACCTGCGCCATGCCATCGACCCGGGGAAGATAGTGGGTGCGCGCCAGACGTATGCCTGCCGTTGCCGCATCAACCTGTGCGCGAGTCACCTGCACAGATGGATAGGCCTCCTGCGCACGCGCTACGGCTTCCCCAATGGTTAGGGCTGACTGTGCATACGATTGGCAGCCCACGCTAAACGTAAGGGCCAGCATCCAACGTAGCAAGCAACGACTTGTTCTCTTGAGTTGTTCTGGCAACCCTGCGTCCTTTCGAGCCCCTATTTGCCGTAACAGGGATTCATCGGAGTTATCGCCAACGTGGCGGCAGTCAACAAACGCTGAGCACATCTTTTCGTCTCGCGGCATTCGGGAGCAACCGTGCGCAAAATTTCATCCACTGTGTGGGAATTACTTGAAACAGAACAATGGCGATCATCACTCCAAGGTCTCCGCGTTGCAAGACGGATGACGCCTTTGAGGCACTCAATAGCATCGACAATCGACTACGAAAACCGATAGTATTGCCTTGGCAGAATCGATGTCAAGTTGCATCAGACACTTTTCGCCGCGAGCCATCAGAATTTGTTTGGAGGACCTATATGCACGGTGGAATCATGAGGCAGTTTGCGCATCTGAATGACCACGTACCGCCGTCAGTGCTGCTAATCCGCATAGCTTTAGGCGGTATCTTTCTCTCAGAGGGTCTACAGAAATTTCTGTTCTCGGAACAACTAGGTGTTGGTCGTTTTGCGAAGATCGGTATACCGTTCCCGGAGATACTTGCTCCATTTGTCGCTACGTTCGAGATAACTTGCGGTCTGTTGGTCTTGATAGGTCTTCTGACTAGAATTGCTTCATTGCCGTTGGCGACGATAATGTGCGTGGCAATCGCTACCACCAAGATTCCGCTGCTGGCCAAGTCGGGTTTTTGGGTAATGGCTCACGAATCGCGGACAGATTTCGCCCTTCTGCTCTCCAGCACCTTTCTGCTTCTCAATGGAGCAGGGAAATACTCGCTTGACGCGATCATCGCGCGGAAACGATGGAGCTCAGGGCAACGATTAGCAGGAAGGTAAATCGAATATGTTCAGGGCTCTTGTGACTTATCAGGCACTCAACCGCCAACCGCATCCATTTCCTCCGTCGCCGCATGCCTAAGTCGCTTGTGGAATGTCCTATCCTGGGAGTATTAAGCATCACTCGCTCCGAATGAGTGGACATGTCGTTATGGCTCCTGCGAGCACCACTAGAAAAACACAGCATCAATCCACTTCAGACCTCGTAACAAGGGAATTCCTCCTGAGCTTCTGGAAAGTCCATATTCTGCATCACGCGGAGGAACGGCCGATCTATGGCCAGTGGATTGCGGACGAACTACGCCATCACGGCTATCACATCAGCCCGGGCACCCTATACCCACTGCTGCGTAGGATGGAAAAAAATGGGTGGCTAGCTAGCGCCGTCAGTTCTGCCGACGGCCGCTCGAAGTCACGGAAAGAATATCGCTTGACGAAAGAGGGAGAGAAAATTCTGACGTTTATTCGCACTCAGGTAAAAGAACTGCACCATGAAGTGATCGAAGAACGAGAAGAAAAGAAGCATCAGACACGCTGAAGCCTTATCTATGGATGGCTTCGCTTTCGCCCTCGGGTCGAACGAACCACAGCACGCTTTGATGCAAGCGCGATGGAACTTCACCTAAGCCGCAACCAAACGGAACACCGCCCTTTCATCTTGGAGTATTATTTCTGCCCTAAACACAAAAGGGGAGCCCTTTCGGGCTCCCCTTTTGTGTGATTTTTCAGCCTCGCGGAACGTTTAGCGCACGCTCACGATACTGATCGTGTCGCCTTCCGGATCGTCGACCGGTGGGCCACCGCGAACCGACTTTGCCTTGTTTGTGATGTACGCCAATCCGTTCTTTGTATCCACCACAACGCTGTTCGGGTGCGTGCCAGTCTTGACGTTGCCAATCAGCTCATGCGTGGTTGTGCTGATAACGGATACCGAGCCATCCATACGATTGGCGACGATCAGGTTCTTCGAACCGGGATCATAGCCGACGCCAAGGGAGCCTGCACCCGTAGTGATGGTCTTCACCAGCTTGAAATCTTCGGCGGTGTTCAAGACGGTCACATTGCCGCCAGCGAGGTGGGCGACGTAGAGCAGCTTCGTCTGGGGATCGAAGAAGGAGTGGCGCGGCCCCTTCGAACCGCTGGGATACTTACCAACCACAGCGCCAGCTTTCAGATCGATAACGGCAATTTCATCACCTTGCCCAAGGGATACATAGGCAAGGCTCTTGGCCTTGTCGATGGCGACGCCGGTAGCGGTAGCGCCAATGTTCTTCACTACCTTGGTGAGTTTGTTCGTTTTGCCGTCGATGATCCAGAAATCGCTCTCTTTGGCTGGGACGGAGACATAAAGCGTATTGGTGTCTTCATCCACATGCAGACGGAAGACGTGAGATTTCGGGTTATCCGGGTCCTGGATGTCGCCAACGATTTTTCCAGCCTTCAAGTCAATGATAGAGACGCCACCGGTGCGGGAGTTAGTGGTGTAGAGCGTCTGCGTTTTGTTGTTGATCCCCAAGCCAAAAGCAGGCGCATCGGGAACGTCAATCTTGCTCTTGACGGCAAGCGTCTTGGCATCCAGCACGAAGATCTTGGGCCCTTCGCCGCCACGTTCTACCGTCGCGGTGGAAGCCACATAGATTTCGCCTTTCTGCGTGTTCAGAGCCAGCTCATAGATTCCCTTACCAACCGGCGAGGTCTTGACGAGCTTGGGTTCCGCAGCGGACGCGTTCATCGACAGAATGCCGAATGCAACGGCCATCGCCGACACAGCCGCACGGCGGGTGACAGCGAACCGGACCTTACGAGTAGTGTTTTGCATGTTTATATACCTGGGGACGAATCCAATAGTGTGGTGGCCGTGGTGTTCGGTCAGCGCAAATCGATCCAGTTGGTTCCTTCCAATGGAACGACAAGAAAACGTCGATTAATCTCTGTCATGGTCTTGGCCGGGTCCAGAGTCCCGAACAGCTCGGGGTGGATCCACTTTGCCAACGCCTCGACAGCGAGCAAGTCGAGCGGAGAATTCAACAGTTGGTGGGAAAGCCCGTGCACCTTACCGCCCTTCACTGCGGAAAGGGATGCAAATCCCGGGCGCTCAGTGATCTTCTTCAGGCTGGCGCGGGCTCGTTCGACCGTGTAACCGGGCCCGACGACAAGACCGCCGGTCTTTTCAAGGTGTGGGCCGCCGGTGGCAATGTAGACCGCAGGATTCTGCGAGATCACGTATTCCAGATTCACCTTGCCGGTGGATGCGGGAAGGACATCCGCGGCGATGTTGTGGCCACCAACGAAGTTGATATATTCGCCGATGTTTCCTTTACCCGGCGCGTTGCAGCATTCGCCGGTCATGCCAGCGTGCACCTCAAGGAAAACCTTGGGGCGCTTAGGATTCGCGCCGAGCTTGTTGGAAATGGCGGAAAGGTGCTGCTTGCGGAAGGCAACGAACTCGTCGGCCTTGGTGCGAGCGCCGATCAGATCGCCAAGAATCTGCAAGCTCGAGTCAACATTCTTGAATGGCTCGACAAAGAAATCAAGATGAACGACTTTGATGCCAGCAGCCTCACACTGCTTGATTTCGGTGTCTGAGAGCTTCGCGTTAACAGAAATGAGAGCAACGTCCGGCTTCGAAGCAATGGCCTTTTCGAGCGAGAAAGTCGTAGCGGAACTGGCGACCAATGGTACATCGGCGAGCTTCGGATATTTGGCGAGATAAGCCTTGTAGGTGAGGTCACCCAGACGGTTGATATCTTTGGGCCACGCGGCTAGTAGGCTCACGGGGTCTTTGTGAATCAGAGCCATGGCCAACATCACACGGCCATCGTCGATCAGAATTCGCTTCGCGGGACCATTCAGCGTTACGGTCCGGCCCTTCATGTCTTTGACGACGATCTTCGGCTGTGCCGCAGACGACGCGACGAACACGAACAGAAAAGTGAAGAGAGCAGCCAACAGAGGGGCGCCCCTTCGCGTGAAGTATGCATGCATAGTGTTGATCGACGTACCAGAAACTGGAACTACAGGCTAGGAACAACGTGACTGCAGTTCATTTGCAGACTCGCTCCATATTGTACCAATTTGGTCTCAGTTTGAATAGGTGCTGCTGAGCACAACACGGAGCGCATGATTAATGGCCAGAGGGACGACGGAAGCATGGTCTTCTCCGGGGAAGTAGTGGTGTTCGGCCAGCAGGAGTCCGCCGGAAATTTCTTCCAGATGTTCGGCAAATGCAACTGCGTTCCGGGTCATACGACGTTGCAGACGACGCGGGAGGGCTTTGGCGCCGCCTTCGGTGCCCCATTGCCAGGGAGCAAGTTGCTCTTCGTACTGGCCTGAGTAGAGCAAAAGACGTGGGATATGGATGGCGGCTAGATGTGCTGGCGTCAGGGAAGCTGACGCGCGGGCGAAGAGGTCTTCCCGATGCCACCAGATGGACGGACTGACCGCGACGTAGTTCTGGAACGCATCTGGCGCTTCAAGCAGGTGGTGGAGAACGAAGTAGCCACCCATGGAGTGGCCGAAAAGAGTCTGGCGTTTTGAGTTGACGAGAAAGGCCGCTTTCACTCGTGGCCGAATGACGTCGCGGAGGACGGCCATGAAGCGATCAGCCCCACCGGGTTCGCCGCCTGGGTGTCCATGGGAACGATCGGCGGAAGCCCGTTCGACTGGTGCATCGGCGGGTGCGCCTTCCGCGCAGGGGCCATAGGTGAAGTCGCGGGTGCGGCGCTCAGTGAGCGCGAGGCCCTCCGCACAGGGCGCGATGCCCACCAGCAACGCGGGCTGGACACCCGTGGCATCCGGACGACGGCACCGGGTACGGATGGATTCGAGCATCGTGCCGAAGCTGGACCACGCATCGAGAAGGTAAATGACCGGAAAACCATCAGGAGGCGTCTCCCCGCGGGGCTCGCCGATCAACACATCGTAGGCGCCACACTCGGTTTCCACTTTCCAGTGCTGCGTCTGTTTCAGCGCAACAGGTTCGCTCATACACGCTTTTCCTTAGGTCCGTCGACCAGCACCTGAACACTCCCCAGAGAGCAGGGTTCCACGCGGGCTTCCACCTGATAGACATCCCCCAGCACCCGCGGTGTAAATGCTTCGGCAGGCGAGCCCGCTATGTGGACTGCGCCCTTCTGCAGCACCACCACATGATCTGACCATCGTGCCGCAAGGTTCAGGTCGTGAAGGACGACAATGACAATGCGCCCGCTACGGGCAAAATCACGGACAAGGCTCATCACCAGAACTTGATGGCGAAGGTCGAGAGCACTCGTGGGCTCATCAAGCAAGAGCAGTTCAGGATTCCGCACGATCGCCTGGGCCAGACTGGCCAGTTGACGCTGACCACCGGAAAGACGGTCCAATCGTTCGAGAGCGATATCCGCGATGCCGATACGTTCGAGCACTTCCATGGAGCGCAGGTGTGCATCGTGAAGCGTCTGGCGGTCACTCCGCTGGGGAGACACCATCAGCGCGTTCATGGAGGCTTCCAGCACCGTTAGCGCTACCGGCTGCGGCAGAGCCTGGGGCATAAACGAAATGTAGCGCGTACGTTCCGCAAGGGATGCGTGGGACAGGTCACGCCCCCCCAGCAGCAATGTTCCCTGTGAGGGCAAAAGACCCGCGATGGAACGGAGCAGCGTCGACTTCCCCGCCCCATTCGGCCCGACAAGCGCCGTTACCTGCCCCGGAAACATGGGCTGCAAGCTAAGGTGTGAAAGGATCTTGCGGTGCGGGTATCCAGCGGAGAAATCGCGGATTTCCAGGGACGTATTCATCCACGCCCCCGGCGACTGAAGATCAGCGACATAAAGAAGGGAACGCCGATGAGAGCCGTTACCAGGCCGATGGGGATGATGACCCCGGGCATGATGGACTTGCTGGCCGCGGATGCCAGAGAGAGGATGAGAGCTCCCGTTAGAGCGCTGGCAGGCAGGAAGAAACGATGATCTTCCCCAACTAACATTCTGGCGATGTGCGGACCAACCAGACCGACGAAGGCAATGGTGCCGACGAAGGCGACAGCAGTGGCTGTAAGAACGCTGATGCGCAGCAGCGACGCGAAGCGCAGCCGTTTGACGTCAACGCCTAGGCTGGACGCACGTTCCTCGCCAAGTCGTAGAGCGGTGAGCCGCCAGGAAGCGGCCATCGTGAACGGAACCACACACGCAATCACCACAGCCATAAACTGAATCTTTTCCCAAGTCGCCCGGGAAAGACTGCCCATGGTCCAGAAAACCAGTTGCTGCAGCGCCTGCTCTTCCGCCAGAAACTGCGTAATGGCCACCAAGGAATTAAAGGTAAAGAACAGTGCGATACCGAAAAGCACAAGGGTCTCCGGACCCGCCGCGTTGGAACGTGCTACGGTCTGCAGCAGCAGTACCGAGAGTAGGGCGCAAACGAAGGCGTTGACGGAAATGATCCAATCCGGCGGGATGCCGGGAACGGAGATGTTGAACACGATAGCCAGAGCGGCGCCGAAGATGGCGGCCGACGACATACCTAAGGTGAAAGGGCTGGCCAAGGCGTTATTCAAGGTCGTCTGCATTTCCGCGCCAGCCAGTGACAACGCCGCGCCCACAAGCAGAGCCATGACCGCATAGGGCAGTCGAATCTGCCAGACGATGATGGACACCGATTCCTCCACCGTGGAGGGAGCAAAGATGGCGCGGAGAGCATCCTGGAAAGCCATGTTGGAAGGTCCAGTCATGACATCCAAAGCCAACGAAAAACAGAGCCCGACGAGCAGAGAGAATAGAACGATCCAGCGTACGCGGACCATTCGCAAATAGCTATCCCAGACAGAGGCAGCGCCTACGGAAGGGGTGGAAAGAGGCGGCCCGGCAGTTCCAGTGGACATGAATTCGGTAAAGAAGTAACTGAGTTTCAGTGTAACGGATTGAGACGTCCCAGACCGTTTCGGCAGGAAATGCACACTACATTACGACGTTCCGGGGCAGGCATGGCCTGCGGGAGCGGCCGGAATTCAGGATAATGGAAGAAGTACACCGGCAGGACGATAAGGCTCACGGTCACGCTGAGCGTTCCCGGGGAACCTCCGAATGCGGAGGCAACTTGAAGCCGACGAACGAAGTTCCGCAATTCCCCCGATTCCTCAACACCTTAGGGCACGATTGAACGTCAGAATCTGAGGAACGCCTCGGATGTTCAATCGAGCACATATGGAACCTGGGGATGAAAACGGAAGGTGCTGAGCCAGCGAACCTAAGAACCCAAAATCGGGACGCCCTGGAATCTTCGGCGTTTCGCCGCGGGCTCAGGTATCCCATGGCGGTTCCGGGTTACTCAGCCAGAGACCGCGCGGACCGCGCCTGCGGGTGCAGTTGTTGAAAAGCCATGAGTGAACGAAACGACGCTAGCTATATTGCAGATGATGACGCCCTTGTCGGCGATGAGAACCAGACTCCTGGAAATGACGGGAAAGAGAAAGCAGGCGACTTGAGCGACTCCGCAAAGCAGGTGGAAGCGATACAACAGCTGGAGCAAGAAAATGCCAGCCTGAAGGACCAGTTCCTGCGGCAACGCGCTGAGTTTGAGAACTACCGCCGCCGCGTCGCCAAAGAAAAGGATGACCTCCAGGAATACGCAAGCAGTGAAGTGGTGAAGCCGCTATTGGCCATCGTGGACGACTTCGAACGCGCCTTGGCCGTGGAGTGTTCAGACGCCAACTACGCGAAAGGCATGGATCTGATTTACCAGCGCTTGCTCGATTCTCTCCGCAAGCTGGGAGTGGAAAAGATGGAAGTGGTTGGCACGGTCTTCGACCCCAACCTCCATCACGCCATCGACATGGTAAAGACCGCGCAGGCTCCGGATAATACCGTCCTCGACGTCTATCAGTCTGGGTATCTGTTTAAAGGTAAGCTGCTGCGGCCTGCCGTGGTTAAGGTGGCCGTGGAACCTGACGCCTAGTCGCGCACATCGCGCCAGTACAACAGTTGGCCCGCTTAGCGAGCTCCAGCAATTTTGGGGCGAGTCACGCAATCGCTGACTCGCCGGGCCGGCGCCCCGTTGTGCGTTCTGCCAAAACCATCAAGATCGAACGAAGACTGCCCGTCCGGGAAAGGCCCGTCCGGGAAAGGAAGGCTGCATGGTGACGAACCGCGATTATTACGAGATTCTCGGAGTAGCAAAGACCGCAACCGACCAGGAAATCAAATCGGCATACCGCAAGCTGGCGATGCAGCATCACCCGGACCGTAACCCCGGCGATTCGGCTGCGGAAGAAAAGTTCAAGGAAGCAGCGGAAGCCTACAGCGTACTGAGCGATGCCCAGAAGCGCGCAGCCTATGATCGCTATGGCCATGCTGGCGTACAAGGTGCGGCTGGCGGCGGTCAGGCCGGCTTTGACCCTTCCAATTTCGCAGACCTCAGCGATATCTTCGGTGAATTTTTCGGCTTCGGCGACATGTTCGGCGGGGGCGGCGGACGCCGCAAGAATCGGGCCACGCGCGGCGAAGACTTGCGCTACGACCTGGAAATCGAGTTTGAAGAAGCCGTCTTCGGTACCGCAGTGGAAATCCAGGTGCCCCGCAACGAAACCTGTGAGACCTGCCACGGCACGGGAGCCGCATCCGAGAATGGCGTCGTCACCTGTCAGGTCTGTCGCGGCTCCGGCACCCAAACCACCCAGCAGGGTTTCATCACCATGCGTCGTACCTGCGGCAATTGCGGTGGTACCGGGCAAATTCTGCGGGACCCCTGCAAGACCTGTAATGGCCGTCGTTCTGTCCGTAAGGAACGCAAGCTCAAGGTAAACATTCCCGCCGGCGTCGATAGCGATACCCGCATGCGCTTGACCGGCGAGGGCGAAGCCGGAACCAATGGCGGCCCCACCGGTGACCTGTACGTGGTGCTACGCGTCAAAGAGCACAAGCTCTTCCACCGCGATGGGCAGGATCTTCACCTGCAAGTGCCGATCAATGTTGCCCAAGCGGTCTTGGGAGATGAAATCAAGGTTCCTACCCTCGAGGGCGAAGAACCTCTGAAAATTCATGAAGGTACGCAACCTGGTGCAAAGTTCCGCGTGAAGAATAAAGGGGTTCCTTATCTGAACGGTTCAGGCCGCGGTGACCTCTACGTGCACGTGGATGTGGTGATGCCCAATAAGCTCACCAAAGAACAGCGCAAGCTCTTCGAAGAGCTACGCCATACCTTGCCTGCGGCCGATGCCCCAAAGGAAAAGGGCATCTTCGAAAAGGTGAAAGACTACTTCGTTTAGACCTGCCAACTCCGCGACCGCAGCACGTCAGTCTTGGCACATCCCCTGGAAACCATCACAGACCGCGTCGGAGCCCTTACAAGCTCGGCGCGGTCTGCTACCTTCAAAGACATGGCAGTAAGCAAAGATCTGGTAGACATCCTGTGCTGTCCGGTCACCAAAGTGCCCGTACGGCTGCTGACGGAGGGCGAACTATCCTCCCTGAACGCTGGCATTCGCGGCGGTTCCGTGAAGCACGCCGACGGCAGCCCCGTGGATACCCCGCTGGATGAAGGACTCATCACCGAAGATGGCGTCAGCGTCTACAAAGTCCTGGAGAGCATTCCCATCATGCTAAAGGACCAGGCAATCCCCGGAAGCCAGCTTTCAGTGTCACAATCATAGACGCTGATTTTCCCGGAGGATGTTCATGCGCTTGTTGCCGCTTGTTCTGTTTGCCAGTCTGCTTGTCCCCGCCTTTGCCGCGGACCCGCAGCCATTTCCCCTCTTCCCGAAGGGAGCGCCCGGCGCTATTGGCAGCGAAGACAAGGACATCCCCACGCTCACCGTATACCCTGCCCCGGAAGGCAGCAGCACGCGTACAGCCGTCGTGGTGTTCCCAGGTGGCGGCTACCAGCACTTGGCTGTCGGGCATGAAGGGAAAGACATTGCCGCGTGGCTGAACGCAAGGGGCGTAACAGCATTCGTCTTGATGTATCGTCTGGCGCCGCGCTATAAGCACCCGGCCATGATTCAGGACGCGCAGCGCGCTATCCGCACCGCCCGCAGTTTGGCGGCAAAGCATGGCTTCGATAAGAACCGCGTGGGCATTTGGGGTTTCTCCGCAGGCGGACACCTCGCATCTACCGCATCCACACATTTCGATGCGGGCAAGGCTTCGGATTCGGATGAAGTGGAGCGCGAAAGCAGCCGCCCGGATTTCGCCATTCTGTCTTATCCCGTAATCAGCTTCGACGATACCGTCTCTCACTCGGGCTCTAAACGAAACCTGATTGGGCAGAACCCCGACCCGGCCCTAGTCGAGAACCTGTCGAACGAAAAGCAAGTCACCGCGCAAACGCCGCCAACCTTCCTCTTCCATACCGGCGATGACCCCGGCGTTCCCGTCGAAAATAGCCTGCTTTATTACGCCGCGCTACGTAAGCACAAGGTCCCGGCGGAGCTTCACGTCTACGAACATGGCCGTCACGGTGTGGGCTTGGCATCGTTTGACCCCATCCTCTCCAGTTGGCCGGAACGGCTGGAAGCTTGGTTGCGGTTCCATGGCTGGTTGAGCAAACCCTAAGCGCCCGTCCTACGCCAATTGGCTCGCAGTAATACCCATATATCGGTGGCTAGAGAACCTTGCAGTTACAACGCAATGAACAGAGCCCTGTCCCCTGTCCGTAGTCCACACGGCATATAATTGGCAGCAATGTCCAAGACGCCACGTGCTGCCTTCATGACCCGCCGGGAAAACCTGCTTTGGTTGGCCTCGCCCTTGCTCGCCACGGTCGGCGCACAGCGCCTGGCGGCCCAGACTCGCACCGCCGACATCATCGTCTACGGAGCGACCTCCTCCGGGGTTGCCGCAGCCATTCAGGCTAGGCGCATGGGAAAGACCGTCCTACTCCTCAACCCGGACAAGCATGTCGGCGGCCTCACCACCGGCGGCTTGGGCTGGACCGACCTCGGCCACACCCAGATTCTTGGCGGCATCAGCATGGAATTTTATCGCCGCGTCAAAGATAAGTACGACCCCGCGGAGATGTGGCGTTGGCAACCTCGCGCCGACTATTACAATCACCCCAGCCACGCCCGCCGTCGCACCGAAACCACCATGTGGACCTTTGAACCCAAGGTCGCTTCGGCTGTCTACCGCGACATGATGCGAGAGCACAGCATTGAACCGATCCTTGGCGCACGGTTGGACCTGCGGTCGGGACGTGGCGTGCGCAAGCAAGGCACACGCATTACCGCCATCGTGATGGAGGATGGCAAGGAATACCACGGCAAGATGTTCATAGATACCACCTACGAAGGCGACCTTCTCACCAAGGCAGGTGTCAGCTATGCAACGGGCCGCGAGGCCAATGCCAAGTACAACGAAGACTACAATGGCGTCCAGGCCAATTGGAAACACCGCCACCAGTTCCCTGATGGCTGCCACGTCGATCCCTACGTGAAGGCCGGCAACAAAACCAGCGGCCTGCTGCCCATCATCGATCCGACTGGACCCGGCAAAGAAGGCGAAGGCGACCACCGCGTTCAGGCCTATTGCTATCGCCTTTGCATGACCACTGCCAAGGGCAACATGGTCACCATTGAAAAGCCCAAGGGCTACGACCCCATTGATCACGAACTGCTGCTGCGCTATGCCGAAAGCGGCTTCTATCACGAGCCCCCCACCAAATGGGATGGCATCCCCAACGCCAAAACCGACACCAACAACCACGGCGCCGTGTCCACTGACTACATGGGAGCCAATTGGGAATACCCGGATGGCGACTACGGCCTTCGCCAACGAATCATCGAACGCCATCAGGTCTACACCAAGGGCTATTTGTGGACATTGCAGAACCACGACCGCGTGCCTAATCCGATCCGCAACTGGTACCGCCAGTGGGGGCTGCCCAAAGATGAGTTCACCGACAACGAGCACTTCCCCGCCCAACTCTATGTGCGCGAGTCTCGTCGTCTGCTTGCGCCCGTCGTCATGACGCAGCACCACATTGAAGGCCGCGAATTGGCCAAAGACTCCGTGGGCATGGGAGCCTACGGTATGGACTCCCACAACGTCCAACGCTACGTCACCAAAGACGGCTACGTGCGCAATGAAGGCAACGTCCAAAAGGGTGGATTCAAACCCTACCCCATTAGCTATCGCTCCATCGTGCCTCGCAAAGAAGAGTGCACCAACCTATTGGTCCCCGTGTGTCTGGCGGCCTCGCACATCGCCTATGGCTCCATTCGTATGGAACCCGTATTCATGGGCACCGGTCAATCCGCGGCAACAGCGGCATGTATGAGCATTGACGGGAACAACGATCTGTTGGACCTATCCTACAGCGCCCTGGAAAAGAAACTCCTCGCCGACAAACAGTCTTTGCAGTTGGTGCAAGGCTAGCCCTCTCGAAGCGAGCGACTCCCTTGTCCACGCGCTACATTCGGTGTGGATGCCTTGAGTTTGGTTTGGAAAGGTTAGGTTCCATGTTCCGCTTTGTGCTCTGCCTGATGCTCTGCATCGTTCCCGCGTTCTCCGCAGTCCCCGTGATTTTCGATACCGATATGGGCAATGACGTCGATGACGCTTTAGCCATCGCGATGCTCCATACCCTCGAAGATCGTGGGGAATGTAAGCTACTGGGGGTCACGCTGACCAATGCGCACAAAGATGCGCCGGATTACATCCACATGGTGAACCGCTTCTACGGCAGACCCAACATTGCCGTCGGCGCCGCGTTGCGCGCCATTAAGGAAGGCGACCGTGATGGATTCCTCTCCGCCCCGCTACAGGCAGCTCCGGTGTCTTTGCGTATCCGCAATCGCATGGCCCAGCAGAACGCTGTGGTTGTGCTGCGCCGCCTGCTGGCCGAAAGCAAAGAGAAAGTCGTTCTGATCCAGGTTGGCTTTTCCACCAACCTCGCCGCCCTCTTGGATTCGCCACCAGACCAAATCTCCAACCTCAGCGGAAAGGACCTGGTAAAGCAGAAGGTCAGCCTGCTTTCCACCATGGCAGGTGAGTTCACCGGCCCTACTCCCGAATACAACGTACGTCTGGACATCCCCTCCGCCAAAAAAGTCTTCGAAGAGTGGCCCACCCCCATTGTCTTCAGCGGCTTCGAAATCGGCCGAGCGCTGAAATACCCCGCGCTCAGCATCGAAAAGGACTACAAATACGTGGCCTGGCATCCCATCGAAGCTTCCTACCGCGCTTACGCCAAAATGCCCTATGACCGTCCCACCTGGGACCTGACCTCCGTGCTGTACGCCGTCCGCCCAGACCATGGTTACTTTGATCTCTCCGAACCCGGCGCCGTCACCGTCGATGCCAAAACTGGCAGCACCGCCTTCGCTGCTTCCGCGCAAGGCAACAGCCGCTACCTGAAAATCCCCACAGGTGGCAACGCCCGCATTCTGGAAGCGTTGACCATGCTCTCCAGTCAGCCGCCTCTGTCCCTGACAAAGACAAACAAGGCAAAATAACAACGGTCTATCGTCATCTCATTACCCGTCTGCCTTCCTATGGCAGACCCGAAACAGCAGCACATGTCCAAGATTGACCTAAAGAAGCAGCATGCCAACCTCTACACGGCGCCTATCGGCAAATTCGTAGAGATCGACGTTCCTCCTGGGCACTTCGTTAAGGTGGATGGCCAAGGGGATCCGAACACCTCCACAGCCTACAAATCCGCGATTGAGTGGATCTATTCCGTCAGCTACGCCATGAAGTTTGCCGTTAAGGCAGCACTGCAAAAGGACTATGTGGTGCCTCCGCTGGAAGGCCTGTGGTGGGCAGATAACCCCGCTGACTTTCAGGCGCGTAACAAGGATACTTGGCGATGGACCATGATGATCCCCACACCTGATTTCGTGGACCCGTCCTTCTTTGAGCCAGCCCTCGCCAAAACCCGGAAGAAGCTGGGCGAACCACCTGCCTCTCTGCGCTTTGAGTCCTACGCTGAGGGCGCCTGCCTGCAGACCCTCCACATCGGAAGCTACGACGACGAAGCTCCTATACTCCGCCATCTGCATGAAGTACTGATGCCGGAAAGGCGGTTGACCTTTGCAGGGCCACACCACGAAATCTATCTGAGCGATCCACGCAAAACCGTGCCAGAGAAACTCAAGACCATTCTGCGGCAGCCCGTAAAGGCCTTGTCTTAGGCCCCGAATCACACACGATCCCATCCGCGGCCTTTTGCAACTGCCTTTGCACCTCCACCGCCTTCAGTGATGCAATAGACGCAACGTGTGGAATCTAACTCCCGAACTCCGCATCAATAGACGATCTATTCTGCGCGCCCTTCCCTGGATGATTGGCAGTCGTGCCATCATGCCTGCTCCCGGGCAACGTGGCGTCGTGCAACCCACTCAACGGCATCGGGTTCTGGTCTCTACCGATGTCGGTGGTACAGACCCTGACGACTTCCAGTCCCTGGTCCACCTGCTGCTGTATGCCGACGTCTTGGACCTCGAAGGCCTCGTATCATCCCCCTATGGGCCCGGGCGTTTGAAGCACATCCTGGAAGTCATCGATCAGTACAACAAAGATTATCCCCATCTGAAGACTTGGTCCCCGCACTATCCAGAACCCGACGCATTACGCGTCATCTCCAAACAGGGTGCCTTCGACAATCCCGGTCCGACCGGCGTCGGAAAGTCCACCGAAGGCTCAAACTGGATTGTCCATTGTGCACGGAAACCCGACCCCAGACCGCTCTATGTACTGGTGTGGGGTGGCATCGAAGACCTCGCGCAGGCCCTGCATGACGCCCCGGACATCCTGCCCAAACTACGCGTCTACTTCATTGGCGGCCCTAACAAAATGTGGAGCGTGGATGCCTACAACTACGTCGAAACCCAGCACCCTACCCTATGGATGATCGAATCCAACGCCACCTATCGCGGTTGGTTCGTGGGCGGTGATCAATCCGGCGATCAAGGGAACGACTCCTTCGTCACTGCCCATATCGCAGGCCGAGGAGCCATGGGGAACTACTTCGCTACCCATCTGCGCGGCGTCATCAAGATGGGCGACACACCCTCCGTAGCCTATCTACTACATGGCAACCCGGTAGACCCAACGCAGCCCAGTTGGGGAGGCCGCTACGTCCCGATCTGGGATGATCGCAAGACCATCTTCACGCGACTGACAACAGAAGCCGACCAGGCCGAAGTGTTTGGTGTTACGGAATTCGCGCTCCCCATTCCGGCAGAAGCCTCAAATGCGGAGATCCTGGCAAAAACACGCATGATCTTTGATCGCCGCATTCCCGTCACCCCAGCCGTCGAAGACAAGTCGCTCCGCTTCCGTTTTTCCCCGCGTGATGCCAAAGTATGGCCCTATATCGTGGAAAGTCCGCACCCCACATGGAATGGAAAGACCGGCTCCTTCACTGCCTTCCCTCCCCCCTCCACACGCACCAGCAAACCTTCGCGATTGCACCCCAACTGGTGGATTGACGATCCCGCCCCCGCCGCTGCCGAAGGCGTTCATCCCGGAGCCAAAAGTGTCAATCAATGGCGTCGCGCTTTCCTAGCCGACTTCGCCCTCCGCATGGAACGATGTCGCGCATCCAGGCTATAGCCTTCCTAAGGAACCATCCATGCGCTCCGCCAACTTCACCTTCCTGCTGATTCTGATTCTCCTCAGCGCGATTCCTACGGCATCTGCGGAGCCGCGACAACGGGTCATCGTCCTCACCGATATCGAAAACGAACCCGATGACACCCAGTCCATGATTCGCTTCCTTCTGTATGCCAACCATTGGGATGTCGAAGGGCTGGTCGCCACAACATCCGTGCATCAGCGGGAAAGAACCTCATCCGCAAGCATCCGGCAACTGGTATCAGCCTACGGCAAGGTACGCGACAATCTACTGCTTCATGAACCCGGTTTCCCCACAGAGCAGCATCTGCAGTCCATCATCCGAGACGGCCGCGCCGACTTCGGCATGAATGCCGTCGGCAAAGATATGGACTCCCCTGGCTCTGACCACATCCTCCAAGTTGTCGACCGCGACGATCCCCGTCCCGTGTGGATTCTCGTCTGGGGCGGCCCCAATTGCTTGGCGCAGGCCCTGTGGAAAGTACGCGCCACCCGCTCATCCCAGGACCTCGACCGCTTCGTCGCGAAATTGCGTGTCTACACCATCTCTGACCAGGACGATAGCGGACCCTGGATCCGCAAGACTTTCCCCAACCTCTTCTACATCGCCAGTCCCGGCTACCACGCCGCTGGCGCTTACCATCACGCAACATGGACCGGGATCAGCGGAGACAACTTCCACGGTCGTTTCACCGGCCCCAACTTCGACATCGTGGACAACCCTTGGCTCGACAAACACGTACGCGCCAAGGGCCCGCTAGGTGCGCTCTATCCACAGACCAAATTCATCATGGAAGGCGATACCCCGAGTTTCCTCTATCTCATCAACAACGGATTAGGAAACCCGGAGCACCCCGATTGGGGCAGTTGGGGCGGGCGCTACGAGTCCTACACCCCACGTCTGCGTAAGTGGTTTCACGAAAAGGAAACACGTCCCTTCTGGGCAGACACGGAAGACGAAGCCATGGGCATCGACGGCAAGTGGCACACAGGCAACAAGGTGACGATCTGGCGCTGGCGGGAAGCCTATCAGCACGACTTCGCCGCGCGTATGGATTGGACGGTCAAACCTTTCGCAGAGGCCAACCATCCACCAATCGCGAAACTCGACCACGCGCCCAACCTGACCGCTCGCTCCGGAGAACGCGTGTCCCTCAGCGCCCTAGCATCCAGCGACCCCGACGGCGATACGTTGCGCTACTCATGGACCTACTACCCGGAACCAAGCACCCTACGCGTCTCCAATGCCCGCACTCCCCTGGCAATCGCGATAGAGAACGCCGACAAGCCCCAGGCCTCATTCACCGCCCCAACCGTATCCGCACCACAAACCATTCACATCATCCTTGCCGTAACGGATAGCGGGCTGCCCACCCTCACCCGCTACCAACGCGTCATCGTGACCGTGACGCCCTAGGCAATGCTGACTACCGAACCGAGCTAGACTTCCGTCGCAACGCAGCAACACCTTCGCCATGCCGATAAGGCCGCCTCTGCAACTCGTGGATCAATTCCCCATGGAAACGTTTGTGCTAGCCTGAAACTACCATTGGTCCTCGTCTAGCCCCCTTGGGCTTAGTCTGGGGTGAAAAAGGGAACCCGGTGAGAATCCGGGGCTGTCCCGCAGCGGTATACAGGAACGACCTCCGTCATCAAGCACCAGTCCCCTAACAGGGTTGGCAAGCGACGGCCAGTAGGCCACTTCATCTGCCTGTAAGTCCGAATACCTATCAATGGGTCCGCAGTCCGATATGGCGCGGAGTTCCGACGATCCTCGAGGGAAAAGGATTCAGAGCACATATGTACACACCACCTCTGCCTGTGGTCAAGCGGCGCACTCCTCATCACGGACCTCATCGCTCACAGCACCACATAGCCCTTCACCAAACGGTGAAATATAGTAGTGCGGCCAGCAGTCTAACGACAGAGCAACGGAACTCCCCTTGCGACGATCACGCGCAACCTGGACTATCCAGTCAGCGGGTCGGCAGCGAATCAAGACTCCCGGCTTCGTCCCATCGTCTATTCAACAACTAGCCGTAGACGCCGGGCGAATTCCTTCTCTCTGGCGAGCGTGCCTGCGCGCCATCGCCAGTTAACGATTCCGGACAGGCAGCGGGAGATCCCGTTGTGCCACGTTCCAGTATTCGCACCCGGTCTCGCGTCTCCAATTACCAGTAACGTCGTCAATTGTCGGCAACTTCTCGAATTGCCAGCAACAACGTAAGGTCAGGAAAGACAGCATATGAAAGTATCCGAAGTCATCAAAGCGTGGGGCAAAATCCTCACGGGAAACCAGCCGTCTCTATCCATCGAAATCACCAAGGAATGCCCTCTACGCTGTCCCGGTTGTTACGCGTACGACGATGGACACCTCGGCGGCGGTGTCACTCTGCGCAGCCTGAGCGATCGCAAAGGGCAAGAATTGATCGACGGCGTTCTCGAGGTAGTAGACCGTCTCAAACCTTTACACCTATCTCTCGTCGGCGGAGACCCCCTGGTCCGCTATCGCGAAGTCGAAGCCATGGTCCCTCTACTTCTGCAACGCGGCATCCACGTCCAGGTCGTCACCAGCGCCTTCCGTCCCATCGCGCCATCCTGGGCCGACCTCGATCACATGTCCGTGGTGGTGTCCATTGATGGACTCCAACCTGACCACGATATCCGACGTGCCCCCGCCACCTACGACCGCATCCTGAAAAACATCGCCGGACAGCACATCACCATCCACAGCACCATCACCAGTCAGATGATGAAGCGGCCAGGGTATCTGAGAGAGTTTCTGGAGTTCTGGACACCTCGCCCGGAGATCCGCAAGGTTTGGTTCAGCATCTTCACCCCACAGATCGGCGACGACCTGCCAGAAATTCTCACGGCCGAAGAACGCGCCCGCGCCATCAAAGAGATGCTGGTCTTGCGTAAGGACTTCCCCAAACTGGATATGCCCGAAGGCCTGATCCGCCAGTTCGCCACGCCTCCCGCCAACCCGGACGACTGCGTCTTCGCACGCACCACGCACGTCCTCTCTGCTGACCTGCAAACCAAAGTCACGCCCTGCCAATACGGAGGCGCCCCCGATTGTTCGGCCTGCGGGTGTATCGCTTCCATGGGCTTGGCCGCCGTAGCCGCTCACAAGCTCGGCGGAGTCATTCCCATCGAGCCCATTTTCCGCGCCTCCATCAAAACCGGCGAGCTCTGGTCCCGCCTCCGCAGCCTCCCCGAGCCAGCGCCATCGCCCTTCAAAGTCCTGCGTTAATCGTCCACCTTACCCGTCGAAGGGAATCCGTGCCCAAGTCGCCAAAGCCGAAAACCGCCATCACCAGGAGCAATACCAACAGCGTAGCCGAAAGCGCCACATCGCCGCCGAAAGCGCGGACGGCGCGCACCCAAACCATAGCCTGGGGTGGAGCGACCAACGGAAGCGAGAACCCCAGGTCCCTAACCAACCAGAACAGAGCGCTGAAAGCGCGACCTCAAACCTCGCCAACCGTGCCCATCGCTCCCGCCTCTCCCAAAAACCCAACGCACTGCCAGAGCCGCCCCGGCAGGGGCGGCAATCGATTAGCCCCGTCCTTCATGGCGGGGGCCACCCAACACAAACTGTCAGACCGCCGGGGTACCGGCGGCACAACCAAACTCCCGGCGTGCAAAATGTGCAGCAACCCCGATCAATCCCCAGACAATGGAGACGATCAAGCCCACCGCCCGGCGCCATCACCCATCACCCAAAAGCCCCGACGGGGCGAAAGTCTTGTTGCCATGGGTATAGCACGCCGTACGCGTCCCAGCGTGCAGTCTCGCGGAACCCGTGGATACCCAAATTCCACATCATTTCCAGAAGCCCTGAAAGGGCGACACACTAGCTCCTACAAAGGCTCCAAACACCACACCATAGGGAACCGCCGATCCCACCCATTCGCCGGATGCTCCAAATCATTCAAACGGGATCTGACCGCCCACTCCCCAATCCAGGCTCGGGGGGTGACAAGCGCTGATTCGCCCCGGCAGGGGACGAATAGACTGTTCTCGTCGCGGCAGAGCGAAATCCACACCATCCTCTCCCCGGCAGGGGAGGGATAGAAACCGCACTGGTGCCGGAATGGACGAAATCGACACTATCCTCGCCCCGGAAGGGGTAAAAGAGCACAGCCCCGGGCTTCAGCCCGGGGGCAATCCACCCTCACAGCCCCCGCCGGGGTACCGGCGGCACAACCAAACTCCCAGCGTGCAAAATGCGCAGCAACCCCATCAATACCCAGACACCCAACCAATCCCTAGACAATGGAGACGAGCAAACCCACCGCCCGGCGGGACCACTCACCACCCAAAAGCCCCAACACGGCGACAGTTTTGTTGCCATGGGTGTAGCGCGCCGCACGCGCTCAGCGTGCCGACGCGCGGAACCCGTGGACACCCCATCCCCTCATTGCCGAAGCCCCGAAAGGGCGACACAAGAAACTTCGGAATCCTGCCGAGCCCACCCTGACGACCAACACACCGAAAGAACCCACGCCACCCGACAATCAGCGCTAACAGCGCCATCCCAACCATAGCCTGGGGTGTAAAGACCAGCGGAAGCGAGCCCCGACACCAAACATCCATGTACCCAAACAACAACCGGGAGCGCCGAAGGCACGACCTCGCCACCGATGCCCCAGAACGGACTCTGGCAACTCATCCGAATCCGTCATCCCGCCCCATCCAAAGCCGCCCCGGAAGGGGCGAAAGAGCATAGCCCCGGGCTTCAGCCCGGGGGAACTCCCCCCACCGAGCCCGATGGCGCCGGTTCGACACCAGTTCCGAGAAGACCCTAAGTACCGACATCCGAATTTCGTTGTAGTGCACTATCTCCGAGAAGAGCATCTCTGAACTCTCTGCCGTAGATGGGTCCCACACAGCGATACGATAGAGCAAATGCTACCAAACGCACTGCCCATAGACCTTCAACATGGCCTTGAAGCCCAAAACGGAACGCAGGAATCTTTGGCTCCTTCACGCATCATCCAGCGGCGCACGTCAAAGGACTCCGCCGCTGTCAGAACCAGCACGACGACGCCAACGGCGTAGGGGAGTGCGAACTCACAACGATGATGAGCCCCGCTTGATACAATCTCCGTCCAAAAGCGTAAACGGGGTCGCCAGTCCTTCCCTCTGCGCAGGGGCTTGTTGCTTCTCGCCCCCCAACGCGCGGGGACTGTCATGCAGAAAGGACCTTCCGCAGAATTCTCGGCTGTGATGGATGGATGCCATACAAAGACGAGAGAATGGAAAGGAATACGATGGAACGCATGTGGATGGTACGCGGCGAAGGCGGGAGTTTGTATGATTCTTTTCGCGAGCGCGGCGTCGTTGCAGTGGGGTGGTACCAGATGGCTGCCTATGCCAAGCCTGGCGTCGGACGTAAGGAACTAATCACTCACTACCAGGCCGCCGAACCGCAAGCGAAACAAGGCACCATTGCCTCAGGAGCCTCCCAAGTCTATCGCTTCGTCAATGATGTTCAGACGGGCGATTGGGCCATTACCTATTCGCCTGCCAATCGCGTTTACTCGATAGGCAAGGTCTCGGGTGAAGTGGAGTACCACCCGGAATGGACCAATCAAGGTTTGCCGTTAACGCGTAAGGTGGAATGGCAATCGCGGGAGCTGCCTCGCGACAGCCTCAGTGCCAGCACCAAGAATAGCCTTGGCTCGGTACTAACCCTGTTTGCCGTACCTCCGAGTGCGGTGACTGAGGTACTGGCAGCGTTGAAAGGAAAGCCTGCTCCTGTCGTGGAGGATGCGCCAGAGGACGTGACATCGGACCCACTAGCAAACATTGAATTGCAGTCGCTCGAACGGATCAAGGATAGAGTCAGCGAACTCGACTGGGACGACATGCAGCAACTGGTCGCTGGCATTCTACGCGCTATGGGATACAAGACCCAGGTTTCGCCACCTGGCTCTGATCGTGGTAAGGACATTGTGGCCTCGCCTGACGGTTTCGGCTTCGAACATCCACGGATCGTTGTGGAGGTCAAGCATCGCAATGGGCAGATGGGCAGTCAGGATATTCGCAGCTTCCTGGGTGGCCGTCATAAGGATGATCGCGGATTATACGTAAGCACCGGCGGCTTCACCAAGGACGCGCAGTACGAAGCCGACCGAGCCTCTATCCCGCTGACGATGTGGACGCTAGATCATGTCGTACGCGCGTTGATCGAACACTACGACGCCACGGACGCGGAAACCAAGCGCATCGTACCGCTAAAGCGATTGTACTGGCCTGCGTAGCCAGGTTGCCGCAAACGTATTTCCCGATCTATCTCCAGGCACTTTGTATGTACAGCCGTCCCTCGCCCAGATACCTGGGCGACTTTTACCCTCTGCTAGACCTCGGCCATAGATGGAAGACAACTAGGCACTGTACTGCGTTTGCTGCGTGTTCAACAGCAGACACGAGTTCCGTACTCAGGTGAGTCACTTGCTCCTCGAAGGTCCCACTCGGCAGATGACGAAGAAGTGCCGCTGCTACGAGTTCGCTTGTGAACCCCAGAACCGCACCACCCTTTCCCGGAGCACTCGAGGTCAACTCGATAAAGCCGTAGCTGCGGCGGCGGGCCTCCTCCAACGCGAACGCAGCGGCATCCGATCCGAAGTGGCCACCGACATCGTCGCGGATGTGCTTCCAAAACTCTACTTGTCGTCCAAAGCACCTAATGGACTCACTCCACTCCGACAGGGCTTCGGGACTAAATCGTTCGCGAATCTGCCGGAATCCATTTGACTTGTCGAGCAGCCACGTACATTCCACAATCCAACCACAGTAATTGCAAACCATTCATCGCGCAACCCAGACATAAGCAAGAGAAGTCTCCCCAAATCTGACCGACATCAAATGTTCCGGGGGGGAAGACACAAGATGGCATAGGTTCTCAGCAGCGTAGCCGTTCGAGCGTCTTTGGTCAACGCTGCGCCTCTAGTACCTGCACCAGTTGCTCAACCGCCTGCATGGCGCGGACTAATTCCTCCGCATACAGCGGCAGAGTATTGCCGTGCACGTCTGTCCAAATTAGGCACAGCAAGGGAGGAGAGGTGTTGCAGGGAGGGCACTTAGGCGGTCAAATCGACCGATTGCAGGTTGAGGTTCCCCCCGATTCAGTTGGAATTGTCCTGATTCC
>Ga0182745_1000253_pt1 | contig 65318 bp, 60 predicted proteins | sample eDN3rd30CKraftBY_FD_128523 | JGI IMG/M metagenome (GOLD analysis project Ga0182745, IMG submission 128523) | Enriched backyard soil microbial communities from Emeryville, California, USA - eDNA 3rd pass 30_C Kraft BY (version 2) (version 2) | ecosystem: Environmental > Terrestrial > Soil >... | reverse complement strand
GGCCGCCGTCGCGCAGCACCGGTGTGGGCCTGGTCAATGTGCGTTCGCGCGTGGAAACGCTCTGCGGCAACCGGGCCAGCGTCGACGTCGATGCCACCGAGACCTATTTTCGTGTATCCATCCTGCTGCCGGTGGCGCCGGCAGCCGCGGCTGCGGGGTAACTATCGTGCGTGTCATTGTGGTCGATGACGAGAGCCTGGCTCGTGCGCTGATGCTGGAGCATCTGGCCAAGGTGCCGGACCTGGAAGTGGTGGGCCAGGCGGCCAATGGGTTCGAGGCGGTGAAACTGGCCGAGGAACTGAATCCGGACCTGATGTTCCTGGACATCCAGATGCCCAAGCTGTCGGGTTTCGAGGTGCTGGAACTGCTGGGCGAGCGGGCGCCGGCGGTCATTTTCACCACCGCGTTCGATGAGTTCGCCCTGCGGGCCTTCGAGGTGCATGCGGTGGACTACCTCCTCAAGCCGGTGGAGCCGGCGCGTTTGGTGGCGGCCGTGGAGCGTGCGGCCGAGCGGTTGCGCAATCGCGTCCCGCCGCCTTCGGCCCAGGAACTCGCCGTCGCCGCCCGGCCGCCCGGCAAGACCCTGGAACGGGTCTTGATTCGTCATGAGGGACGCGTCCACGTGCTGCCGCTGGAGCGCATCGATTACGTGGAAGCCCAGGATGACTACCTGTCCTTCGCCATCGGCGGCAAGCACTTGCGCAAGCAGCAGACCATGAGCGACCTGGAAAGCCAGCTCGATCCCAGCCGCTTCGTCCGGATTCATCGCTCCTTCATCCTGAACATCGAGCGGCTGGCCCGCATCGACCTGTACGGCAAGGATAGCTGGCTGGCCATCCTGTCCGACGGCAGCAAGCTGCCCATGTCGCGGACCGGGCATGCCAAGCTCAAGGGCCTGATCGGCTAAAGGCCTGATCGGCTAGAGGACTGATCGGCTAAAGGCCAAAGGCGGCGGGGTGCCTCCACCGGTTTCAGGCAATTCTCCCAGGTAGAGCGGTCGTCAAACCGGTAGAATCGCGTCCCCCTTTCGTCTGTGCCCGGCCGTTGCGGACCGCCACAGCAGCCGCATTCATCGAGGTTCCCGTGCACACACCCGCCACCGCCGCCGAGGATGACTCGGCCCGACGCCCGTCTTTGGCCTTCGCCGACCTGTCGCTGAGTGAGCCGGTGCTCGCCGCCCTGAGCGACGTGGGCTACGAATCGCCGTCGCCCATCCAGGCCGCCACCATCCCGCACCTGCTGGCCGGCACCGACGTGCTCGGCCAGGCGCAGACCGGCACCGGCAAGACCGCAGCCTTCGCGCTGCCCATCCTGTCGAAGCTCGACATCGAGGCGCGCCACCCGCAGGCGCTGGTGCTGGTGCCGACCCGCGAACTGGCGATCCAGGTGGCCGAGGCGTTCCAGCGCTATGCCTCTCATCTGCCCGGCTTCCATGTGCTGCCCATCTATGGCGGCCAGAGCTACGCCCCGCAGTTGCAAAGTCTGCGGCGCGGCGTCCATGTCGTGGTCGGCACGCCCGGCCGGGTGATGGATCACTTGAAGCGTGAAACCCTGCGGCTCGGCACGCTCGAGTACCTGGTGCTCGACGAGGCCGACGAAATGCTGCGCATGGGCTTCATCGAGGACGTGGAATGGATTCTGGGGCAGGCGCCGCAGTCGCGGCAGATCGCCTTGTTCTCCGCCACCATGCCCGCCGAGGTGCGGCGCATCGCCCAGCACCATTTGCGCAAGCCGGCCGAAGTCACCATCCGCAACAAGACCAGCACCGCCAGCAGCATCCGGCAGCGCTACTGGATGGTCAGCGGCATGCACAAGCTCGATGCGCTGACCCGCATTCTCGAGGCCGAGCCGTTCGAAGCCATGATCGTGTTCGCGCGCACCAAGCAGGCCACCACGGAGTTGACCGAACGCCTGGAAGCGCGAGGCTTCGCGGTCGAGGCCCTGAATGGCGACATACCGCAGACACTGCGTGAGCGGACCGTCGCACGTTTGAAGAATGGCCAGATCGACATCGTGGTTGCCACCGACGTGGCGGCCCGGGGATTGGACGTCGAACGCATCACTCACGTGGTCAATTTCGACGTACCGTACGATCCTGAATCCTATGTACATCGCATCGGCCGCACCGGGCGTGCCGGACGCAGTGGCGATGCCATCCTGTTCATCGCGCCGCGCGAGCGCAACATGCTGCGTGTGATCGAGCGCGCCACGCGCCAGCCCATCACACAGATGCAGCTGCCGACGGTGGAGGATGTGAACGAACAGCGCATCGCGCGTTTCAATCAGCGCATCACCGAAACCCTGGCCGCTGGCGAGGCGGGTGCGTTTCGCCCGCTGATCGAGCGTTACGAGCAGGCTCACAATGTGCCGGCGATCGAGATTGCGGCGGCCTTGGCGAGTTTGGTGCAGGGTAAGACGCCCTTGCTGCTGGAGGCTGGCAGGAATCGCCAGGCGCCTGAGTCCCCGGCGGAAGAGCAAGGACGTGGACAGCGTCAGCGGCATACCGAGGCGGGTGCGCGACCGGAATTCCAACGGTCGTCTCATGCGCACATGGCCCAGGGGCGCCCGGTTCGCGAGTCGAAGCGGATGGGCACGCGGGAGGAGCGGGGTCCCCGGCGTGACTTCGGTGCTCGGGGGGAGGAGCGGGATTCCCGGCGTGACTTCGGCGCGCGAGGGGAGGAGCGGGAGCCGGGATTCCGGGCGCAGAGTCGGGAACAGGATGCAGCTCCCCGGGGGCGCGGCGAGGACTCACGCGATTCGGGTCATAAGGCATTCGGTGACCGTTTCGATGCGCCACAGAAGCAGCGCCGCGGCCGCGATGATGATCTGGCGCCGCAGACCTATCGTGTGGAAGTGGGCGAGGTGCATGGAGTCAAGCCCAGCAACATCGTCGGCGCCATCGCCAACGAGGCCGGGCTCGAGGGCAAGTACATCGGCCGGGTGGTGATCAACTCCGATCACAGTTTCGTGGATTTGCCCGGCGGTATGCCGAAAGAAATCTTTCGCAGCCTGCAGAAGGTGCGGGTTGCCGGCCAGCAGTTGCAAATCAGCCTGGCGTTGCGCACGCAAGCTGAGAAACTGCGGCGTGGACACGGTCCGTCGGACAAACATCGCAAGCCACCGCGCAAACGTTGATGGGGCAAGCGGGTTGTCGTTGGATGCAGACGGCGGCCCGCCTGGCGGCCGGCAGCGAGCTGAACGCAAGCTGTGGCGTGATGTCGTGATCGATACGCTTGACCGGTCGCGGCGACTGGGATATTCGTGACGCGAGGGCCAGGCATTCTGTCGCTTCGATTCGAGCGGATCGCCTGGCGGGAGGTAACCATGCAAACCCGACTGTTGCTGGGAACGTTGAGCTTGGCGCTGCTCGCCGGTTGTGCCGCACAGACTTCCAACGTGCGTGTCGACATGGCCGAGAGCGGCCTGCCGAATTGTCAGAGCTTCGCCTGGAATCCGCTCGGCAGCGATGCCGCATCGCTCACCGATCAGCGCGTGCGCGACCAGGTCATGCAGACGTTGCGGGCCAAGGGCTACACCGAGTCCGCCGACAAGCCCGACTGCCGCATCGCCTACCACATGACGAAGCGTCAAGTGCCGCCTCCGAAGCCCAAGGTGGGCGTTGGCGTGGGGGGTGGTTCGCGCGGCGTCGGCGGCGGCCTTGGCATCAGCCTGCCGATTGGCAAGTCCAAGGCCATGAGCGGCACGTTCACGCTCGATGTCATCGATGCCGCCAAGAATGCCCAGGTGTGGAGCGGTTCGCTCGACGCCAGTTTCAAGGCGGCGGAGCTGGATGAGGCCGAAGCCAAGGCGGTGGTGGAAAAGGTGCTGGCGCGTTACCCCGATCGGGTGGCGCAGTAGCCGGATGGCAGGCTCCGGTATGTGCTTTGTCGGGTGCGACGGCATACAATGCCCGATATCAGCAACCGTTACGTTGCCACGCCATGTTGCATCGCCATTTGAACCATGAACGTTTCACGCTCGCCGCTATTGACGACGTGATTTCGCGTGGACGGTGGGTGGACTGGGCTGATCTAAGGCGTGCCGCTTTGGCTGATCGAACCTTGTTCGACAAGGTGGAACGAGTCTGCCGCCCGCGGATCTCTGATCCTTATGCCCAGCGCTACCATTTTTGGATGCACTATGTCGAAGAACACCGTACCGCCGCCTGATTGGGAGCTTGTACTGTCTTCTGCCGCGCATCTACAGCGCATCCTGCCGGACGCCGTATTGGTGGGGGGTACAGCGTCGGCTCTCCATGCGGAGCATCGCTTTTCACGTGACGCGGATCATGTCTTGACCGATCTACGTTCTCGTTTTGATGCGGTGCTGGCTCAATTGGAATCAGTTGCAGGCTGGAAAACAGCGCGTGTACAGCGTCCAGTCCAGATTCTTGGCAGTCTGGATGGAATTGAAACGGGAGTTCGCCAGCTCATCCGAGAGCGCCCCCTGGAAACAACCGTAGTCGAGCATGGCGAGGGAAGGATTACCGTGCCGACCGAAGCGGAGATTCTGCGGATCAAGGGTGTGTTGATTCTCAAGCGGAATGCGACGCGCGACTATCTGGACTTTGTGGCCCTTGCCACCCGTATGGGGGATCAAGGTGCGGCTTCGGCGTTGCAGCCTCTGGATGAACTGTACCCACAGAACAATGGCGAGTCAGCGCTGCAACAGCTGCAAGTCCAGTTGGCCAATGCGCTGCCCTATGACCTCGAAGCGACCGAGTTGTCGGAGTACAAGAATCTGGATCCGCGCTGGCATGAGTGGGGCACAGTTCAGGCGGCTTGCGCTCACCTGGCGACCGTCATTTTCGATCGCATTTGCGAAATGACGCAGGACGGCGAGCGGCCTGTTACGCCGTCCCGCTGATGTGAGGATCAGAACGGGGCGACGGTGACGCCTTGTTCTGCGGCGGCACGCTGTTGTGCCTGCAGTGCCGCGGTGAAACTCGGACGGGACTTGAGCCGCTGCCAATAGCGCTGGGTGGGCTCGGTGAACTGCGCTGCCAGTCCTATGTGTTCCGCCAAGAGCAGCGCGTAGCCAACGCTCACGTCAGCGGCGGTGAAGCGATCGCCACAAAGGTAATCCGCGCCGTTTTCGCTCAGCCGGTCGGCCACTGCGCGCAAGCGCGCCAGAACCCATTTCGAATAATCGTCCACCACCTGCGGCTGGCGGCGCTCGGCGCTTTCGAAGCGTCCGTAGCGCAGCAGCAGAGTCTGCGGGAACGTCAGAGTGGCCTCCCCGAAATGCAGGAAGTTCAGATAGCGTCCGAAAGCGGGTTCGTGCGACAGCACGTTGAAACGGCCGTTGGCGTAGCGAGCAGCCAGATACTCGCAGATGGCTGCCGATTCGGTCATGAACGTGTCGCCATCGATGAAGGCCGGCACGGTGCCAAGCGGATTGATCTCGAAGTATTGTTTGTGAAGCGCGCGCGGCGGGAACGGCAGCATGATCAGCTCATACTTCAGGCCGAGCTCCTCCAGCGCCCACAGCGGGCGGAACGAACGTGTGTTCAAGCAGTGGTACAGCTTCACCGATTCTCCCGATGGATCTCTACGGCTAGCTGACTATCGCCCAGACCACGGCGCCGGCGATGGCCACGCCGATGAGGAATCGTGGCAGCGAGGCGAAGGTGGGCTCGGATGGAGTCGGTTCATGCGACGCCACCTCTCGCTTGCCATGAATCATGGTTGCGATCAGGTTGTCGCGCTTGTAGACGAGATAGAACAGCACCGCGGCGATATGCAGCGCGATGAAAACGAGGAGAACATTGAACAGTTCTTCGTGAAACTCCGCGCAGGCGCGTCCGGCCTCGAAGCTCACCAGGTGCGACAGGGGGCCGGACTCGATGCCGTCCACGTCCACGGCGAACAAGCCGAGCCCGACTTGTCCTAGCATCAGTGCCAGCAATGCCAGCACGCTGAGCGCTCCCAGCGGATTGTGTCCCGGAGCGGCCGGGGTATGGCTGCCGACCCGGGAAGGCAGTTGCTTCAGGTAAGCCCACATCGCACCTGGCCCGCGCACGAACTCAGCGAAGCGGGAAGTCGAGCTGCCGAAAAAGCCCCAATACACGCGAAACACCAGCAGGCCCAGCAGCACATAGCCGCTGTAGCGGTGATACTCGAGTTCGTTGTTCTCGGCGGTCCACCAGGACGTGGCCACCAGCAGGACCATCAGCCAGTGCACCAGGCGTGTGGGCGAGTCCCAGATGCGGACATGGCTGGCGGCATTGGCGGACATCGGTAACTCACTCCAGGAGCCAAGGATTGTAACGGGGGCTGCTCGGTCGCCCGGCGGCATGAGCGGGAGCTTGTGCGAGCTCCCGCCCGTGTTTGCCGGGCTGTCAGGTCAGTCCTTCTCGGGAGCGCGGAACGAGTCGTGACAGTTCTTGCATGCCTTGCCGGTTGCACCGAATTGCGCGCGGATGGCAGAGACGTCATTCCCAGCAACGGCGGCGGTGAGCTTGGTCGCCTCGCTGGCGAACAGCTTCTGGGCCTTCTCGAATTCCTGGGGTTTGCTCCAGATTTCCGCCTTGGCGCGGGTCTTGGGATTGCCTTCCGGGCCGGAGCCGGCGGGGAACCACTTGAATTGGTTGACCGAGGCATCGTTCACCACCTTGGCGGCGGTCTTGATCGCAGCCAGGTCTGGAGTGGAGGCCCGGGTTTGATCGCGAATGGTCTTGAAGGCGTCACCCAGTTTCTCGTATTCCTCGTGGCGCACCTTGTAGATGCCCTGGGCGTGTTCGTCATGGGCGTTGATGGCGCTGAGCGGTGCGACGATGGCGGCACCCGAGGCGATGGCCAACAGGGCCTGGGTTCGAAAACTGATCGGCATGGTGTTTACCCGGTGGTGAGAAAGAGGAACCCAAGCTATCTATACGCAAAATCCACCGTGGCTCGCAAGCGCGAACTCGTAACGATTCGTTAATTGAGTGATTTAGGCGGTGGGCGGGAACTTGCCGGGTCGTTGCGCAGCGACGTCCCGGATTTACCGACTGATGTCAGTCTTGGCCGATGCCGTCCCTGGCCGATGCCATCCCTAGCCGATGAAGTAGACCAGCACGAAAATGCCCAGCATGGCGCAGGCGATGGCGATCTTGACCAGCGTGCCGAAAATCAATCCCAGCCAGGTCGCCACGCCGACCCGGCCGGCCTGGTCGAGGCGTCCATGCACCGACAGCTCGCCGAACAGCGCACCCAGGAACGGACCGAACAGCAGTCCGGGCAGGCCGAAGAACAGGCCGATGACGGTGCCGGCCAGGGCTCCCCAGACCGCCCGTTTGCTGGCGCCGAACTGTTTCGCTCCCAGGGCGGATGCGGTGAATTCGATGACCACGGCCAGCACGGTCAGGAAGCCGAGCACCGCCAGCGACACCCAGCCGATGCGCTGAAAATCGTCGATGGCGGCCGCGACCACCATGCCGGCATACATGAGAGGAATGCCGGGCAGCGCCGGCAGGAAAATGCCCAGCACGCCGACGAACATCAGCAGCAGCGCCAATATCCACAGTGCGAGAGCGGACATGGATAGACCCCTGTGCGGTTGTGGCCAGGGACCAACGATAGCCGGTTCTTGCCTTCGGCGGTCGAGAATTCGAAACTGCCGCTGTTTCACCCGGGAGTGTCACCATGCGTAGGATCGTTGGGTGGGGTGCCTGGTTTGGCCACGGGGTTCGAGTCGCGGCCATGGCCTGGCTGGCGGCGGGTTGTGTCAGCACGGCGGCACTGGGCACGCCGGCACTGGGAGCGGCGGCATCGGCCGCGGGCGACAAGCCCGAGTTCCTTAGCTCCAAGACCACCCAGGAGCGGGGTTACCCGTTCTCGGATGCCGTGCGAGCCGGCGATTTCCTGTTCCTGTCGGGGCGGGTCGGGGATGATCCGGCGACTGGCAAGGTCGTGCCAGGTGGCATCGAACCGGAATCGCGGCAGGCTCTGCGGCACATCCAGGAAACGCTGGAGCGTAATCGATCGTCGCTGGCCGACGTGGTGAAGTGCACCGTGTTCTTGTCGGATATCGGCGAATGGCCGGCGTTCAACGCTGTCTACAAGGAGTTCTTCAAGGCTCCTTACCCGGCGCGCAGCGCGCTGGCGGCCAGCGGTCTGGCGCTGGGAGCGCGGGTCGAGGTGGAGTGTGTCGCTTATGTGCCGAAGCGCGCGGATAAGTAAACCAGCCACTGTGATGGGAGAAGCGTCATGAATCAGTCGCCATCGTTTGCCGTGCACGAGGTCTATCCATACCTGAGGGTCAAGCGGGCAGCCGAGGCCATAGAGTTCTACAAAAAGGCTTTTGGCGCCGTCGAGCTGTTTCGGCTGACCGAGCCCAGTGGGCGTATCGGCCATGCGGAAATCAAGCTTGGCACCACGACCTTGATGCTGTCGGAGGAGTACCCGGAGTACGGCATCATCGGGCCGGAGTCGCTGGGCGGCACCAGCTTCTCCATTCATTTACATGTGGACAATGCCGACGCCTGGATGGCGCGCGCCGTAGCAGCGGGTGCTGTGGTCACGCGGCCCGCATCGGATGCCTTCTATGGCGAACGCAGCGGCGTGGTGCGCGATCCATTCGGCCATGAATGGTTGCTGGGCCACCAGATCGAAGAGGTGCCGGTGGCAGAGATGCAGCGTCGCTATACCGCGTTGCTGAATGGCCAGGAAGATCGATGATGCATGAGCTATCGCTGCACCTGGATATCCTGCCGCCACCGCAGCGGCGGCTGTGGGGGGAGCTATCGCAGGTGCCAAGAGAGTTCGTGCTTTATGGTGGCACGGCGTTGGCATTGCGCTTGGGACACAGGATCTCGGTGGACTTTGATTTCTTTGGCAGTAAGCCGGTCGATCCGTCCGCCATTGAAAAGAATGTTGGATTTCTCTCGGGTGCGAAGGTGCCGCGGCGAGACCGAAACACGTTGACTGCGATCGTCGATCGAGATGGACCGGTGCTGGTTTCGTTCTTCGGGGTACCAGGGCTCCGTCGGCTGGCGGCACCGTCGGTAGTGGAAGAAAACGGCTTGCAGATAGCTTCACTGCTCGATCTGGCGGGAACCAAGGCATCTGTCGTGCAGATGCGTGCGGAAGCCAAGGATTATTTAGATCTTGATGCCCTGATGCGCCTTGGGAAAATCGATCTTGCCACCGCAGTTTCCGCGGCTGAGAAAATCTATGGCTCTACTTTCAATCCGGAAATTACTCTCAAGGCTCTGTCCTATTTCGACGACGGGAATTTACGTGACCTGCCTGAGAGCACCAAGTGGCGTCTTGCCACTGCCGCCCGTAACGTAGACTTGGATCGCCTGCCGAGCACGGATCAGATGCTTGCAAACGTGGAACGGAACAGGGATACAGGGCTGGGACTATGAAACCTATCCCGATCACACCGGAGACGGTACAGGCGGCGAGCCGTATTATTTGGTTCGAAGCATCTGAGAAAGCGCTTGCGGATCCGGTGCGCTTCATGGCTTATGCCATGGCGTATGCCATGCACGCAGACATGAAGCTGATACGCAGGTACGTCTCCGATGATGATTTCAGAGAGGCGCTGGATCGAGCTCCACCGGGAATCATCGACCCTCGATCTTGGGCGTACTGGAACTCCAAGATGGGCCGATATCCGCCGCCGCCCATGCCGGTACGTACCTTCGGTTCGGTTATGCAGCAGCCCCGGACTCCGCTCGAGGTTCCGAAAAAATATCATTCCGATAAGAAATAGCATGCGCCTACGTGAATCGAGCGGGCTCGCCAAGGGCTGAAGCTGTTCGATCGTCCATCAATCAACGGTGGCGGCTCGGTTGCCGCGTATGAGTTCTGCATGAGCTGATCACCAAAAGTTTTGTCGCGCTCGGGCGTCGCGATTAGTGCTCTATCGGCATCAGTGAGTTTCGCGTTGCCTGATTGGTCCGACTCGCGGCGGTCGTTAACTTACGCTCCATTCTCAAGTTCGGGGAACGGAGCGTATCCATGGTTCGTCGCAAATGGTTGGGGTCGGTGGTGCTGGTCGGTGCCGTCGTCGGGGCCGCGGTGTCACTCACTGCCTGGAAACACATCAGTATCGCCAATGCCGAGGAGCGCGCAGCCAGCCAGCCGGAGCCGGCTGAAACCGTTGCAGTGGCGGTGGCGCGGCAGCACGAGCATCGTCGCAGCGCGACTTCCATTGGTACGGTGGTGGCGTTGCGGTCGATCACGGTGCGCAACGAACTGCCTGGCACGGTTCGCCGGGTTTCGCTGACGCCCGGCCAGATCGTCGAGGCCGGCACCGTGCTGGTCGGCCTGGATGTGTCGGTCGAAGAGGCCGAACTGAGGGCACTGGAGGCGCAGGCGGAGCTGGCACGCACCCAGTTCGCTCGCGTGCAGTTCATGAACGAGCATCGGGCGGTCTCGGAAAAGGAAGTCGACAGCGCCCGTGCCGAGCGCGATGTCGCGCTGGCGCAGATCGCCCGTACCAAGGCCATCATCGAGCGCAAGACCATTCGCGCGCCGTTCCGTGCCCGCGTGGGTATCGCCGATGTCCATCCCGGGCAGTACCTGAACGAGGGCACGCTGCTGACCACCCTGCAAGGGGTGGATGACTCCGCCTACGTCGATTTCACGGTCGCGCAGCAGATTGCCGCAACGCTGCGGCCGGGCAATACGGTGGATATCGTGACTTCTGGCGTGATCTCTGGTTATGCCCAGAACGACATCAGGGACACCAAGGCGGTCATCGTTGCCATCGACGCCCGTGTCGATCCGGCGACCCGCAATGCCACGGTGCGTGCCGAGATCCACGATGCCGCGCATGCGCCGGCGCCGGGAGCTTCGGTGCGAGTCGAGGTACCCGTAGGCGCAGCGCGCCTCGCGGTGGCTGTACCGGCCAGCGCCGTGCGCAAAGGGCCGGGTGGTGATCATGTCTTCGTACTGGCTGCCGAGCAGGATGGCACCGTTCGGGCGCGCTTGCGCCAGGTGCAGGTCGATGCCATGGCGGGCGACGACGTCGTGATCACGGAAGGCTTGGCCGCGGGTGAACGCGTGGCCGCCTCGGGCTCGTTCAAGCTCCACGAGTCAGCCTTGGTGGCTATCGCCAAACCCAATGATGTCGTGGCGCACAACGTCACGACCAATGCCGTCACCAACACCAATATGTAAAAAGGACGCCGCAGGGAGCAACCCATGGGCAAGAAATTCACGGATATTTTCATTCGCCAGCCGGTGCTGGCGCTGGTGGTCAATCTCATCATCGTGCTGGTGGGCGCACGGGCCCTGTTCAGCCTGCCGGTGCAGCAGTTTCCCAGCATCGAGAGTTCGTCGGTCGTCATCACCACGGTGTATACCGGCGCCAGCGCCGAGACCATTCGCGGTTTTCTGACTACGCCGATCGAGCGTGCGGTGGCTTCGATCAGTGGTGTCGATTACATCGAATCCAGCAATCGCGCGGGGGTCAGCACCATCACGGTGCGGCTCAAGCTGAATCACGACAGCACCGCCGCGCTGGCGGAGGTGACCGCCCGTTTGCAGCAGGTCCGTTCGGAGCTGCCGGCCGAGGCCGAGCCGCCGGTGGTGGAGGTGCAGCGTGCCGATCGCCCGTACGCCACCTTTTATCTGGGCTTCACCTCTACGCAGCGTGACGTCCCGGCGCTGACGGATTGGTTGTCGCGTACGTTGCAGCCACAGCTGTCGACCCTCGAGGGAGTGCAACGCATCAGTCTGGAGGGCAGCCGGCCGCTCGCCATGCGAGTGTGGATCGACCCCGATCGCCTGGCGGCGCGCAACCTCGCGCCCGGCGATGTGCAGCAGGCCTTGCAGCGCAACAACTATCTGGCCGCGGTGGGCCAGACCAAGGGCAACCTGGTGCAGATCAACTTGCTCGCCGATACCGACCTGCGCGCGGTAAAGGAGTTCGAGAACCTGATCGTGGCCGACCGCGACGGCGCCATCGTGCGGCTGAGCGACGTGGCACGCGTCGAACTGGGTGCCGAAGAGGCCGCCATGGTCGCGAAATACAACGACCAGCAGGGCGTGTATCTCGGTGTCTGGCCGTTGCCGGGCTCGAACGAAATCGAGGTGGCGCAGCATCTGCGTACCGCCATGGAGCGCATCCAGGCCACGCTGCCGGCCGACGTGCAGATGCGCCTGGTATGGGACGGCACCAAGTTCATGCGCAGCGCCCTGGAGGAGATCACCAAGACGCTGGGTGAGACGGTGCTGATCGTGGCGCTGGTGGTGTTCGTGTTCATGGGCTCGATTCGTACCGCCCTGGTGCCGCTGGTGGCCATGCCGGTGTCGCTGGTGGGGGCCGCCATCGTCATGCTGGCATTCGGCTTCAGCCTGAACCTGCTGACCATTCTGGCCATCGTGCTGTCGGTGGGTCTGGTGGTGGACGATGCCATCGTGGTGGTGGAGAACGTCGAGCGTCATGTGCGGGAAGGCAAGACACGCGTCCAGGCCGCCCTGCTCGGTGCGCGCGAACTGGCTGGACCGGTCGTGGCGATGACCATCACGCTGGCCACGGTTTACACCCCGATCGCTTTCCAGGGCGGCCTGACAGGCTCGCTGTTCCTGGAGTTCGCCATCACGCTGGCGGCCGCCGTCGTGGTGTCGGGCCTGGTGGCACTGACCCTGTCTCCAGTGATGAGTTCGCGGTTCGTGCACGCGTCGGGGCATGAGGGCAGATTGACCGCGCTGGTGAATCGTGGCTTCGATGTCGTCAGCCGTGGCTATGGCCGCTTGCTCGACGGTGCGTTGAGCATACGCTGGGCCATCGTGACGGTGGCGCTGCTGGTAACGCTGGCCGCCTGGCCGTTGTACATGTATTCGCGCCAGGAACTGGCACCGGTGGAGGACCAGAGTCATATCAGTCTGTTCTTCGAGGCTTCGCCCGATTCGACCCTGGAGGCCACCGATCGTGATTCGAGGCAGGTGGCGCGGGCTTTGGCCTCGTTCCCGGAGACCGATTTCATGTGGTCGTTGTCCGCCAACTGGGGTGGCTTCGGCGGCCTGGTGGCCAAGGACTGGAAGGAGCGCCAGCGTTCGACCGAGCAGATGTACGGCGAAGTGTACGGCGTGGTGTCGCAAATTCCGGGGCTGCGTATCTTCCCACGCCTCGATCCGCCCTTGCCGACGCCAGGTCAATACGACGTGGAGCTGCTGCTGCAGAACGACTCTTCCATCGAGGAACTGCTGCAGACCACCGACGCGGTATTGCAGGCCGGTCGAAGCAGCGGCAAGTTCCTGTATGTGGATACCGACCTCAAGATCGATTTGCCGCAGGCGCGCGTAGTCCTGGATCGTGAGCGCATCGCCGACCTGGGACTCGATCTCGCGACCGTGGGGCGTGAGTTGGGCACCCTGCTCGGCGGCGCCTACGTGAACCGGTTCAACTACTTCGAGCGCAGCTACAAGGTGATCCCGCAAATCGGCGACGCCGACCGCGCCACGCTCGAGCCCTTGCTGGACCTGAAGATCAAGACCCCCGATGGTGGCCTGGTGCCAGTGTCGACCTTCATGCACATCGAGTCCGATACCGGTCCGCGTACATTGAATCGGTTCCAGCAGCGCAACTCGGCGCGGGTCTTCGGCGGCGTGCAGCCGAACGTCACCAAGGATGAAGGCTTGCGGGTACTGGAGGCGGCCGCGATGGCGGCGGGCCAGCCGCGTGAGTTGACCGACTATGCGGGCGAATCGCGACAGATCCGCCATGAAGGTGCGGCGATGACGACTACGTTGGGGTTCGCCGTGGTACTGATCTATCTGGTGCTCGCCGCGCAGTTCCGCAGTTTCCGCGATCCATTGATCGTGCTGCTCGGTTCGGTGCCGCTGGCGATTTCAGGCGCGCTGGTGTTCACGTTCATGGATTGGACCACCATCAACATCTATTCACAGGTGGGATTGATCACGCTGGTGGGCTTGATCGCCAAGAACGGTATCCTGATCGTCGAGTTCGCCAATACCTTGCGCGCTCAAGGGATGGAGAAAGTGGCGGCGTTGCGGCAGGCTGCCCGGACCCGTCTGCGTCCGGTACTCATGACCTCGGCGGCGACGGTGTTCGGACACTTCCCGCTGGTGCTGGTGACCGGCCCCGGTGCCGAGGCGCGTAACAGCATAGGCATCGTGCTGGTGACCGGCATGATCGTCGGCACCGTGTTCACGCTGTTCGTGGTGCCGGTGTTCTACACTCTGATCGCTGGAGAACATGCGCCGGTCGAAGCCGACGAGGAGCCGGTAGCGGTTCAGCCCGCCACGCTGCCGCTGCTGGCCGGAGGGCAGCCTTTGAACGGCTGAGGCCATATGAGTCGACCCTGAAACGACGCTACACTGACAGGCGTCCGGCCAACCGCCGGACGCCTGTCGCGTTTGGCAAGGTCGTTGGGGAGGAACCCATGAATCTTCACTTGAGTATCGGTCCGGCAGTATCGCTGATCGCCGGCATCCTGGTCCTGCTGGTCCCGAAGCTGCTGCGTTTCGTCGTCGGTATCTACTTGGTGGCGATCGGGCTGATAGGATTGTTCGGCCCGTTCAAGTTCTAACCATGTGGGGCGCCGGTCGGGCGGGCGCGCTTCGGGGAGGATGACCCATGTCGCTACGATCGATCTGGTTCGTCGGGGTGCCTTGGTCGCTTGCCACGCTCGCGCTGTTGGGGGCTGGTGCTGCGCAAGCCGCCGCGGCGCGTACCATGGCCGATGTACTCGCGGCCTCCAAGCCGACCGACTGGCGTCCGCTCGATCCAGCCAATACTTTGTACATGGATGTGCCGGGTGGACGGGTGGTCATCGAGCTGGCGCCGCAGTTTGCTCCGAAGCACGCCGACAACATCCGGGCCATGGTGCGCGAAGGCTATTTCGACGGTCTGGAAATCAACCGTGTGCATGACAACTTCGTCGTGCAGTGGGGCGGCGGCGATGCCGCCAAGGGCCGGACGCTACGCGTGGCGAAAGCGACCCTGCGCGCCGAATTCACCCGCCCGGCCGAGGGACTGAGCTTCACGGTGTTGCCCGATCCAGATACCTACGCACCGCAGACCGGATTCGTCGATGGCTTTCCGGCGGCGCGCGACAGCGCCAAGGGTATTGCATGGGCGGTGCATTGTTACGGCACGGTCGGTGTCGGAAGGGACATTGCCGCGGACAGCGGCGGGGGCACAGAACTCTACACGGTGCTCGGCCATGCCCCGCGTCAGCTCGATCGCAACGCCACCGTCGCCGGCCGTGTGGTGCAGGGCATGGAATTGCTTGCGGCGCTGCCTCGCGGCCGTGGGGAGCTGGGGTTTTATGACAAGCCCGAACTCAACGTGAAGATTACGCGGGTCCGCGTGGCCGCGGATGTTCCCAAGTCGGAGCGCATGATGTTGGAGTCCTTGCGTACCGACACGCCGACGTTCGAGGCGCTGATCGAATCACGCCGCAATCGCCGTGACGAGTGGTACAAGGTGCCGGCTGGGCGCATCGACGTCTGCAACGTACCGCTGCCAGTGCGAGTGGCCGTGCCCAAGGCACCACCGCCCGCCAAGGTTGAAACCCATCGTTAGCGGCACGGCGGTACGCAACCGGCCCGTTCTTTAGAACTCCTGCCAAACGGCATCATCGCCGCTGGCCTTGGCCCTGACAGAACTCTTGGTGGGCAGACGCGTCGCGCCCTTGGCAGCCGGCATGGCCTTGCGCTGTGGCAATGGGCGAACTTTGGGGCTGGTCGCGGGCTGTGCCACCGTCTGCATGGGCGCGGGAGCGGATTCGATCGACGCTCCGCTCGAACGGAAGAACCCGATCTTTTCCACCAGCAGTTGTGCCTGATGCTCCATGGCCTTGCTGGCAGCCGAGGCTTCTTCGACCAGAGCCGCGTTCTGCTGGGTGACGCTGTCCATCTGGGTCACGGCCGTGTTGACCTGGTCGATACCCGCGGCCTGTTCTTCGCTGGCGGCGGAGATTTCCGCCACGATGTCCGCTACGCGCTTCACGCTGGCGACGATTTCACCGAGCGATTTGCCTGATTCGTCGACCAGCGCCGTTCCAGCCTTGACCTTTTCCACCGAGTCACCGATCAACTCCTTGATCTCTTTGGCCGCGGTGGCGCTGCGCTGCGCCAGGTTGCGCACCTCCGTGGCGACGACGGCGAAGCCCCGCCCTTGTTCGCCGGCCCGGGCGGCCTCGACCGCGGCGTTGAGCGCCAACAGATTGGTCTGGAAGGCGATCTCGTCGATGACATCGATGATATCGGCGATGCGCCGGCTGGAATCGTTGATCTCGCTCATGGCGCCGACCGTGCGGCCGACGATGTCACCGCCACGATCGGCTTGATCGCGAGCGCTGCTGGCCAATTGACTGGCCTGGCGGGCATTGTCGGCGTTCTGTTTGACCGTGGCAGTCATCTCTTCCATGCTCGAAGCAGTTTGTTCCAGCGCCGAGGCCTGTTCCTGGGTGCGCTGGCTCAGATCGTCGTTGCCGTTGGAAATCTGCCGGGCGGCGGCGCCCACGGTGTCGGCGCCCGAACGCACTGTGCCCACGATCTCGGCGAGTTTGAGATCCATGTTCTGCAGCGCGCTCAGCAGGCGGCCGAATTCGTCCTGCTGGGTGATGGTGATGCGGTTGCCCAGTTCGCCGGTGGAGATGCGCTCGGCGACCTGTACCGCGGTGTTCAGGGCACCCAGCATGGAATTCACCAGCAGCCAGCCGAACACACCGGCGCAACCCACGCCGAGCAGCATGGCGGTCCAGGAAATCAGGCTGGCGCGAGCGTAATGATCCTCGGCCCTCTGGTTGGCCGCCGCGGCTTCGTCATATTGCAGATCGACCAGATTCTGTGCCGCCGCCAGCATGGCGTTGATGTCGGACTGTAGTTCGGTGGTGCGCCGCTGACGCGCCTGATCCAATTTGCCCGCGGCCATATCGGCGGCGATCGAGTCGCGCGTGGTGCGGTATTTCAGGCGCTTGTCGACGAAGTCCTCGGCCAGCGCCTGCTCCGCCGCGGTTGCCATCGGGACGGCGCTATACTTGTCCCACAATTCGTTGCCCAGCTTGACGTTGGCGGTCACCAAGCTCTGGTACTCGGCGAGCGCCTTGGCGTCGCCGGCCAGCAGAGCTTCGTCGAGCGCGAGGACATTGTCGCGGGTAGTCGAACCGATGCGGGTCATGGTGTCGACCATCACCATGTTGTTGGTGTAGAGCTGGTCCAGTTCGATGTTGGCTCGCTTGAGGGCGCGCAATCCGAGCAGGCCGACGATCACCAGTGCCGCTGCTGTCAGGCCAAGTGTTGCGAACAGCTTGGCGCGTACGCTCAGATTGGACAATGCCATCGACCGATCCTCTCGTTGAATGCGCCACGTGATGCAGCGCGAACCAGGACTTGAGTCCTGACTCCGGCATCGGTTCTTCCACGGGTTGCTTGAGGGGATCAGTCATGATTCAGGTAAAGCCTTAGGCGGTGGAACAGATACGCAGGTGGGCGGCTGTCTGGTTGTGGCCATATGGCATACGTATAACTACGGAGTCGCAACTCTCCAGAGTATGATGGGGCGAAATAGAACCATTCTTTAACATTCTGGGAGCTTTATGGTCGAGCTTGCAGCGCGGCGTCGAGGTTTCGGGCGCGTGATACTCATCCTGGCCGGCGTGCTGCTCCTGGCGGCTACGCTTTGGACCTGGTTCACGCTGTCCTGGGCTTATTCAGAAGGCGATCGTGCCGGCGTGCTGCTCAAATTCTCCAAGAAAGGTTGGGTCTGCAAGACTTATGAAGGCCAGTTGGCGCTCTACGTGGTGGGGGGCGTGGCGCCGCAGCTTTGGGACTTCAGCACGCGTGACGAAGCCCTGGCAGCCAAATTATCCGGGGCCGTCGGTCAGGAAATACAACTGCACTACCAGGAGCATCGCGGCGTGCCGACCAACTGTTTCGCCGAGACTCCCTATTTCGCCGACAGCTTCACCGTCATGCGCAGGTAGCTACAGCCTGGCTTCCCGCGCCAGGACGTCATCGATGGTGATGCCCACTTCGGGCACACCGCCGAACACCGTGCCGAGCCGATTGTCCCGAAAATGCCGCAGGGTAGCTTGAGAGGCGGCCTCCGGCAGCGGTACGAAACCGACCTCCTTGACCAGTTGCCTGCCGTTCGTCAAATAGAATTCGATGAACTTGCGGACCTCGGGCCGCTGTGCGGCGGTTTCGCTGACGTACACGAACAGCGGTCGCGACAGTGGCTGGTAAGTGCCGTCGATCACGGTGGTAATGCTCGGCAGCACCGCCGCGCCACCGTTTTCGGGTTCGATCGGTACTGCCCGCATCCGCTCCTTATGGGTGGCGTAGTAGGCGTAGCCGAAATAGCCCAGTGCGTACTTGTCGTTTTCGACGCCCTGCACCAGCACATTGTCGTCCTCACTGGCGGTGAAATCGCCGCGGCTGGCCTTGGGCTTGTGGTTGATGGCTTCGGTGAAGTAGTCGAAGGTGCCGGAATCGGCGCCCGGGCCGAACAACATCAGCCGGCGGTCGGGCCATTCCGGCCGGATCTGGTTCCAGCGGGTGATCCTGCCCTGCGCGGCCGGTTCCCACATTTTCTTCAAGTCGGCGACAGTAAGGGACTGGACCCAGTCGTTCCTGGGGTTGACCGCGACGGTGATGGCGTCGAACGCAATCGGCAATTCCAGGTACTTGATGCCGGCGGCCCGGCATTTCGCCATCTCTTCGGCCAGGATCGGACGCGAGGCATTGGAGATATCGGTATCGCCACGGCACAGCTTCTTGAAGCCGCCGCCGGTGCCGGACAGGCCGACAGTGACGCGGACCCGACTATTGCCCGCGAGTTGGAATTCTTCCGCTACCGCCTCGGCCACCGGAAACACCGTGCTGGAGCCGTCGATACGGATCATGCTGACTGCGTTCGCAGTATCGGCCGGCTCGCGGCCGCAGCCGCCCAGCATCAGTCCCAGCAATGTCGCCGTGATTGCGTACCGTAACGTTCTGGGCAAGGTTCTGGTCGAGGTCCTGGATCGCCCTGTCACCGCGTCTACTCCTGGCCAGTCGTATTGAGAAGCGTCATTCTATCGAGGCCGGGAGTATGCTGCCTGCTGCAACTGCAGGAGTCACCCATGACCACGGTCCAGGAATTCGCGGCCAGGTCGCTCGACGGTCGGCAGATACCGTTGCGTGACTATGCCGGCAAGGCTTTGCTGATCGTGAACACCGCCAGCAAGTGCGGCTTCACGCCACAATACGAGGACCTGGAGCGCATCTATCAGCGTTATCGCGAACGCGGCCTGGTAGTGCTGGGTTTTCCCTGCAACCAGTTCGGCGCACAGGAGCCAGGTTCGGCCGGGCAGATCGGGACGTTCTGCCAGAGCAATTACGGCGTGAGCTTTCCCATGTTCGACAAGATCGAGGTGAATGGTGCGGGTGCTCATCCGCTGTACCGCTGGCTCAAGCAAGCGGCGCCGGGATTGTTGGGCACCCAGCGCATCAAATGGAATTTCACCAAGTTCCTGGTGGATCGTGCCGGCGTAGTACGGACGCGCTACGCGCCGATCACCAAGCCGGAGCAATTGGCTGCGGCCATCGAGCGACTACTGTAGCGGCCTTCCCGCTGGGCTGACCGCCAGTTGCGGTACTCTTACCGGCCATGCGTTCAAGCAAACAACCGGTAAATCCCGGGCAGTCGGTGACCCCTCGCGAATCCATGCCACCGACCTTTGGCGGCCGTCTCGAGCGCTGGGCCGGGCGCAGTTGCGCCTGGTCGGAGCGCTGGATTCCCGATGCTTACATCTTTGCGGCACTGGCCGTGGTGATGGTGGCCGCCGCGGCATTGCTGTCGGGGGCGGCGCCCGCGGCGACGGCCAAGGCTTTCGGCGACGGGTTCTGGAGTCTGATCCCGTTCACCATGCAAATGAGCTTCATCATCATCGGCGGCTATGTGGTGGCCAGTTCGCCGCCGGTGGCCCGGCTCATAGATCGGTTGGCGTCCCTGCCGCGCAGCGGCCGCTCCGCGGTGTGCTGGGTGGCGCTGGTCAGCATGTGCCTGTCGTTGATTCATTGGGGACTGAGTTCCATTCTCGGCAGCCTGCTGGTTCGGGCTTTGGGGCGCCGCGAGGCGCTGCGCATGGACTATCGAGCTGCCGGCGCGGCCGCGTATCTCGGTATGGGGTCGGTGTGGGCATTGGGTTTGTCGTCCTCCGCGGCGCAGTTGCAGGCCAATCCAGCGAGCATGCCGCCGTCGTTGCTGGCTGTCACCGGTGTCATTCCTTTTACACAGACCCTGTTTCTCTGGCAGTCGCTGACTCTGGCAGCGGTGCTGATGCTGGTGACGCTGGGTATCGCATGGCTGACGGTTCCGAATGAAGAGCGTGCGCGTACCGCGCAGCAGTTGGGCATTCGAATCGAACCGGTTCAGGTGACGGCGACCCGGCCGAGCCGACCTGGAGAATGGCTGGAGTACAGCCCGTTGCTGAATCTGGCGCTCGCCGCCCTGGGTGCCTGGTGGTTGATTCAGGAATTCGCCACCAAGGGGGCGGCCACCGCCATCGCCAACCTGAACACCTACAATTTCCTGTTTCTGATGCTGGGACTATTGTTGTGCTGGCGGCCGCGCGTGTTCCTGGATGCCGTGGCCAGAGGTGTGCCGAGCGTGGCGGGTGTGTTGATCCAGTTTCCGCTGTATGGCGGTATTGCGGCCTTGATCACCAACGTGACCGGCAGTGACGGCGCCAGTATTGCGCATCATCTTTCCACCCTGTTCACCGAAGCGGCGTCGCGCGAGAGCTTCCCGGTGGTGATGGGGGTGTATTCGGCGGTGCTGGGCTTTTTCGTGCCGTCAGGCGGCGGCAAATGGCTGATCGAAGCGCCTTACGTGATGCAGGCCGCCAATGAACTGCAGGTGCACCTGGGCTGGGCCGTGCAGATCTACAACGCCGCCGAAGCGCTGCCCAACCTGATCAATCCGTTCTGGATGCTGCCGCTGTTGGGCATTCTGGGTCTCAAGGCGCGCGAAGTGGTTGGGTTCACCATGGTGCAATTCGTGGTGCACGTGCCGCTGGTGCTGTTCCTGTTGTGGGCCTTGGGCCTGACGCTCGAGTATCGTCCGCCCGTGATGCCTTAGCCGGGGCTATGCCACGGCCGCGGTGCGCGCCTCGACCGCAATGCTCCGGTCGCGGCCTTGGCGCTTGGCGGCATAAAGCGCGCCATCGGCGAGTCGCACGATGGCATCGTACGAGGAGATGACGGGGGGCTGCTGGGTCGCGGCGCCCACACTGACACTGACGCGGCGGCATTCGATCGATGAGGCATGGGGGATGTTCAGGGCGCCGACCTCGGCGACCACGCGTGCGGCGATTTCCTTGGCATCGCTCATGTCGCGGTCCATCAGGACGGCGATGATCTCCTCGCCGCCATAGCGGGCTACGAGGTCGCCGGCACGCATGCCGATCGCGGTGCGTACGGCGGTGGCCACTCGGCGCAGGCACTCGTCGCCAGCCTGGTGTCCGTAATGATCGTTGTAAAGCTTGAAATGATCGACGTCGATCATCAGCACGGTCGCGGCTCGATGCTCGGCCACCGCGTGGCGCCATGAATCGCGGACGCGCGATTCAAAGGTGTGGCGGTTGAGCAGCCGGGTCAGGCCATCCAGCTCGGCGATCTCCATCAGCAGCTTGTGTTCCAGGAACGAAGTGCGGTTGGCATATTCCAGTGCGTAGGCGCCGGCCATGCCGATGACGTTGGCACTCACCAGGGCAAACGCCAGGTAGGCGGCGACATCGCTGGCGATGAGGCCGGCCAGGCCGACGCCGATGAATACACCCAGGATGATCAGGTTGCCGCGCAAGGCCGGTACCATGCGCAATCCGGACATGAAGTAATAGAAGAACGCCACCAGCAGCAGTCGCGAGCCGACCATGGCGGCGTGCTGCGGTTGCGCATAAACCGCCAGCAGCACCGAGCCGATGCCGAACAGCGGGCCGCCGATCTGGATGGCCCGCTCGTACCAGTTCTCATAGAACCGTTTGGAGGTGGCCAGCAAGGCAATGAACAGAATGGGTAGTTGCAGCCCGAAGCGCACCACGTCCGGCATGGCGTTCCTGGCGTGAATCACCCAATGATCGATGATGGCGAAGCCGACGCTGGTGCCCACCGCGACATACACGCACATGCGCACCCAGCGCACTGCGGCGAGGTTGTGGGCGGCACGAAACTCGCTTTCCAGCGGCGCGGGAAAACGCAACTTCCGGTAGCCTTGCGCCAGCACACGCGCGACCAGGGATTCCTCTTGTTTGGGGGGCTCGGCGGGCATGCGAACAGGCCTGACGGGGCATTATGGTTTTCGGGCTCGATGCGGGTGGGATTGTGCGATGCCGGTCGAACTCCGGCAAGCGGCCAGCCGGGCTTGGGCCGGCTTTTTTCCGCTTTTTTTCCCTTAGATGAGCAGCAGTTCGCGAATGCGTTGCAAGGTTTGCGGAAGCGATGCGTACTGAAGTACTAAGGGGGTGGGGCCGGCCCGTTTGGCTCACATTTGCGGGGGCAGCATCGGCGGTAGGTTGGGATCGGTGATGTCGAAGCGCTCGTTGCCTACCTTCTGGGCCTGGTCCGGAGCCAGCGGCAGGAAAATACGCCACGCCTGCGTCGGATGCGCCAGGGCCCAGAACGGTGCGGCGATGCCGCCAGGGATGTCGGGCGTATTGGGAATGATCCGGGTCCGCTGCCCTTCTACTTCCACTTCCTCGAGGTTGGCGTCGAAGGTCTTGCTCAGGATGCGCTGGATTTGCTCGGGGGTCAGGATCGTGGTGACGTCGGGTATGCGCAGATCCAATCGCTGGTTCACTGTCGTCGCGGACTGGGCCGCAACGGCGCCGCTCGTTGAGCCGTCACTATCGGAATAGCCGCCGCGTTGGCGGATCACGGAGCTGGCTCTACCGGCAGCGGAGTGCGCCCGGTCGCGGAGGGCATCGCTGCGAAGCACGTTGCGCGTCAGGTTGCGTGTAGGGCGCTCAGCCTGGGGGCGGCTGATAGCTCCGCTGACGGCAGCGCTGCCGCGCTCGATGAAGCCGGTCTGCACCAGGCCCGATGTATTGGAGCCGGTCGCCGGCGGGTCAGCAGCTGGTGCGTTTTGCGCAACCAGCACCGACAGGACGGTCGATACGATCGTGGCTGCGACGGGACTCATGATTGATTGGATTCCTGTCTTGCGGGTTCGTTCCACCGGTCCGGTACACTGATCAGCCATCAACACGGTCTTCTTCCGACAGCATGAATTCTTTTACCGATCACGCCCATCCGCAGAATGCGCAGTCGCCTGCGGATGACAACAACGGTCCGGTTCCGGGGCACGGCGCTTTGTCGCACCTTCGGGTCCTGGACCTGAGCCGGGTCCTGGCCGGGCCCTGGGCCGGTCAAGTGTTTGCCGATCTGGGAGCTGAGGTGATCAAGGTGGAGCGGCCACGTAGCGGCGACGACACACGGGGCTGGGGGCCGCCCTACCTCAAGGATGCGGAGGGCCGCGATACTCACGAGGCGGCTTATTTCCTGGCCGCCAATCGCGGGAAAAAATCCGTGACTCTGGATATTTCGCAGCCTGAAGGGCAGGCGCTGGCGCGACAGTTGGCGTCGCAATGCGACGTGTTGCTGGAGAACTACAAGGCGGGCGATCTGGCGCGTTACGGCCTGGGCTACCAGGATCTGCGCCAGGTTCATCCAGGGCTGATCTATTGCTCCATCACCGGATTCGGCCAGACCGGTCCGATGCGCAACGTGGCGGGTTACGACTTCATCATCCAGGCGCTGGGCGGCCTGATGAGCATCACCGGCGAGCGCGACTGCCTGCCGGGTGGCGGACCACAGAAGGTGGGCGTGGCGGTGGCGGACATCATGACCGGCCTGTATTCGGCGATCGCGGTCCTGGCGGCGCTGGCGCACCGGTCGCGTACCGGTGAGGGGCAGTACATCGACATGGCGCTGCTGGATGTGCAGGTGGCAACCATCGCCAACATGAACATGAACTACCTGGTATCCGGCCGGGTGCCGCAGCGTCAAGGCAATGCGCATGCCAACATCGTGCCCTATCAAGTGTTCGATGCCGCGGACGGTCAGTTCGTGCTGGCGGTCGGCAATGACAGCCAGTTCGCCAGGTTTTGCGACGCGGCGGGATGTCCGTTCGCCAGCGATCCGCGCTTCACCAGGAATGCCGACCGGGTGCGCAATCGGGAGGTATTGGTGCCGTTGCTGGCCGAGGTCCTGCGACAGCGGCGTGTGGCGGAATGGGTGGCCGTGCTGGAACCGTTGGGCATCCCGGTCGGTCCCATCAACGATCTGGCCCAGGTGTTCGAGCATCCGCAGGTGCGCAGTCGTGGCATGCGTCTCGATCTGCCGCACCCGCTGGCTGGCTCGGTGCCGCAGGTGGCCAGTCCGATCAAGATGTCGGCGACGCCGCCCACCTATGCGGACGCGCCGCCGTTGTTGGGCCAGCATACCGCCCAAGTGCTGCGTGAGCGGCTGGCGCTGAGCGAGCAGGACTTGGAACGGTTGCGCGCCGCTGGCACGATCTAGCATCGCAGCGCTGGCGAGTAAGTATCGGGAGACCCGTCATGACAGAGCATTCAGATGGATCGGGGCAGATCACGCGCCGACAGGCACTCGGGACCCTGGCACTGGCCGGTGCGTCGTTATTGTTGCAGCGGCGGGTGCTGGCGGCGACTGACGCCGTGAAATCGTTGCCGCTGATCACCAGGACGATTCCGTCCAGTGGCGCGGCGCTGCCGGTGATCGGCGTGGGGACCAATGCCTTCGGCGTGAGCGATGCGGCGGAACTGGCAGCCAGGCGCGAGGTGCTGCGCATGTTGCCCGAGTTGGGAGGTTCGGTGGTCGACACCGCACCGGCTTATGGCTTGTCCGAAGCGGTGATCGGCGATCTGGTGAATCAGCTGGGCAACCGCAAGCGGTTGTTCTACGCCACCAAGGTCACCGCCAACGCCGGGGATGCCGCGGGCGGCAAGGCCATGCTGGAAGAATCCTTCAAGCGTTTGCGCACCGACCATATCGAACTGATCCAGGTGCACAGTCTGCAGGGCGTGGAGGAAATGGTGCCGGTGCTGCAGGAGCTCAAGGCCGCCAAGCGCATCGACTATCTCGGGGTCACTACTTCGTTGGGAGTGCAACACGCCGGGCTGGCCGCGACGATGCGGCGTCATCCGTTGGATTTCATCCAGGTGAACTATTCTCTCGACGATCGCGCAGCGGCTGCGGAGATCCTGCCTTTGGCGCAGGAACGCAAGATCGCGGTACTGGCGAACGTGCCTTTCGGCGGGCGGCGCGGCCGCAGCTTGCTCACTCGTGTGGCGAATCAGCCGTTGCCCGACTGGGCCGCCGAATTCGATGCCGGCAGCTGGCCCCAGGTGTTCCTGAAGTATGTCGTGTCGCACCCGGCGGTCACGTGCGTGATCCCCGGCAGCACCAAGGTCCGGCACCTGGAAGACAACCTGCGGGCGGCGCGCGGCCGTCTGCCTGACGCCGACATGCGCCGGCGGATCGAGCAGTATTGGGATCGGCTGCGGTGAATGGGATCGCGGAGTTCGAGTGACGGATCACCCGGCCGGCAGGCTCATGGCCTGTTCGAGCCGTTCGGAGCGTTCCAGCCAGGCTGATTCGGCCGCTTCCAGTTTGCGCTTGAGTTGCGTTTGCGATTCCAGCAATTCCCGCAGCCTGGGTTTCGCCTGTTCCTGGTACACCTCGGGCTGCGCCAGCGCCGCCTCGATCTGTGCGCATTCCTGTTGCAGCCTGGTCATGTCTTTTTCCAGTTTCGCAATCTCCGCACGCAGGCCGCTCAGGCGATTGCGCTGTTCGGCCTCGGCCCGCTTGCGCTGCTTCTTTTGCTCGGCGCTGTTGTCGACGGCTTCCACCTCGCCGGCCGCCTGCTGTTCCCGCTCCTGGTCGCGCAAGGTGAACCAGCGGGCGTAGTCGTCCAGGTCGCCGTCGAACGGCTTGGCGCGCCCTTGATCCACCAGTACCAGTTCGTCGGCGACGGCACGCAACAGATGGCGATCGTGCGATACCAGCACCACGGCGGCGTCGAAGTCCTGCAGCGCCACCGCCAGCGCCTGGCGCATCTCCAGGTCCAGATGATTGGTCGGCTCATCGAGCAGGAGCAGGTTGGGACGCATGTAGCTGACCAGGGCCAGCACCAGTCGCGCTTTTTCGCCGCCCGAAAATGGCCCGATGGCTTCGAATACCCGATCGCCGCTGAAGCCGAACTTGCCGAGAAAATTTCGCAGCTCCTGCTCGGTGGCGCGGCTGTCGAGGCGTTTGAGATGCGCCAGCGGCGACTCGTTTACCGACAGCTGCTCGAGCTGATGCTGCGCGAAATAGCCGATACGTAAATCCTTGGCCTCGGTGCGTTTGCCCTCGAGCGCGGTCAGTTCGCCGGCCAGGAGTTTCATCATGGTGGATTTGCCCGCGCCATTGCGTCCCAGCAGGGCAATGCGGCTGCCCGGCGCGATGGTCAGGTTCAGGCCGCTCAGCACCACGCGCTCGCCGTAGCCGGCCGCCTGTCGTTCGAGGGTCAGCAGCGGCTGCGGCAACTTGTGTGGCGGCAGGAAGCTGAATTCGAATTCCGAATCGACGTGCGCCGGTGCAATGCGCTGCATGCGCTCCAGTGCCTTGATGCGGCTTTGCGCCTGGCGGGCCTTGGTCGCCTGGGCACGGAAGCGCTCGACGAAGCTCATCATGTGCTGGATCTCGCGCTGCTGGCGCTCGTACATGGCCTGCTGCTGGGCCAACTGTTCGGCGCGTTGCTCTTCGAACTTGGAATAGTTGCCCGTATAAATACGCGCCGTGCCTTGTTCGATATGCACTATGCGGTCGACCGTGCGATCGAGGAACTCACGATCGTGCGCGATCATCAACAGGGTGCCCGGATAGTTGCGCAGCCATTCTTCCAGCCAGATCACCGCGTCCAGGTCCAGGTGGTTGGTCGGCTCGTCCAGCAGCAGCAGGTCGGAGCGGCACATCAGTGCCTGCGCAACGTTGAGGCGGACGCGCCAGCCGCCGGAGAAGGCGCGCACGGCACGGGTTTCGTCCTCGGGCGAGAATCCCAGCCCATGCAGCAGGCGGCCGGCTCGGCTGCGGGCGTCATAGCCGCCCAGGGCGTCATAGCGGGCGTGCAACTCGCCGAGCTTGACGCCATCGTCGGCCTGTTCCGCCTTGGCGATGGCCCGTTCGGTGCTGCGCAGTTCCTGGTCGCCGTCCATCACGAAATCGATGGCGGCCTGGTCCGTCGCGTGCAGCTCTTGCGCGACATGCGCCAATACTAGCTGTGAGGGACGGTCGAAGCTGCCTGCCTCGGGCTGCAGCTCGCCCAGCATCAATGCCAGCAGACTGGACTTGCCGGTGCCGTTCTTGCCGACGATGCCGACCTTTTCGCCGCGATAAATGGTGAACGAGGCGTCCTTGATCAGCAGCCGGGTGCCGCGACGCAGGCTTAACGAAGAGAAAGTGAGCATGTTGACCGGGAGAACCCTGCCGGACACGGCAGAGCCGGCATTCTAGCAATGCGGGTGGGCGGTGAGCGAACGCTCAGGCAAAGAGGCGGCTGACGCGCGAGCGGCCGTTGGCCTGCGCGATCAACACCGACAGGAACTCATCGGCGCTCATGGCATCGCCGAACAGGCGCCCCTGGGCGTAGTGGCAGCCGCGGGCGCGCAACAGATTGAACTGTTCCTCGTTCTCGACCCCTTCGGCCACCACTTCCACTTCCAGGGCTTTGCCCATGTCGATGATGGTGCGCACGATGGTGGCGTCATTGGAGTTGACCGCTGCGTCGCGCACGAACGACTGATCGATCTTCAGGGTGCCGATGGGGAACTGTTGCAGCGCGCTGAGCGAGGAATAACCGGTGCCGAAATCGTCGATCGACAGGTGCAGGCCCATGGCGTGCAGCTCGTTCAGCAGTTTTACCGTGCGCTTGGGATCGGCCATCAAGGTGGTTTCGGTGATCTCCAGTTCGAAGCTGGTGGGCGAGACCTCGTGCCGACGGAATACCGAGCGGCAGCGCGTGATGAAGCTGGCCTGGCGCAATTGTTTGAGCGACAGATTGATCGAGACCCGGCCCGGATTGGGGATGCGGTCCAGCCAGCGCCGGTAGTCCGAACACACCCGGTTCAGCACCCATTCGCCGATGCCCAGGATGAGACTGGTTTCCTCGGCCAGCGGAATGAACTGGGAGGGCGGGATGTCGCCGTGTCCGGGCAGACGCCAGCGCAACAAGGCTTCGGCGCCGATGATGCGGCCGTTGGCGAGATCGACCTTGGGCTGATAGAACATCACCAGTTCGTCGCGTTCCAGCGCGCGCCGCAGCTTGCTGCGCAACATCAGGCGCTCCACCGCGGCCGCATTCATATCGGGCGAATAGAACGCGAAGCTGTTGCCGCCGCTCTGTTTCGCGTGATACATGGCCGCGTCGGCATTGCGGATCAGGTCGATGACGTTTTCGGCGTCCTTCGGGCACAGGGCGAGGCCGACGCTGGCGGTGAGGAACACTTCCTGCTGATCGACGTAGTACGCCTTGCCAACCTCCGCCAGCACCATGCGCGCCAGGTTGGTCGCCTGGGCGCGCTCGTGTTCGGGCTCGGCGAAGCCCTCGATGAACAGTCCGAACTCGTCGCCCGCCAGACGGCCAACCACCGCTTCACGCGGCAGGATACGGGTCAGGCGCTCGGTCAGCACTTCCAGGGTACGATCGCCGGCCGCGTGGCCGAAGGTGTCGTTGATCTCCTTGAAACGGTCCATGTCCAGGTATAGCAACACGATGCCGCGATCGGCACGGCGCGCGCGCGCGATCGCCTGCTGCAGCATGTGCTGGAACTGCATCCGGTTCGGTACCTTGGTCAGCGCGTCATAGCGCGCCAGGTAGCGGATGCGACGCTCGGCCCGCTTGCGTTCGGTAATGTTGCGCACCACGAAAATGGTGCCTTGGAACTGCGGGTCGTCCGACGCGATGGGTGCGCCCGACAGCGACACCGGAATCGTCTGGCCGTTGCGTGTGGCGATGACGGTTTCGCGCGTCTCGATCGACGAGGCTTCGAGCGAGAACGAATCGCGCTCGTGTTCGGCGATCAGCGTGATGAACGGCTTGCCGGCGATTTCGCTTTCCTTGTAGCCGAACAGGCGATAGGCGGCGTCGTTGACCCGGGTGATGACGCCGCTGGGCGAGGTCACCAGCACCGCATCGTTCATGCTGTTCAGGACGCTGTTCAGATAGTCCTTGGTGATGGTGGTCTGGCGCAGGTTCTGACGCATCCGGTCCAGCGCCACTTCCAGGTCGGCGATCTCGTCATTGCTGGTGACTTTGTGCGGCTGCGTGTAGTCACCCTCGCCGATGCGTTCGGCCGAACGGATCAGCTCGACGATGGGGCGTTCCAGCCGCTGTGCCAGCAGCCAGGCCACCAGGGCGAGCACTGTGGTGATGAGCAGCCCTGCGCCGGCGATGCTCCATAGGCGCCGCTCGAAGTCATGCTGTTCGGTGCCTTCGATCTGCGCTCGCAAACCCTGCGCCGAAGCCAGGAGCCCTTGCCGCGCCACGGTGATTTCGATCACCCCCAGTGCCTTCAGCCCGCCCAGGGTACGGCGCACATCGCGTTTTTCCCCGGGCGCCAGCTCGGCCACCCACGATCTGTCGAGCTTGGCTTCGTATACGGTGGTATTGGCGGCATCGGCGATCCGCACGTAGGTGACGATGCGGTTGGCGAGAATGTGCGCGCCGATGCTGGTGACGGCCTTGCGGTTTCCGGTGCGCAGCGCGGTTTCCAGCTCGCCGGCGTAAGCGGTTGCGATATCACTGGCCAGCAAGTCGAGCCGCTGCGCTTCCGCCGCGAGCAACGAACGCTCGGCCTGGATGCCGGCGGTCCGGCCGGAGCGCTGATGATCCAGATAGCCGAGAGTCAGCAGCACGGCGGTAATACACACGCCCGCGGCCGCCGCGATCGTGAGTAAACGGATTTTCAGCCCGTGCGTCTTCAACTGCGATGCTCCACGCCCCTTCGTCCGCGCGCCGCCCAAGCGCCTCCGGCTTCGACCGAATTATTCTGGCCGCCGGCCGCCAGACATACCTGTGCATGATCCGGGGTCGGTGAGGCTGCGGCCGGCGGTTTGGCGCGCTCCGGTAATCATAGCGGGGTTTGGGGCGCGTTGGGTGCCGCATGCGCGGTTTCCAGCAACGAAATTGTCATTGCATGAATCATTGGTCGCCGAGTTGTCGGGATTTTTGACATACTTGTGCTCGATTCGGGCCATCGCCTCGATCAATTTGCTGAAGGACTGCCACGCATGAATGAGCTCGAGCTCACGGGTCGGGCCCGCACGCACATCGTCGAACTGATCCATCCCCGTTGCCAGCTGCACTACGAGGTCGTCGCCTCGTTCCTGTCGATGCGCGACGCGGCGGCGCGCGACAGTATCGATCTGACGGCGTGTTCCGGCTTTCGCGACTTCGATACCCAGTTGACGATCTGGAACAGGAAGTGGAGCGGCGAGCGCCCGCTCTACGATCGCGACAGCCGGCCCATGGAACGAACCGGTCTGAGCGATGGCGATGCCGTGGATGCCATCCTGTGCTGGTCGGCGCTGCCGGGGGGCAGCCGGCATCACTGGGGCAGCGACGTGGACGTGATCGATGCCGCGGCCATGCCCGCCGGCTATCGGGTTCAATTGCAGCCACATGAGTACGCGCCGGACGGAATCTTCGCCCGCCTGACGGCCTGGCTCGACGCCAACATGCGGCGCTTCGGTTTCTTCCGTCCCTACCACAACGATCGCGGTGGGGTCAGTCCCGAACCCTGGCATTTGAGTTATGCGCCGGTGTCGCTGCCGGCGCTCGAGTCGTTGAGCCTGTCGATGCTGCGGGAGGTGATCGAGGGCAGCGACATCGGTGGCAAGCCGCATGTGCTGGCGCGCCTGCCGGAAATCTACACCCGCTTCCTGTTGAGTATCGACCGGCCCGCACGCCGGTAATGTTCGGGCTCGTCCGCTCCCGAGCTTTAAGTGCTTTTCCAGACCTGTTTCAAATGCCCGAGCACCAGTGAGCGTATGTTCTGCACCGGGTTCTTTTCCCAGGTGAAGCAGGGGGGATCACGGCGCAGCATGGGCCAGCCGCCGGTGCGCAGCACCTGCGTCAGGTAGTCGAGATTGGCCTGGATGGCTTCCATGTAGGGATTGCGGCCGTTGAACAGCGCCGCCAGATGCCGGTAGACGCCATTGAATTCGCCGTCCAGGCGGGTGCGGCGCACGTCCTCGACGAACTCCGGCGTCTGGCGCAGCACGTCGAGACCGGAACGGTACTTGATGACCAGCTGGTCCTGGGCGTCCTTGGGTAGCGCGATGCCGCCCAGGACGAATTCCGGATAGAGCCGGTCGCGGCACTTCTCCAGGTAACAGCGATCGGCCATTTGCGCGATCAAATCCCCGGTGCCGACGATGTGCCCCACCACCCGGTCGCGATGATCGTCGAGACGGATCTGGTCGAAGCGCACCTCGTAGCCGGTGAAGTGCACCAGCTTGGTGGCCACCGGCACCCATTCGGCCATGCCGATGGTGGGCAGGTAGCGGCCGATGAACTGCGCGCTGCGGCTCACGTGGCTGAGAGTGAATTCGGCGCCGTTGCGATGCGTTTGATCGTCGGTTTGACGAATGTAGCCGGCGTCGTGAAACAGACCGATCACCACGCCGAGAATGGCGCGCTCCGGTCCGAGACGTTCGTCCAGCGTGTGGGTACGGTCGTGGCTGACGATCAGCCGTGACACCGCCAGCGTGCCGTCCAGTGAGTGCTGCATGTCGTGATAGACGGTATCGCAGCCGTAGTAGCCGGGGAACTGGCCATTGAACAGGCGTTCGAAATCGCGGAATGCGGTGTCGATGCGATCGAACGGATAGTGTGGCCAGTTCTGGCGATACAGTTCACTGACAGCGCGTCGCACGGCATCCGCCGAGCTGACTTGCACCGTGTTCGTGACGTCGAAATCGCTGCGTCGATACTGCATGAAAATAGTGTGCGCCACGACCGCAGAGGCGTGGCTGATGAAACGAGTCTAGCCACCTGTGCCCGTTTGTCCATGTCGAAAAAGTTGCCAACTGACGCATGGAATCCTGAGAAAACTGCGTTTTTCGGCTTAAATATTGAAATTCGCCAGCACCGGGGCATGATCCGAAGGGCGCTCCCAGGCACGCGGCTCTTTATCTATGTGACAGGAGTCACACAGTTGCGTGGCCTGTTGAGTCGCCAGAATGAGGTCGATGCGCAAACCATGATTGCGGCGGAAGCCCATCATTCGATAATCCCACCAGCTGTAGCTGCGCTCGGGTTGGGCAAAGCGGCGATACACGTCACTCAATCCCAGGTCGAACAGTTGCGTCAGCTCGAGGCGCTCTGCTTCGCTCACCAGCACCTGGCCCTCCCACGCCTGCGGGTCGTGGACGTCGCGATCTTCGGGTGCGATGTTGTAATCGCCCAGCACCACCAGATGCGGATGCTGCGCGGCCTGGTCTCGCACGAAGGCGCGCAGCGCTTGCAACCAGCCCAACTTGTACTGGTACTTGGGCGAGTCCAGCGCCTGACCGTTGGGCACGTAGACATTGATGACACGCAGGCCGCCGACGGTCGCGCACAGCACGCGCTTCTGTTCGTCGAGATAGTCCGGAATGCCGCAAGCCACCGCCTCGATCGGCTGCCTGGCGAGAATGGCCACGCCGTTGTAGGACTTCTGTCCGCTGGCGACCACCTGATAGCCCAGAGCCTGCAACTCGGTGTGCGGGAACTCTTCGTCGGGACATTTGGTTTCCTGGAGCGCCAGCACATCGACCGGATTGCTGGCGAGCCAGGTGCTGAGCTGGGGCAGGCGTACACGCAGTGAATTGACGTTCCAGGTGGCGATGAGCATGCAGGAGTTAACTGATTGATTGACAAAGTATTGGGCAGGGCTTCAGAGCCGGGCGGGCGCACCATCCGCCAACCATTACGGGCGGCGGTCATGAGGCGTGATTATGGGTGCTGTCAGGCGAAAGCGGCAAATTCCCGGCCAGCCATGCTAGGTTTGGCGGCCTTGCCGATCCCGAGAAGCCAATGAACGACAGCCACCGTCGCCGCAGCACCGATCGTGCTCCGAACAGTCCCACCTTGATCGGTGCCGGCGCGACCCTTACCGGCAACATCGACTGCGAGGGGGATTTGATCGTCAGCGGCAACGTGGTCGGAGATGGCGTGGTGCGCGGGAGCTGCACGCTGGCTGCGGGGGCTCGCTGGGAAGGCCGGCTGCGAACCAAGGAAGCGGTGATCGCCGGCGAATGGCTGGGCGATATAGAAGCCGCCGAGAAACTCGAAATACGCAAGACTGCGCGTATCCGCGGCTCCGTTGCTGCGAAGAGCATTGCCGTCGCCCGTGGCGCACAGATCGACGGTGACGTTGCCGTGACGTCAGGCGCAGCCGTGGTGCACTTCGACGAAAAGCGCGGCCAGTGAGCATCGTCAGCAGCCGCTCAAACTGTCGATCCATTCGCTGAGCAGGGCAACCCCTGCGGTATCAATCAGCTTCGAGGCCAACGGCGGCATGCCATTGGCGTCGCGGCGATTGGTGCGTGCAATCACCAGCGAATTCGCGGCGCTGCCCGGTGCAATCAGCCTGGCGCCGCTCCCCAATCCAAGGTCGCCGGCCTGCGGTGTGACTCCGCAGGTGTGGGTTTGCGCCAAGGTCGTGGTGTAGCGCAGATCCATGTCGCTCGGGGTCGGTCCGCCCGGCTGGTGGCACTGCGCGCAATTGCTGTGCAGGTAGGCGCGCGCCCGCTCGGCAAGAGTGCCTTGAGTGCCGAACGGGTCGGGCAGGACGGGTTGCGTGGCCGGATCCTGGATAGGCGGCGTCAACAGGCCGATGTGATTCAGCGTGAGCAACTGATTGGCACTGCGGCCGGTCTGTGGATAGGTCAGCGCGCGATTGAGTTGCGCCGTTTCCGGCCCCAGCGAGCCGCCGGCTACGTTGGTATGGCACTGCATGCACTGCGCTTCGCTCGGGAAAACCCACTGCTGGCCGTTTCCGAGGGTGCGCACGGCACCTCCGCGCACCAGCGCGGCGTCGGTTTGTCCGGCATTCCACTCATAAGTGAAGCCGCCCCAGACGCCATCGGGGTGCCGCATGAACAAGCGGGTCTCGACCAGCTGGCCGCCGACGCTGAAATTCTTCATCAGCACCGCGCCCGTTGGGAAGGTCCAGTCGCCGTTGGCGGCTACGGTGATGCTGGTGCCGTCGGGCAGGCCCATCCAGCGGTGCTTGTCGGCGCCGTCCGACCAGAAGGGAGCCTGGATGTCGTAAGGGATCAACCCGGTGGCGGGCTGTTTGGCGTCGCCGGGTGCGACACAGCCCGTAGCGCTGAGCAGCGCGGGAGCGGAGTCACCGCTCGGCGCGGTGGTCTGGAACACCACGCGATGCAGCGATCCGCGATCCACCACGTACAACTCGCCGTCATTGCCTTGACCGAATGAAGCGATGTTCAAGCCGCTGTCGAGCAGTTGGGTGGGCTGGCGCGGCTGCGCGGCCAGTTCGGGTATCCAGGCCCAGATGCGGCCGGACGCATAGTCGCCGAAAATGAATCGGCCTTGCAGGCCGGTGGTCTGCGGCCCGCGATAGACATACCCGCCGGTGATGGCGACGCCGAGACTGTGGTCGTATTCCGCGACCGGATCGATCAGTGTCGCGCCGCTGCAGGCGGGCGTTGTCGCGGTTTTGTAGTCGTGGGCGCCTTCGCGGCAGCGCCAACCGTAGTTGCCGCCCAGCTCGACCTTGTTGACCTCTTCCCAGGCGTTCTGGCCGACGTCGGCCACCCAGAGGTCGCCGGTGGTGCGATCGAAGCTCCAGCGCCAGGGATTGCGCAAGCCCCAGGCGTAGATCTCCGGGCATTCGCCGCTGTCCCGGCCAGCCGCGGGGCAGCGGCTGTTCGAGGCATACGGATTGCCGGACGGAATGGCGTAGGGCATCGCACCGTTCACATCGATGCGCAGCATCTTGCCGAGCAGCGTGGTCAGGCGTTGGCCGTTGCCGTTGGTGCCGTGATTGTCACCCCCGCCGCCGCCATCGCCGAGGCCGATGTACAGCAGCCCATCGGGACCGAAGATGATGCCGCCCCCTTTATGGTTGTCTTCCGGCTGATCGACGCTCAGCACCGGGGTTTCGGAGCCGGGGTCGAGCGTGGCGCCGCCGTCGGTGGTGCGGAACGCTGAAATGTGGGATACGCGGTGACCGACTGCGCCACTGTTGTACGAGAGGAATACGCGCGGATCGGTCGGGAAGTTCGGATGAAAGGCCATCCCGAGCAGCCCCATTTCACCGCCCGAGACCACCCGTGCCGTGATGTCGATGAAAGTAGTGGCGGCATTGGGCGTGGTGGTGCTGAATTGTTTGACCACGCCGGCCTGTTCGACGACGAACCAGCGTGTATTGTCATGCGGAGCCTGCAGCATGGCCACTGCGGCGGTGAATGACAGATTGGTGAAGCGTTGCAGCGAGATAGTGTCGGAGCCAGCACCGGAACCCGCACGGTTCCAGGCCAGGCAGGTGGTGTTGGAAGGGCGGGAGTCCAGGCCGGCGCCGGCTTCGGCCAGGGTGGTGGCGCTGGCGTTGGCGGAGGGGGTGGAAACATTGCCCGCGCCGTCGAACGCCCGGATGACGTAGCTGTAAGTGGTGTTGGCGTTCAGTCCGGTATCCGAATAGCTGCTTGCCGGTGCATTCACCGTGGCGAGGGCAGTGGCGGCGCCATCGCGAAAAATACGGTAGCCAGCCAGGTTGGAACCGCCGGAGTCGGTGGCCGCGTTCCAACTCAGGTCGATGCGTGACGTGCTGACGGTGGTGGCGGTCACGTTGCCCGGTTGCGAGGGAGCGGTCGTGTCCGGAGTGGGTTGCGACCCTCCGTCCCCATCTCCGCCGTCACCGTTCCCACCCCCGCCCCCACAGGCTTGCAGCAGCCCGAGCACGCCGCAGATCATGGCGATCCAGACCGATCCCGGACTGCTGCGCAGTGTCTTTCCAGCCGCCAGGCGGTTGGTCATGGCGAATCCCCTTCCCCAGTTTGCGGCCCGCTACTGCCCACCCATGCGCCAGTGGCGCCGGGCATAGCAGATTCTGCCTCAAATGCGTAACTGTCGGTATCCGACTACGCCCCGGCAAGCATTTGTTGACGATAAAACAAAGAGTAGGGTGCAATCGGCGCCTGGTAGAGGGCGCCCATGACCACGCAATCCAAACCCCAGGCTCGCCTCGTGTTGCCCGAACTGCTGGCGCTGCGAGGCAATGCGGCCGAGTTTCCCGAAAACAGCTTGCCGGCGTTGCGTTCCGCGCTGGACCTGGGAGTGTGCCACGTGCTGTTCGACGTGCAGCTGTCGATGGACCGTCAGCCCATCCTTTTGCGCGATGCCAACCTGCGGCGCACTGCCGGCATCGACCGCGACGCATTACAGATGACCTCGCAGGAGCTGGCCGGTGTCGTGGCCAACGAGACCCAGCGTTTCCAGGACCGCTTCACCGATGTGGGCATACCGACACTGGCGCAGGCGGTGGGTATCCTGGGAACTCACCCCGCCGTGACGGCCTTCGTCCAGATCGAACGTGCCAGCCTGCGGGCCTTCGGCCACGAAGTGGTGGTGCACAAAGTGTGCGAGACCCTGAAACCCGTGGCCCGCCAATGCGTGATCACTTCCTATGATTTGCATGCCGTGCACCTGGTGCGCCAGATGTCCTCCCAGCGGATGGGCTGGGTATTGTCGGAGTACACGGCCCTGTCGGCGCTGAAGTGCGAAGCGCTGGCGCCGGACTACGTGATCTGCGATCACCAATTGCTCACCGAGCATGGCGCCAGGTTGTGGCGCGGCGGCTGGCATTGGATCGTCTATGACGTGACTTCCCACCAGCAGGCGCTGGAGCTTGCGGCCCGTGGCGTGGGTCTCGTCGGTACCACCGAGGTGCGCCGGTTGCAGCGTGAGTTTCGAGGGCTGCGGGAGTCGGCCTGAGACTGGCGCCGGTCTCAGGCCGGCGGCAAACCCATGCGCCGCACGATCTGCCGGTCGGCCCAACTGGCCGAGCCGAAGCTTTCCATGAACCCGCAATGACCGCCTCGTGCCGTGGTGACCAGGTCGAGGTGGCGCGTGCGTGCCAGATCCCGCAGGTCGGCCGCAGGAATGATAGGGTCATCGAGCGCGACCAGGACGTGGCTCGCAACCTCCAGCCGGCCCAACACCTCGCCGATGATGGCGTAGCCGTTCAGATAGGCGTCCAGACTGGGAAACTCGCTGTAGCGCTCCACCAGCAGGCGAGTCATGGCGCGCAGGCTGCGTTCGGTCAGAATGGCGCGCAAGTCGTATAGCTGTGGGAACAGCTGTTGTTTGAGCCGCAGCGAGCGGCGCCATTTTTCGATGAAGTAGCGTTGGTAAATGGCCAGGCCGCGCTCCATCGCCAGCATGGTGCCGTGCGGGCTCAGCACCGGACAGACGGCGAACACCTGTTCCAGGCGCAGGTCCGCGGCGGCAGCCTGTGCCGCGACCCGCAAGGCAAAATTGCCACCGAGCGAAAAACCCGCCAGCGTAATGCGCCGGGTGGGATGCTGCAGTTGCAGGCAGCGGACCGCGCCAACCACTTCGGGCAGGCGGCAGGAATGAAACAACTCGGGGTTCAGATGATGGCTGCCGCCATGATCGCGAAGATTCAGGCGGAATACGTCGCAGCCGCGGGCGAACAGCTCACTGCCCAGCGACAGCACGTACAACGAATCGGAGCTGCCTTCCCAGCCGTGCAGCAAGATGACCAGGTCGCGGCCCTGGGGCCGCCCCGCGGCTGCCTGGGTCGACAAGTGCCCCAGCAGTCGCACCCCATCGCCGCAGTCGACGATCTGTTCCCGGGAGCAGGCCAGCAGGTGCCGGGCGCGCCGTGCCAGCAGCGGCCGGCCCAGCTTGAGGCTGGGCAGGATGGTCTGCAGATGCGGATTGGCGAGCCAGGCCGGCGGAGCGAAGGCGTCGGGGGCCGCGCCGTTGGGAGACTCGACCGGCGTCGAATCGTCCGCTGCGTTACTGCTCACTCCGTGGCGGCCTCGGCGACGAACTCGACGCGGTTGTTCTGTGCCGCAATGCGATTCCATTCACCGGCGCTGGCTTTACTGGCCGGGCCCGCCTCCGGGTAGGCGACGGCGGGTTGTCGACCGGCGTTCGCGACTTCGATGGTCAGCGCGGCGTCCGGCTGCTGCCGCACACCCGCCAGCAAGTTGGCGAAGCCCAGCGACTGGCGCTGGGCGGCAGTCAGATTGTCGTCGAATGGATTGCCCACCAGATCGCAGCGCTTGAACGGCAGATCGTCGGCGGCCAGCGAGTAGCCTTCGATGCCATTGCCGGTCAGGCAGAACTCACCTGCATAACTGGTGATCTTGACCTTGCCATGAAAACCGCTGTCGCGCAGTTCGTCGAGCAAGGCGCGCAACTGCTCCTGGCGGGCCCCCGACAGGGGCACCTCTCCATAAGGAACCGGGTCGCGAATCATCTTGGCCGCGGCCGAATTTGCTGCCGCGGTCTGGGAGGTCGTCGCGGCGTGCAGCGCCTGTTGCAAGCCGGCCAATTGCGTTTGCTGTTGCTGAACGACACCGCTGAGATTGGCGTTGGCCAGCAACAGTGACTGGGTCGATGCCAGCGTCCGGGTGTACAGCACGGCCAGAATGGCGATCGGGACCAGGGCCAGGGCGGCAGCGATGGCGGCCAGCATCGACCAGCGGCCGGCCGGCGTCGGGGGCGGCGCTGTCACCACGGTGGCCGGCGGGCTCAGTGGCACCGCTTCCTTCTCGCCATTCAATTTGCGCGTCAGTACTTCCACGCTGGCCCCGATGTAGCGGCGCAGCTCGGCGTTCTGTTCGGCCAGGGCCGGCGCGACAGCGTTGCGCACCGCCTTTTCGAGTTCGCTGGCCGAACCGGGTGACGCGTCGATCTGTGCCGGCCGTGCCGGCGCCGGTGGCGTGGGCTGGGGTATTTCGACCACGTCGGTGCCGGGTGAGAACAGGGGCGAACGCGGCTCACGCCGCTCGGGCAGCAGGTGCAGCTGATACAGCACCCTGGAAACATCGCCCTGCTTGACGGTTTTCGGCAGCACGCCTACGGCGCCCAGCGCCCGCGCCTGGCTGACGTACAGTTCGCCTTCCTGCGAGGTGTACATCATGACCGGGATCACGGCGGTGTCCGGGTTGCTCTTGATGGCCTGGATGGCCTGGAAGCCATCCATCCCGGGCATCAAATGGTCCATGAAAATGACATCCGGGCGGGCCTGGCGCAGGTATTCCAGGGCCTGCTCGGCCGACTCGGCGGCGTCCACTTCCAGATCGTAAGCTTCGAGCATCCGGCTCAGGATCACGCGTGCAGATCGCGAGTCATCCACGATGAGGGCGCGTTTGGCGGCGGTCATTGAGTACCTTGCTTGGCCCGCGGACAGTCGGGTCGTGTCAAAGCACTTTCTACCGCGAAAGCGGACTGTAGTCACTATCCGCTATCGGTAAGAGCGCGGTTGCCGGAGTAAGCTTTGGCGGTGACGGTTACTCCCGGGGGTTCCGATGGGGTATTCGACCGAGGACATCCGCAATGTGGCGTTGGTGGGGCAGGCCGGTGCCGGCAAGACCCTGCTGGCCGAGAGCCTGTTGCTCGAAGGCGGGGTGATCCGTACGCGCGGCAGCCAGGAGCGCGGCACCCTGGTCTGCGACTTCGATCCCCAGGAAAAGCAGCTCGGCCATTCGCTGGATGCGGCCATCGTGAGCTGCGACGTCCAGGGCTGCCATCTCAATCTCATCGACACCCCGGGGTATCCCGATTTCATCGGCCGCGCCCTGACCGTCCTCGAAGCGGTCGAAACCGCAGCCGTAGTGGTGAGCGCGATCAGCGGCATCGAGCCGATGACCCAGCGCATGATGGAATTCGCGCGCGACCGCCGGCTGTGCCGGCTGGTGATCGTCAATAAGATCGACAGCCGCGATGCGCATCCCGAGCGAGTCCTGGCGGAATTGCGCGAGACCTTCGGACGCGAGTGCCTGCCCCTGAACCTGCCTTGCGATCAGGGGCAGGGCGTGGTCGATTGCTTCTTTGCGCCCGGCGACAAGACGCCGGATTTTTCCGCGGTTGCCACGGCGCATACCGAGATCATCGACCAGGTGGTCGAGGTCGACGAAGCCCTGATGGCGCTGTACTTGGACCAGGGCGAGGAGTTGTCGCCCGACCAGCTGCACGATCCGTTCGAACGGGCGCTGCGCGAGGGGCATCTGATTCCGGTGTGTTTCGTATCGGGTGCCACCGGCGCCGGAGTCCCCGAACTCCTGGCAGTGCTGCGGCGGCTGATGCCCAATCCCCTGGAGGGTAATCCGCCGCCTTTCATCAAGGGCACGGGCGCGCTGGCCGAGCGGGCCAGATTGAGCGCCGACCCCGCCAAGCATGTCATTGCGCATGTGTTCAAGGTCGTCATCGACCCTTTCGTCGGCAAGCTGGGTGTGTTCCGGGTCCACCAGGGCACGGTGCGCAGCGGCTCGCAGCTGTTCGTGGGCGATGCGCGCAAGCCGTTCAAGGTGGCGCATCTCTACAAGCTGCTGGGCAAGGAGCACAGCGAAGTGCCGCAGGCGTTGCCGGGCGACATCTGTGCCGTGTCCAAGGTGGACGAACTGCATTTCGACGCGGTGCTGCACGACTCGCACGACGAAGATGAGTTTCACCTCAAGTCCATCGTGTTCCCGCCCGCCATGGCGGGGCTGGCCATAGAACCGGAGCGTCGCGGCGAGGAGCAGAAGCTGTCCGACGCACTGCATCGGTTGGTCGCCGAAGATCCTTGCGTGCGGCTGGAACATCATGCGGCGCTCAACGAGACGGTGTTGTACGGCATGGGCGAACTGCATTTGCGGGTGCTGCTGGAGCGCATGAGGGAACGCCATGGAGTGCAGTGCAAGACCCATGCGCCCAGCATCCCTTATCGCGAAACCATCACGCGCCCCGCGGACGGCCATCATCGACACAAGAAGCAGACCGGTGGCGCTGGCCAGTTCGGCGAGGTGTATCTGCGCCTCGAGCCGTTGCCGCGCGGCCAGGGCTTCGAGTTCGTCGACGAAGTGGTGGGCGGTGCGATACCGGCGCAATACATTCCCGCAGTGGAGAAGGGCGTGCGCCAGGTGCTGGAAGAAGGTGCCATAGCGGGCTTCCCGCTGCAGGATCTGCGAGCCATCGTTTATGACGGCAAGCATCACTCGGTGGACTCCAAGGAGGTGGCGTTCGTGGCGGCCGGCCGCAAAGCGTTCCGGGGCGCGTTCCTGGAAGCCGGACCCATCGTCCTGGAGCCGGTGGTGCGAATCGAGATCACCACGCCCAGTGCCGCGACCGGTGACATCACCGGCGACCTCGCTACACGCCGGGGGCGCGTGAGCGGCAACCAGGTCCTGAGTGCCCAGCGCACCCGGATCAGCGCCATGGTGCCGCTGGCGGAACTCAACGATTATCAGGCCCGCCTGAAGGCGCTGACCGGCGGTGAAGGCCTGTTCACCATGGAACTCAGCCACTACGATCCGGTTCCGGCGCGCAAACAGCAGGACTTGATGAACGCCTTCAAGCAGGTGGCGGACGAGTAGCTGCGTGCCGGGCTCGAGCTGCATTCGGCGTCGGCGCACTGCGCGCCGGGCATTGGCTGTCGTGGCCGTGACCGGGTCGATGCTGCTGGCGACCTGGGTCGGCGCGGTGGATGAGCTGAGCTTCGAGGTCGAGCGGGTGGCGGGGGCCGGCTGGCTGGCCGAGGGCATCGTCATTCGTTTGAGCGCGGCTGGACCGAATGAAGCAGGCTCGAATGAAACGGGATCGACGGAGCTGGGTGCAAGCCTCAAAGCCGCCGCAACCATTGCGCGCATGAAAATGACTGCGTCCGCGCAGGAGTTGCGTGACCTGAAAGTCGAATGTCCCGCAGTGCAAGTCACGGACGCCACCCTGGCGTGCCGCAATGCCAGGATTACCGCGCGGCTGGGCTCGCTTGGGGCGCAGACGTTGTCGGGGCAGGTGGCGTTCGGGCGCCGGACCGGGGACCTGACGATGCAACTGCGTGGGCTGCGCATTGGCCGGGGCTCGGTCGAATTGCGCGGCGAGCTGCGCCCGGTTGGCTGGAATGTTCGAGCGCAGTTGCAGCGTGTGCCCCTCGATCGCCTGGTCGGTCTGGCGCACGAATGGAAGCTGCCGGTGCCGCCGTTCACCGCCACCGGTGAAGCAACGTTGACATTGAGCGCTGCAGGTTCGGGCGCCGAGTTGCGACAAGCTCGAGTACAGGCGCAGTTGCACGAGGTGACCGCCAACAACGAAGCGGGCAGCGTCGCTACCGACAAGCTCTCGCTGTCGTTGCGAGCCGATCTCACGGCTGCCGCGCGTGGCTGGCGCTTCCAGACCGAACTACAGTCCAGCAGCGGACAGGCGTACGTGCAGCCGGTGTTCCTGGATTTCGGAGCGCATGCTCTGCAAGCGCAGGTGGCGGGGACCTGGAGTGGCGAGGACTCGCTCGCGATCGAGCGCTTCGATGTGGAACACCGCGACGTGGCTCGCGCTCGAGGCAGTGCCACGCTCCAGTTGAGTGCGGCGCAGCCGCTCCAGGCCCTGGAGTTGCAGTTGCAGGCCTTGAAGTTTCCGGGGGCCTACACCAGCTATCTGCAGCCGCTGCTACTGGATACCAATTTCAAGGCCCTGCAGACCTCGGGAGAAATTTCCGGCGACATCGCAGTGGCCGCTGGAGTGCCACAACGGCTGAACCTGCGCTTTGCTGATGTCAGCGTCGATGACGGCAGGCGCAACCTGGTGATCGAGGGACTGAACGGTGACTGGCATTGGCTGGAGGGAGCCGCGGCCCCGGGGAGTGCGGACGACGAGCCGGCGGAGCCGGTGCATGCACCAGACTCGACGTTGAATTTTCGCGGCGGCACGCTGCTCAACCTGGCCTTGGGCGCAAGCGAGTTGCGCTTCAATACCCAGGGACGGCAACTGCGCCTGTTGCAGCCGGCGCGCATCCCATTGCTGGACGGGGCCCTCGAACTGGAGTCCTTCCGGGTCCGCAACGCCGGCCTGCCGGACGTGGCCTTCCTGCTCGACGCCACCTTGCAGCCCATCAGCGTGCAACAGCTGTGCAAGGCCTTCGGCTGGCCCGAGTTCGGGGGGCGGATCGGCGGCAAGTTCTCCAAGCTGCGGATGCGCCAAGGTGTAGTCACGCTCGGAACCACGCTGCAAGCTCAGGTGTTCGACGGCAGCGTGCGGATCAGCGATCTGCGCCTGGAGCAGCCGTTCGGCCAGTGGCCGCGCTTCTATTCCAATATCGAGCTGGACAATCTCGACCTGGAGCTGGTCACGCAGGCGTTTTCGTTCGGCCGTATCACCGGCCGGCTGTCGGGCGCGGTCAATGGGTTACAGTTGTTCAATTGGACGCCGGTGGCTTTCGATGCGCGCTTGTTCACGCCGCCGCAGGATCGCTCCCGTCATCGCATCAGCCAGCGTGCGGTGGAGAACATCGGCAGCATTGGCGGTGGCGGCGCCGGCGTGACCGCCGCCTTGTCGAGCGGCTTTCTCAAATTCTTCGATGACTTCAACTATGACCGGCTCGGCCTGTCCTGCCGGCTGGAGAACGAGGTATGCCATCTCGAAGGAGTGGCGCCCGCGCCCAACGGCGGCTATTACCTGGTCAAGGGCAAGGGGCTGCCGCGCATCGACGTGATCGGCGGTACCCGGCGAGTGGATTGGCCCAGGCTGGTCGGCCAGCTGATCGCCGTGACCCAGTCGCAAGGACCGGTGGTGAAATAAGGCCCGCAGGGCGTTCACGACTGGTTTAGGCGCACCGTGTTCCACTACCATGGCCCAGGATCAAAGGCGCCCAGGATCAAGAGTTTGACTCGATCAAGGAGTATTGCGATGTCGCGTTATCTACCACTCAAAATCGCCGCGCTGGCGTTCTTCCTGTCGGCGTGTGTCACCATCAACGTCTATTTCCCGGCGGCGGCGGCCGAGAAAGCTGCTGACAAGATCATCGAGGATGTCTGGGGTCCGAACCAGCAAGGCTCGTCCACTCAGCCCAAGGACCCGCAGTCCTCGGTGCTGTTCAGCACCGATAGGGCGCAGCGAATGCTGTTGGCGGCGACCGGATCGGTGCTGGAGTTCCTGGTGCCCAGCGCCCAGGCACAGGCGCAGGCCGATCTGAACGTATCGACCCCGGCGGTGCGCCAGCTCACCCAGTCGATGGAGGGCCGGCATGCCCAGTTGAAGAAGTACTACGATTCCGGCGCCGTGGGCCTGACCCGCGACGGCCTGGTCGAGGTGCGCGATCAGAACCTGATTCCGCTGCCGGAACGCAACGCGGCTCGCAAGCTGGTGGCGGACGAAAATGCCGATCGCGCCAATCTGTATCGCGAGATTGCCCGCGCCAACGGGCATCCCGATTGGGAACAGGACATTCGCGCGACGTTCGCCCAGCGCTGGATCAGCAAGGCCGCCGGCGGCTGGTATTACCAGAACGCCTCCGGCGCCTGGCAGCGCAAGTAATCAGGAAAAAGGCACAGGGGCTCGGCGTCATCGCGAAAAAATCGCCTGGAGCGATTTTTGACAGCGCCGGAGCTGGCCCCGCAGGGGTGACCGCCAGGGAGGGTGGTCACAAAAAATCGCCTGGAGCGATTTTTGACAGCGCCGGAGCTGGCCCCGCGGGGTGACCGCCAGGGAGGGTGGTCACAAAAAAAAGCCCCGTTTCACCGGGGCTTTTCGTCTCTGAGCCGACGCCTGTTCGAGTTGTAGTGCGGGCGTCGGCCAAATCCAGAAACGGTGCTGTCGCTCTCAAGTCATCGTAGCCGGAACTTCGGCAACGCCGTCCTGACGCTTATCCAATTTAATCCCTCGTCCTCGTCTCCCATCGCCATCCCCCGCTTCTCTCACCGCCACCGGATCTTCGCTCGCGCAGCGAGGCCGATCTGGTTGCGTGTTCAACCCCTTGCCAAGTGCCAGCCGGGCCAGTGGTCTACCATGGCGCGGAGTATGGCCTTGAAAACAGAGAGTTAGCAATAGCTGTGGCAATTATACAACGAATCATCGCGCCAGCGGCAGCGCCACCCAGATGCTGACGCCGGCCGGGTCGTCCCGGTTGTGAGCGATGGCTTGTCCGCCATGGAATTCCGCGATCAGCCTGACGATGTACAAACCCAGTCCGAGGTGCGGCTTGTGATCCGCCGCGGTGCGCCCGCTGACCAGGGATTCGAACAGTCGGCCGTCGAGTTGTACCGGCAGCGTCGGACCGTCATTGGTAACGCTCAGCCGACAGGAGTGCATCTCGATTTCCAGCGCCAGCGCGATGTGCCCGCCACGCGGACAAAAGTCGGCGGCATTGTCCAACAGCTTGTCCAGCAATTGGGCGATCAGGTCGGGAGATCCGACGATGGGACAGGCGCCATCCGGCAGTGAGGTGGTGACCCGATGCTGCGAGAACGTGGCCTGGTAGGCCTGGCCCATGTTGCGCACCAGCTCGGATAAATCGAACTCGACGCGTTCGGTGTGTTCGATGCTCTGTTCGACGCGTGTGGCTTCGGTCATGGCGGTGAGAATCCCGTGCATGCGGCCGGTGCCGCTGCGGGCACGCTCCAGATAGTTTTGCGAGGTCTGCGTCAGGGACTCGTCGGTCGCGAGGTTCTCCAGCGAGGAGCTGACGATGGTCAGCGGTGTACGCAACTCGTGTGACAGCTTGTTGCCCAGGGTCTGCAGGTAGCTGGTGTATTCCTTCAAGCGCCCCAGCAGCGCGCCATAGTTGCGCGCCAGGGCGCCGAGTTCATCCTTGGCCTGGGTGTCGGGAATCGTGGGTTCGAACCGGCCTTCAGGGGTCATGGCCGTGGCCACGGCGCGGCTCAGTCTGCGAATGCGCTGTGACAAGCGTGCCGCGAATACCAGAGTCACCGCCACGGTGAACAGCGTGGCGAGCAAAGTCAGGTTGAGCAGCCGGGTCAGGGCGGCCTCACGCACCAGCGCCAGGCGTTCGCCTGCCTGCTCGACCACCAGCGCTCCCAAGGTCGAGTCGCCATATTCGATCGGGACGGCGGCACGGATCAGCGAGGGTTCGCCGCCCGCCGGTTCGAACCAGATCGCCTGGTCGCGACCGTCGCGCGCCGCATCCACCGGGGCTCCCCACATGCCGTAGGGCAATCCATAGGACGGAGCGACGATGTCGCGACTCCCGAACAAGCCGCGGTAGATCGAACGCGCGAAACCATTCTCGTCCTGGTGCAGCCCGGGATAGTCGGGCCCCGCGTCCATGGCAACGGAACCCGCGCGTGCCAGGAGCCAGCCACGGCCATCCACGACCGAGACACGCAGGCCTTGCGGGGCGTACTGCTCCAGCCGCTGTTTGAGCGCATTTGAACCGATGTGCAGGGTCCCGAGCGCAGGCACGGCCGTGTTGATGTCGCGATCCAGCGCGAATACCGCGAGTTGCGCGCCGAACATGGAGATCGGTGCGCGCAGTTCGATCGCATAACCAGTGCTGGTGGCGCGCCAGACGCCGCTGATATGGGTGCTCGATTCCTGGGCTGGCCGCCACGGCGCGCCTACTTCGCAGGCGCGGGCAATGATGGGGCCCGGCGCCACCGCGCTCACCGACCACGCTCGTTCCTTTCCGAACTCGTCGCGGGTCAGGAAGATGGTACGGCTGGCGGTGAGGTCGGGCGTTGCATCTTCCTCGCCGTCAGTCGGCTGTTCGAAACGCACCTTGGGGTCGTGTGCTTCGAAATAGACGTGCATGAAGCGCCCGGACACGCCCAGTCGCAGCACGGGCCCTGTGCCGCTGAAACCAGCCACCGGGCGTGACGGGGCCGGCCATTCATCGGCGAAGCCGTCGATCAAGGGTTCCACCGGCAGCAGCGGTGCGAACAGATCGCCATGGTTCGGATCGAACGGCTGCCGTAACTCATCCGGGAAGCGGTACAGCAGCTCAGGCTGCGAGGCGACGACGCGGCTCAAGATGTCCGCAGTGGTCAGCAGCGCGGCTTCCTGGCCGTGCCGCAGCGTGGTCTCCATCCGATCGGCATACTGCCAGCCCGCCCACGGCAGGATCAGCGTCAGCAGGCTCAGCAACAGCAGCTTGGCGCGCAGTGACATCCGGTTGCTACCGCGGCGGCCGGATCACGAGCGTGCCAGGCACGGACAACGGCATTCGGTTCAGTTCTCGCGCCACCGGTAACCCATGCCGTACATGGTTTCGATTGCGTCGAAGCTCGGCTCGGCCGCCTGGAACTTGCGGCGAATGCGCTTGATATGGGAAGTGATGGTGTTGTCGTCGAGCACCACGCTGGCGGCGTCCATCAACTGCTGCCGGTTCTTGACGTGGCCGGGGTTCCTGGCGAGCGCGTGCACGATCCAGAACTCGGTCAAGGTCAATCCCAGCGGCTGGTCCTGCCAGGTGGCGTGCAGCCGCGCCGTATCGATCAGCAGTTTGCCGCGAGTCACGATCTGGTCGCGATTGGAAGGTTGAGTCAACGCGTCGATGCGGCGGAACAGCGCCACCACCCGGGCGATCAGATGCGTCAGGCTCAGATCCTTGGTGAGATAGTCATCCGCTCCCAGGCGCAGGCCCGAGACGGCGTCGAGCTCGCTGTCGCGGGCGGTGAGGAAAATGATGGGCAGCTCCGCCGACATCGAGCGCAGCTCGCGGCACAGCTCGAAGCCGCCCTCGGGCTCGTCGAGCAGCCCCACGTCGATCACCGCGAGATCGGGCAGTCGGACACGGAACGCCTCGATGGCTTCCTTGCGGGTGCCATAGGTGCGGACGGAATAGCCATGGCGCTGAAACGCCGCCGCGTAATTGTCGCGGATCGCGGGTTCGTCCTCGACGATGGCAATGAGCTTTTTCATGGTGCGGCCATAGTGTACCGCTGCCGCAGCGGCAAAACGCGCCTGCCATGATTCATCACAATCCGTCAGCCGCCGGGCCGTGGGGAGCGGTGGTTGGCCCGTGTTCCGCGTTGCAATGGTGCGTAAGGAGAGCGCGCCATGAACATCAAACGTCGAACCGAAGTACTCTGGGCCTGGGCCTCGCTGCTGGTCCTGATCGTGTGCTGGGATGCCGCCCTGCGGCTGGATAGCCAGGTGTCAGAACGCATTCACGCCGGTGAGCGCGCGTCCCACCGACAATTGATGCACGGTCTCGGTGCCTTCGTAGGTGATCACGCTCTCGAGATTCAGGGCGTGGCGAATCGGCACGTACTCCACGCTGATGCCGGCGCCCCCGAGGATGTCGCGAGCATCGCGCGCCACTTCGATGGCGGCGCGGGCGTTGTGCCACTTGGCCATGGAGACCTGGGTGGGCGCCATCTGTCCGGCGTCCTTCAGCCGTCCCAGTTGCAGCGACAGGAGTTGTGACGTGGTGATCTTGCGGGACATTTCGGCGAGCCGGATCTGAATGGCTTGCGTGGCCGCCAGCGGCTTGCCGAACATGATGCGGGTCTTGGTGTAATCGATGACCTGCGCGAGGCATGCCTGCGCGGCTCCGGTGACACCCCAACTGATGCCGTAACGGGCCTGGGTCAGGCAGGACAGAGGACCTTTGAGTCCCACCACGCCGGGCAGGACATTGGCTTCCGGCACCACCACGTTGTCGAAGAACAGGCTGGAGGTGACGGACGCGCGCAGGCTCATCTTGTGCTTGATGAGGCTGGTGGTGAAGCCCTTGAAATCCTTCTCCACCAGGAAGCCGCGGATGCCGGCGTCGGTTTGCGCCCAGACGATGGCCAGGTCGGCGATCGAGCCGTTGGTGATCCACATTTTGGCGCCGTTCAGTACCCAGTCCTTGCCCTGCGGGCGCGCGTGGGTCTTCATGTTGGCCGGGTCCGACCCGCCGTGAGGTTCGGTCAGGCCGAAGCAGCCAATGACTTCACCCCGCGCCATGCGAGGCAGCCAGCGCTGCTTCTGTTCCTCGCTGCCGAAGGCATCGATGGGGTACATGCACAGGCTGGACTGCACCGACACGAAGCTGCGCAGCCCCGAATCGCCGCGCTCCAGTTCCTGGCAGATCAGACCATACGAAACGCCGTTCAGACCGGCGCAGCCATAGCCGTGAATCGAGCTGCCCAGCAATCCCAACTCGGCGGCACCCGCCACCAGTTCGCGAGGGAAGCGCTCGTGCTCGAAGCAGTCGGCGATGATGGGGATGACCTGTTCGTCGACATACTTGGCTACCGAGTCCTGTACCAGCCGTTCCTCGTCACTGAGCATGGAACGAAGGTTGTACAGGTCGAGCGGATCCAGTGCGGCGCTGGCGGTGTTGGGTATTGCAGACATAGGTTTTCTCCTGGCGCGATGATAGCGTAAGGTCAGCGGCCGCCAGCGCCAATCCCGGTGCCAAACAGGGGGGTGCTGTTGCCGAGGTGGAGGCCTATTTAGCGTGGAGTCAATCTATGGAGCATGCATTGGTGAAAACCCGCAATAATCTGGTGGCTGCGGTGGCGCTATTGACGTTCGCCGCCGGCTGTACCACCGTCAATCCCTATACGCGTGAACAACAGACCAGCAAGGTGGTGAAGGGAGCCGGCATCGGCGCTGCGGCGGGCGCGGTGATTGGTCTACTCACCAAGGGTGACAAGCTGCAGAACGCGCTGATCGGCGCGGGCGTGGGCGCGATCGCCGGTGGCGGCGTCGGTTACTACATGGACGTGCAGGAAGCCAAGCTGCGCCAGAAGCTCGAAGGCACCGGTGTCAGCGTGACCCGCATGGGCGACAACATTACGCTGAACATGCCCAGCAGCATCACCTTCCCGACCAACAGCGCCGACTTGAACGCCCAGTTCTATAACGTGCTCGATGGCGTTTCGATGGTGCTCAAGGAGTACAACAAGACCGTGGTCGAAGTGGCCGGTCATACCGACAACGTCGGCACCGCCCAGTACAACCAGGGATTGTCGGAACGCCGTGCCCAGTCGGTCGCGGCCTATCTCGGCAGCCATGGCGTCGCCAGCACCCGGCTGCTCACCGTCGGTGCCGGCCTGACCCGCCCGGTGGCCTCGAACGATACCGAGCAGGGCCGTGCCGCCAACCGCCGCGTCGAGCTGACCATCGTTCCCATTACCAAGGGCTGAGGGGATGACTGCTTAAAAAAAGGGCCGACTCGATGAATCGGGTCGGCCCTTGGTTCGTTTGGGAAGTTGTATTTGCCGCTTTACGCGGCCTCGCTCACCATGCCACGCAGTTTCTTGATGGCGTTGGCTTCGATCTGGCGAATGCGCTCGGCGGACACGCCGTACTGATCGGCGAGTTCGTGCAACGTGGCCTTCTGTTCGGTCATCCAGCGGCTGCGCAGGATGTCCTGGCTGCGCTGGTCCAGGGTTTCCAGCGCCTGGCTCAGGCGTTCGGTGGTGTCGTCGTCCCACTGTTCCCGTTCCACCTGCACCGACGGATCCGCGTCGGGATGTGGCAGATAGGCCGAGGGCGAATAGCCGCCTTCCTCGTCGTCGGCGTCCGGCGCCGGGTCGAACGACATGTCGCGCGAACTCAGCCGCTGTTCCATGTCGGTCACTTCGGCGGTGCTTACGCCCAGCTCGTTGGCAATGGCCTGAGTCTCGCTGCCGCTGAGCCAGCCGAGATTCTTCTTCGACTTGCGCAGATTGAAGAACAGCTTGCGTTGCGCCTTGGTGGTGGCGATCTTGACCAGACGCCAATTGCGCAGCACGTATTCATGGATTTCGGCACGGATCCAGTGCACGGCGAACGACACCAGTCGCACGCCCACCGTCGGGTCGAAGCGTTTGACGGCCTTCATCAAGCCGACGTTGCCTTCCTGGATCAGGTCGCCCACCGGCAGACCGTAGCCGCTGTAGCCACGGGCGATATGGACCACGAAGCGCAGATGGGCGAGCACCAGCTCACGCGCGGCGTTCAGGTCCTGGTCGTTATGAAAACGCGTGGCCAGGGCCAGTTCGTCTTCCCGGCTCAACACCGGAATACGGGAAACCCGCTCGACATAGGCGTCGAGGCTGCCGACGGGGCCGGCCAGCACCAGGTCCGTATTCGAGCGAACGAGCGCGGTGGCAGTTGTCATGGCGAAGGGCACCTCCCAGGTGGAGTTAAGTTTAGCAGTCTCGTGATTGGAGTGCTAAAACGCGTCAAGGTTCACTGCTCGAAGGAGGAGATCTGGGGCCCGGCAGGCGGATTCCAACCCTCGGGGCTGACGCGGTCTCGATCCGCTCGCACAGATAAGTCTTTGATTTATCTGGGCGGTCGTGTTTCGAGAAGCGCCGGCCGCTGGTACGGAAGCTTACGGCCTACGGCCCGCGCTATCTGCGGGCGACGGGGAAAGAGATTCTTTCCCCAGATAGGGATATCCGCCGCCGGAAGGACTAACTCGGTTCTATTTCCCGCAAATGGCGCGAAGCGGCGATGAACGACCCCAGCCAGCCGAGCACGATGCCGGCGCCCAGCAGGATAAGAGTGGGGTCCAGGCCCAAGCCCTGGATCTGGAAGCCGCTGCCGTACAGGCCGGCGATCTTGCCGACCGGCTCGCGCAGCACCGCGACCACGATGCCGGTAAGCAGCCAGGCGATCAGCGCCCCGCCGATGCCGTACCAGACCCCGGTGTACAGGAAGGGGCGGCGCACGAAGGCATTGCTGCCGCCCACCAGCTTGGTGACCTCGATCTCCTGGCGCCGGTTCTGGATGTCGAGCCGGATGGTATTGCCGACCACGGCCATCACCCCCAGGGCCAGCAGCCCGGCGGCGAGAACGATGGCGCGCCGTATCGCTTCGAGGATGGCCTGCAACCGATTCACCCAGGCCGTGTCGAGCTGGACCAGCTCCACCGAGGGCAGGGCGCGAATGTCCTTGGCCAGCTCTTCCAGGTGTACCGCGGTGGCGTAGTCGCCCTTGGGGTGCACGATCAGCGCATGTGGCAAGGGGTTGTCGGTCAGCGCATCCAGGGCCGCGCCGAAGCCCGACTCACGCCGAAACTCCTTGAGCGCCTCCTCGGCGGTGATGATCTCGATAGAGGCCACGTCGCGGCGCTGCTTGAGGCGCTCGGCCACGCGATCGACCGCCTCCACCGCCGTCGGCCGCTTGAAGAACACCGAAAGATCCACCGCGCGGTCGAAATTGTTGGTGGCGATTTGCGCGTTGGCGATCAGCAAATGCAGACAGGCCGGCAGCGCCAGTGCGATGCCGATGACCAGCGTGGTCAACAAAGTGGCCAGCTTGTGTTGCGACAGGCGGCCGAGCGCGCCCACCAGCGTCTGCATGTGTCGGGTGAACCAGGCGCCCATGACTTTACGCGTCTCCTTCCTGCCCGAGGAACTTGCCAGGATCGAGCAGCCTGGATTCTCTCGGAGTCCGTGGGCCGCTGCCCTCTCTGGGATTCGCCGCGAGCCATGCGTCGGCTGCCGCCCGGCTGTCAGCGGCGGGGGGAGTCGTCCTGGGCGTTGCCACTGGCTGCGAATCGGAGCTTGGCACGATGCGGCCGCCTTCCAGATGCACGCGGCGCACCGGAAAGCGATTGAGCAGCAACACGTCGTGGCTGGCGATCAGCACGGTGACGCCGACCTCGTTGAAGCGGCGAAAAATGTTCATGACCTCCACCGACAGATCGGGATCGAGGTTGCCGGTGGGCTCGTCGGCGATCAGGATGGCGGGCTTGCTCACCACCGCGCGAGCGATGCCGACGCGCTGTTGCTCGCCGGTCGATAGCTCCAGGGGCTGGCTTTGTTCCCGCCCGAGCAGTCCCACCTGGTCCAGCGCCGCACGCACACGTTTGGCGATCTCCTTGCCGCCGACACCCGCGATGATCAGCGGCAGCGCGACGTTGTCGAAGATGGTCCGGTCGTGCAGCAGCTTGTGATCCTGGAACACCACGCCGATCTGGCGGCGGAACGCCGGCACTTTGGAGCGCGGCACGCCGTTGACGTTCTGGCCGTTGACGATGAGCTGGCCGCGCGTCGGCCGTTCGATCAGCGCGATCAACTTGAGCAGACTGGACTTGCCGGCGCCGGAATGACCGGTCAGGAAGGCCATTTCGCCGCCGGCCAGTTCCAACGACAGGTCGCTCAACGCCTCACGGCCGTTCGGATAGCGCTTGAAGATGTGATCGAAGCGGATCATGGGATGAGACGGATCATGGGCTGAGACTACGGGTCGCGTTTCAACAAAGCGTCGACGAAAGTCTCGGCATCGAACTCGTCGAAGTCCTCGGCGCTTTCGCCCGTGCCGATGAAGCGTATGGGGATCTGCAGCTCGCTGGCAATGGCCAGCACGATGCCGCCCTTGGCCGTGCCGTCCAGTTTGGTCAGCACCACGCCGGTGACGCCGAGCGCTTCATTGAACAGGCGCGCCTGTTGCAGGGCGTTCTGGCCCTGGCTGGCGTCGAGCACCAGCAGCACTTCGTGCGGGGCGCTGGCGTCGACACGGCCGATCACGCGTTTTACCTTCTTGAGTTCCTCCATCAGGTTCGACTGGGTGTGCAGACGGCCCGCGGTGTCGGCGAGCAGCACGTCGATGCCACGCGCCTTGGCGGCCTGGATGCCGTCGAAGGCCACCGCGGCCGGATCGGTGCCGGCGGCCTGGGCGATCACCGGCACGCCGTTGCGCTCCCCCCAGACCTGCAACTGTTCGACGGCGGCGGCGCGGAAGGTATCGCCGGCCGCCAACATGACTTTACGGCCATCGTCTTTCAGGCGGCGCGCCAGTTTGCCGATGCTGGTGGTCTTGCCGGCGCCATTCACCCCCACGACCAGGATCACGAACGGCTGCACCGCGCGATCGATTTGCAGCGCTACGGCAGCAGGCCGCAACACTCGCAGCAAGGAACTGCGCAACGCCGTCAACAGGGCTTCCAGATTGTCCAGTTCCTGGCGCGCGACCTGCTTCCTCAGCTCGGACAGGATTCGCTCCGTCGTCTCGACCCCCACGTCGGCGGTGATCAGCCGGGTTTCCAGCTCATCCAGAATGGTGTCGTCGATGCGGCCGCCGGGCAGCAGATTGGCCAGGTCGTAGGTCAACCAGGAGTTGCCGCGGTTGAGTTTGGCGCGCAGCCGCTGCAGCAGGCCGGGTTTGGCGGGGGCCGCCGGGGCGTCGGCGGTTTTCTCGGTGGCTTTCGATTTGAAGCCGAACATCGGCAGTCACATATGAGGCAAGGATAAAGAGCCGCGATTCTAGCAGCACCGACCCGCGGGCCGGTCGGGGTTATGACATCATGGCCCGATGAGCCAGCCGCGCAAAGTCACGCCGAAGCGGGCCATGCCCAATCGCCTCAGGATCATCGGCGGGCGTTGGCGTGGCGTGCCGATTACCTTGCCGCCTCCCCCCGTCCCCCATCGGGGACTTCGCGGCGTCGTCGGGGATTCCGCAGCATCTTCCCCCGCCGGGGATTCCGCAGCATCACTGGCGGCGCTGCGGCCAACGCCGGATCGGGTGCGTGAGACCTTGTTCAACTGGCTGCAGCCGGTGATGGATGGCGCACGCTGCCTGGATTTGTTCGCCGGCAGCGGTGCGCTCGGCATCGAGGCCCTGTCACGCGGCGCGAGTCACGTCGAGTTCGTCGAGCACGAAGCCAGCACCGCGCGTCACCTCGAAGATACTTTGCGACGGCTGAAAGTCGACTTGGGGGCGCCGGGCACCGTGCCTGCAGCCAGCAGCGGCCAGGCAACGGCGTCCGTGCAGGCCAGCGAGGCATTGCAGTTTCTGGCGGGCCCGCCGCGGGTCTTCGATGTCGTGTTCCTGGACCCTCCTTACGCGAGCGGCTTGCTGGCCCCGGTGTGCGAGCGGCTGGCGTCGCGTGGCTGGTTGGCGAGCCAGGCGCTCGTCTACCTGGAGTGCCCGGCGGACCAGCCGCTGCCACCGCTGCCGGCCGGCTGGTCGGTGCACCGGACCAAGCGGGCCGGCCAAGTCGGCTATCATCTGCTGCGGTCGGCTGTTCCCTGAGGGTTGTCACTTGAGCCGCGCGGCCCTGGTAACGTACGCCGCGCAAGCCCATTCGAGATCACGGAGTTCCATTCGTCATGCCTGGCGCCATGTATCCCGGTACCTTCGATCCCATCACCAACGGTCATTACGACCTGGTGCGTCGCGCGGCCGATATTTTCGAGCGCGTGGTGGTGGCCATTGCCGCCAATCCCGGCAAAGCTCCGCTGTTCACCCTGGATGAGCGCGTCCAGCTGGCGCGCCAGGTGCTGTCGGACATTCCCAATGTGGAAGTGACCGGCTATGCCGGACTGACCGTGGATTTCGCGCGCCAGCACGGATTGCGCGTGGTGGTGCGTGGTCTGCGGGCCGTATCGGACTTCGAGTTCGAATTCCAGCTCGCCACCATGAGCCGGCACTTGTCGGACAAGGTGGACTACGTGTTCCTGACCCCCACCGAGAAGTTCAACTTCATTTCCTCCACCCTGGTGCGTGAAATCGCCGGGCTCGGCGGCAACGTCAGCGAGTTCGTGCATCCAGCCGTCGCGCAGTCGCTCGAACAGGCATGGGCAAGGCGGCGTACCTGACTCGGGATCGGACTCCTGTCCGCCCCGAGTGCTCGCTCAAAAGGCGCGACTTTTGCTGCTCGCTCGCCACCTGTGATGCCGCGGAACCCCCGACGGGGGGCGGCGGCGGGGGCACATTGCGCTGCGCTATCCTGCTGCGCGCAAGCCCGGGGCGCACATCCAGGTGCGCCCGTTCGGCGGGCGAAGCAGTGCTTCGCTAGAGACACCGCCTCACCCGTGTGCCCCGAGGTTCGAACCGATCGGTAGATGGTCCGATGTCTGTTATCTAATGTTGGCAGTGGGGGCAGAAATAGGTCGAACGCTGGCCCTGCACGAACTGTTTCACCGGCGTCTTGCACACGCGGCACGGCTCGCCGGCACGCTCGTAGACGAACAGCTTCTGCTTGAAATAGCCGGGCATGCCTTCCGGGTTGACGTAGTCACGCAGCGTGGTGCCGCCGGAGCGGATGGCGGCGCGCAGCACTTGCTTGATGGCTTTGACCAGCGCCTCCAACTCGGTTGCCTTGAGCCGGGCGGCGCAGCGGCGCGGCCGGATGCCGGCGTGGAACAATGCCTCGCTGGCGTAGATGTTGCCCACGCCCACCACCAGTTGCCCGTTCATGATCAGCTGCTTGATGGCGACGCGGCGGCGATGTGCCACCCTGGTCAGGTACTCGGCGTCGAACGCTTCCGACAGCGGTTCCGGTGCCAGAGTGTTCAGCAATGGATGCTGCAGCGGATCGCCCGGGGTCCAGAGCAGGCAGCCGAAGCGGCGCGGATCGTTGAAGCGCAGGCACAGCCCGGAGTCGAGCACGATGTCCACATGGTCATGCGGTATCGGCGCCGTGCTCGCCGGCATGACGCGCAGGCTGCCCGACATGCCCAGGTGCAGGATCATGCTGCCGTGTTCCAGGTCGAACAGCAGGTACTTGGCACGCCGCCGCAGCTCGCGAACCTTTTGTCCCGCCGCGACGCTGGGCAGCTCCTGCGGAATGGGCCAGCGCAGCCGCGGCTCGCGCACGATGATGCGATCGATGGTGCGGGCGGCGACGGCGGGTTCGATGCCGCGGCGGGTGGTCTCGACTTCGGGAAGTTCGGGCATGTTAAGGGGTTACCGACGGGCGGCAGCCAAGTTGCCCGATTCGGGGCAGGCCGGCAAGCCGCGACCGACGCGCTGCAAGAGTGTTGCGTGGCTGCCAATTCCGCAGCGCTGGCCGCTGTGCGGTGGGGCGTACAAGCCAAGTACAAGAGGCGTCTCAGGCCGCCCCAGATGATACCAAGGTGACGCAGGGGCGCCTGTGGCGCTCCAGAGGGCAGTTGAGGGTGGCGGTCGTGGAGGGGGACATCCTTCCGCCAAGGCATGCTGGCGGTCATTCGGGGCGCTGACGGCCGGGTGATAAAAATGAGCCCAACCCATTGAAACCGTTGCGAATGACATCACAGTAAGGTGGTGGGCACCGCAGGCATGATTCGGGGCCCCGCAATCGTGACCAGGATCGGTCGATTCAGCGCTGGGGAACAGGGAATCGCTCATTTGTACCCCTGTGAGGTGTCCGCTATAGTCCGCGCCTCGCGTGAATTTTCCTTAATCCCGCCCGCCTTCCAAGGATCGCTCGTGAACCTGGATTTCCTGTACGGCATTCTGAATCTCAGCTTCTGGGGCTACGTGCTCGTCGCCTTCCTGTCGGTGCAAATCACCTTCATGGGCGTGACGCTGTACCTGCACCGCGATGCCACGCATCGCAGCCTGGACCTGCATCCGGCCTTGCGTCACTTTTTCCGCTTCTGGCTCTGGATGACTTCCGGCATCGTGACCAAGGAGTGGGTGGCGGTGCATCGCAAGCATCATGCGCGCTGCGAGACCGAAGAAGATCCGCACAGCCCGGTGATCTTCGGTTTGAAGAAGGTGCTGCTGGAAGGTGCCGAGCTGTATCAGGAGCAGGCCCGTAATCGCGACACCACCGACAAATTCGGGCGCGGCACTCCCGATGACTGGATGGAGCACAACGTTTATTTCCGTCACCGCAACCTGGGCATCGTGCTGCTGGCGGTGGTGGACCTGGTGCTGCTCGGTGTGCCGGGCATCATCGTGTTCGCGGTGCAGATGCTCGCCAATCCGGTGATGGCGGCCGGCGTCATCAACGGCATCGGTCACTACTACGGCTATCGTAATTTCGAGTGCCCGGACGCAGCCCGCAACATTGTGCCCTGGGGCCTGCTGGTGGCTGGTGAAGAGCTGCACAACAATCATCATGCCTTCCCGAGCTCGGCCAAGTTTTCGATCCAGCGCTGGGAATTCGATATCGGCTGGCTGTACATCACCGTGTTCAAGTCGCTGGGGCTGGCCAAGGTGCTGCGCGTCGCTCCCGTTCCCGCGCGCCTTGCCGCTTCGCAGAAGCACGTCGACCTGGAAACGGTGCGCGCCGTGATCGTGAACCGCATGCACGTGCTGGCCGACTACACCCGCCACGTGACGCTGCCGGTGTTCCGCGAGCAGGTGCTGGCCGCCGGCGGCAAACTGAGCCGCAGCGTCAAGAAGCTGCTGGTGCGCGAGCCGGTGCTACTCGACAACGCCGCCAAGTCCAAGCTCAAGGAAGTGCTGGCGAACAACCAGGCTCTGCAGACCGTTCACGAGTTCCGCGAGCGTCTGCGGGTGCTGTGGAGCGGCGGTAACATGAGCAACGAGAACCTGTTGCAGCATCTCAAGGACTGGATCGCCCAGGCCGAGGCCAGCGGCATCAAGGTCCTGCAGGATTTTGCGGGCAGCTTGCGCGGATATGCCATGCAGCCGCAGGCTGCATAGCGGCTCGGCCGGTTCCTCCAAACAAAAAGCCCGCCAATCGGCGGGCTTTTTCGTTCAGCGTCCCAGGGAGGCCCCGAGGGAAGAAGCCTTACTTGATCTTGGCTTCCTTGTAGGCCACGTGCTTGCGGACCTTGGGATCGAATTTCTTCACTTCCATCTTGTCCGGGTGCAGGCGCTTGTTCTTGGTCGTGGTGTAGAAATGACCGGTGCCGGCGGTGGACAGGAGTTTGACTTTTTCGCGCATGATGTCGGGTCCTCGATTAGACGGCTACGCCCTGGGCGCGCAGTTCGGCGACCACCTTGTCGATGCCTTTCTTCTCGATGGTACGCAGGCCGTTGCTGGAGATTCGCAGGCTGATGAAACGGCGCTCGCTTTCCAGCCAGAAACGCTGCGTGTGCAGGTTGGGCAGGAAGCGACGGCGGCGCTTGTTGTTGGCGTGCGAGACGCGGTTTCCGGTCATCGGCTTCTTGCCGGTGATCTGACAGACTCTGGACATGGCGGTTCCTCGGGCACCCGCTCGCGGCTGCCAGGGTTTGGGCCGCTGGGGCGGGAGGGCACAAAAATGAGTCGCGCTTTATACCAGCCGGCCGGCGGCCGGGCAAGGACCTGGGGGGTGGGCGACCTTCCGTTAAGGGTTTTCCTTAATAAAGCGACTCGGGCATCCTGTGATGCTGCGGTGATGCCGCGGAATCCCCGGCGGGGGGCCTCATACCAGCCCCCGCTCGGCCAGCGATTCGCAGGCCCCGTCGGCCACGATCAGATGGTCCACCAGCCGGATGTCCATGAGCTCGAGGGCGTGTTTCAGGCGCCGGGTGATGTATTCGTCGGCCTGGCTGGGGTGCGGATAGCCGGAAGGGTGGTTGTGCACCACGATGACCGCTGAAGCGTGCCGGTCCAGGGCCTGTTTCACCACTTCGCGGGGGTGCACGCTGGCGCCGTCCACGGTGCCGCGGAACAGCTCGACGAAGCCGATGACGCGGTGATGGGGGTCCAGATAGACGCAGCAGAACACCTCGTAGGGCAGGTCGCGCAGCCGCATGCGCAGAAAGTCCCGGGTGGCGCGCCGGTCTTCCAGGGCGGGCCGGCTGGTCATGAGTTCCTGGTAGTGCCGGCGCGTCAATTCGAGTGCCGCGTGCAGCGCGGCGTATTGAATCTGGCCGAACCCCCGCCGGCTGCATAGTCGTTCGCGGTCCGCGGTCACTACGCTGCGTAGCGAGCCGAACTCGGTCAGCAGCTCGCGGGCTATGTCCAGGGCGCTCTGGCCCCGCGTGCCATTCCTGATCAGGATGGCCAGCAGTTCCGCTTCGCTGAGCATGTGCGGCCCCAGGGCCAGCAGTTTTTCCCTGGGCCGCTCCGTGGCCGGCCAATCTCGAATCGCCATCGCGCCTGTTCCCTGGAACGTCGAAACGGCGAGTATGCCCCCGCCGGGCCAGGCCGGACCTTCGAATATCTGGCCAATTCGGTTGGAAATTCAAAAAGCGGGGTGTGAGGTCGCGCAGGATGTCGCTAAGTTGTGCCCCAAGTAGGGGAGTTTCGGGGCACTTTCCGGGGGCTTTCCGGCCGTGTCCGGAGAACATGCCGGTCTGGAATGCCGGTATGCGCGCGCGCGGTTTGCCGGTAACCCCGGCGCCCGCCCATAATGGGGCCCATGAGTTCTTACGCCTCACCTCGCAAAATCCTGCTCGGGGTCACCGGGGGCATTGCCGCCTACAAAAGCCCCGATTTGGTGCGGCGCCTCATCGATCGCGGCGCCGACGTGCAAGTCGTGATGTCGCACGGGGCGCAGCAGTTCGTGACCGCGCTGACGTTCCAGGCGGTGTCCGGCAAGCCGGTGCGGACCGATCTGTGGGACGCGGCGGCGGAGGCCGCGATGGGCCACATCGAATTGGCGCGTTGGGCTGATGAAATCCTGGTGGCGCCCGCCACTGCGGAGTTCCTGGCGAAGCTGGCGCATGGCTTCGCGGATGATTTGTTGACCACCCTGTGCCTGGCCACCAGCGCCAAGGTCACGGTGGCGCCGGCGATGAACCGCCTCATGTGGGCCAATCCCGCCACCCAGGCCAACGTACGCTCGTTGAAGGAGCGCGGCGTGCGAGTGCTGGGCCCCGCCAGCGGCGAACAGGCGTGCGGCGAAGTTGGCGCGGGCCGCATGCTCGAACCGACCCAGATCGCGGCGGAAGTTTATGCGGCGCTGCCGGTGGAAGGGGTGCTCAAGGGGCTGAAAGTGGTGATCACCGCCGGCCCGACCCGCGAGCGCATCGATCCGGTGCGCTTCATCAGCAATCGCAGCTCCGGCAAGATGGGCTATGCCGTGGCCGAGGCCGCTCGCGAAGCGGGTGCGCAAGTGGTGCTGGTCACCGGGCCGGTGCAGATCGCCACGCCGCCCGGAGTGGAGCGGGTGGAAGTGGAAAGCGCCGAGCAGATGCTGGCCGCTGTGCAGCAGCACATCGCCAGTGCCGATATTTTCGTCGCCGCCGCCGCGGTGTCCGACTACCGCTGCCGCGAGATCGCCGCGGAGAAGATCAAGAAGACCAGCGACAACCTCGATATGACCCTGGATCTGATCCGTGCGCCGGATGTGCTGGCGACGGTGGGTAAGGGCGCGTCACCCCCGTTCCTGGTAGGGTTCGCGGCCGAGACCGAGCATGTCGAGCGCAATGCGCTGGTGAAGCTGGCGAACAAGAACCTCGACATGATCGCCGCCAACCAGGTGGGCGATGGCCTGGGCTTCGACAAGGATGACAATGCCCTGACCTTGTATTGGCAGGGCGGCAAGTTGGAGCTGACCCTGACCAGTAAGATCGCCTTGGCGCGCCAGCTGGTCGATGTGATCGCGCAACGTTACAAGGCGCGCCAGACTGCCCGTCCCCAGAACCCCAACACGGTGAATGGCCGGCCGGGCGCACGCCCCGCTGGCGTCGCTGCCACGACTCGTTAGAACGGAAACCCCCCTCTATGCCGCCTGCCGACGGGACGCAGTCCCCCGCCGCCGCTGCCAGCGCCCGGCGCAAGCTCGAAGTCCGCATTCTCGATCCAAGGATCGGACGTGATTACCCATTGCCGGCTTATGCCACCAGCGGCTCGGCGGGCATCGACCTGCGTGCCTGCCTCGACGCGCCGTTGGAGCTGAAGCCGGGCGACACCCAGTTGATTCCCTCGGGCATCGCCATTCATTTGAGCGACCCCGGCTATGCCGCCATCGTGCTGCCGCGTTCCGGGCTCGGTCACAAGCACGGCATCGTGCTGGGCAACCTGGTGGGTCTGATCGATTCGGACTATCAGGGCCAGGTGTTCGTGTCCTGCTGGAACCGGGGACAGAGCACGTTCACCATTCAGCCCGGCGAGCGCATTGCGCAGCTGGTGGTAGTGCCGGTGGTGCAGGTGGAGTTCGAGGTCGTGAATGAATTCGCGGCGTCCGAGCGTGGCGCCGGCGGCTTCGGCAGCTCGGGGCGCGGCTGAACGAAACGGGCCGGGACTTCCAGGCCAGGCTTGATTCGAACCAGGGCGTTACTTGATGCCCTTGAGTTCCTTGAAGCGCGCGATGTCGGAATCGAAAGATGCCTTCATTTGCTCCTGTTCGGCCCGGGTCTTGGTCAGACTTTCCTGGTAGACGCTGATGCCGTTCACGGTGTTGACCATTTCCTCGGCCAGATGGTCGGGCAGGGGCGGGGCGTTCGGTTTGTCGCTGTAGGGTTTGAAGCGTGCGATCTGCGATTGCAGCCGCGTCTGGCGTTCACGCAGATTGCTGATGCTCTGTTCGGTCAGGCGGTACTTGGCGTCCAGTTGGTCCAGTCGCTGGTCGCGTAGCCGCTCGATGTCCGCCACCGTCAAATAGGTGTCGATCAGCATCTTGTCGCGTTGTTCGCTCGCCTCGTGTTCCTTGCGTGCGAGCTTTTCGGCGTTCTCGCGCTGTTCGCGCGCCGCCCGGGCCTGGGCACCCTCGATGACCCGCATCACCATGCCGCGCTCGTTCAGCACCTCGGTGTCGTAGCCATCGCAGGCGATGGGTTTGCTGTCGCCATAATGGGTTTGCCCGGCGGAGTCCTTGCAGCGATAGAAGGCTTCGTGCGATGGGGCGGCGCTTCGTTGGGCCGGAGCCGCCGAGGCGCCGGTCACACCGTACAAGGCGATTGCCATGCCTTGGGCGATGAGCAAGGTGACGGATCTGGTGATGCTCACGGATTCCCCGGTGAATCGCAGGTTGTTCTAGGCCGGTACCCTTTCGGCGCCACTATACACCGTATTCACCGCGGTACTTTTGCATGGCCGCATGCTGGGCGGTATCACCGCTCGCCTGCAGGTGTTCGATCAGGTCGGCGAGTTTCAGGATGCTGGTGACCGGCAGGCCCAGCACCTGCTCCACTTCCTGGACCGCGGAGCGATCGGTCTGGCCGCGTTCCTGACGGTCGAGCGCAATCACCACTCCCATCGGCTTCCCGCCGGCCGCGCGGATCACCTCGACCGACTCGCGGATCGCGGTGCCAGCAGTCATCACGTCGTCGATGATCAACACCCGCTGGCCCTGCAGCGCGGCGCCCACGACGTTGCCGCCTTCGCCGTGATCCTTGGCTTCCTTGCGGTTGAAGGCCCAGGGAAGGTTGCGTTGGTGCTGATCGAACAGCGCCACCGCGGTGGCGCTGACCAGCGGGATGCCCTTGTAGGCGGGTCCGAACAGCACGTCGAACTGCAGGGAGGACTGTTGGACGGTGGCGGCGTAGTAGCGCCCCAGTTCCGCCAGCGCCTGCCCGGAGTTGAACAGCCCGGCGTTGAAGAAATAAGGGCTCAGGCGCCCCGACTTCAGTTTGAACTCGCCGAAGCGCAGGACGCCCAGCTGCAGACACAGTTGGATGAAGGCGGAAGAGGTGGCGGTGGGAGCGGGCATGAGAGTTTAGTGCTGTGCCAATCGAGGAAGTGCGTATTATCACAGCTACAGCCCTTCGCTGTCGCGCCGATCATCCGGTAGAGCGCGAGCCCAGGACCGACCGCATTGTCATCATCGAACTCGACCCCTGACCCGGCGTCTGCACTTGGATGGCGAGAACATGTTCCCGCCATGGTTCGTCCCTACGCTGAAGCTGCGCCGCTGGCCGCGCTGTTTCTGGGCATTTCCTCCGGCGCGCCCTACGCAATGATTGCGGCGACGTTGACGACGCGCCTGGCGCAGGAAGGAATCGACAAGCGGGCAGTCACCGCCTTCAGCCTGGCGTTCCTGGCCTACAACCTCAAGTGGTTGTGGGCCTGGGTGGTGGATGGGGTCAGGTTGCCGGTCATCGGGCGGTTGGGGCAAAGAGTGTCGTGGCTGCTGTTTGCCGGCGCGCTGGCCATTGCCGCCATCGTCAATCTGGCGTTTGCCGATCCACGCGCCAGCCTGGTGGCCACCGCGGTTGCGGCGATCCTGGTGGCGGTGGCCGGCGCCACATACGACATCGTCATCGATGCCTATCGAATAGAGTTGCTCGAGCCGCGCCAGTTGGGAGTCGGTTCCGGGATGTCCCAGTACGGTTGGCGTATTGGCAATGTCGCGGCCGGCGGATTGGCGTTGGTGGTCGCCCTGCGCTGGGGATGGCAGGCCGCGTACCTGGCCTGCGGCTTGTTCGTGCTGCCGGCCATGGTGGTGGGCTTGCTGTCTGGTGAGCCCAAGCGGCATCGCCCGCCAACGGTGCAAGGGCGGGGTTCCTCGGTGGTGCAATCAGTGGTTGGCCCGCTGCTCGAATTCTTTCGCCGGCGTGGCGCCCTGCTGGTCCTGCTGTTCGTGCTGCTGCACAAGATCGGCGACACCCTGGCCAATCTGACGCTTCGCCTGCTGTTTCAGGATCTGAACTACAGCAACGATGAGATCGCCTTCTATGACGTGGGGTTGGGATTCTGGGCCTATCTGATCGGGATTTTTCTCGGCGGCATTCTGTATGCCCGCATGGGCATGAAACGCTCCGTATTGTTGAGCCTGGTGTTGATGGGGGTGTCGAATTTCAGCTTTGCGGGATTGGCCGCGACCGGGCATTCCAACTGGGCCATGGCCGCCGCCATGGGTTTCGAGAACATCGCGAGCGGTATCGGTGGCGTCACCGTCGTGGCCTACTTCTCGGCACTGAGCGACTTGCGCTACACGGCGGCTCAGTACGCGCTGATCTCGGCGGCCGCCAGCGTTGTCGGGCGGCTGCTCACCGGAACCACCGCGGGCGCCTTGATCGAACAGCTCGGCTATGTGAATTTCTATCTGTTGACCACGGCGCTGGCCGTGCCCGGCATTTTGCTGTTCTGGCTCATGTCGCGCGCCGGGCTTATCGATGCTTCCATCGGCACGGCCGCCACGACACCCGCGGCCGGGGCGTCGCCGCCGAACCAGCCATAGTCATCTGATGGAGGCATCTGATCGGAGTCATCCGATCAGGGGCATCAGGTCTGGATCATCGGGTCGGGATCAGAGCTCGCGCGGCGTCGGCCACTCGGAGTAGCCCGAGGCCTCGGCGCGATCCAGGCTGGTCAACGGATCGGACCAGACAGGCGTCGTATTGGCGTCATGTTCGATCTCGTAGTCCTCGGGTTCGATATCGACCGAGCCGCTCCAGTCCTCCGGTGCTTCGGCGGCATCGAGATCCTGGTCATCCCAGGACTCGAGATCGAATTCTTCCACCGTGCCATCGAAGTGCTGTATTTCCACGGTGCCGTCGTCGCGATCGATGGCGACGACTTCGAATATGGCTCCGTTGATGCGGCGATACCAATCGCCCACGACCGGACTCGGCGATGTCATGACATTCCTCCGTACTTCAAGGCGGATGCTTCCTTGCGGATCAGGCCTCCCTGCCAGCATTGAAATCGAATGCGGTAAATGTATTGACTTGTAGCCTTTGTAGACCCATGGGCGCGCGGATTCAAGAGTCATTTTTTCCGCATAGCATCATTTATTATGCGCGATGGGTCGGGCTCCATGCCGCGACCATCGCGGCATCGGGGAAAAAATGTGGCGGGTTCAACCGATCGATGCAACGCATTCATTGAATCGTTCCGCCGGGGTTTGATATCCGAGGGTTTTGCGGGGTCTTTGATTCAACCGACGGGCAACCCGATTCAAGTCACTTTGGCT
>Ga0182745_1000252_pt1 | contig 65337 bp, 65 predicted proteins | sample eDN3rd30CKraftBY_FD_128523 | JGI IMG/M metagenome (GOLD analysis project Ga0182745, IMG submission 128523) | Enriched backyard soil microbial communities from Emeryville, California, USA - eDNA 3rd pass 30_C Kraft BY (version 2) (version 2) | ecosystem: Environmental > Terrestrial > Soil >... | reverse complement strand
GATCTATCTCGGCGAGCGCGAATGCTCGATCCAGCGCCGCAATCAGAAGGTCATCGAGGAGGCGCCGTCGCCGTTGCTCGACGAGGCCACCCGCAAGCTGATGGGCGAGCAGGCGGTCGCGCTTGCCAAGGCCGTTGCTTACGATTCCGCCGGGACGGTGGAGTTCGTAGCAGGCCAGGACAAGTCGTTCTACTTCCTCGAGATGAACACCCGCCTGCAGGTGGAGCATCCGGTGACCGAGATGATCACCGGCATCGACCTCGTCGAGGAGATGATCCGCGTGGCCGCCGGCGAGAAGCTGCGGATGTCTCAATCGGATGTGAAACTGAACGGCTGGTCGGTGGAAAGCCGCATCTATGCCGAGGACCCGGTGCGCAACTTCCTGCCCTCCACGGGCCGCCTCGTCACCTATCGCCCGCCGCAGGAAGGCGCGCAGGATGGGGTGACAGTGCGCAACGATACCGGCGTCTACGAGGGCGGCGAGATCTCGATCTACTACGATCCGATGATCGCCAAGCTGGTCACCCACGCCCCGACCCGCCTGCAGGCCATTCAAGCCCAGGCGACGGCGCTCGATGCCTTCGCCATCGACGGCATCCGCCACAACATCCCCTTCCTCTCGGCGCTGATGCAGCATCCGCGCTGGCAGTCGGGCAAGCTCTCCACCGGGTTCATCGCCGAGGAGTTCCCGCACGGCTTCCATGCGCCGGCCCCGGAAGGCGAGGTTGCCCTTCTCATGGCAGCGGTGGGCGCTGCCATCGACCACCTGCTCAACGAGCGCAAGCGCCACATTTCCGGCCAGATGCGCCAGGCCTCGAGCCTGCGCTTCGAGCGCGAGCGCGTGGTGCTGCTGGGCAAGGAGCGTCATGAGGTCGTGATCGAGGACATCGATGGCGGCTTTGCCGTGGTGATCGGCGGCCAGTCCTGGCCCATCGTCTCGGATTGGCGGCCGGGCGAGCCTGTCTGGACCGGAAGCGTGGGCGGCGAGGAGGTCGCGGTCCAGGTACGGCCAATCCTCAACGGCGCGATTCTCTCCCATGCCGGCGCCGCGGCCGAGGTGCGGGTCTATACCCGGCGCGAGGCGGAACTCGCCGCCCTGATGCCGGAGCGGCTTGAGGCGGATACGGGCAAGCAGTTGCTCTGCCCGATGCCGGGACTGGTGAAGGCGATCAGCGTCTCGGTCGGGCAGGAGATCAAGGCCGGCGAGCCGCTCTGCATCGTCGAGGCGATGAAGATGGAGAACGTGCTGCGCGCCGAGCGCGACGGCACCATCTCCAAGATCCACGCCAAGGAGGGCGACAGCCTCGCCGTCGATGCGGTGATCATGGAGTTTGCATAAGGCGGTCACATTCGGCGGGCATTCTACTAGATATGAACCTATTGCACGGCGGGTGTTCGTCGATACCAGTCCCACGCCAGGGGGATGACACCTTCCGCCGTCATCCCCGGGCTTGTCCCGGGGACCCACGTCTTCTGCAGCGTGGCGGATCCTCAAGGCGTGGGTGGCCGCAACAAGTGCGGCCATGACGTAGGTGGGTCCGTCTCCGGACGGAGCACAGCGGAGGGGGTGGGAAACTATCAGCGCCTCGCGTGCAGGTGGATCCCCTTCCCGGCCTTACGGCCGCTGGGGATGACACGCTCTCACGTCATGGCCGGTCTTGTGCCGGCCATCCCGATACGGTGAAGCGCCGTGCTTTTCGGGTCGAGATCACCGGCACGAGGCCGGTGATGACGTGGGAGGGAGGCTTGTCCGGCCTTCCCGAATGTAGCCGACCGGCAACGAAGGAAGCACCCAAACCCATGCCTCTCTACTTCGCCTACGGGTCCAACATGGACCAGGTCGCCATGCTCCAGCGCTGTCCTGCCTCGAAGCCGGTCGGCATCGGGCGGCTCATGCGCCACCGTTTCATCATCTTCGAGGAAGGCTATGCCTCCGTGGTGCGCGATCCGCAGCGCGCGGTCTGGGGCATGGTCTGGGACCTGGCGCTCGCCGACGTTCCGGCCCTCGACCGCTATGAGAGCCTCTCGACGGGCCTCTACACCAAGGTCGTGCAGCCGGTCGTGACGGAGCAGGGTCCACGCCGGGCGGTGGTCTATATCGGCCGCAGCGCCAAGCCCGGCACACCACTGCCGGGCTACATGGAAGGGGTGGTGGAAGCAGCCGAGCATGCGGGCCTGCCTGCGGACTACATCAAGAGCCTCGGCATCTGGCTGCCCCGGACGCAGGCCTCGGCTCCGGCCGCGCAGACCCCCAAGGTGCGCCCGCTCTGGAACGCGCCTTCAGGAACGTTCCGAAAAAGTCGCTGAAAGCCCTCCGTCATCCGGAGAACCTCCGCGATGCGCGCGCGTTGAGTCGCCGTATTGCGTAGGAGTCAGCTTATGGACACGAAGCCTCGTTCCATCTGGAAAGCTTATGGCTATGCCTGGGTTACCCTGGGCTTCTTCGTCATCACCCTGGTCGGTCACTGGCTCTTCGGCTGGTTCGCCTATGTGAGCGAACAGCAGGCGCATGCCCAGCCGATCCAGACCTCCGAGTATTTGGTTCAGATGATGCGCGACACCCTCGAGAACTGGCAGTCCGAGTTCCTGCAGCTTCTCTGGCAAGTGGGCGGTCTCGCCTTCCTTCTCTATGTCGGCTCGCCCCAGTCGAAGGAGGGTGATGACCGGATGGAGGCGAAGATCGACGAGATTCTGCGCAAGGTGGACCCGCAGAACGGTGCGCGTATCATCCAGACCCTCGACGACGATTACGCCGGACGCCACACGGATGCCCGCCATGCCCATCGCTGAGGAACAATGGCCGAGAACCGAACGCTCCACATTCTGATCCATGGCCGCGTGCAGGGGGTGAGCTTCCGCGCTTGGACGCAGCATCAGGCGCAGCTCCATGGGCTGAGCGGTTGGGTCCGCAACCGGCGCGATGGCACTGTCGAGGCCTTGTTTTCGGGGCCCGCCAATCTCGTCGATGTCATGCTGAAGGCCTGCCACGAGGGGCCGTCGGGATCGCGCGTCGAACGGGTCGAGGTGATCGAGGGAGTTCGGCCCGAAGACGAGCTTTCGAGCCGGTTCGAGATCCGTGGTACAGCCTAGGCCTTGCCGGGCTCATCGCCGTCGATGGGACCGCCGGCCTTCTTCCAGGCGGTGAATCCGCCCTCCATATGGGCGACGGACTTCAGCCCCATATCCTGCGCCGTTGCGGCGGAGAGCGCGGAACGCCATCCGCCGGCGCAGAAGAACACGAAAGTCTTGTCCTGGGCGAAGACCGGCTTGTGATAGGGGCTTTCCGGATCGATCCAGAATTCCAGCATGCCGCGCGGGCAATGGACGGCACCCGGCAGGCGACCCTCGCGCTCGAGTTCCCGCGGATCGCGCAGATCGACGAACACCACGTCCTCCCGGCCTTGCAGGGCGATGGCATCGGCGACGGGCAGCGTCTCGATCTTGGCATTCGCCTCGTCGAGCAATGTCTTGTAGCCGCGTGTGATCGTCTGAGGCATGAGTGGCCGCTCCGGGTTGAGGCTTTCCACAAACTGGGCATGATGGCTGCGGAGTCAACGGGAGTTCACGGGTGCTCGGCTTCACCAATCTCGATTATGTGGCGCTGGCCTTCTTCCTGATCGCCTGGTTCGGCTACCACGCCGTGCTCGAACTCACGCCTGCTGGCCAGAGAAGCCTGAACAAGATGATGAACGGTTACCGCTATCGCTGGATGGAGCAGATGGTGGTGCGCGAGAACCGGATCGTCGACACCACGATCATGGCCTCGCTCATGAACGGCACCGCCTTCTTCGCCTCGACCTCGCTGATCGCCATCGGCGGCGTGCTCGCGCTTCTGCAATCCACCGACTCGGTCCTTCCCGTCTTTGCCGATCTGCCCTTCGGCGAGCCGCCGACGCGGCTTGCCTGGGACGTGAAGGTCATCGGTCTCGCTGTGATCTTCGTCTACGCCTTCTTCAAGTTCGCCTGGGCTTACAGGCTGTTCAACTACATGGTGATCATCGTCGGCGCGGTTCCGGTCCTGAAGGAGAGCAACCGGGCCGAGGCTCTCGCGGTGGCACGTCAGGCAGGCACCATGAACGCGGTGGCCGGCAAGCATTTCAACCGCGGACAGCGGGCCTTCTTCTTCTCGCTCGCCTATCTCGGCTGGTTCGTGAGCGCCTATCTCTTCATCGGAGCCACCGCAGGCGTTCTGATCGTCATGTGGAGGCGCCAATTCCTGTCGGATGCCCACGATGCAGCTTTGAGCGGAACCGATGTCTAGGAACCCGACTCCCGAGGAACTGGAAACCGCAATGCTTTCGCTTCTGGCGGAGCGCGGACCCGGCAAGACCATCGGCCCGGCTGATGTGGCTCAGGCCATCGGCGGCAACCAGCCGGACGGGTGGGGACCGCTCATGCAGCCGGTCCGCAAGGTCGCCGTGCGCCTCATGAAGGAGGGGCGTATCGTGATCCTGCGCAAAGGCCGCCCGGTCGATCCCGACGACTTTCGCGGCACGTATCGGCTGGCGCTGCCGCCGGAGGCTCCTGAGCCCTCATCCTGAGGGCCGCCGCAGGCGGCGTCTCGAAGGACGAGGGCGTCTCCGGAGATCACTGGAACCTCCTTCGAGACGGTCACTCCGTGACCTCCTCAGGATGAGGGAAGAGATTTATGAGCCGGGCTTAAGGACTGGGGAAAATCCGCCCCGTGCGGCCCGTCGCGTAATAGCCGATCAGGCCCGCCCATTCCTTCGAACCGAGATCGAGCCGCCTCAGGCCTTCCGAGATGAAGGCGAACGGGCGGAGCGTGTTGCGGCCTCCGCCGGTGCGGAAATCGACCGGGTAGGGCGTGACCGGAAACTCCGCCTTCTCGAAAACGCCGACGGCGCGCGGCATGTGCCAGGCCGAGGTGACGAGAAGCCAGCGCCCCCCTTCGCGTGGCTTTGCCAGTTCTCGCGAATAGGTGGCGTTCTCCGCAGTCGTGCGCGAACGGTCCTCGATCAGGATACGCGCGGAATCGATGCCGACGCTCTTCAGATAGGCGGCGATGATGGGAGCCTCCGCCGCCCCGTCGCCGAAGACCGAGCCGCCGCCACCGGAGATGAGGATGCGGGCATTCGGGTAGCGGTGCGCGAGCTGGATCGTGTCGAGCACGCGTTCCGCCGATTCATTGGAGACGATCATGCCGCGGGCAGCGGAATCCGCGGCCTCGACGGAGCCGCCGAGCAGGATGATGCCGTCGACGGGCCGGCCGTCGTCACGGAAGGGTGCAAACCGCTCCTCCAGCGGTGTGAGTACATAGCTGGCGATGGGCGACAGGCCGAGGACCATGGTCGTGAGCGTCATGGCGAGGCTCAGGCCGATGCCGAACGGCCTTACGCGCTTGAACAGCGAAAGCACGAGGCCGAGCAGGACAAGGCTGACCAGAAGGTTGGAAGGCGTGGCGAAGAACCATGCGACTTTCGAGAGGGTGTAGAACACGGGCCATCCTCATTCCTGGCGATTTACGCTTGGACACACCTTCTCACGTCATCACCTCCCCGGACTTGATCCGGGGATCGGTGCCGGTGATCCCGATCCGATTGGCGCGGCGCTTTTCCTAGTCGAGAAGGCCGGCCATGACGTGCCAGGGTGTCATCCCCGGCGGCCGTAGGCCGGGAAGGGGATCACTCACACGCTCGCTACTGTGGATTCCCTTCCCGGCCGCTACGCTCCGGCCGGGAATGACATTGCGGCTCTCGCGAGGCGCCGCCTCAGGCCTTGTTCACCTCCGCCTCGTAGCGGGCCTTGGTCTCGGCGTTGGGCGGGTAGAGGCCGGGGAGGGGGACGCCCTTCTCGACCTCGCGCATGACCCAGAGCTCGTAGCGCTCCTGCTCAACGGCGGCCTTGGCGACCTCTTCCACCATGGCGGCGGGGATCACCACGACGCCGTCGCGGTCGGCGACGATCACGTCATCCGGGAAGATCGCGACGCCGCCGCAGCCGATGGGCTCCTGCCAGCCGACGAAGGTGAGGCCGGCGACGGAGGGAGGCGCGGCCACGCCCGCGCACCAGACCGGCAGGTTCGTGCCCTCGACGCCGACCGCATCGCGGATGACGCCGTCGGTGATGAGCGCCGCGACGCCGCGCTTCTTCATGCGGGCTGTGAGGATGTCGCCGAAGATGCCGGCGTCGACGACGCCCATGGAATCGACGACCGCAATGCAGCCTTCCGGCATGTCCTCGATGGCGGCGCGGGTGGAGGTGGGAGAGGCCCAGGATTCCGGTGTCGCCAGATCCTCGCGCGCCGGCACGAAGCGCAGGGTGAAGGCGCGGCCGACCATCTTGTCCGAGGCGTTGAAGGCCGGCATCGGCCCCTTCATCCAGCAGCGGCGGACGCCCTTCTTCAACAGCACGGTGGTGATCGTGGCGGTGGAGGCGGCGCGCAGGGCATCGGCGATGGTCTTATCGAGGGTCATGGCAGTTTCCTGATGGTGCGATGTGGCTTTCATAACGGCCCGGCCGGATGTGCGCCACCTCGGAGTCCGGCTTGTGATTCATCGGCAGTTCATTGTGGAATGTGAGCGCGATTTCCCTCCCTCCTTGTGGGGGAGGGCCAGGGAGGGGGGTGTGAGCGCCAACCTTTCAGAACGATGCGCCAGCACCCCCCTCTCCATCTCTCCCCCACAAGGGGGGAGAGGGCTGGTCGCGCCTCAATCCCTGTCGGGCGCTCCCGGCGGGAAGAAATGGCGATAGGGCCGGGCCTCGTCGACGGCCCGCGCAAAGGACGGGCGGGCGAGGAGCTTTTTCCGATAACCCCGGACGCGCGCATAAGCTTCGCCGACGGGGTGAACCCAATCGGCATAGAACAGCGAAGGAGCCGCCGCGCAATCGGCGGCGCTGAACGTATCGCCCGCCGCCCATTCGCGCCCCGCGAGCGTCTTGTCGAGCCAAGCATAAGCCCTGTCGAGCATCGCGTTCGCGTCGGCGACGCCGCAAGGGTCGCGGTCCTTCTCCTGGCGGATGTGATCGAAGACGATCTTCTGCATCGGCGTCATGACGTAATTGTCGAAGAACCGATCCATCAGCCGCACCTCGAGTGCCTGTTTCGGATCTTCCGGGATCAGCCGAACAGGTCCCGGATGATAGAGCCCGAGATGCTCGATGATGACGATGGCTTCCATCACCGTGCGGCCGTTGTCGACGAGCACTGGGAAGCGCTTGATGGGCCAGAGCGCTTCCAACTCGGCGTCGGTCTTCTCCTCGCCAAGCGTGCGATACTCGAACGGGGTGCCGTTCTCGTAGAGCGCGGTCAGCACCTTCTGGCAATACGACGAGAAGGGATGGGCATAGAGCTTCAGCGTCATCGGGGCCTCACGGCTGGCAATGAATTCCTCACTGTAACCGCTTCGGCCCGAATGACCATCGTGGGAACGAACCTCCTCAACGTCTGACCCATTCATCAATGGATGGTTCGCTTTGGAATACAGGCGCTATTTCCCTCCCTCCTTGTGGGGGTGGGCTAGGGAGGAGGGTGTGAGCGCCAACCTCTCAGAACGATGCGCCAGCACCCCCCTCTCCAACTTTCCCCCACAAGGGGGGAGAGGGCTTAGGAGCCAGCCTCGTTAGGCCGTCTTTGCGAAGAGCTCGCGACCGATCAGCATGCGGCGGATCTCGCTGGTGCCGGCGCCGATCTCGTAGAGCTTGGCATCGCGCAGCAGGCGGCCCGTCGGGTAGTCGTTGATGTAGCCGTTGCCGCCGAGCAGCTGGATCGCATCGAGCGCCATTTTCGTCGCGTTTTCGGCTGCGTAGAGGATGGCGCCGGCGGCGTCCTCGCGGGTGGTCTCGCCTCGGTCGCAGGCCTTGGCGACCGCGTAGACATAGGCCTTGGCCGCATTCATGGTCACGTACATGTCGGCGACCTTGCCCTGCACGAGTTGGAACTCGCCGATGGCCTGGCCGAACTGCTTGCGCTCGTGGATGTAGGGCAGCACCACGTCCATGCAGGCCTGCATGATGCCGGTGGAGCCGGCGGCCAACACGGCGCGCTCGTAGTCGAGGCCCGACATGAGCACGTTCACGCCCCGGCCGACCTGGCCGAGCACGTTCTCCTCCGGCACCTCGCAATCGACGAAGACCAGTTCGCAGGTGTCGGAGCCGCGCATGCCGAGCTTGTCGAGCTTCTGGTGGGTCGAGAAGCCCTTGAAATCCTTCTCGATCAGGAAGGCGGTCATGCCGCGCGGCCCCGCCTCGGGGTCGGTCTTGGCGTAGACCACCAGGGTGTCGGCGGTAGGGCCGTTGGTGATCCACATCTTATTGCCGTTGAGCACGTAGCGGTCGCCGCGCTTCTCGGCGCGGGTGCGCATGGAGACCACGTCTGAGCCCGAGCCCGGTTCGGACATGGCGAGAGCGCCGAGGTGCTCGCCGGAGATCAGCTTCGGCAGGTAGCGGCGCTTCTGCTCCTCATTGCCGTTGCGGCGGATCTGGTTAACGCAGAGATTCGAATGGGCGCCGTAGGACAGGCCGACAGAGGCGGAGGCGCGGGAGACCTCCTCCATCGCGATCACGTGCTCGAGATAGCCCAGGCCCGTGCCGCCGTATTCCTCCTCGACCGTGATGCCGTGCAGACCGAGCTCGCCCATCTGGGGCCAGAGATCGCGCGGAAACTGGTTGGTGCGGTCGATCTCCTCCGCCCGCGGCGCGATCTTCTCCTGCGCGAAGTCGCGCACGGTCTCGCGGATGGCGTCGGCGGTCTCGCCGAGATCGAAGTTGAAGCCCTTGGCGGCATTCGGCAGCATTGTCGTTGTCCTCCCGACCCCATTCGGCATCCCGCAATCGGGCAGCACGATGGAGCATCTCTATCCGGCTATTTTGGTCAGCATTGCTGTCCTTATCAAGACCGGATCGTTCGGGAGAGAAAATGGGCCGTTTTCCCGAACCAGCAATTGGTCGGAGCGATCAAAAGAAAAGGCTCCCTCACGGCGGGTGAGGGAGCCTCAATCTCAAGCCGGCTGACCGGACTTATTCGTCGATGCTCGCGGTCTGCACGGCATCCATGTCGCGGCACACGCCCTGTGCCCTGAGGCGGCCGTGGTCGCGGGGATCGCAGGCGCTCTGGACGAACATGCGCCACTGGTTCTCCGTGCCGTAGAAGGTGTTACGGTCAACGTCGCCCTTCACGCCGGGCACCCGGCCGGTGGTGGTGAACTGCCAGAAGGTCCAGCGGCGGTCGTTGTAGCGCACCTGAGGCTCGGCGGCGGTGCTGCGGATCCAGTATGGATAGTCGTTGAACTCGCCTTCCAGGATTTCCTTGTGGAAGGTGATGTCGGTGTAGATGATCGGCCGCTTGCCGGTATGGGCCTGCATCTCGCGCAGCATCACGTCGATCATGGCGAGCGCCTGCTCGCGCGGAACCTTTTTGGGGCAGTTCACCGACTGGCCGTTCCACTCCACGTCGAGGACCGGGGGGAGGGCGTCCGGATCCTGCGGCACGTTGCGCTTGAACCAGGCCGCCTGCTCATGGGCCGGACGGCACCAGAACACGAAATGGTAGGCGCCACGCGGAACGCCGGCCTTCTTGGCCTCCCACCAGTTCTCGTGGAACTTGCTGTCGATATGGTCGCCGCCCTCGGTCGCCTTGATGAAGGCGAACTTGGTGCCGGCCTGGCGCATGGCGGCCCAGTCCACATCCCCCTGCCATTTGGAGATGTCCACGCCGTGGATCGGCAGGCGGTGGGCGGTCGCGACACCGTCGTGGGGGCGGGCGTCGCCCTTGGTCGGGTAGCGGCTGGCCGAAGGCATGACGGCGCAGGAGGCGAGCCCGAGCGCGATTGCGGCGAGCGCACCGAACCGGGCAGCCTGGACGAATGTCTTCAGGCCCGAGCTCTTGGAGCGGCTGGGGGAGCGGCGGCGAGTCTTCATCGGTTCAACTGTATTGGACGCAAAGCGAGACCGCACCAGAGATGCCGGAAGAGCGTTAACAGGCCCTTACGGCCAAGGCGCGGGGCAAGCCTACAGGTGAAACCAGGCCGTTGCGATACCCAAAAAGGTGAAGAAGCCGACGATGTCCGTGATGCTCGTGACGAAGGGCCCCGACGACACGGCCGGGTCGACTCCGAAGCGGTTGAGGGTGAGGGGCACGAAGATCCCCCCGAGGGCCGCGAAGAAAAGGACTCCGATCAGCGCGAGCCCGATCACGAACCCAAGCTCGATCGACTGGAACCACACGCCCGCGATGGAGCCCATGATGCAGGCGAAGATCAGGCCGTTGAGCAGGCCGACTCCGGCCTCGCGGCGGATGATCCGCCAGGCATTCGTACGGCCGAGCTCGCGGGTCGCAAGCGCCCGGACGGAGACGGTCATGGTCTGGGTGCCGGCATTGCCGCCCATGGAGGCCACGATGGGCATGAGGATGGCGAGCGCCACCATCTTCTCCAGGGATTCCTCGAACAGGTTGATGACGTTGGCCGCGATGAGCGCCGTGCACATGTTCACGAAGAGCCAGGGGAAGCGACTTCTCTGGGTGTAGAAGACCGTGTCCGACAGCTCTTCGTCGGATTTCACGCCGCCGAGCTGCTTGATGTCGGCGTCGGCCTCCTCTTCGAGCACGTCCACGATGTCGTCGACGAGGATGACGCCGACAAGGCGGCCGGCATTGTCCACGACGGCTGCCGAGACGAGATTGTAGCGCTCGAACAGGCGCGCCACCTCGTCCTGCTGCTCGGTCGCCTCCACCCGGTCGGGCTCGGCGTTCATGATGTCCTGGATCGTCACCGGGCGCTTGGAGCGCAGGAGCCGGTCGAGCGGCACCGAACCGAGCAGGTGGGCACCGGGATCGATGACGAAGATCTCGTAGAAAGTCTCCGGCAGGTCCTCGGTCTCGCGCATGAAGTCGATCGTCTGCCCGACCGTCCAGAACGGCGGCACGGCGATGAACTCGGTCTGCATGCGCCGGCCGGCGCTGTCTTCCGGGTAGTCGAGGGAGCGCTGGAGCGCGACGCGCTCGATGGCCGGCAGCTGGTCGAGAACCTCCGCCTTCTCTTCCTCGGGCAGGCTCTCGAGAATGGTGATCGCGTCGTCGGAATCGAGATCGCGCACGCCCTCCGCGACGGTGGCGGTCTCGAGCTCCTCGAGAATCTCCTCGCGGACTGCCTCGTCGACCTCGGTGAGGGCGGCGAAGTCGAAGGATGCGCCGAGAAGCTCGATCAGGCGGGGGCGCTGATCGGGTTCGAGCGCCTCGAGAAGATCGCCGAGTTCGGATTCGTGGAAGTCTTCGACGAGCTTCTGCAGGCGCTCGACCTCCGAGGCCTCGATGGCATCGGCGGCGGCGGCCAGGAATTCCGGATTGAGCTCACCTTCCTCGTCCCGGAACGCCGGGGTCTCGGTTTCGGGCCCATCGGGCGTCGGGAGCGGCGTCTTGTCTTCGACTTCCAGCATCAGCCGTCCTCTGAAGGTGGGGTGCCCGCCTTGTAGCGCATCGTGCGGAAAAGTGGGTACCGGTTTTCGGCGCTCAACGATGCGCCAGGTAAGACAAGAAGCATCGGGTGGATCCCAAAAGTGGAAGCCACTTTTGGGTCCGATGCTTTAGGTGCGCATGCGAATGCGCGCAATGCGCCCAAAAGACTTTCCCGGGGAATTGGTTGCGGCCTTTCGGCGAGGCTGTTTCAGGGGTTTGAGACAGGCACTCAAGTCGCCGGCGACGAGGTCGGATATGGGCAACAAAAAAGGCCCCGTGAAGGGGCCTTTTTCGTCAACTTGTTCAGCACCGCAAGGTGCCGAAAGTTGGTGCGGTCAAGAGGACTCGAACCTCCACGGGTCTCCCCGCTACCACCTCAAGGTAGTGCGTCTACCAATTCCGCCATGACCGCGAACTCGGTTTCAGGACTGGTTTTCCTGAAGAGGTCGCCGCTCTAGCAGATCGATTTGAGCACTGCAACCCCCCGGATGGCGCTTGCAGCGATTGAACGGAGCGAATGCCTCGCTTGCCGCAGAGGGGATAGGCGATAAGCCTCTGTGACGACTATATAAGCCGGACATTCCCGAGGAGCGCGACAATTGTCCGGTGCTTCCCAGACGGGGCAGGGCGTCACCGTCCTGCATCCCGCAAACGCAAGGTGAATCAGTGTCGAACCTGCGAGACAGCTTGGCGGTTCATTTCCAGCCTGAGACCCCATCCGAACCGGTCGAGTGGGCCGTCACGGACGAGCCGGTCGGTTACGAGGAGGCGGTCGCCTTCATGGAGGCCCGCGCCGAGGCCATCGCTGCCGGAGAGGCGCGGGAGCTGGTTTGGCTCGTGGAGCATCCGCCGCTCTACACGGCAGGAACCTCCGCCAAGGAGGCCGATCTCGTCGAGCCCGACCGCTTCCCGGTCCACCGGACGGGCCGGGGAGGGCAATACACCTATCACGGGCCCGGCCAGAGGGTGGCCTATGTGATGCTGGACCTGCACCGTCGCGCACCGGACTTGCGCCGCTACGTGACCGCCCTGGAGGCCTGGATCATCGCCACCCTCGACGGCTTCAACATCCGCGGAGAGCGCCGGGAGGACCGGGTCGGCGTGTGGGTGCGCCGGCCCGAAAAGGGCGAGACGACGGAGGACAAGATCGCCGCCATCGGCATCCGGGTCCGGCGCTGGGTGACCTTCCACGGCATCAGCCTGAACGTGGAGCCCGACCTCTCGCACTTCACAGGCATTGTTCCATGCGGCGTGACCGAGCATGGGGTGACGAGCCTGGTCGATCTCGGCATCCCGGTCACCATGCCGGAGGTCGACGCCGTCATGCGACGGAGCTTCGAGGAGATCTTCGGGCCGACCGAGCAGGCAGAGAGACCGTTGCTCTTCAGCCACGGCCCCTAGGTTTTTCACAGCGGATACGGCAAGGCTTCTCCCCAAGCGCGCTTCATGCTCTAAGCTGGGTCAAACGGCTGATTTGTTGGCGGAACCTTCATGCAACGCGTCCTTCTTGCCTCCCTCGTCGCTCTTGCCGCTTCGGCCTGCGCCTACCGGCCCGATCCGGTGGAGCTCGTGAAGATCGTCGATTCGCCGGCGGATATCCGCGTCTGCACGCGCCTCGGGGAGGTAAGCCCCGTGACGCCGACCACGGCGGGAGGCAACACGCCGGTCAATATCGGCTTCGGCGTCACCCTCGGCCGGTCCACCTTCGGCTACGCCACGCAGGACATGCTGCAGGCGACCGTCGCGCTGGGCGGCACGCATCTCTATCTCCAGCAGGTGTCCCACGATTGGTCGCTCGTGCGCGGCATCGCCTATCGCTGCGGTCCGGGCGTCGTCGACGAAGCGGTCATTCGTGCGAAAGGCTGACCCGGCCGCCTGCTGAACCAGTTGCGCGACTTCCCTACTTCTAGGTACTGACGTTCAGGCTATTCCTGCAGCTTACAGGAAGGAGCCCAAACCAGAACCAAGGGAGACTCGCGCCGTGCCCGTCATCGCCACTTCTGCCGATCTGACTTCGGACGCCGCGCGGGGGAACCGCGCCGCCTGGGCCGAGCTTGCCCAGGATCTCCAGGCCAAGCGGCAGGCGGTGGCGGAAGGCGGCCCCGCCAAGGCGCGCGAGCGCCATCTTTCCCGCGGCAAGCTCCTGCCGCGCGAGCGCGTGACGCGCCTCCTCGATCCCGGCGCGGCCTTCCTCGAACTTGGCAGCCTCGCCGCCCACGGCATGTACGACGACGCGATCCACGGCGCCGGCATCATCACCGGCATCGGTAGGGTCGAAGGCCGCGAGGTGATGATCGTCTGCAACGATTCGACCATCAAGGGCGGCACCTATTACCCGATGACGGTGAAGAAGCACCTGCGCGCCCAGGAAGTGGCGCGAGAGAACCGTCTGCCGTGCATCTATCTCGTCGATTCCGGCGGCGCGAACCTGCCGCACCAGACCGAGGTGTTTCCAGACCGCGAGCATTTCGGCCGCATCTTCTACAACCAGGCGACGCTCTCCTCGCTCGGCATTCCCCAGATCGCCTGCGTCATGGGCTCGTGCACGGCGGGCGGCGCCTATGTGCCGGCCATGTCCGACGAGACCATCATCGTGCGCCGCCAGGGCACCATCTTCCTCGGCGGCCCGCCGCTGGTGAGGGCGGCGACCGGCGAGGTGGTCTCGGCCGAGGATCTCGGTGGCGCCGACGTGCATGCCCGCCTCTCCGGCGTGGCCGACCACTACGCCACCGACGACGTGCATGCGCTCGCCATCGCGCGCCGCATTGTCGGCACGCTCAACACGCGCAAGCACATCGACATCGACATTTCCGACCCGGTCGAGCCGAAATACGCCATCGACGACCTCGACGCGATCGTGCCGACCGACCTGAAGAAGCAGTACGACATCCGCGAGGTCATCGCGCGCCTCGTCGACGGCTCGGAATTCGACGAGTTCAAGCGCCTCTACGGCACGACGCTGGTAACCGGCTTCGCGCGCATCTGGGGCATGCCGGTCGGGATCATCGGCAATAACGGCATCCTGTTCTCGGAAAGCGCCGTGAAGGGCGCGCATTTCATCGAGCTGTGCTGCCAGCGGCGCATTCCGCTGCTCTTTCTGCAGAACATCTCCGGCTTCATGGTCGGCCGGCAATACGAGGCCGGCGGCATCGCCAAGGACGGCGCCAAGCTCGTGACCGCGGTGGCCTGCGCGCAGGTGCCGAAGATCACGCTTTTGGTCGGCGGCTCGTTCGGGGCGGGCAATTACGGCATGTGCGGGCGCGCCTATTCCCCGCGCTTCCTGTTCACCTGGCCGAACTCGCGCATCTCGGTGATGGGCGGCGAGCAGGCGGCGAGCGTTCTCGCGACCGTGAGGCGCGACAACATCGAGGCCGAGGGCAAGGCCTGGAGCGCGGAGGAAGAGGAGGCGTTCAAGGCGCCGATCCGCGACCGCTACGAGGCGGAGGGCTCGCCCTATCACGCCACCGCGCGCCTGTGGGACGACGGCATCATCCTGCCGTCCGAGACCCGCCGCGTGCTGGCGCTCGCCTTCTCCGCGGCGCTCAACGCGCCCGTGCCGGAGACCAAGTTCGGCGTGTTCAGGATGTAGGGGTGCCCGACCCGTTTAGGGCGTCGTCTTGCGGCGCGACCCCGCGGCGCCGCTCGCCTTCTGCCGCTCCATGCTTTCGTTGAGCTCTCCCAGCGCCTCGGCTTCCTGGACGAGCTTGTTCACCTCGCTCATCATGCGCTGCACCTTCTGCCCTTGGATGAGCGCCTGCTCCTCGTACATCGCCTTGGTCGCGTACATCGCCGAGCCGCTGCGGTCGAGCGAGGCGGCGTGATTGGCCATCGTCGCCGTCAGGCTGTGCTGCGCCTGGGTCTGCTGCACATCGAGAATGGCCGCCATGGCGCCCGATCCGGGCAGGGCCTGAGAAGCGGGAGCTTCGGGCGCTGCCGTCTGGTTGCAGGCGGCAAGGAAAGGCATGATGAGGAAGGGGAGAAGGCGCTGAAATGCCATTGGCGGATTCCTGAAAAGCCCCATTTACCATAGCCTCTTCCCCTAGGATCCTCTCTGAACAGAGGGGTATTGGTCGTGCTGTCGATGGATGAAACCGAGATCGAGGCCGCGCGGCGCGCCTATGCTGCCGACATCGCGCGCATGGCCGAGGTCGAGGACCCACGAATCGGGCAGGCATTCGCCGCGGTTCCGCGCGAGGCCTTTCTGCCGCCGCCGCCCTGGACGGTGATCCGCATGGGGGCGGGGACGCGGACAAGCGACGTTGCGAGCCTCTACGACAACGTGCTTGTCGCCATCGCGCCCGAGCGCGGCATCAACAACGGCGAGCCGTCCCTTCACGCCATGTGGATGGATGCGGTCCACCCGCAGCCTGGCGAGACCGTGATCCATGTGGGGGCGGGGACCGGCTATTACACGGCGATCCTCGCACGCCTCGTCGGGCCGCGCGGCCGCATCGAAGCGTTCGAGTACGAATCCGATCTCGCCGCGCAGGCGGTCGCCAACCTGCAGGATTATCCGAACGTGACGGTCCATTCCGCCTCCGCCTTCGGGCGGGTGCTGCCGAAGGCGGATGTGGTCTACGTGAATGCGGGCGTGCTCGCGCCGGATGTGGAATGGCTCCGCGCGCTCAATCCCGGCGGGAGGCTGATCTTCCCCTGGCAGCCGCACAAGGGCTGGGGACCGGCGACGCTGGTGACGCGTGAAACACAGGGCTTCAGCGCCCGCCCGCTGATGACTGTGGGCTTCATCTCGTGCAGCGGCACGAGCGAAAGGATCTCGGTGAGAAACCTGCCGACCGAGGCGGATCTCGCGGCGGTGCGATCCATCTGGATCCGCAGCGAGCGTGCGCCCGGTGCGAGCGCCGTCGCGGTTTATAAAGATGTCTGGTTCTCGTCGGAGGAGTTGGATTGAGACGACTGAGGCCGACTGGTCGCCGGTCATGTTTCTTCGCTCAAATGGTGGGTTCCTATCGCCGCTCCAAACAGGAATCCCGTCCCAAAAATGTTGCACCAGAGCAACACCCTCAAAGCTTCAACATCCTGCCGTGTTCGGCCCAAGCTCCGCCGCGATCCCGCCATAAACCAAGCGCTAAACCTTAAGCAGGCTAAAGTGCTTCTAAACCAAGACGTTACGGCATGGTGCCGGGGCTGGAATCCCGGTTAAGGCTGTTCGCCGATCCTCCCTAAGGATCGTTGCATCGGTGGCGTAGCACGTGGCAGATCACGGGAGTTCCAAAAGGCTTGGATTCCCCGTGAGAACCGGGTGGATAAAGAGTGCGGACCATGGATGCGCGGGTGATCGACAAGTCGAGGCTGCCGAGCCGTCACGTGACGGTGGGGCCGGCTCGCGCGCCGCATCGCTCCTACCTCTACGCCATGGGTCTGACCAAGGAGCAGATCGCCCAGCCGCTGGTGGGCGTCGCCACCTGCTGGAACGAGGCCGCTCCCTGCAATATCTCCCTCATGCGCCAAGCCCAGGCCGTGAAGAAGGGCGTCGCGGCGGCCAGCGGCACGCCGCGCGAATTCTGCACCATCACGGTGACCGACGGCATCGCCATGGGCCATCAGGGCATGAAGGCGTCGCTCCCGTCGCGCGAGGTGATCGCCGATTCGGTCGAGCTGACCATGCGCGGCCATTCCTACGACGCGCTCGTCGGCATGGCCGGCTGTGACAAGTCCCTGCCTGGCATGATGATGGCGATGGTGCGCCTCAACGTGCCGTCGATCTTCATCTATGGCGGCTCGATCCTGCCCGGCTCCTTTCGCGGCCGGCAGGTGACGGTTCAGGATCTCTTCGAGGCGGTCGGCAAGTATTCCGTCGGCGAGATGTCGGACGAGGATCTGACCGAGCTCGAACAGGTAGCCTGCCCCTCCGCCGGCGCCTGCGGCGCGCAGTTCACAGCCAACACCATGGCGACCGTCTCCGAGGCAATGGGCCTCGCGCTGCCGTATTCGGCCGGCGCGCCCGCACCGTACGAGATCCGCGACAGGTTCTGCGCCGCCGCCGGCGAGCAGATCATGGACCTGATCGCCAAGAACATCCGCCCGCGCGATATCGTGACCCGTAAGGCCCTCGAGAATGCGGCGACCGTCGTCGCGGCCTCAGGCGGCTCGACCAATGCGGCCCTGCATCTTCCGGCCATCGCCCATGAGGCGGGCATCAAGTTCGACCTGTTCGATGTCGCCGAAATCTTCAAGCGCACGCCCTATATCGCGGACCTCAAGCCCGGCGGACGCTACGTCGCCAAGGACCTGTTCGAGGTCGGCGGCATCCCGCTGCTCATGAAGACCCTGCTCGATCACGGCTACATGCACGGTGATTGCATGACCGTGACCGGCCGCACCATGGCCGAGAACCTCGCTTCCGTGAAATGGAACGACGACCAGGACGTGGTCTATCCGGCGAATGCGCCGATCACGCCCACCGGCGGCGTTGTGGGGCTCAAAGGCAATCTCGCGCCCGAGGGCGCCATCGTGAAGGTCGCCGGCATGGCAGCCGACAAGCAGATCTTCCGCGGCCCTGCGCGCTGCTTCGACGGCGAGGAGGCCTGCTTCGAGGCGGTCTCGACGCGCCAGTACAAGGAAGGCGAGGTTCTCGTGATCCGCTACGAGGGTCCGCGCGGCGGTCCCGGCATGCGCGAGATGCTCTCCACCACGGCGGCACTCTACGGCCAGGGGATGGGCGACAAGGTCGCGCTCATCACCGACGGCCGGTTCTCGGGCGCGACCCGCGGCTTCTGCATCGGCCATGTGGGGCCGGAGGCGGCGGTGGGCGGGCCCATCGGCCTTCTCAAGGACGGCGACATCATCGCGATCGATGCGATCAAGGGCAGCATCGACGTGGAACTCTCGGACGAGGAACTGGCGAAGCGCCGCGCGGAGTGGAAGCCGCGCGAGACGAGCGCCACCTCGGGCTATCTCTGGAAATACGCGCAAACAGTGGGTCCGGCGCGGGACGGGGCAATCACCCATCCCGGCGGAGCCGCAGAAAAAGAAACCTATGCGGACGTTTAATCTCCTTGCAGCCACATTGTGGGTGGCTACCCTCGGTGCCGGCGCGGCTTATGCGCTCGATGCTGCGCCGCGTCCGCAGCCGCTCACGCCCGCTCTGTCGCCGGCGCTCGCGCCGGCCACCAAGTATGGTTCGGTGCGCGATGCGCTGCGCAGCGGCATGCGCGACTACAATGCCGGCGACAAGGTCGGTGCCGTGCAGGCGCTGGAATATGCGGCAGGGCAGGGGCACCAGCTTGCCCTGTGGAAGCTCGGGCGCATGTATGCCGACGGCGACGGGGTCGAGCATGACGACCTGAAGGCGTTCGAGTATTTCTCGAGGCTCGCCGACCAGCATGCGGATGAGAGCCCGGATTCGCCGAACGCAGCCGTCGTCTCCAGCGCCTTCGTGGCGCTCGGCGGCTATTTCCTGGATGGCATCAAGGACACTTATGTCATGGCCAATCCGGAACGCGCCGTGGAGATGTTCAGCTACGCGGCGAGCTATTTCAGCGACTCGAACGCGCAGTACAACCTCGCCCGTCTCTATCTCGAAGGCACCGGCGTGCGGAAGGATCCGCGCCATGCAGCCCGCTGGTTCAACCTAGCGGCGGAGAAGGGGCACACCGCTTCGCAGGCACTCCTCGGCCATCTGCTCATGACCGGGCAGGGCGTTCCGCGCCAGCGCGCCAAGGGTCTGATGTGGCTGACGCTTGCCCGCGAGGCCTCGACCGACGGCGCCAAGGACCGGTGGATCGTGTCGCTTTACGACGACGCTTTCGCTGCAGCCGACGAGGGCGACCGCAAGCTCGCGCTCGCCCTGCTGGAGCAGTACATCCAGTCGCGGCGGTAAAGCTGGCGGCTGACGCCATCACCGTCATGGCCGGGCTCGTCCCGGCCATTTTGCGTTTTGGATTCCCGCCCACGTCATCACCGGCCTTGTGCCGGTGATCCCGACTAAGAAAAGCGCGGCGCTTCATAGGATCGAGATGGCCGGAACAAGCCCGGCCATGACGTTCAGCGTTTAGCCAAGGCAGCGTGTAGGGTCAGAGAGCAATCAATCGATATCCAGATCGACGATCACCGGCACGTGGTCGGACGGCTTGTCCCAGCCGCGCACGTCCTTCCTGATCGACGTCGTCCGCAGCTTGTCCTGCGCCTGGGGCGAGAGCAGCAGGTGGTCGATGCGGATGCCGTTGTTGCGCTGGAAGGCGCCGGCCTGATAATCCCAGAACGAATAGAGGCCGGGCTGGTCGTTGCAGGCGCGCACCGCGTCGACAAAGCCGAGATTGAGCAGTTCCCGGAACCTGCCGCGGCTCTGCGGCTGGAACAGGGCGTCGTTCACCCAGGCGGCCGGGTCCATGGCGTCCATGGGCTCGGGGATGACGTTGTAGTCGCCGCAGAGAACGAGCGGTTCCTCCAGCAGGAGCAGGCCGCGCGCATGGGCGCGCAGACGGTCCATCCAGGCGAGCTTGTAGTCGAATTTCGGGGTCGCGATGGGGTTGCCGTTCGGCAGGTAGATCGAGGCGACCCGCACGGCGCCGGTCTCGGTCGAGATGACACCCTCGAGATAGCGGGCCTGCTCGTCGCCGTCGTCGCCCGGCAGGCCGCGACGCACATCCTCCAGCGGACGCTTGGACAGGATGGCGACGCCGTTATAGGCCTTCTGGCCATGGGTCACGACGTTGTAGCCGAGAGCCTCCACCTCCGCGCGCGGAAAGGCCTCGTCGACGCATTTCAGTTCCTGCAGGCAGACCACGTCCGGATCGGCACTCTTCACGAAGGTGGCGAGGTGGTCCAGCCTCTGCTTGATGGAGTTCACGTTCCAGGTGGCAATCCGCATCGGAAGAGTCTCGCTTTTTCGGTCTTGATGTTTCATCGGATTTTCGTCCTCGGCTGGCAAGCTGGAACTCGTCATCATCCCCATGGTCGCCCAACATGCCCGAATCCTGGCTCATCCATTTCTTGAAGAAGAGGCCGTTGCATGCCCATCATTGATATCCACGGCTATGCCATCGTCTCCGACAACGATTGCATCGCCGACGAGGCCGGGCGGACGCCGGACGTTCTGCGCAACGATGCCGACTGGGCCTACTTTCAGAGCGAGCTCAACAGGTCGGCCCTAACGGTTCTCGGGCGCCTGGGGCACGAGGCCCATCCGAACCCGAAAGGGCGTCTGCGGATGATCCTGTCCTCGTCCGCAACAGGGCTCGAGCGTCGCGCTGATGGCTGGTGGTGGAACCCCGAGGCGTTGCCCTGGGGCGAGGCCATCGCCGCAGTGCTGCCGGAGGGCGGGCGGGTTGCAGTACCGGGCGGAAGGCGCGTCTTCGATCTCTTCCTCGGTATCGGATACGACGCGTTTCACCTGACCCGCGCAGAGGGAGTCGTTGTTCCCAATGGCGTGACCGTCTTCTCAGCCTGCCGGGAAGGATTGAGCGCCGAAGCCATGCTGTCGGAGCGTGGCCTTACGTCTGGCGACCGACGGATCCTCGATCCCGCCGGCCCCGTGAGCCTGGCAATTTGGCGGCAGGGAGGTCGAAACTCTTGAGTTTGCTTGACGTTGACGTTCGACAGCGATCCGAAAGGAGGAGCCCATGCGTCATCTCACCATTCCCACCGCGCTGCTCGCGGGCTGCCTGATCGCCGGCGCCGCCTGGGCACAGGGATCCTCCGGAGGATCCAGCGGCGGCTCATCCACATCGGCAAGCCCGTCCAGCAGCACGACAGCCTCGCCGGGCGGTAGCTCTCAGTCCGGCAGCTCGACCTTCCGGCCGCCCATGCAGGGAAGTACTGATCCGGGCAACAGGGCGAGCCGCGTCGGCGGAACGGCAGGCAATACGCCGGCCGGAAATGCCGGCACGGCGGGCACGATCCCGCCGCCCGGCACGGAAGGCAGCAGTGGCGGCCCCACGACGACAGGAACCACCGCCGATGGCCGCCTGCAGCGGGGCGAGCGCTCGACCGTCAACCCCAGCTCTCGCGAGGAGAAACTCCTCGAAGAGGCCGACAAGAGAGTTCGTCGGGGGATTTGTCAGGGCTGCTGACGGTCAAGCAGCCTGTTCGAGGCCCGGATAGTCCGTATAGCCCTCGGTGCCGCCGCCATAGAAGGTGGCGCGGTTCGGCTCGTTAAGCGGCGCGTTAAGGCGGAAGCGCTCGACAAGGTCCGGATTGGCGAGGAAGAGGCGTCCGAAGGCTACGAGATCTGCACGCCCGCTCGCCACGGCCTCGGCCGCCATCTCGCGGCTGTAGCCGTTATTGGCGATGTAGGCGCCGCGGAAGGATTTGCGCAGGCCGTCATAATCAACGCTGACCGCATTCCGGTCGCCCTGGGTCGCGCCCTCGATCATGTGGATATAGCTGAGGCCCAGATTGTCGAGTTTTTCGACGACGTAGGAGAACAGGGCCTGCGGATCTGAATCCGCGGCATCGTTGACCTTTGCCGGCGACAGGCGGATGCCGACCCGGCCCTTGTCCCAGACCTTCAGCACGGCCTCGGCTGCTTCGATGGTCAGGCGGGCGCGGTTCTCGATGGAGCCGCCATAGGCGTCGGTGCGGTGGTTCGAGCCGTCCTTCATGAACTGGTCGAGCAGGTAGCCGTTGGCCGCATGGATCTCGACGCCGTCGAAGCCGGCTTCCTTGGCGTTGCGGGCGGCATTCTCGTAGTCGCGCAGGATGCCGGGAATTTCAGAGATATCGAGGGCGCGAGGCTCCGACACCTCTGCGAAGCCTTCCTCAAGGAAGGTCTTGGTCTGGGCGCGAAGCGGCGAGGGGCCGACAGGCGAACCACCGTCGGGCTGCAGCGAGGTATGGGATACGCGACCCACGTGCCAGAGCTGAATGAAGATCCGCCCGCCGGCTTTGTGAACCGCATCGGTCACCTTGCGCCAATGCGCCACCTGCTCCGGCGTGTAGATGCCGGGTGTGCGCAGGTAGCCCTGGCCCTGGTGGGAGATTTGGGAACCTTCCGAGATCAGCAGGCCGGCACTGGCGCGCTGGGAATAATAGGTCGCGGTGATGTCGCGAGCCACGTCGCCCTCTGCAGCCCGGTTGCGGGTGAGGGGAGCCATGACCAAGCGGTTCGGCAGGGTCAGATCACCCAGAGTAAAGGGCTGGAACAATGCATTGGCATCGGCGCTCATGATAAACCTCGTTTTCCTGTGAAATCTTATAAAGCACAGGTCGGTACGAGATAATAAGCGGGCCCTCCGATGCAACGGGGGGCTGCCATGCAAAATTTCGATGCCTCAGGAATAGGCGCTGGCCTTGTCGAGCTCGGCGATATCGGCGGCGTCGAGATGCAGTTCCGTCGCTTTCACGAGTTCTCGCACCTGTTCCACCGACGTGGCGCTGGCAATCGGCGCCGTGAGTCCTGGGCGTGCCATCAGCCAGGCCAGGGCGACCTGCGCCGGCGTGGCGCCTTTCCGCCCGGCGACGGAGTCCAGAGCGGCAAGAATTCGCCGGCCCCTGTCGTCGAGATAGGCGGCCATGCGCCCGCCGCGAACGCTCTTGCCGAAATCGGCTTCCGAGCGGTACTTGCCCGTGAGAAAGCCGCTGGCGAGGCCATAATAGGGAATGACGCCGACTTCTTCCTGCCGGCAGAGCGGCTCGAGTTCCGCTTCGTATTCGGCCCTGTCGTGGAGATTGTATTTCGGCTGCAGGCTTTCATAGCGCGGCAGACCGAGTTCGGTGCTGATCTCCAACGCCTCCTTCAGGCGCGCGGCGGTGAAGTTCGATGCGCCGATCGCCCGCACCTTGCCGTCGCGGATCAGTTCTTCATAGGCACCGAGCGTCTCCTGCTGCGGCGTTTCGAGATCGTCCCTGTGAGACTGATAGAGATCGATGTGATCCGTTTGCAGGCGCTGCAGCGAAGCCTCGACGGCGGAGCGGATGTAGCTCTTCGCCAGACCCTTCCGATTCGGCGCCATCTCGGATCCGACCTTGGTGGCGATGACGAGCTTGTCGCGATTGCCGCGAGCCTTCATCCACTTGCCGATGATCGTTTCCGACTCGCCGCCTTTGTGACCAGGCACCCAGGTGGAATAGACATCCGCCGTGTCGATGAAATTGAGACCCGCATCCACATAGGCATCGAGCACCTTGAACGAGGTTGCCTCGTCTGCCGTCCAGCCGAACACATTGCCGCCAAGGCAGAGCGGGGAAACCATCAGGTCGGAGCGACCAAGTCTGCGCTTTTCCATCATCATATCCCTGTTCACCGGCGGATTCGCGGACAGGGAAACTAGCGCATCGTTCGCAAAAGTGGACTCGGTTCCTTCACGGCAATCGTTCACGTACGCGACGTTCGGTCCAAGCCGTTGGACCGAACGTCGTGTCGTTGCTTACGCCGCTGCGCTCAACGTGATGCCGCGCGCCTCCGCGAAGGCGAACAATTCGGATTCGCTGTCGAGGCGATGGCGCTGGTCGATGGTCCAGCCCGTATCGTCGCGCACGACGATGTAGCCGCGCGCCTGAAGGCGGGAGACCACGGACTGAAGGCCGTTGGTCTCGGTACGGGTCACGCCGCGCTCGGCAATGAAGCGCTCGATGGCGCTTTGTGCAGCCTGCGCGAGATCGATCGCGTCCGCCCGGTTCGCCGGCTTGGCCTTCGCCTTTGCCTGAGCCATGATACGTGCGGGATCCCGCCGAACCGACTTCCAGCCGCCGCGACCCGAGGTCTGGCCGGAGGCGGCTTCCGGCTCCGTCGGACGTGCGGGGGCAGGGGCGTTGGTGACGACGATCTTCGGCGCCGCCGGCGCCGCAGGTGCCGGAGCGGGGCGCGCGGGCGCGGCTTGCGAAACGCCCTGAACCGCCGACAGCACGGCCTTTTTCTCGACGAGCCTGGGCTTCTCGGCAACGATGCGCGGCTCCGCTGCTTTCGGCCTCTCGATCGGCCTGGCGGCGACGAACCGCGCTTTGTCTTCGCGAGCCTTTTCCTCGCGCGCCAGGCGCGCCGCCTCTGCGGCTTTCCGCTTCGCCTCGGCCTCGGCTTTCCTCGCCTCCGCTTCCTGGCGTCTCGCCTCCACCTCCGCTGCCTTTGCCTCTGACTCACGCCGCGCAGCCGCCTCGGCCGCGCGTTTGACGCGGACGACGAGGCGCTGATCGATGCGCCCCTTCTCGGCAATGGCTGCACGGGCCGCGCGGATCATGCCCGCTTCCGATTCGGCGATGAGATTCTTCAGCTGTTCGGTAAACAGCGTCTCCAGAGCCTTGAGCGCGTCGTCGAGGGTCGCGTGAGGATTGATCGGCTGTGCCGGAGCGGCCTTCGGAACTGCCGGCACAGCTTGACTTGCCGCGGGTTGACTTGCCGCGGGCCGAGGTGTCGGCGGCACGCGGGTTGCGGACATCGCCTGCAGGGGCTTGTCGGATTGCGGCCTCACTGTCTTGGGGCGGCCCGTCTCCGCTGCGGTGATCTTCGCCAGCTTGGAGAGATCACGCACGCCGATCAGGCCGAGATCCTGCATCTTCCACCGGATCTGAGTGACGGTTCTGCCGAGTTCCGCGGCAATGCGCTTGTCCGTCATCGGCGGATCGGCCGAGACGAGTTCGCGCAGGCGCGCAACGCTGACTTCATCCCAGGACTGATGCGGCTGGACAAGGGTGCCGATCAACCGTGCCCTGGCATACGTGGCCGGCACCGGGCGGCCCAGTTTCGCGGCCGTTACCGGAACCGGAACCTTGGCTTCCCGGTCGCGGCGCAGGATCTCGAGTTCTTCTTCAGTCCAGACCCTGTTCATCGCAGGGCTTCTCCTTTTCTCAGCGAGGCTGGGATCCGGCGAACCTGCATTGCAGACGAAGAGCGTATGCAAACGGAGAGGAAAATCGCCGGTCCCTGCCGGCGACGGGTGAACCCTAGGCCGGCATGGAACTGGTAGGCACCCGAGGGTGGGCGCCGGTTCTGACGGGGCTTGCCGCCGGAGCCCAGAGGGTTGGTCTGGGATCGGGCTGCAACTCATGGTCATGCATGAGACGAGCCTCCCTCGCGAAGCGGGCGCTTCGCAAGACGGGTCGTTGCGGTCGCTTGATGTCGAGCGGCAGGGGCATGACGAAGGGTTCAAAACGGTGACGAAGCGGAGATGTAGTCGGCTTCGGAGCAAATCTCAATCCGGGAAACGTGTCGCAGGGGAAGTTTCCTCAGGGTTGGCGGGACCCTTGAAAAACAACACTTTCAGCGGCGGGTTCGGGCGGCCCGTAATGATTGATTAACCATGAAAGCGCATGCTCGATCCTGTGAGTCCAGGCAGGTCACTCGCACGGCTGACAGGGGGAGGTTCATGACCGACAGCACCATTGCACAGAAGATCAACGATAGAATCGAAGCGGTCAAAAAGGTCGTGAATCTCATCGCTCAGGCGGGCAGGGGGGACGATCTGCACGATCTGCGCGTGCTCCTCATCAACACCATGAGCCTGCTCAAGCGCGATCCCGGCATCGAGGCGGCGGTCGACGACCTCTATGCATCCGCAGCGGCGCTGGTTCAGGATGCCTCGACCGGCATTCCGCCATCCGCCCGTTCCCTCCGCCTTCTCCTCTCGGCCTCGGACCGCTTCTCCGCACGCCTTTCGACCGCAGCGGACCGGATCACCCCGGAGCCCGAGATGCGCCTCAAAGGATTGGAAGCGGCCTATGCGGTTCAGTTGGAGCGCTTTTCCATGAAGGCGGACCTGGATCCCGTCGGTCAGGTTGCCTGAGCCGCACGACCGGCCTCTTCATTCGCTCCACCCCTCGTCGACAAGCTCTCGCTGCAAATGGCATCGGGAGCTTTTTCTTTTGGGGCGTCCGGATTCCCGCAACCTTGGCCTGGACAGGCGGGCTCCCGGCGATCGCGGGGCGCCGAGTGATCCTGCCCGCGGCGTAAAATGGGGGCCGTAGTAGTTCACGCAGCTGCCCCGCGCCCTTTCACATTCATCTGGGCGCCCAAGGCAATGCAGTTGACCACGACGGCAAAGCCAATTACCGATATTGATAATCGATCAGGTGCGCCATGAATATCGTTCCGATCAAGCGCCCACGCGAATTGGTCTATGAGACCGTCAAGCGGCGCATCATGATGAATGAGCTGAAGCCGGGTAGCTCTCTGACCGAGCTCGGGCTCGCCCGCGAGATCGGATGCAGCCAGGGCACGATCCGGGAAGCTCTCCTTCGCCTCCAGGAGGACGGCCTCGTGACGCGAGCCGGGCATCGGGGCACCACGGTCACGCGCCTCGATCAGGAGGAGGCCGAGGAGACTCTGGCGATCCGACGCCGCATCGAGGTTCGCGGCGCGCTCAAATCGACCAGAAACGTCACCGACGAAGTGCTCGCGGAGCTTCGCCGCCTCATCACTCAGATGGAGGAGGCTGCCTATCAGGATGACGCCTTCGCGTTGATCGAGTTCGACATGGCCTTTCACCTGACCATGTTCAAACTCTCCGGTCTCGAAGCGCTCGAACAGATCCTCACCCGCTGCACGATTCACACCCACCGGTCGAAGATTTGGGCGCCAAGCCACAAACGGCCGCTTCTCGAGACTGCCCGCAGGCATAACGTTCTGCTCGAACGCCTCGAAGCAGGCGACGCCAGGGGGCTGGCCCAGGCCATCGGCCTGCATATCGATACGATCGTCACGGAGGATTCATGACCCCGTTCGTGGACCCGCAAATGCAGGCCATCCTGGATCGTATCCAGGCAGGGCCGCAGACCGACTTCAAGACGATGCCGATCGCGGAGGCGCGCCGGCAATCGGATGCAGCAACCATTCCGTGGAGCGAGGGCGCGCCTGCGATGATGGTGCGGAACCTGACCGTCGATGCAGGTTCGCATGAGATGAGAGCGCGTCTCTACCTGCCTGTCGAAGGGCCGGTCGTATCCCCGATCCTCTACATTCATGGCGGCGGCTGGACCTTCGGATCCATCGATACGCACGATGGCACGATGCGCAATCTCGCCGAGGCCGCGCAGCGTCCCGTGCTCGGCATCGACTACCGCCTGGCGCCGGAACATCCCTTTCCCGCGCCTCTCGATGATGTTCTGGCGGCCATCGCATTCGTCGAGTCGGGAGGCCTCGGCGCCCCGATCCCTGCGCACAGCATCGCGATCGCGGGCGATTCCGCAGGAGCCAACCTCGCTCTCGCGGCGTTGCTGGCGCGCCGCGACCGGGGATTGCCCCAACTGGCATCGGCCGCTCTCTTCTATGGCTGCTACGCGCCGGATTTCACGACCGCGAGCCACGCGGAGTTCGGCGGCGGAGCCTATCTCCTCACCAGCGTGAACATGCGCTGGTACTGGAGCAACTTCCTCGGGCGGGAGGACGACGGCACAACGTCTCTCGCCGTGCCCGTGAGAAGCGACTTGAGCGGATTGCCGCCGCTCTACCTGTCGGCAGCCGGCCTCGATCCGCTTCGCGACGACACGCTTCAGCTTGCCGAAAAGCTTGCCGCCGCCGGCGTTTCCTTCCGCTGCGATCACGTTCCCGGCGTGGTCCACGGCTGTCTGCGCATGACCCGGGAACTCGATGCCGCCCGCGCAATGATCGTGGCGGGAGCCGACTTCATCGTCTCACAACCGAATGAAAAAAACCTGGGAGGAACACAATCATGGAGCGCCGCGAATTCCTGAAGCTTTCCGCTGCCGCCGCCCTGGCGGCACCGCTTGCACGCCCTGCCATCGCACAGACTCCGACCACCGTGCGGTGGTGGTACCACTTCGATAATCCGCAGAACTCGCCCGCGGCGCTCGTCGCGAAGTTCGAGCAGGAGAACCCCGGCATCAAGATCCAGGCGGAGGCGATTCCGTGGGGTGGCGGCAACGACTATCAGACCCGCCTGTTCGCCGCACTGGTCGCGGGCAACGGCCCCGATGCCGCGATGGTGCGCCTGTCCTGGGCTGCGCGCTTCGCAGCGATGAAGGCCCTCGAACCGCTCGATGCGATGATCAACGGATGGGCCGGGCGCAGCGACATCTCGGACAACGTCTGGAAGATCAACAGGGGCGCCGACGGCAAGCAGTACTACCTGCCGCTGCAATATGTCGTGATCTATCTCTATTACCGTCAGGATCTGTTCCAGCAGGCAGGACTTCAGCCGCCGAAGACCTTCGATGAGTTTCTGGCCGCCGCCAAGGCATTGACGAAGGGCGATGTGGCCGGTTTCGGCATGCGCGGCGGCGCCGGCGGCTTCGACAATTGGGGGCCATTCGTCCTTGGCGGCGGAGCGAGCTTCGAGAAAGGCGGCATGGTCAGCGAGAAGGCTCTCGCGGCGAACCGCTGGTATGTCGGCCTCGCGCGAGAGGCGAAGGTGACGCCGGCATCCGCACCCACCGACAGCTTCCGCCAGATCGTCGATGCCTTCAAGGCGGGCCGGACGGCGATGATCATGCACCATGTGGGTTCCTCCAACGAGATCGTCGGGGCGCTCGGCGACAAGGTATCGGCGGTTCCGGTTCCCCGCGCGGCGGATGGTCAGGGCTGGACCTATTTCGGCGACGAATCCAACGCGGTGTTCTCCGCCAGCAAGGCGAAGGAGGCGGCGTTCAAATGGATCGCGTTCCTGTCGACGGCGGAGAACAACGTCGAGCTGAACAAGCTCACGGGGCAATTGCCCATCACCACGTCGGGAGCGGCGCAGTGGACAGGGCATCCCAAGCGCTTCGTCGAGGCGAGTTCCGCTTCGCTGCCGATCGCCCGGTCGCTGCCGGATCACCCCAAGACGCCGGACTTCATCGCGCGCATCTGGCCGACCAACATGCAAAGAGCTCTGAACGGAGAAATCTCGCCGGACGACATGATGAAGGCCATCGAGCAGCACTTCAACGGCTGAACCACATCGGGATCCGCAGATGCGGTCGCAACCGGGCGGTGGCACGCCACCGCCCCCAAACCGGAAGCTCTTCTTGACCACGGCAGCCTATCATCGCCCGTCCCGATGGACCCCGTTCTGGTTCTTGGCTCCCGCGCTGGCGATCACGGCGGCGGTTGTCGTCGTGCCGGCAGCCCAGACGATCTGGCTCAGCCTGCAGGATTACCTGCTCTACGAACCGGATGCAGCGACCTTCGTCGGCCTGGGGAACTTTCGGGCGATCCTCCGGGACGAGGTGTTCTGGATCTCCCTCGGGCACTCGGCCGTCTGGATCATCGGCGTCGTCGGGCTGCAGTTTCTGCTCGGCCTCGTCGCCGCTCTCCTGCTCAATCAGAGCTTCTGGTGGCGCGGCGCGGCACGCGCCCTTGTCGTGGTGCCCTGGGCCCTGCCCAGCGTCATCATCGGATTGATGTGGACATGGATGTACGACTTCAATGTCGGTGTCCTGAACGACATGCTCGTCCGTATCGGCATCATCGACGCGCCGATCGCCTGGCTCGCACGCCCCGATCTCGCACTCGCGGCCATCATGGCGGCCCTGATCTGGCAGGGCTTTCCTTTCTTCGCCATCACGATTCTGGCAGGGCTGCAGACGATTCCCTCGGAGCTCTACGAAGCCGCGGAGATCGACGGCGCCAATCGGCGCCAGATGCTCTGGCACATCACGCTCCCGAGCATTGCCGACGTGATCGCGACGGCGCTGCTGCTGCGGACCATCTGGGTGGCGAATTCCCTCGACGTCATTCTGGTCATGACGGGCGGTGGTCCGGGCTATGCCACGCATACCCTCCCGCTCTACGCTTTCGTGCGCGCCTATAACAGCATGGAATTCGGCTACGCCGCCGCGCTCGCGCTGGTCCTCACGCTCCTGCTGCTGACCGTCGTCTGGCTCTATGTCCGGCGCGCTTCACGGGATCTCGACCGATGAAGGACCGTCGATCCGCCACGCGACGATTCTTCGAAGTCGAGCTTCCGGTGCTCGCCATCCTGGTCTTTGCTCTCGCCCCCTATGCCTGGATGGTTCTGACCTCCATCAAGCCGCAGGCGGAGCTTTCGCTCTGGCCGGTCCGCTATCTTCCGGAGAATGCCACCCTCGATCATTACCGTGAGCTGATCAGCCGAACCACCTTCGCCGGAAATCTCCTCAACAGCCTGATCATCGCGACCGGCGCCGCCGCGCTCGGGCTCGGCGTCTCGATCCCGGCGGCCTATGCGTTCTCGCGCTTCCGGTTTCGCGCACGGCGCATGTTGATGACCGGCTTCCTGGTCATCAACATGTTCCCGATCGTCCTGCTCATCATCCCGCTCTTCATTCTCATGAAGAATCTCGGCCTCCTCGACACGTTTCTCGGCGTGATCCTCGGCCATTCCACCTTCGCGATTCCCTTCGCGATATGGATGCTGACGAGCTATTTCAACGCGATCCCGAAGGATCTCGACGAAGCGGCGATGATCGACGGCGCGTCGCGTCAGGAGGCGATCCGCCTGATCGTTCTGCCCCTCGTCATGCCGGGCGTGGTCACGGCGGGCATCTACATCTTCATCACATCCTGGAATGAGTATCTGTTCGCCATGATGTTGTCCGGACAGGCCGTGCGCACCGTGACGGTCGCACTGCAGCTGTTCATCGGTGAGTTCACGATCCAGTGGGGCCTGCTGACGGCGGGCGGAACCCTGATCGCGCTTCCCGTGACGATCCTCTTCCTCCTTGTGCAACGAAGGCTCGTGAGCGGCCTCACGGCCGGTGCGGTGAAATCATGAAAAGCAAGAATCCGATCGGTGTCATCTCCATGTTCTACGCGCGCCCCTTCACGCGCGAGCATTTCTCGACATTCGCGCGCATGAAGGCAGCCGGCGCGGATGTGGTGGAGCTCCTCGTTCCGGAGCCCGGAGAGCTGGACCTTGGAGAGACAAGGCGCGCTGCGGAGGATGCCGGCCTCGCCATCGTGCTTGCCGCGCGCGTGAACCTGACACGGGATCTCGCCAGCGCAAGTCCGGAAGCTCATCGCGCCGGCGTCGCCTATCTGGAGAGCTGCGTCGACATTGCTTCGGCGCTGGGAGCCCGCATCGTCGGCGGGCCGCTCTACGGAGCGCCGCTCGTCTTCGCGGGACGCGCACCGTCACCGGTCGATCCCGACGAACGCAGACGCCGGATCGACGCCGTGGTCTCCGGCCTGGAGAAAGCCGCCGCGCGAGCCGTGGAATCAGGCGTCGTTCTCGGCCTGGAAGCGTTGAACCGGTTCGAGACCGACATCGCCAACACCGCCGCACACGCGATCGAGATCGTCGATCGCATCGGGTCGGAGGGCCTCGGCGTCATGCTCGATACCTTCCACATGAACATGGAGGAGTTCGATCTTCCCGGCGCGATCCGCAAGACGGGAAAGCGGCTCGTTCATTTTCAAGCCAACGAGAACAACCGCGGTTTCGTCGGCTCCGGGCATATCGACTGGCCCGGCATCGCCCGTGCGCTTCATGACGTGGGCTACGAGGGACCGATCGTCCTGGAGCCCTTCCGGCGCGACGATGAGGCGGCGGGCGTCACCCTGGCTCAGTGGCGCGCTCCGACGCGCGACGAGGATCCGGAACTGGCGGCGAGCATCGCCTACCTCAAGGCCGCCCTCGCTTTCGCTGGGAGCGCCCAATGACAACAGTGAGAATCGCCTGGATCGGCTGCGGAACGCATGCCAACGAAATGCTGTTGCCGCAGCTCATGCGGCACGATGTGACGCTGGCCGCTCTCTGCGACTCGGACGCGGACCGGCTTGCCCGCACGGCGGCGCGGTTCGGCATCCCTCCGGAGAGGACGACCCGCGACTGGCGCGAGATCCTCAACCGCAATGACATCGACGCGCTCGGACTGGCCATTGGCCCGCAGGGGCATTTCGAGATCGGGATGGCCGCCATTGAGCGGCGCCTTCCCGTCTTCATGGAAAAGCCGCCGGCTCCGACCGCGCTTCAGGCCCGGCAACTTGCCGAAGCATCGAAGCGCGAGGGCGTACCCGTGGTGGTCGGTTTTATGAAGCGCTATTCGACGGCCAACCGGATCGCGTCGAACATCATTTTGTCGCCCGAGTTCGGCGAACGCGCCAGTTTCCTCGGGCAGTACATGACGGCGCCGACCTACTTCACGAAGGATCCGGATTATAGCGGCTTCTATCTGCACCACTGCGTCCATTATTTCGATCTCGTTCCCTACCTGATGGGCGATGTCGAGTCGGTGGCAGCCCGACGCCATGAGTTGGCACCGGGCAAACTCCTTCTCCATGTTGATTTCCGCTTCGTCGGCGGCGCCATCGGAACCCTCGTCGTGGGCACGCATCAGTCCCGCGGCACACCCATGGAATGGTGGCAGGTCATGGGCGATCATCGCCGGGTCGAGGTCAGGAACGTCCACGAGGTCCGCTATTACCGCGCGCCGCCGTTCAAGGTCTCCGACCGCAACGCGACGCTGGCGGATGGCGTCGACACCTTGGTGTGGGAACCGAACCTGACTGCGGCGGCAAACGAAGATCACAAAGGTTATCATGCTCTGCTGGGCGATTTCATTCGCGCGACCCGTGAGCCGCTTGACGTTCCCACGATTGCCGAGGGAGCGCGCGCCATGGAACTGCTCGAGCAGGCCATCGGCGGGACAGCGGCTGACGTCCGCTAGTACGATGCGCTAGCGGCCGAGCACGAGATTCGGCAGCCATGTGGTCAGCGGGGGCCAGAGCGTGATTGCGATCAGCACGGCCAGCAGCGGCAGGAGCCAGGGGACGATGGCCCGCGACATCGCCTCGAAGCTGATATTCGCGACTTTCGAGGTCACGAAGAGCACAACTCCCACCGGCGGCGTGATCGTGCCGATCATCAGGTTGAGCACGAAGATCAGCCCGAACTGGATCGGATCGATCCCGAACTGTGCCGCCGCCGGCGTCAGGATCGGAATCAGGATCAGCATTGCCGCCAGCGCCTCCATGAAGCAGCCGACGAAGAGCAACAGCAGGTTGACGATCAGGAGGTAGATCATCGGCGAGCCGGCAATGTCGACGAGCCAGGGGCCGACAAGCTGCGGGATGCGCGAGATCGACAGGCACCAGCCCAAGGCGGCGGCCGTCATCACCAGCGCAAGAACCACACCAGTCGTTTCCACCGTCTGCACGACGAGTTCGGGGAGGTCGTTGAGCGAGAAGCTGCGATAGACGAACAGGCCCAATACCAGCGCATAGGCGGTCGCGACGGCGGCGGCCTCGGTGGGTGTGAAGATACCGCCCATCATGCCGCCGAACAGAATGACCGGGGTCATGAGCGCCCAATGCGCTTCCTTGTAGGCTACCCAGAGCTGCGCGAATCCGGGGAAGGGATGGCGCGGGAGATCCCTCTTCTTTGAGATGTAGACCACCATCGCCATCAGCGCGCCGGCCATCAGCAGACCGGGAATGACGCCGGCGAGAAACAGCCCGCCGATCGAGACGTCGGCCGAGACGCCGTAGATCACCATCGGCAAGGATGGGGGGATGATAGGACCGATCGTCGCCGATGCGGCGGTGATGGCGGCAGCCGTCTCCGCGTCGTAGCCTTCGTCCCGCATCGCCTTGATCTCGAGCGTGCCGACACCTCCGGCATCGGCCACCGCGGAACCGGACATGCCGGCGAAGATCACACTGGCGAGAATGTTGGCGTGGCATAGTCCGCCGCGCAGGAAACCGACGCAGGCCGTGGCGAAGGCAAAGATCCGGTCGGTAATGCCCGCCGAGTTCATGATGTTGCCCATCAAGATGAACAGCGGCGCTGCCAGCAAGGGGAAGGAATAAGCGGATTGCGCGATCTTTTGCGGAACGATGCCCAGAGGAAAGCCGCCGAAATAGGCGAAGGCGATGGCTGCCAGTCCCATCGAGACGAAGAGCGGCACACCGAGCAGCAGCGCAGCGAACCAAACCGGCAGGATCTGCAGCATCAGCGTGCTCATAGGGGCTGCGCTCCCGGTTCAGGCGCGGCGGCGCGCCGTCCGGCTAGCGCCAGCGCGGCATCGCCGATCGCCTGCAGGATCAGCGCGAGCGCCGCCAGCGGCATGACGACATAGAGCGCGGCGGTCGTGATCGGCAGCGCGATCGATTCGACATCCCATGTCCGGTCGATCAGCCCGAAGGAATAGCGCAGCAGGACTATGGCGAAGAGCACGACCAGGCCTTGCGTCAGCAATTCGAGCGCGAGGCCGAGCGGCGCGGGCAGCTTGTCGGCAAAGACGGTGATGCGGATATGCGAGCGCCGCCGGCTTGCGATGATCCAGCCGACGAACGCAGTCCAGACGAGCAGGTATTGCGCCAGCTCGTCGCTCCAGGCGACCGGCGCGTTGAGCTGGCGCGAGACCACTCCGACGAGCACGGTCGCGAGCAGCGTCAGCAGCAGCACGACAGCGCTCCAGCGCAGAAGTCTGTCGGCAGTGGAGAGGAAGTAACTCATCGACCAGGGGTCCTTTGCGATGGCGGTGCTTGCTCGTCACGCCGCCCCAGGCGAAGCCGAATGCCGGAATCCATCGAGGGACATTTTCGACAATAGGTTCCGGCGCTTCGTCGCTTGGACCGATCGGCGGCGGCGGAGACTTAAAGGGCGGCCAGCGCGTCCCAGGTGCCCTTGCCCCACTTGCTCTCGAATTGCTTCGGCACGGTGTCGAGCACAGGCTTGCGGAAGGAATCCATGTCGGGCTCGGTCACGCTCATGCCGGCGGCCTTGAGCGTCGCGACGAGGCCCGCTTCCTGGTTCGCCAATTCCTGATCCTGCCAGGCGACGCCATCCGCGATCGCTGCCTCGACGATGGCGCGATCGGCATCGTTGAGGGTTTTCCAGAAGTCGGTATTTACGATGATCAGGCGGGGCGTAATGATGTGCCCGGTCAGGATCAGATGCTTCTGCACCTCTTGCAGCTTCGCGCTGTGGATGGTCGGCAGCGGGTTCTCCTGCCCGTCGACGGCGCCTTGGCTCAGGGCCAGGTAGAGTTCATTGAAGTTCACCGGCGTCGCCTTGGCACCCCAAGCCTCGACCATGGCGCGGAACGTGTCGACCGGAGGCACGCGCAGCTTGAGCCCGGTAACGTCAGCGGCGCTCTTCACTGCCTTGGTGCCGGTGGTGAGGTGGCGCTTGCCGTAATAGGTTACGGCGGCCATGCGCATGCCGCGTTTCTTCTCGAGTTCGGCGTTCATCTGCGCGAAGACCGGAGCTTTGGCGACCTTCGCCATGTGAGCGGCATCGCGCCAGAGATAGGGCGCCTCGACCACGGAAAGCTGCGGCAGGAAGGAGCTGAGCGCCGCGGCACCGTCCGTCGTCATGGTCAAAGCGCCGGAGGCAACCGACTCCATCATGTCCTTGCCGGAACCGAGCTGGCCGGCCGGGAAAGATTGAATATCGATACGGCCGGAGGTCTTTTCCTTCACCTGCTTGGCGATGCGATCGACCATCTGCACCTGCGGGTGCGTGGTCGGCAGCATCTCGCCCCACCGCAGGATCGTCGCCTGCGCACGCAGGACGCTCGGCATAGATATCGCAGCGCCGGCGACGGCGGATCCCAGAACGAAGGCGCGTTTCGTCAGTGTGCTCATCTTCGCTTCCTCCCAATGCGGCCGATTTCGGCTCCTTCACACGGTTCGCGTGGGTAATTCCGGGCGCGATCTCGGCGCCACGACCCGAAGGCGTGCACGGCCGATCCGCAAGTCCCACTTCTGTGACACCGTTCTCGCTATCGGCCTCGCAAGTCTGCGTGAGAGGCCGAAAGGGCAGGGCAGGGAAAATGGCGGAACTTACCTAGCTGATAACTGACATGTTAGCGATAGGTTGGGAAAACGGCAAGGCAGCCAGTTGCTCAAGTGCGAGTGCCGTTGGCAGGTGAGCCGAGAGGATTTTGCAGGCTTGAACAATACAAAGGCCCCTGGCGATTAGCTTGGCATCCCCAGGAGTAAGGATACGCCCTCGCTGTTCATTATCCATGATCAAACGATTCAAGGCTGATCTTCTGTTTTTCAGCCTTGAATCAAAATTCGATTGGGGCGGCAATCTCTCAAGTCCCCTGAACGACCAAGGGCCTCAGAGCATTTTTCGGCGAAATGGATCCATTTCGCCGTCAAAGTACTAAGCTCTAGGTTCCGGAGCCACCGATGCAGGTTGTCGCGTTCTGCGGAGTGCAGACATCGAGACCGGTATAAGTCGGATCCTTCGGCGCAGGTTTACCGTCCTTCATGTCCTTCAGGAACAGCATGGTCTTGTAGCCCATTTCGAATGGGCGCTGACCGACCTGCCCCTTGGAGAGTCCTGCCTTCATGAGGTCCATCTGAACCGGGAGCGTATCGGCGACGATCAGCGCGAGCGAGCCGTTGTCGATGCGGTCCTTGTACTTTTCGGCAACCCTGCGATAGGCCTGCGGAATGAATTGCGGGAAGCCGCCCGTCGGGATGAAGGCATCGAGTTGCGGGTTCTTGCCGAGGATGTCCTCCATCTGCTGAACGGCGCGCGGGAAATCGTCATCCGTGTAGAGCGGGCAGCCGTCGATCTCGCGCCAGCCGTTCTGGCCCGTCAACTTCGTGCCGGGCGCCGCGCTCGACTTCGCTCCGGACAGCGTATCCCGGATCCCCTGCATGCGCTCGTTGTGGTTCGCCGCGGCTGCGCCGCCGGACTGGATGCAAATCGTTCCGCCCTGCGGCTTCATCTGCTGGGCGAGCTTAGCGAGGTTCACACCGATGTCGTAATTGTAGGTGCCGACATAGGCCGTGCGGAGGGCCTTGTCCTTGTCAAGAAGATCGGAGTCCCAGGTCAGCACCGGGATGCCGGCCTTTTTCGCGCCTTCAAGGGCTCTTGCCATCGCCGCCGCATTCGACGGGGAGACCGCGATGCCGTCGACCTTCTTGGCAATCAGGTCGTTCACCACCTGAACCTGCTCGTCGCCGCCGCCATGTTCGCCGGGTCCGATATACATGCACTCGATCGCGCCGTTCGATTCCTTCTCGGCCTTCTTGCAGCCGTCACGGGCCTGATCGAAGAACGGATTGTTCATGTTCTTGGGCACGAGCGCAAAGGTGTATTTCTTTCCCTGCGCCTGAGCGCCGGCGCCCAGCGCAAGGAGAGCGGCGGCCGCCACGCCTAAGGTCAGAATCCTCATTGGTGTCCTCCTGTGGTTATGATCGCCCGGCTTTGTGCTCAAGCCGAACGTTTGCCGCGGATCCGCTGGAGCAGAACCGCCAACACGATGAAGAGGCCGACAAAAGCGCCCTGCCAATTGGCATCGACGCCTGCCATGAGAAGTGAATTGCGAATGACTTCGATCAGCGCCGCGCCAATGACGGCGCCGTAAGCGCCTCCCTGGCCGCCCATGAGATCGGCCCCACCGATCACGGTCGATGCGATGACGCGCAATTCATAGCCTTGTCCAAGGGCATTGATTGCCGAACCCTGCCAGCCGACGATCAGGACGGATGCGAGGGCCGCCGTGAGGCCGGACACGATGTAGGCCTGCAGCTTCACGCGCCGGACCGGAACGCCGGTCAGGCGGGCGGCATTCTCATTGCTGCCGATGGCGTAGAGATAGTTGCCCCAGGCGGTGAAGTTGAAGATGAATCCGAAGACGAGCGCCAGGATGGCCAACACCCAGACGGGATTGGCGATGCCGAGGGTCGAGTCGCCTCCGATGGCGTTGAAGGTATCTCCCCATGGCCCGAAATTATAGATCATCTTGTTTTCGGACAGGACGATCGCGAAAGATCTCGCGGCCGAGAGCATGCCCAGCGTGACGACGAAGGCCGGAAGCCCGACATAGGCGACGAGAAATCCGTTCACCGCACCTGCGGCCGCGCCCGTGAGAAGTCCTGCCAGGATCGCAAGGGTCCAGTGATGCTCGGCCTGGAGGATCAGGCCGCAGACGACGCCCACGAGACCCATCAAGGAGCCGACGGACAGGTCGATGCCTCCAGTGAGGATCACGGCCGTCATGCCGACGGCCATGATGCCGATGAAGGCGAAATTGCGCGTGATGTTGTAGAAGTTGTCGGACGTGGCAAAAGCATGGGGCTGATCCCACGTCATGACGGCGCAGATGATGATGAGCGCGATCGTGACCCAGAAGGGCTGGCTTGCGAGCAGCCTTTGACCAAGGCTCCGTTCCTTGAGGCCCGTGATATCCTCGATCGCGACGCTGCTCTGGAGGGGGCGAGTGGGAACGGTCGTCATCTTTCCTCGGGGGTTATACGGCGTGAATGGCTCCCGTGATGAGGCCGGTGACCTCTTCAGGAGAGGTTTTGTCGACAGGCTTGTCCGCGACCTTTGTGCCTCTGCGCATGACGACGACACGGTCGCAGACGGAGAACACGTCAGGCATGCGATGGCTGATCAGCATCACGGCGATGCCCTTGTCCCTCAGCCGCCGAATGAGATCGAGCACCTCGGCGACCTGCCTTACGCTGATCGCCGCTGTCGGCTCGTCCATGAGCACGATGCGCGCGTCCGACAGGCGCGTGCGTGCGATGGCCACGGCCTGGCGCTGTCCGCCCGACATCTGCTTGACCAGATCGCGGGGGCGCGTCTCCGATTTCAGCTCCTGGAAGAGTCCAGCGACGCGGGCATACATGGCCGGGTAGTCGAGGATCTTGAGCGGTCCGATCCGGCGTTTCAGTTCCCGACCGAGGAAAACGTTGGCGGCGGCTGTAAGATTGTCGCACAGGGCGAGGTCCTGATACACGACCTCGATGCCCTCGGCACGGGCATCGACCGGCTTGTGGAAGTGCTTGACCTGACCCTGTATCCGGATCTCGCCCTCGGAAGGGCGGAAGTTCCCGGCAATAACCCGCACGAGAGTGGATTTGCCGGCGCCGTTATCGCCCATGAGGCCAACCACCTCGCCGGCTTCGACGGAGAGATCGATGCCTTTCAATGCCTCGATGGCACCGAAATGCTTGGCAATACCCTGAAGCTCGAGGAGCGCCATGCATCCTCCCTCGATCGGTTCTCAACGCGAACCGGGCTGCCTTCTCGGCATCTCTTCGGCGGAGGATTACAGTTCTGTTGGGAACGGTAAAGCCCTTTCGTCAGCGGGCTAAGGCACGACAGGATATAGCTTAGTTCTCTAATACTTAATTCCCAGAAATTTCGGCCACGCCGCTTCCATTGCGACGGGCGCGGAGAGTGCTCCTAGCGTGCCTGCGGAACCGAGGGCCGCTCCGAACGGTGCATCAGCCCAGAGAAGGATCATCGGCCCGCCGGCACCGCCATGGGTGCCGACGGGCCGATGCGACGCGGCGTGGGAGGCTTTGCCGGATATCGGTCAGACCCAGCCGCCATCGACGACATATTGCTGATTGGTACAGGCCGAGGCCTCCTCGGAGGCAAGGAAGACCGTAAACCTTGCGATCTCGTCCGGGACGAGCTTCCGCTTCAGGCACTGACGCTGCATCAATTCCCGCTCGCTTTCCGGCGTCATCCACTTTTCGATCTGGCGTGGCGTCATGATCCAGCCTGGCGCAATGGCGTTCACGCGAATATTGTGGGGACCGTAGTCGCGAGCAAGCGAGCGGGTGAGCCCAAGGACAGCGGATTTGGCCGCCGTGTAAACAGCCATGCCGCCCTGGCCCGCCATCCAGGAGACCGATCCAAAATTGATGATGGAGCCGCTGTTCGCGGCCTGCATGTCCGGGAGGACGGCCTGGGCAGCGAAGAACTGATGCTTAAGGTTTACGGCAATCCGGTCGTCCCAGTATTCGGGCGTAACCTCCGGCGTTGGGTGGCGATCATCGTGAGCGGCATTGTTGATGAGGATCTGAATAGGGCCCAGCCTGTTCCTGATCCGGCCGATCGCGGCGCGCAGGGCTTCGATATCGGTCAGGTCGGCATATTCGAAATGCGCGTCGAGGCCTCGACCCGTCAGTTCACGGACGAGCCGCTCCGATGCGTCACGGGCAATATCGATGAAGGCGACCCTGCATTTCTGCTCGGCGAAGCGGCGAACGATCGCTTCGCCGATGCCGGAGCCGCCGCCGGTGACAAGGACTACCTTTCCCTCCAAGTCGGTAAATATCGCAGCCATCCGATCCTCCCGCTTTTTCGGCCCGCAGTGATGCGCCCCACCATGCGCTTTGTCGAGACCAAGACCTATGAGTTGCAGAGCATGCTCATGCTGACCAACCTCATCCCGCACGACCACCATAGGCAGGGACGTGCAACGCTGCCTCTTCACCCGCAGGTCCTACTGGCGATACCATCAGCACGCCTGTCTGGGTCACTTGAGGGCGGCGACGATGCCTCTGGAAGAGACAGCTATGTACTCGCACTTGAGGACGCCAAGAGCAGCTGCCGTTGCCGGCATCGCCTTTTCCGTCCTGCTGGTGATCATTTTCTGGGTCTTCCGGAGTGCGGTTCCGGCCGATCCGTTGGACTCCGGCGCCTGGCTGGCCGAAGAGTCCGGGCGCGTGGCGTTGGCGCTGAACCTTATTCCCTTTGCGGGGATCGCTTTCCTTTGGTTCATCGGCGTGCTGCGCGACCGTCTCGGTCCGAAGGAGGATCGCTTCTTCGCGACCGTGTTTCTGGGAAGCGGGCTTTTATTCCTGGCGACTCTGTTCGCTGCGGCGACAATCGTCGGCGCGTTGCTGCTCATTGCTCCCTCTACCGAGATGACGGGAACGAGTGCCCCTCCGACGTTCCGCTTCGGACGCGCGGTCGCCTACATCCTGTTCAATGTCTACGCAATCAAGATGGCCGGCGTATTCATGGTCTCGACATCCACTGTCGTGATCTATACCGGGATCGCTCCCCGATGGATGGCCGGGATCGGCTATGCCCTGGCAGCGCTCGTGCTGCTCGGCAGCTTCTACATAAGCTGGAGTATCATGGTTCTGCCGACCTGGGTGTTGCTGATCAGCGTGCATATCCTGATCGATAACTTGCGCCGGCCGGACAGGAGTCTCCATCAGCCATAGAGCCTCCGTTGCAGCATCTTGAGGCGCGGAGGATCGGGACTGCGTTTCCATGCGGGCACGATGGAGCGTCCATTCACTCAACCTCCGAAAAGTGTTTCCCGCGCGGGTCCGATCCTGCTGCAACCCTGCAGATGGCTGCTTTGAGTGGGGGCCCGACTGGCGATTCTCAGGCGCGGCGGCTAGGATGCTTGAGGTGCTGATCCGCTGTCTGCAACTGCAAAGCATGCGTCTCAAACAGTCAAGCAACTGGGAACAAGCATCCGTAATCTTGTCGCAAGCTAGTCAGGGCATGGGAGCATTTGTACCGGATGCAGTGCTCTGCTGCTTATGGCATGATCTGATCCTACGGACGCTCCCGCCGGAGCGTCCGCCGACATAACGTGGTCGTGAGGTCCGGGCAACGGTTTCGGGGAAACGTGATGTCCACCCATACTGTCTACGAGCGCACAGCGGACAGCAGAACCCTTCGGCTCCTCGCAAGCGAGAAGCGGGTCTTGGGCCTGGTCGCCGCCGGCGTACCGATCGCGAACGTTCTTGAGGAACTGGTGCTCGCGGTCGAGGCCGAGGCCAACGGCGAAATGCTTGGGTCCATCCTTCTGCTCGACGAGGGTGGACGGCACCTGCTGCATGGGGCGGCTCCGAACCTACCGGCCGCCTACAACACCGCGATCCACGGAGTGGAAGTTGGCGAGGCCGTCGGGTCGTGCGGGACGGCAGCACACCGGGGAGAGCCGGTGTTCGTGACCGACATCGCGACCGACCCGCTGTGGAACTCCGTTGTAGAACTGCCGCTGGCACACGGCTTGCGTGCTTGCTGGTCGATCCCGATCAGGGGAGCGGACGGACGGCTGCTCGGGACCTTCGGTAATTACTACCGCGAACCGCGGAGCCCAACGGTCGAAGATCTCGAGGTGATCGCCCAGGTCACCCATACGGCCGCTCTCGTCATCGAGCGCCATTTGTCCGATCAGGCCTTGCGCGAGAGCGAAAACCGGTTCCGCACGCTCATCGAGCTCAGCCCGCAGGTGGTCTGGTTCTGTGGCGCCGACGGTCAAGTGACCTACTGCAATCCGTTCTGGCATGAATTCTCCGGCCTTACGCTCGAGGAGACGCAGGGCGGTGGCTGGGCGAGTATCATTCATCCGGATCACCGGAACGGCATCGTCGCCCGGTGGCAGCGCGCGCTCGGCTCGCTGACGGCTTTCGAGGTCGAGATTCCCTTCCGGAGGGCCGGCGGTGGAGATTACCGGTGGTTCGTCGTCCGCACGAGCCCTGTCCATAACGCGAACGGCGAGGTCAGCCAGTGGATTGGCATCGCCTTCGACATCCACGAACGCAAGCGGGCCGAGGAAGCGCGCGAGCTGCTGGCCCGCGAGCTATTCCACCGTATCAAGAATGTCTTCACGGTCGTCGGTGGCCTGGCATCATTGACGGCCCGCCGACACCCGACGGCCGCACCATACGCCAGGGAACTCCAGCAGCGCATCGGCGCTCTTGCCAGCGCTCACGATCATGCCAGTCCGCAAGGCCCCGCAGGACCGGGCCATCATACCTTCCACGACCTCGTGAACAAGCTGCTGGCGCCCTACGCGGGGGGGATCCGTGACCGCTTTGACATCTCCGGGGATGATGCGCTGATCGGCAGCAATGCCGCTACGGCGCTTGCTCTCATCATCCATGAGCAGGCCACCAATGCCGTGAAATATGGTGCCCTCTCGACTGACATCGGCCGTATTCGCATCCAGGGCCGGCGCTCCGACGGCAGCTATTGGATCACCTGGAGCGAGAGTGGCGGGCCGACCGTTTCAGGGCCACCGCAGCGGCTGGGATTCGGCAGCGTGATGGCGATGCGCAGCTCGAACGATCAGCTCGGTGGCGGAATTGAGCACGAATGGGCGCCTGAGGGGCTTGTCATTCGGTTGACGGTTCCGCTCGCGAACCTCGCACGCTGAACAAGCAATTCGTGGCAATATGCAAGGCGCGGGACCAACCTTTGACTATCTCGCGCTTCGCCGCACAGGTGTCCCGATTTGCCAAGCACGCGTCCTGAAGTGTCAAGCAGGTCAGTTAGGGTTGAGGTTTCTTACTCATATAGGATTCGGACATGGCGGCTGCACCTGCACGGCCGGCTGGTCCGACCGGGAGGCGGTACCAGGAACCTGCTAAAGTATACGCGTTAGTAAATTCCGTTGCTTTCCAAGTGAGCACGAATGATGCGATCAGAACCACTGGAAGCGGGTCGGAAAAAACGTGAGGCGCTCACGTTCTTCATCCTTGCCGTCCTGATCTGGCCCTTCATCGCGGTTGGCGTTGTCGCGGGCTGGGGATTTGTCGTCTGGATGTACTACATGTTCACCGGACCGCCCGGGCCGGTTTGAGGGGGACCGCCGATGGACGAGGCCCCGGATCTCAAGCGGCGCAGCTTCCTGCTCGGCAGATTCAGGGACGCGACCCCGCCGGCCGGACCTCCGGTGGCCGAGATAGGCCCCTCCTGTTTCGCCCTTCGTGGCATCGCCTGCATGAGTTGCCGGGACATCTGTTCGACCGGTGCGGTGCGCTTTGAACTCGCCCTCGGCGGCGCGCGTCCACGGATCGCGACCGATGCCTGCACAGGCTGCGGTGATTGCATCCAAGGCTGTCCGGCCGGCGCCATCCGAAACTCCGCGCCGGAGGCCATGGCATGACCGCCGAATGTCATATCTCCAGCCTGGTCGTGCATAGCCGCCCGGAACGCGTTGCGTCGATCATCGAGGGCCTTGGACTGATCGACGGCGCCGAGGTTCACGGTGGCGCGGACACCGGCAAGCTGATCGTCACCCTCGAGACCGCCACCGAGAGTCAGGTCATCGAGAGGATCAACGCCATACAGCTTTTGGACGGCGTCCTCGCGGCGACCCTCGTCTTCCACCATTTCGAGCCTGTTCAAGAGCGGGAGTAGATCCATGGACCTTACGCGCCGCACCCTTCTCAAGACACAGGCAGCCGCGGCCGCAGCCGCCGCCGCGAACGTGACACTCCCGGCCAGCGCCCAGAACATCCTGACCGGGGAGGACCTTCATCTCCAGTGGTCAAAGGCGCCATGCCGCTTCTGCGGCACCGGCTGCGGCGTCATGGTCGGGGTCAAGGACGGAAAGGTTGTCGCCACCCACGGCGACATGCAGGCGGAGGTCAATCGCGGCCTCAACTGCGTCAAGGGCTACTTCCTGTCGAAGATCATGTACGGCAATGACAGGCTCACGCAGCCGCTCATGCGCATGAAGAACGGCCAGTTCGCGAAGGACGGCGATTTTCAGCCGGTCTCGTGGGATCAGGCCTTCGACGAGATGGCCCGTCAGTTCAAGCGCGTGCTGAAGGAGAAGGGACCGGAAGCGGTGGGCATGTTCGGCTCAGGGCAGTGGACGATCTGGGAGGGCTATGCGGCGTCCAAGCTGATGCGCGCCGGATTCCGCACCAACAACCTCGACCCCAATGCCCGCCACTGCATGGCATCGGCCGCCGTCACCTTCATCCGCACCTTCGGCATGGACGAGCCGATGGGATGCTATGACGATTTCGAAAATGCCGATGCCTTCGTGCTGTGGGGCTCGAACATGGCCGAGATGCATCCGATCTTGTGGACTCGGGTGACCGATCGCCGCCTCAGTCATCCCCATGTGAGGATCGCGACGCTCTCCACTTACGAGCACCGTACGACCGATCTGTCCGACATGGCCTTGATTTTCAAGCCGAACTCGGATCTCGCGATCATGAACTACATCGCGAACTACATCATCCAGAACGGTGCGGTGAACCGGGAGTTCGTCGAAAAGCATTGCAACTTCCGGCTGGCGAATACCGACATCGGCTATGGCCTGCGGCCGGAGAACGTGCTGGAGCAACGGGCACAGCATGCCAACGATGCCCAGGTGTCGAGTCCATCGAGCTTCGAGGACTATGCGAAGCTCATGAGCCAGTACACAGTGGAGAAGGCCTCTGAGCTGTCGGGCATACCCAAGGAAAGGCTGGAGACACTCGCGAGGCTTTATGCCGACCCGAAGGTCAAGGTGATGTCGCTCTGGACCATGGGGTTCAACCAGCACGTCCGGGGCGTCTGGGCCAACCACATGGTCTACAATCTGCACCTGCTCACGGGAAAGATCGCCGAGCCGGGCAACTCTCCCTTCTCGTTGACAGGGCAACCATCGGCCTGTGGCACGGCGCGGGAGGTCGGTACCTTCAGTCATCGCCTGCCCGCCGACATGGTGGTCAACAATCCCGAGCACCGCAAGCACGCGGAGGAAATCTGGAAGCTGCCGCATGGCGTGCTGCCGGAAAAGATCGGCTATCACGCCGTACAGCAGGACAGGATGCTCAAGGACGGTAAGCTCAACGCCTACTGGATCATGTGCAACAACAATCTCCAGACGGCACCGAACACCAACAACGAGACCTATCCCGGCTATCGCAACCCGGCGAATTTCGTGGTGGTGTCGGACGCCTACCCGACGGTGACCGCCATGGCGGCGGACCTGATCCTGCCGGCGGCGATGTGGGTGGAGAAGGAGGGCGCCTACGGCAATGCGGAGCGGCGCACTCATTTCTGGCATCAACTCGTCAATGCCCCGGGCGATGCTCGTTCCGATCTCTGGCAGTTGATGGAGTTCTCGAAGCGCTTCACCACCGACGAGGTCTGGCCCGCGGCGATACTCGATGCCAATCAGGGCTATAAGGGCAAGACCCTCTTCGAGGTCCTCTTCGGCAACGGTGAAGTCAACAAGTTCCCCCTGACCGGGATCGATCCGGCCTATGAGAACCGTGAGGCAACGGCCTTCGGCTTCTACGTCCAGAAGGGCCTCTTCGAGGAGTATGCCAGCTTCGGCCGCGGCCATGGGCACGATCTCGCACCCTTCGACACCTATCACGAGGTGAGGGGGTTGCGGTGGCCGGTCGTCAATGGCCAGGAGACCCGCTGGCGTTATCGCGAGGGTTACGATCCCTACGTCGAGAAGGGGGCTGGCCTCCAGTTCTACGGTAACCCGGACAAGAAGGCCAACATCATGGGGGCTCCTTACGAGCCGCCGGCCGAGTCCCCGGACGCCGAATACGATCTCTGGCTTGTGACGGGCCGCGTCCTCGAGCATTGGCATTCCGGATCCATGACCCTGCGCGTTCCGGAACTCTACAAGGCTTTTCCGGGTGCCGTCCTGTTCATGCACCCGGACGACGCCGCCAGGCGTCATCTACGACGGGGGCAGGAGGTCAGGGTGGTTTCGCGTCGCGGCGAGATCCGCAGCCGGGTCGAGACGCGCGGCCGGAACCGCGTGCCGCAGGGCCTGGTCTTCGTTCCCTTCTTCGATGCCAGCCAGCTCATCAACAAGGTCACGCTGGACGCGACCGATCCGATCTCGAAGCAGACGGATTTCAAGAAATGCGCTGTCAAGGTCTTCGCGGCCTCTGTTGCGGATGCGGGGGACGTGCAATGAGGCGGAGCATATTCGCGGCCTTGATCAGCCTCGGCCCGTGCCTGGCAGCCGGAGTCATATTCGCGCAGGATGCCCCGCGTCTTCGCGGGCCTGAGCCGTTCACGAAGGAAACCCCGGCCCCGCCGATGTCGCGGCCGATCACGGACGACGTGCGCGTGATGCGCAATTACCCGGATCAGCCGCCCGTGATCCCGCACGCGATCGACGGCTATGCGATGGACCTGAATGCGAACAAGTGCATGTCGTGCCATGCACGCAAGTTCACTGAGCAGAGCCAGGCCCCGATGATCAGCGTGACGCACTATCAGGACCGGGCCGGCAACACCCTCGGCGGCCTGTCCCCGCGGCGCTATGTCTGCGTCTCCTGCCACGTATCGCAGACGAACGCGAAGCCCCTGGTCGAGAACGTGTTCACCGACATGGATGCCATGACCGAGCCGGAGCGGCAGCCCGAGCGGGGGAGGCGCTGATGGCGGCCGGGATCTCACGCGCCTGGGGCTGGTTCCGGGGAAACCCTTGGGTCAGGACGGCTCTGAGCCCGCCGACCTATCTCAGCCTCGCCTTCCTCACGCTCGGCGGCTTCCTGGCCGGTGTCATCTTCTGGGGTGGGTTCAACACCGCCCTCGAATATACCAATACGGAGAAGTTCTGCACCGGTTGCCACGAGATGCAGGCCAACGTCTTCGAGGAGCTGAAGGGAACCATTCACTTCACGAACAGGTCAGGCGTGCGCGCCCACTGTCCCGACTGCCACGTTCCCCATGAATGGACCAACAAGATTGCCCGCAAGATGCAGGCGTCGAAGGAGGTCTGGGGCCACATCTTCGGCTCCATCGACACGCGCGACAAGTTCCTGGCCATGCGCAAGCATCTGGCGGAGCGGGAGTGGGAGCGCATGAAGGCGAACGACTCGCTCGAATGCCGCAACTGCCACAGCTCGGAGTCGATGGACCTGACGAAGCAGAACCCCCGTGCCGCATCCGCCCACGAGCGCTTCCTGTTCTCGGGCGAGAGAACCTGCATCGATTGTCACAAGGGCATCGCACACCGCCTGCCCGACATGTCGGGCGTTCCGGGATGGCAGTAAGGTGATGAACCTCCAGGACAGCAGGCGTGCAGACAGCAGAAAGCCCTCGGAGCGGTTTTCTCGCGAGGGCTTTTGTGTTGTGTGTTGGTTGCGGGGACCTGAAACCACCGACACTCGTGAGCGCGTCAGTTCAGTAGTTATCGATGCCTGATCCAGGCAATAGTGGGCTCTTGTTAGATTGGTACGATCGGCGGCGAGATTTCGGCGGCTAGCGCCGCTGACCTGCCGGTAGCACGACCTCCTTAGCCTGGACCGTCGTTCGTGAATAAAGATGCATCAGGTCCTGGGTGAGGAGGCTAACGCAGCCGCTCGCGATACCGGTGCCGATCGATTCGGCGTCGATGCCGGCATAGATCGTGTAGAGGGTGTAAGCACCGTTCTGATAGAGATAGAGATAGAGCGTGCGGGCGCCGAGCGGTTTGTCGAGGCTACTCCCTATCGATGATCATGATTTGGCCGCATACAGTGAACAAATAGAACCACCCATTTTTCGCCTACGAGTTACTGGTGAAACTACTCTTAGGTTTGGCTCCCGCGCAGTGTCGGATCGAGGCGGTCGCGGATCCAGTCGCCCAGGATTGAGATTGACATGGTTGTCAGGAAGATCACAGTGCCAGGCAGGACCGCAATCCACCATGCAGTTGTGAGGTAGGCGCGTCCGGCACCTAGCATCTGGCCGAGGCTCGTAAGGGGAGGCCTGATTCCAAGCCCGAGGAAGCTTAAGGAGGTTTCCAGGAGGATGACCTGGGGGAAGTTCAGTGTGAACTGGACGATCAGCACGCTCAGGATATTGGGCAGGATATGCCGGGTGTAGATGGTCCATGGTGAGGCCCCAAGGGCTGTCATGGCAGTGGCGTAGCCCTGGCCCTGCGCCGAGATGACGACACCGCGTGTCAGGCGGGCGAAGACCTCCCAGCCGTAGAAGCCCATGATGACGATGAAAAGCAGGAAGCTGCCGCCGAAGGCCGCAATCAGAGCAAGCGCAATAAGCATGAACGGCAGGGAAGCCTGCACGTCCGCCAGCATCATGATGACTTCCTCGACGAGTCCTCGGAAATGAGCCGCCAGGAAGCCCAACGTCGTCCCAACCAGGGCGCCGATAGCAGTGCCCCCAAGCGCCACAAGGATACTGAACCGGATCGCGTAGATCAGGCGGCTCAGGACATCGCGCCCGAGTTCGTCCGTCCCCAGGAGATGGCTGCTCATGCCGCCCAGGAACACGGGAGGCACCAGGCGCTGCCGCAGTGATTGGGTACGGTAGTCGTAGGGGGCCAGAACGTCCGCGAAGCAGAAGATGCAGAAAAGGACGGCGATGAACAGGATCGCCAGCGCGACGACGGTGGGATAGCGCCGTCCGGCCTTGATCGAAACCGTGCGGCCCCATTTGCGCCAGGGAAGGGCGAAGGTCATGGTCACCGGCCTTCCTGCGGAGCCGCCCGCATCCGGGGGTCAATCAACGTGTAAATGAAATCAACGGCGAAATTTGCCAAAACCATCGTGACGGCCACCATGATCAGGATGGCCTGCACAACGGCGAAATCGCGGGATGTGACCGCGCCTACGAGAAGACGTCCGATGCCCGGCCACGCAAATACGGTCTCGACGATGATCGAACCTGCCACGAGGTCGCCGAGCTTGAGCCCGACAACGGTCACAATGGGGATCGCGGCATTGGGCAATGCGTGCCACAGGATGCGACGAAACCGAGGCGCCCCCTTCGCGCGGGATGCCACCATATATTGCTTGTTCAACACCTCCAGCATCGCCGACCGGGTGAACCGCGCGAAGATTCCGGCGAAATGCGTGCCGAGCGTGATGACCGGAAGTACGAGGTGCCAGACCGTATCGGCCCCAGCACTCGGCAGGACGCGCCAGCGTAGAGCGAAGAGCAGGATCAGGAGAATGCCCAGGAAGAAGTTGGGAAGGCTGAAGCCTAAGACAGCGAAGCTCATGACGAAGCGGTCGATCCAGCTGTTGCGGTTGAGCGCCGCGACAATGCCCAGCACGATCCCCAGTATCAGGCCGGATATGAAGGCTGTCAGCCCCAGACGCAGGGTGTAGGGCAGGGCTGCTGCGATCAGATCCACGGCTGGCTTCTGGTCTGAAAGGGAGAGGCCAAAATCACCCTGAATGATGTTGCCCAGATAGGAGAGGTATTGCTCCCAGAGAGGCCGGTCGAGACCGAACTTCTCGCGATAGTGAGCAATGACAGCTGGGGAGGCCTGGTCTCCCACCAGAGCCTCGATGGGGTCGCCCGAGAGGTTGAGGGCGATAAACGTGAAGGTGACTATGAGCCAGATCGTCAGGAGGCTCCGGATGAGCTTCGTGGTGAGCAATCCCTTGTTCATGTCGCTAGCCCACTTTCACGGCCCTCCAGGCCAGACATGGCTGTCATCCCGGCCATCATCAGCGGATCGTTCAGCAGGATGGCGCCGGGCCTGTGATCTAGGATGCGCCTGAGGCGGTCGAGAGTCGTATCGCCCACCTCCATCTGTGTCCCGCGACCGCCCGTCGTCACCCAGACCTGCCTGTGCTTGAGAAGGGTCGCTACCTCGGGCCGGTCGAGGTCGCCCTCCCACGCACGTAGTACGTTGGCGCCCGCGCTTTCGAACGTGTCTGCCAAGGTGTAGTCCGGCAGGAAAGCCAGGAGAGAAAGGTGCGGCTCGAGCGTCCGTGCCCGGCGCATCTGGTCGGGACTGCGCGTTCCGATCCACACTCGGTCTTGCGCCCGGGCCTGCGCAACATCGCGCACAATAGCGTCGATGAGGTCGAACCCGCCCGTCTTCACGTCGATCAACACCTTACATTTCGGCGCAATCTGCGCCAGCACATCGCGCAGCATGACGAGGCGCTCGTTGCCCGGCAGGGCGATGCCCGCCAGTTCCGCGCTGGTCAGGTTTGCGACGGCCCACTTATCGCCAGTGAGGCGTTCGAGCGTCGCGTCGTGGCAGGACCAGACCGCGCCGTCATTCGAAAGACGTGCATCGCTTTCCACGAGGTCGACGCCCGCTGAGATCGCGGCGCGGTAGGCCGTTAGAGTGTTCTCCGTGTAGAGAGCCGAATAGCCGCGATGGGCAATGACGAGTGGACGGGTCATGAAGCGACTTTCAGCTCCTCCGCGAAGTGGCATCGCGCCTTATGGGTGGCAGCTTCTCCCGCAATGGTTCGGAGGACCGGCATCTCATGACGGCATCGCTCGCGAGCAAAGGGGCAGCGGGTGTGAAAATGACAGCCGGTGGGAGGGTTGGCGGGGCTCGGCGGATCTCCCTGCAGCACGATGCGCCGGGAAGCACCCCGGTGCGATGCCATGGAAATATCCGGGATCGCGGACAGGAGTGCTTTGGTGTAGGGATGCAGCGGTTCGTCATAGAGGTCGTCGGTCAATCCTTCCTCGACGATCTGGCCGAGATACATCACTGCGACCCGGTGGCAGAGCATCTTCACGACGCGTAGGTCGTGGGAGATGAACAGGTAGGAGACGCCCAGCCGTGCCTGCAACTCCTCCAGCAATGCAATGACCTTAGCCTGCACGGAAACGTCGAGGGCTGAGACAGGCTCGTCGCAGACGATCAGGCTCGGCTTCAGGGTGAGCGCCCGGGCGATCACCACGCGCTGAGCCTGTCCACCGCTGATCTCGTGGGGAAAGCGGTCGCCCAATTCGCTCGGCAGGGACACCGCCTCCATAAGCTCCGTGACGGCGGCCTCGCGCTCGGACGGAGTGCCAATCCGGTGCAGGTCGAAAGGCTCGCGGATCTGCCGCCGTATGGAGAGGCGTGGATCCAGGGCGGATTGCGGATTCTGGAAAACGATCTGCAAATCGCGGCGCTTGGCGCGCCATTCCTTCGGAGACAACCCTGCAAGATTCTGCCCGCGTAACGCTATGGTCCCGGCAGTAGGCTGTTCGAGACCAACGATCATTCGCCCCGTTGTGGACTTGCCGCATCCGCTCTCGCCCACGAGACCAAGCGTCTCGGCTGCGCGAACCTGGAAGCTCACGTCCTCGACGGCCTTGATGGCATTATGTTCCGAGGGTCCTCGCCCCGACCCGAAGTAACGCCTGAGGCCGGTGACCTGCAAGAGAGGGCCGGCCGGTGCGGATGCCTCCATATCAGCGGTGCTCCCGGTAAACAGGGGCCTTGCGGTTGAGGTGCGGCATGGAGGCCAGGAGCTCCTTCGTATAAGGCATCCGGGGGTGGGCGAAGACGTCCCTGATAGGACCAATCTCGACTTGGCGACCATGCCGCATCACGACCACGTCGTCGGCCATCTCGGCCACGACGCCGAGGTCGTGCGTGATGAAGAGAATTCCCATGCCAATCTCCGTCTTGAGGCGATTCAGGAGGTCGAGGATCTGGGCCTGAATCGTCACATCGAGGGCCGTCGTCGGCTCGTCGGCGATGAGGAGCTGCGGACTACACGCGATCGCCATGGCAATCATCACTCGCTGCGCCATGCCGCCCGAGAACTGGTGCACGTAGGACGATAGGCGGCGCTCGGGTTCGGGGATGCCGACCATGCGCAGCAAATCCACCGCCCGCCGCTGCCGACCGGCCTCGTCGAGGTCCGTGTGCAGCATGAGCGTTTCGCGCAGCTGCCGTCCGACCGTATGCACTGGGTTCAGAGAGCCGAGTGGATCCTGGAACACCATGCCGATGGCCTTGCCCCGGATCGTCTCCATCTCACGTTCGGAGAACGCGCAGAGGTCGCGGCCTTCGAACAGGATGCGGCCTGACGTGCGGCGGCCATTCCGGGCTAATAAGCCCAGAATGGCCTGGCAGGTGACGCTCTTCCCGCTGCCGCTCTCTCCGACGATGCAAAGGGTCTTGCCTCGCTCGACGGAGAAGCTGACATCATGCACAGTCTCTCTGAACCCGGCCTCCGTCATGAAGCCGACACTCAGGCCCTCGACGGACAGGATCGGCGTCACCTACTTGGATCCGAGAGAGAGGTTCGAGGGACGAAAATCCATGTAGTACTGGGCATAGGGCTGCCACTGCACCGTCTTTTTCATGGCGTAGCCCGTCACCGGGTTGTAGAGCATGGTCATGGCCATGTCGTCCTCGAACACGTCCAGCATCCGCGTGTAGGTGGCTTTGCGCTTGGCGGGATCCGTTTCCGAGGAGAGCGTCTTAGCGAGAACGTTGAATTCGGGGTTCGCCTTGTAGAGGTTGTGCGATTTTTGCGTGTCGGTGTCGGGGCCCCAGAGCACGAGCAGAGAACCCGTCGGATCGGGGACGCGGTAGGTGTTCGACCACGGGAAGATCTGAACGCCGGCTTTGCGCACTTCCTTGAAGCTATCCACGAAATCGATGCGGATGTTCACGCCGATGGCGCGCCACATTTCCTGTATGATTTGCGCTGCCTCCACGTTGTAGAGGTAGTAGTTGGGGATAAGGCGATAGGAGATTTCCTGGCCTTTGTATCCGCTTTCCTTCAGGAGCTGCCGCGCTTTCTCGGGGTCGTATCCGTAAGCGTTTCGGTTCTTGTCGTAGAGCGGCCCGAAGCTAGGGAGCTGGTAGCCGTTGGGCGTGTAGGTCTGGCCCTTCCACAGAGCGTCGATGAGCGCCTTTCGGTCGATGGCGAAGCTGAGCGCATGGCGCAGCTTCTTGTCGGAGAGCACCGGGTCGTTGGTGTTGAACACGATAATATGGCTGTTCTCCAGCGGCACGGTTTTCAGGGCGATGTCGGGATAGGCCTTGAGGCCCTCCCACTGGTCCGGTGGGATCTCAACAGCGATGTCATAGTCCCCGGCAACGAGGCCGGCGATGCGGGCCGCTACCTCTGGCACGGACTTGAAGGTGATCGCCTTGGCAGCTGGTTTTCCTTCGTAATAGCGGTCGAAGGCTTCGAGCTTGACGCGGTCGTTCTTCTGGTAGTCCACAAACTTATACGGGCCTGTCCCGACGGGGTTCCAACGCAGGGCCTTGGCAGCCTCATCCATCCAGACCTTGTGGTCGACGCCGTCTTTTTTGAACTTGGTCCAGGCCTCGTCGCAGATCACAAAGGACTGGTAGCTGGACAGGCGATGCTCCAGGGATGCGTCGGGCTCGCTGGTTGTAAATCGCACCGTGCTGTCGTTGATCTTCTCGACGCTCTTGAGCCCTCCGAAATAGGCCTGCCCGTCGGGATAGTAAGCCGTGGGACCCCACATCCGCTCCGGGGCGAAAGTCGCGAGAACGTCATTGGCGTTGAAAGGATTGCCGTCGTGGCAGGTTACGCCCTGCCGGAGCTTGAGCTCCAGGGTGGTGGGTGTTGTCCAGGACCAGCTCTCCGCAAGGCCGGGTACGAGCTTCGCGCCTCCATCCGCAGTCGGATGGGCGAAGTCCCGCCGGATAAGGGTGTCAAAAATCGAGTAATAGATGCGAACGTCCACGTTGCCCGTGTTCTCGCCGGGATCGAGGCTCCGGGCGAGTTCGTTTACGGCGATCGTGAGGCTGGGCCGGTTGTCGGTCTGGGCCATCGCCGGAAGGGTGGCGGCCATTAGGGCAGCGAGGCTGGCGGAAAGGGTGTGGGATCTTTGTCTCGACATGGCTTCCTCCTTGGTCCCCGCTCTGGCGGCGGTCGTACTGGCTTGGACGTTTCAAAGCCTGCGTCGCGAACTCTTCGTCGTGTCGAAGATGCGACGTAGGGTCTCGAACCGGCCGAGGGCTTCGAGGGAGTGTCCCTTGTCTGCCTGCGAAAGTTCGAGGATCAGGGTGTTGCAGATCGCCATAGGCACCGTAAGGGAGTGAAACTCCCCGGCTTCGCCCCGGCGGACGGTCATGACGAGGCCTGCCTCCGGTGGTGCTGCACGGTCCGTCAGAAGGATTGTTCGAGCGCCGAGCTCGGCGGCGAGTGCGAAGGCGCGCTCGATGCCGGGACTTTCATGGCGAAAGATCATCCCGAAAAGGAGGTCGTCCCCCGTCAGGCCGATCAGCTCATCGGCGGCCTCCCAGTCCAGGTGGGCGAGTGCGAAGGCTTGATAGCCAGAGCGCTTAAGACGGCGTGCGAATATCTCTGCGAGGCTGCCGGCATGGCCTTCGCCCATCACGAAAATGCGTCGGGCAGCGCTGAGCCATTGGGTCGTGCGGTCGAGAGTTGCCTGGTCGACCTGGGATGCAAGAGCGCCCAGCGCCCGGATCTCGCCATCGATGACCGATTGGAGCAACGTCTGGCCCGCCGCCCGGTCAACGCGCTTGCGCACGCGCTTCGAGGCGTCGAGGTCGGACAGCACGGCGTTGCGAAGATCCTCACGCATGGCGCGGTAGGATTCGAAGCCAAGCTTCCGGGCGAGGCGCCCCGCCGTGGATGGGTGGACGCCGGCCCGCTCGGCGATCTCGTGCGCCGGCAGAAAGCTGCCCTCAGTCTTGTCCAGCAGCAGCACATCGATCAGACGAAGGTCAGATACGGTGAGCTCGTCGCGGCGCTCGGCGATGACTTCTTCCAACAGCATCCATCATCCCAAAGGTTGAGCCGCTGCAAGTTAAGTTGCAGATTATGAAGATTGCAAGACAATTTGCCAGCTTGCTATAGTTCTTTGGTCTGGATGATCAAAGACCAGGAGACGGACTTGGAGCGTGTAACGAAAATCGCGGCTCATCGCGGCGGTGCCCAGCTGTGGCCAGAGAACAGCCGCATCGCATTCCGCAACGCAATTCTGCTGGATGTGGATTTCATCGAGTTCGATGTTCACCGGACAAGAGACGGCGTTCTTGTCGTCCATCACGATGCCGTTCTTGGGCGGACCTGCGAGGGAACCGGCGCCATCGCGGACCAGGACTGGAGCACTCTCAAGACCCACAGGTTGCACGGCACCGACGGTGAGACGCTTCCAACCCTGTCCGAGGTCCTGGATATCTTGACGGAGGGGCGTCCAGCCCTGCGGCTAGAGATCAAATACCGGGCGGACCGCAGCCGGTACCCGGGCCTGGAGAGCGAGACCCTGGCGGCGCTGCGCAAGCGCGGCTTGCTCGGGCGCACTACCGTGACAGCATTCGACCTAGAGGTGCTTCGCGAGGTCCAGGCGCTCGCACCGGGCCAGCCAACCATTCACTTGATCCGCGAGCAGGAGTACCAGGTCGAAGGGCGACAGATCGCTCCCTACGCGCAACGAGCCCGGGCCGCAGGCGTACGCGAAATCGCATTGCGGATCGAGCATATTCAGGAAAAGGATCGGGACGTCTGTGCTGCATTCGGGGTAGAATTGGGTGTGTTCGCAGCCCATGACGTGCCTTCGATCAAGCATGCCTTCGATTTAGGCGTGTCGGCTTTTACCACCGACAGGCCTGATCTTGCGCTGCTCGTTGAGAAAGAAAGTCTGCATCCAGACCGCTAAATCACACGTCGTCCAACGAGTGAATGACCTCGCGTCGCTAAGCCGAAGTTCGAGATATCAAGCAATCAAGCTTGCCCGAACTTCGCGTTGGTCAGATTGGGGTGTGTCCCCCATCGCCAAATAGGAGCAGCCGAAGCTCGCTCGCATGATTTCGATGATGCCGGACTGTCCGTGAAGCCTTTACCGATCGTCACGTCATCTGAGCAAAGTCGATAGGCCCATTCTTGTTGATCGTAGCGCCAGCACGCGGCATCGGATATTTCAGTCCAGTGGCGCAATTGAACAGCACCACCCGTTCGTCGCGCCGAACACGGCCATCTGCCAACGAACGTTTATAAGCGGCCATGGTCGCGCCGCCTTCGGGGCAAATTAAAAGACCATCTTGCTTCGCAACCTCATCGACAGCAACTTGAATCTCCTCATCCGACACTGACATGGCAAAACCACCACTCTCACGAACCGCACGTAGGATCAGGAAGTCCCCGACGGCCTGCGGCACGCGGATTCCGGCTGCGATCGTGTGAGCGTCGTCCCATCGCTTGGCTGATTCCGCCCCCGAATCGAATGCCCTGACGATCGGTGCGCATCCATCAGCTTGGACAGCGATCATTCGCGGACGCGCGGGCCCGATAAATCCGATTGCTTCCAATTCTGCGAAGGCCTTCCACATGCCGATCAACCCGGTTCCACCCCCGGTTGGATAAAAGATCACGTCTGGTAGCTGCCAACCAAGTTGATCGGCGAGTTCAAGCCCCATCGTCTTCTTGCCCTCGATTCTATAAGGCTCCTTGAGGGTCGATACATCAAACCAGCCCGCAACTTCGCGACCTTGCCCCACGATTTTACCGCAATCGTCAATCAAGCCATTGACCCGGTAAACGGAGCCTCCCTGCATCGCAATCTCTGACAAATTGATTTCGGGCGTATCCTCCGGGCAGAAAATTGTGGACCGCATTCCAGAGCGACTTGCATATGCAGCCAGCGCTGAACCCGCATTGCCGTTGCTTGGCATCGCCAGATGCGTCAACCCGAATGACTTCGCCATTGAAACGGCCATGACCAGGCCTCGTGCTTTAAAGGAGCCTGTTGGGAGTCGGCCTTCGTCCTTAACAAGGATTTCCTCAACTCCAAGTTTCGCTGCCGAACGGGGTAGAGGTATGATCGGAGTGTCCACCTCTCCAAGGCTGACAATATCGTCGCAATGCCGGACAGGTAGCAATTCGCGCCAGCGCCAGATGTCGTTTGGTCGTTGTGCCAGGGTTTCTTTCGTGAGCGCCGCACGGACGCCTAGCAGATCATAGCGCACTAGCAACGGTTTGCCTGCCCTCGACAGATTATGGGGCTTGTCGGCTTCATAGCTCTCGCCCGTTGCCGAACATTCGAGGTGCGTGACGAATGTCGGACGTTCTGTCTTCAGGTTGGCATCACTTTGCATAGCTCAGTTCCTATCTCGAAGGGTTTAAGGATTGGCACGGCATCACGATGTGCAGTTTGACGGGTACCTCAAATCGTTTCACCGGCGCTAATGCAGGTTATTCTGTTGTCTCGAGAACGGTCGGTTCGTGTGTAAGGCTGTAACGCGTGAAATGTCGATTGAACGCCGGGAGCGGCGCGACGTCCATGGTTCCTGTGGCGGGCTCCATCACGATCATGGCGACGCTCGCGGTGATGTCGCCGCGAAGGCCTGGCCTCGGCGGTCGGCACACGGAGTAGGGGGACAGGAAATCGTCGAACAGAGCTGCCTTCAAATCGTGCATGCTGATGGCGGAGCCGCGTTCGTCAAGAAGCCTGCGCACCCGCCAGTCGCGGTAGAGGCTGTCCGGGGCGGCGGCGGCACCCGTATCCTTCAGTTTCAGAAGCGCTGTGGGGTTCACCTAGTGATTGGCGTGAACGACGATGCCGTTCTCGGGATAGAGAGGAAAAACCTCATTGGGCGCGCATTCGTAGTCGACGGCCCACCCGGCTTTGTCGCTCACAAGCATGTTGGTAGCGCAGGCTTTTTGCGTCGTCGCAATGGTGCGCATGGACAAAGCCACATGCGCTTGGTCCATCGCCTTGCGCCGCACGAGCGCGAGCGGCACGCCCGTCTGCGTGTAGTCGCGGTCGCAGCGCAGATAGTTGCCGCTGATGGCGATCCCCGCCGAATTCATGCCATGACGGCCGAGGCCGCCGGCTTCCACGAAGGTCAACACGTCCGGGCCATCGTCGCGATGGATCCGCAGGACCACGGCATTCTCGACGCATTCGGGGCGCCAATCCCAGTTCTGGCCGTGCAGCAGGCGTCCATCCCTGGTCCGCTCGGGAAGGATGATGGCGCCCGTGCAACCGTCGGCATTCTTCTCGACATAGTCCTCGTCGTCGTCCTCATCGTGGCGATCGGCCATCACGCGTGCCAGCGCCACGACTTCCGTCCGCGCATTGATCAAGACCACCTGTTCGAGGCTGACGCCGGCGCCTTCCGCGATCCCCTGCATCTCCTGGAGGTAACTGGCGTCGAACTCCTCGACCTTGGCGGCGAAATCGCCGATCAGCCGCTCGCGGGCCTCGGGCGAGAAGCCTAGCTCCGCAAGCTGCCCCCCGTAGAGGGCGGCGCTGCGATGCACCCGCTCCCGCGCCGCGGCGCCATAGGCGCGCCCGCGCTCGAAGGGTCGGCCGGAAATTGAAATGAAGGGGAAAGGCGCAATCACGATGACCTCAAGTGAATTCTGTTCGAACTGAAAAGGCGAAGCCTAGTTAAGGACGCATCGTGCGATCGCTTCAGTCAGAGACCTGCAGATCCGGGAGAAAAGCGCCGAGATTGTAGGCTTCGAGCCGCGCGGAAGAGGAGTCCTTCCCGTCAAAGCGCAGGATCGTGGCTGTTCCCGGGGTAACCGGGAAGGAACGCGCTGGCGGAAGATCGAGGAAGGCGTGGCATGCTGCGCGGATCACCCCGTTATGCACCACGCAGAGCAGGTCGCCGGGGCCGGCCGAAAGCCAATGGACGATGCCGCTGGCGACGCGGCATCGAAAAGCGTCCCAGCTTTCCGCGCCCGGAGGGACGAAATGCCCAGCCTGCCAAGCCAAATATTGTTGCCGATCGTCGCCCGCGAGGATCTCCGATTTTCGGCGTCCGGTCCAAGCGCCCATGTTGCGTTCGCGCAGGCGTTCATCCACTGCGCAGCCGCCATGGCCGATCAATTCCGCGGTATGCCGTGTGCGACCGAGATCGGACGAGACGACTCGATACGCGCCGAGTCCCCGCGCGATCGGGACGAAACGCCGGGCCTGCTCCATGCCACGCTCGGACAACGCGGAATTGTCGTGACCCTGAAGGCGTTGCTCCGCGTTCCACAGAGTCTCTCCATGACGGAGCAAGATCAATCTCACGTTCGGATCCTCAGATGGGGAGCGCAGGCGACGGGGCGGCCGTGTGCCGCCCGCGCCGCCGTGCGCGTTAGGCTACTGGAGGGCCAGCAGTAACTGGGTGAAGGAGTATCCGGTGTCGTAGACGTAGTCCGGATCGGCTTTCCACATGTTCGACTTCTCGAACGGCGGCATACCCTCCTTCTCGTATTTCTTGACTTGGGCAGCCTCAACGTCCGCCCGCGCGGCATAGTCGCCCAGCACGTCCCAGGGAGCGAAGCCGGTGCTGATCATTTCGCGGATGAGAAGCTTCGCGGCGTTCGGATGCGGCGCCCGGTCGGCAATGGCGAGCACGGTCGGATACGCGACGCCGAAGGCGGGCGTCACCTCGTAGGCTGCCGCCGCCTCGTGGACGCCTTTCTTCACATCGCGAAGCTTGCTGAAGGTCACCAGGCCCACGGGCGGCTTCGGTTGATTGACGGCCGCGACGTTTGCGAACATCTTGTTGGTCGAGCTCTCGTAAGCCGGCTGGTTCTGAAGAACGCGGTAGACCCACTCGATGGCCGCGTTGGGCTTGCCGTAGTCAGGCAGCTTCTTCGTCACCTCGGCGACCTTCGGCGAGTATTCGATCTTCTTGCCGAAGGCGGCTTCGTAGGCCGCGTTCATCTCGTCCGCATGCTGCAGGACCGTCTGGAAGACGAGGGCGGTGACGCCGGAGGTAGGGTCCGTGACCTGGAAGCGTCCCTTCCATTCCGGACGCGTCAGATCCCACAGGTTCTTGATCGGCGCGCCGTCGGGGTGAGCCTTGCTGTTGTAGATTAGAATGCGGCTGCTCCACCGCTGAACCAGGAAGGGCTCCATTTCGTCCGGAGCGAGCTGCGCCTTCGCATCGTCGGGAACGAAGTTCCAAACGATCTTCTTCGGCAGCAGCTCCTTCAACATCGTCGGCGAATCGTTGTTGAAGAGCACATCGACCGTGTAGATGCCTGCCTCGTGCTCGCGACGAAGTTTTTCGAGCTGCTCTAGGGACGTCACATCATGGGCGACGATCTTCACGCCGTAGCGTTTCTCGAACGTTTCGGCGAGATCGAAGATGCGCGACGATACGGAATAGATGACAACCGACCCCTCCTTTCGCGCGGCCGCTTCGATCGCGGCCCAATCCTGCTTCGCCGGCGCCTGCGGTCCCAGCTGCGCGGCCTTCAGCCACGACTCGCGGTCCTGTGCAGAGACCCCGCCGATTGCGGCTACGGCGAGAAAGCCGGCCATGACGCCGGACAAGGCCCAAGAAATCGGTCTCTTCATGTCTACTCCTCCCCTTTTCGTAAACCAACGACAGCCGCCCGCGAGGCACTCAGATGAGAACACCGGTCGTCTCGTCGAATAGATTGATGGATTCGGCGGCGAGCATCACGGACACGCGCTCGTCCGTGCGAAAGTCGGCCCGGTGATCCTCTCTCGCATAGAGAGTCGTTTCGCCGCGTTTAAGCTGGATGATCAATTCCGCTCCAGCGGGCAACAGGGCGGAAATGTCGAACTCGACGGAGCCGGGCGTGCCGCGCGGCACGATCTTCACGTCCTCCGGGCGTGCCGCGACGATCACGGAGCCCTCACGCGCGACGTCCAGTTCAAATGGCATCGAAAAGTCATCGAACTCCAGCGACTTCGTACCGGCCCGACTGACCGAGCGCGCGGGCAGCAGATTCATCCGTGGCATGCCGATGAACTCGGCGACGAAAACGTTCTGCGGGAGCCGGTAAAGCGCCGCCGGGGCGCTGATCTGCTGAATCGTGCCTGCCTTCATCACGACAACCTGGTCGGCCATCGTCATGGCCTCGCCCTGGTCGTGGGTCACGTAGACCGTGGCGGCGCCGCCTTCGCGATGGAGACGCTTCAGCTCCGCGCGCATGTCCATCCGCAGCCGCGCATCGAGATTGGACAGAGGTTCGTCCATGAGAAACACGGCCGGCTCGGTGGCAAGAAGCCGCGCGAGAGCCACGCGCTGCTGCTGGCCGCCCGATAGCTCCGACGGATATCGCTCGCCGAGGCGTTCGAGCCCGACATCCGCAAGTACCTTGCCGATGCGCTCATGACGCTGGCGCTTCGGAATGCCCATCAATTCGAGCCCAAAGCCAACATTGTCGTTCACCTTCATGTGCGGCCAGAGCGCATAGCTCTGGAAGACCATGCCCAGACCGCGCTGCCCGGGAGGAACATCGATACCGTCATAGGAGGAGAAAACCGTCCGGCCGCCGACGATGATCTCGCCGGAATCGGGCGTCTCGAGCCCGGCGATGCAGCGCAGGAGGGTGGTCTTGCCGCAACCGGACGGTCCGAGGAGCGCCACGAAGTGGTTCGGGTGGATGACGAGGTCCACGCTCTTGAGAACCTCGGTCCTGCCGAAACGCTTCGTCAGCTGCTTGATGATGATGCCGCCTTGCATGGCGCCCGCTCCCGAAAATGTCTTATCCATGGTTGTTCTGCGTCATGCGCGTGCGGGTGAGCCGCCAGATGATCAATTCGCCAATGACGGTGATCGCTGCCACGACCAGCACGATGGCGTTGCTGAACTGCTCGAGATTCTGGCTGGTATATTGCAAGCCGAGCGTCATCAGCACTTGAGTTGACGGCGTGATCAGCAGAATGAACAGCGACAGTTCGCGCATGAGGCCGACAAAGCAAACCATCACGGCCGAGACGGCGCCTGGAAAGGCGAGCGGAAGGATGATCCGCCGAAAGCGCTGGAACCAGGACGCGCCTTGAAGCTGCGCCGCCTCATCGAGCTCGTTTCCGATCTGTGAGATCGCGCTGGCACCCATGCGCACGCCGTAGGGAAGACGATCGACGACGCAAATCAGAATCAGCAGCGCGAATGTTCCGTAGAGGGCTGGGATGGGCCCCCGCGGTACGGCGAAGAGAGACAGATACATGGCCGCGAGCGCCAGGCCCGGGAATAGGAACGGCACGAAGGAGATCTGATCGAGCGCGCGAGCCGACCAGCGGCCGCGGTTGCGCACGGTGATATAGCCGATGAGAAGCCCGATCGCCGCGACCGCCACAGAGGCGAGGATCGAAAGGCAAAGCGTGTTCCATGTTGCACCCAGGATGCGAGCGTTATGGATGAGGCCAGGTTCGCCGCTCGCATAGCGGGGGTTGGACTCGCCGATCCAGTAATGCAACGTGAAATTGTCGAGGCCGTAATGACCGCTTGTTCCCATGAAGGTCTGATAGGCGACGAGGCCGAGCGGGAAGATCGCCGTGAGAAGCGCAAACACCAGCACACCGGCAAAGATCGGCCAGCGCCAGCGACCGAGCTTGGTCAGCTGGGTTCGAAAGCCTTTCCCACCAATGGTCTGATAGCGCTTGGCGTTAGGCCCGAGGAGCCGCTGGCTGAGGATTAGCACGACGCCCGTGATGACGATCAGCACAAGCGCCATCACATAGGCAAGAGAATCGAAGCCGCGCGAGAGGCTCGCATAGAGCCTTGTCGAGATGGTGTGGTATTGCACTGGTGCGCCGAGCAGATAGGGCATCGAGAAGGTGCCGATCGTCTTGGCGAAAGCCAGGATGAAGCCGGCGAGCAGCGCCGGCGCGATCACGGGCAGCGTGATCCGGCGCAGGATCGTCAGGCGCGATGCACCCAGGAGCCTAGCGCTCTCTTCCATCTCGGCGTTGACGCTGGCAAAGGCGGCGGTCGCGAGGAGGAAGGCGAAGGGGCTGTAGTGGATGGCGAGAGTGACGATGATCGGGAATGGGCCGTGCGAGATCCATGCCGCCGGCTCGGTCCCCGTCAGGGCCTGCAAGAGGCCTGGCACGCCGCCGTAGCGCGGGCTTTTGAACAGGGATTCCCAAGCGAGCGCGATCGCGAAGGAAGGCACGATGTAGGGCAGTGTCAGGACGGGCTTGAGCCACACCTTTCCCGGCATGTCGGTGCGCGTCACCAGCCATCCCAGAACGCCGCCCACGAGGATCGCGAGCGTGGCGGAAATGCCACCGGTCAGGAGCGAATTCCACAACGGAGCGTAGAACAGGTCCGTCGCGTTCAGGCCGGCGAACATCTCGCGCCAGAAGAACAGCGTCGGCTCGCCCACCTGCGCTCCACGGACCCGAAAAACACGAAGGTCGCGTTCGGCCCATGTGAAGGTCCGAAGGACCATTTCGAGAAGAGGATAGAGAATGAGGTAGGATAGTATGACGATCAGCATCGTCGAGAGAATGAACTCAGGCGAGCGCATCCGCCTTAGAGCCAGATTGACGAAAGGCCTCAACCTCCATCGGCTGGAGGAATCATGTCCTAGATCGGCTTCGAAGGGTGACGGGTTGACCACAGCAGTCCCCGGGTGTTTTTTACGACAACAGAGAACATGTGACAGCTAAGGGTTTCGTGTCAACCGGTTGCACAGAGAAGAGGGTGACTAATGCAAAAGAACGACCTGCCGAGCGAGATCGCGCGCGAGATTCTGCGCCTTGCCCATCAGGAACGTTGGGATGTCGGCGCATCGGTGCCAGTGCAAACCCTTGCGCGCCGCTTCGGGGTGTCTCGGACACCTGTCCGCAAAGCCCTGTTCATCCTCGCCGACGAGGGGGTCGTCGAACGGGAGGCCGCCACGGGCTTCAAACTGAAGCGACCGCAGACCTCAAATGGTGAGGGAGCAAGTCCGACATCCCTAACGGCACCCGAGGCGAACGACCTTTCCTCGCGCATTCTCGCGGACCGAGCGAGCAATCAAATCTCCCCGGACGTCTCCGAGAGTGAGCTCCTGGCGCGCTACGGCACCTCACGCGGAGCGGTGAGAAAGGCGCTTCAACTCCTTGCGGCAGAGGGTCTCGTGTATCGCCAGCGTGGACACGGCTGGCTCTTCGTGGAAAGCCTCGATAATCCTGAGGCGATATCGGAGAGCTATGCCTTTCGCATCAGCGTGGAATGCGCGGCACTACGGCAGTCTGGATATCGACCTGATGAACGCGAGCTGAGGCAACTGCGCAGCGCGCACTTGGACTTCCTGTCGAAGCTGCCAGAAACGGTTTCGCCGCAGGAGTGGTTCTGGATCAACGCGCGTTTCCACGAGGCCCTTGCAGCCTGGTCGCACAACCGCTTCTTTCTTCAGTCCATTCGCCAGCAGAACAGCCTGCGGCGCATGCATCAATATGCGGACTTCCGAAGCCTCAGTCCGGCAGAGATCGAACAGTCCTGCCGCGATCATCTTGGTATCCTGGACGCGCTCGCCTCAGGAGATCTGACGGGTGCCGAAAAGCTCCTGTTCGAGCATCTTTCGGCCGCTGCCCGAGATTGAGGGCAGGTTAGGGGCGTGCACTCAGTTGGCTCATGACGGTGACGCGAATGCGGCTGCCGTTGCCGGCAGAGCCTTTTCCATTCTCCTGGCCATCATCATTTGGGTCTTCCGGAGCACGGTTCCGGTCGATCCGTTGGACCTGGCACTTGGCTGGCCGAAGGCTGCGGGCGCGTTGCGTTGGCGCTGAATCTCATCCCCTTTGCGAGTGTTCAGTTCCTCGTGGTGGGTGCCCCTGATGAAGGGGCACTGGTACGCAAGGCCGCTCCATCCCATTCTAGATTGACAAGTTTCCCAGACCTCCGGCCGAGAGGCGACTGCTCGAATTGCCACAGCTCGGAGTCGATGGACCTGACGAAGCAGAACCCTCGCGCGGCGTCGGCGCATGAGCGCTTCCTGTTCTCGGGCGAGAGAACCTGTATCGACTGCCACAAGGGCATCGCACACCGCCTGCCCGACATGTCGGGAGTTCCGGGATGGCAGTAAGTTGATGCGTCTCCAGGACAGCAGGAGGTCGGACAGCAAAAAGCCCCTGCGGCTTGTGCCGTCAGGGGCTTTATGTTGGTTGCGGGGACAGGATTTGAACCTGTGACCTTCAGGTTATGAGCCTGACGAGCTACCGGGCTGCTCCACCCCGCGTCAAACCGGGCATTCGGAAGCAGGCTTCCAAATGCAAACGCGG
>Ga0182745_1000251_pt1 | contig 66102 bp, 46 predicted proteins | sample eDN3rd30CKraftBY_FD_128523 | JGI IMG/M metagenome (GOLD analysis project Ga0182745, IMG submission 128523) | Enriched backyard soil microbial communities from Emeryville, California, USA - eDNA 3rd pass 30_C Kraft BY (version 2) (version 2) | ecosystem: Environmental > Terrestrial > Soil >... | reverse complement strand
CTTGGTAACAACTGGGCTTGGGGCAATCTAAGCTGCCCTCAGAACTGGCGGTCGACGACCGGGGCTGGAACCCTCGCGAGACTAGCCGGAAATCCCACACCCTTTAGGGGTGGGAAGCTTAAGCTGAACCTCTCCCCTCGGAGCCACGGCGATGCCCGAAAACGCTCAACTCGTCCGCCAATTCATCGAAGTCGTCATCAATCAGGGCGACATCGAAGCGGCCGGTCGTTTCGTCTGGGAGGACGTGGTAGAGCAGGTCCCGTTTCCAGGGCAAGGACCTGGCCTCTCAGGCCTCCAGGACGTCCTGCGAGCGATGCGATCCGCCTTCCCCGACATGCACTGGACGATCGAGGAGCAACTCGTCGACGGAAGCCGGGTACTCACCAGATTCACCTGGACCGGGACACACGACGGGGTTTTCCTCGGCGTTCCCCCGACAGGCAGGTGGGTTTCAGTCTGGGGCATGGTCATCGACCGGCTGGAAGAGGGCCGGATCAAGGAAACCCGCATTTTGATGGACACCCTGGGGCTGATGATGCAGGTTGGCGCGGTCCCGGGCTGAGAGGGCGTCAAGGAGACCACGATGGCCAACCATGAACATTTCATTCGGCGATGCCTTGAGCTCGCCGCCTCGGCCCGCGAGCAGGGTAATACCCCGGTCGGCAGTGTTGTCGTGCTCGGCGACACGATCATCGGTGAAGGAATCGAGACCCTCCCCGCCGGCCCTTCCATTACTGGTCATGCCGAAATGCTCGCCTGCCAGTCGGCGCTCGATGCGACGGGGCTCCCCGACCTCGCCGGCGCGATCCTCTACACCACCGCCGAGCCCTGCTTCATGTGCGGCTACGTGGCTCGTCAGCTCCGCTTCAGCTTGGTCGTCCATGGCAAGGATACGCCGATCATCGGGGCCGTCACCTCGATCCACCCGATCCTGACCGACCCGGCTCTCAACGACTGGCGACCGGCCCCAAAAGTGATCAGCGGCATCCTGCGAGAGGAGTGCGAGAGGTTGAAGAAAAAGTGAGGTGAGGCGACAAACAGCCCCCCTCCTCACGGATGCATCCAAAAGCGATATGTTCGGGATCGAATCACCAACCGGGCCGACTCTTGCCTTCGAGCGACTTGCCGTTCCCTTAGTCGAGGTCGCTGCCGATCCGGCGGACCACTCCCTCGATCAACGCCCCGAGCCGAGGCGCGGCGGCCCGGCCCATCTCCAGCACCTCGGTATGATTGATAGCCCCCTCGGCCGTTCCCGCGGCCGCGTTCGTGACCAACGCGAAGGCCAGCACGCTCATGCCGGCGTGCCGCGCGACGATCGCTTCCGGCACGGTGGACATGCCAACCACGTCGGCCCCCAAAGTCCGAAGCATCCGGATCTCGGCGGGAGTTTCATAGCTCGGGCCAGGAAGGCACGCGTAAACTCCCGAGCTCAATGCGAATCCAAGTTGCTCCGCCTCGAGTTGAGCCAGGCGACGGAGCTCCCGCCCATAAACTTCGGTCATGTCGGGAAACCGAGCCCCGAAGGCCTCCTCGTTTGGCCCTCGTAGGGGATTCACCCCCAGCAAGTTCAGATGGTCGTCGACACACACGATCGACCCAGCATCGAGCTCGGGCGCGATCCCGCCGACCGCCGCGGTCAAAATGAGAGTTCGAACCCCGAGCGTCCGCAGAACCCGGATGGGAAACGTGACCTCTTCAAGGCTCCACCCCTCGTAGTAGTGGAATCGGCCCTGGAGCACAAAGACGTCGACTCCTCCCACCCCCCCCCCTAACAGGTTGCCTTGATGCCCTTCAACCGTGGGGAGCGGAAAATGCGGGATGCGTGCGTACGGTATCGAGACGGGGCTGGAGAGTCGATACGCCTGGTCCCCCAGCCCCGAACCAAGTACCAGCGCCAATTTAGCGGCCCGAGGCATCTCCGCTCGAATCGCATCGGCGGCCTCAATGGCTCGCTCGTGCAATCCCTTTGAAGTGGAAGAAGAAGGCGCCACCGGCACGTCTCCCAATTCTGCCCGACCTGAACGCGACGGGTATCCGCGCACCGGATCGCTCAAGAAGGCAATGTTCCGAACTGCCTGTCACCCGCATCGCCGAGTCCCGGGAAAATATACCCGACCGAATTCAGTCGCTCGTCCACCGAACCGACATGAATCGAAACCTCGGGCATTGTCGACTGCATTCGGGCAATGCCTTCAGGCGCGGCGATCAGCGAGATAAGCTTGATTCGAAGGACCCCCGCCTCCTTGAGCAATCGGCAGGCATGGCAGGCGGAACCACCGGTCGCCAGCATCGGGTCCACCACCAGGGCGACATCCATCTTCGCCCCGGCCGGAAACTTATGGTAATACGGCTTCGGCTCGAGCGTCACCTCGTCTCGATAGATTCCGACGTGCCAGACCTGCGCTTCGGGGAGGAGTTCGAGTAAGGCTTCCGCCATGCCAATCCCAGCGCGCAGAATCGGCACGATCACCACGCGGTCCGCCAGGAGCCGGCCGGTAGCTTGCCCAAGCGGCGTGGTCACCTGCGCATCACGCGTACCAAGGTCGGCGGTGGCCTCATGCGCCAACAGCAACGAGAGGCTTCGCACCAGTCCGCGAAACTCGGCCGGCGTGGTCGCCACGCTCCGGAGTTGCGTGATCTGCTGGTGGACCAACGGGTGTAAAGACGGGTAAAGCTGGGGCAACGATTCACTCCTCTTTACATCCAACGCCAATGCCAATACCAACGCGAACCTTCGGCGTTCACGTCGCCTTTCCGATCGAGGTGAGGGTCTCGCCTCAATCTTGAACAAGGAACAAGGGTCGAGTTGGAAATAACAGAGCCGAGTTCCACATACAAGCTGAACTCGAGACCGGTCAATCGGTTGGGAAACCGCATCCAGGATATTGCAATCAATCATCCTCGATTTCATTCTCCAATCAATCGACATCAATGGAGAATTCCTCTGAAAGCGCTCCGAATCCGAGACACGACCGGAATTCGGCGTTATCATGGATCAGTTTGACTCGATGAGGAAGCTCATCCATTCTTTCTTGCCTGATCACTATTGAAGGGGAGTGTGGCCGGGTCCCATTGTCATGACGCATGCTATTCGAGTGTTGATCGCCGCGTCTCCATCCAGCGCGCGGGAGTCGTTACTGACCCTGCTCGACCAGATGGAGGATCTCCAAGTCATCGAGCTTTGTGAATCTCACACCACCGCGCTCCAGCGATTCGTTGAAGTCAGGCCAACCCTCACGATTGCGATCGAGGACGACCGACGTGGCGAAGCGCTGCAACTGGCACAGACGCTCCGTAATCTCGAGAGATCGGCCCCGTTCTTGCTGATTACCAGTTCCGCGGAGATTCAATCCACTTTAATTTCGCGGGAGGAATGGCCGTTTGAGGTCATGGCCTTGCCTCTGGAGCGAGAATCGCTCCAGGCAGGAATTCAGAAGCTGACCGCGAGCCGACGACAAGCAACGATGTTAGAAGCCGAAACGATCCAGTCGGATAACGCCGCCGTGCCCCTTTCACAAATCCAGACCGTCGCACTCGCGGGGGCAACAGGCGAGGTAGGCTGTAGTTCGGTCGCGGTCAATCTCGCCACCACCTTGGCGAAACTGACAGCCCAGGAGGTCGTTCTCGCCGATTTTGAGATCATGTTCGGCACGGTGGATACGCTTCTCGACCTGAGGCCCGAAAAAACCCTGATCGATGTGGTTCATAGCGTCGATCGGCTCGACTCCACGCTGCTCAAACGCATGCTCACCCGCCATGAGTCCGGGCTCTACGTTCTCCCCCGACCGACCGACCTGCAAGATGGGGCGAAAATCGACCCGGAAAGCCTTGTCCACACCGTCGGCCTACTGAAGTCCTCCTTCGCGGCGGTCATTCTCGACCTGAGCAAGAATCTCCAGAACTCGGATTTCGTGGGATTCGACGCCGCGGACGTCATCTTGGTCGTCATGCAGCTCGAACCGATCTCGATCCGCAATACGGCCAAGCTCATCCAGTGCCTACACGACTTTGGTGACTACGCCCAGCGCATTCAGGTCGTGGCGAATCGGGTGGGATCCCTACGCGGATCCGTTCCCCTCAACGAAGCGGAGGCGGCGCTCGGCAAGCCCATCCGTTGGCAAATCCCCAACGAATCCAAGGTCTTCAACCTCGCCCGAATCCGAGGTTGGCCGATCGACCTGGTTTCACGAAAGAACACCGCTCAACACGTTTTCAACAACCTCGCCACGAACCTTTTTCCTCAACTCATGAACGCGCCCACCCCCCCTCGCAAATCACTCCGAGACCGATTCCGTCGCGAGGGATAAAATAAAATAAAATCAACATTCCTCGTATTTTTCGCTCCCGACCAAGCACCAGCACGTTACATGACCTACGCTTCTCTCGAGGGAAAGCCGATGGCGTTTCTCAACGTGTGCTAATCCAAGGCGGATGTGCGCGTCGGATTCGCTTGAATCGCATTACTTAAGCCTTGAATAAGCTCTGCTAGGCTCACAATTCCCCTTTATCGCCACCTTCAGCACCGCTTCACTTAATTTTTCAAGAAATTCGAAGAAAAACTCAAGAAATCTCGCTCATAAAAAGCAAACGTGATCTAGGGTTGCTTTGTAAGGTGAGATTCGTGAGAGGTGATAGGTCTTTCCCCGCCGACACCCCACCAATCCTCGCCAACACACACCGGCCACTATCAACCGATAGGGCCAGTCGAGCCAGTGGGCCAGGCGTCACGATGTTGCGACGACCTCGGTCAACCCCATGATGGAGGAGTTGTTCGTGCCCGTCACCGTGGATGAGGTCGCTCAGTCACCGTCCGAAGACATTGAGATCGAATTCTTGCTAGGTGCGCAGCGCAAGGTGAGTGAGCGCGCGTCTCGCGCATCGAAGGCGCGTCATGCAAGCAAGCGACGTCAGAAGATTGATCCGACCACTTGCGAACGAGAGTACTCGGCGGCCGAGCTCGAATTCATGCAAGCGATCCAGGCGTACAAGCAGTCAAGTGGTCGAATGTTCCCTACGTGGAGTGAGATTCTCGAAGTCCTCCAGAGCCTAGGCTATCAGAAATCGGTTTGAGCCAGTTTGAAAAGGATTGAATGGGAACCGCGTGCCCATTCGCGCAAGGAGTTTGCGCTGACCGCGGCCGGAAGCCACGCGAAGCTCGAGTTCGCCGATGGTGGCGGACCTCTCTCGATCGCCTGTTTTGCTCGTTCACGATGCAGTGAATGAACTCGTGTCGCGACTTCAACCAAGGATCTGACGACCGTGAGTAGGCGAACCCTTTCTCGATCCGCCAACAGCTCGACTCTCCAAATCTATCTTCAAGATATCAATAGCACGCCACTCCTCTCCTCACAGGAGGAGCGCAAACTCGCCGAGCGCGTTGCGTTGGGCGACCCGGTGGCCCGGGACCACATGGTCAAAGCCAACCTCCGCCTGGTTGTGAACATTGCACGAGGCTACCTGGGCAAGGGGCTTTGCCTGGAGGACCTGATCGAAGAGGGAAACCTCGGCCTGATGCGAGCGGTCGAGGGATTTGACGGAGAAATGGAGACGCGGTTTAGTACGTACGCCATTTACTGGATCAAGCAATCGATTCGTCGGGCCGTGATGAATAACGGTAAGCCGATCCGCTTGCCCGCCTACATGGTTACGTTGCTCTCCAAATGGAAGCGAGCGAGCGAGATCCTGGCCGAGCGGCTGGGCAGGGCACCTACGTCGGATGAAATTGGCAAGGCCCTGAAACTTTCGAAGAAGAAAGTGGACATGGTCGTCAAGGCGATCCGCGTCAACGAGCTCACCACGCACGGCGACGGCGCCGACTCGGAAGACCTGCTGCTCGGTGAGATCCTCACCGATGAGCGAAGTAGACCACCCGGCGACTTGATGGTCGAGGCGGACGACCTGGAACGAATCTTTTGCCGAATCGGTCGGCTCACCGAACGCGAGGCGACGGTGATCCGCATGCGGTTTGGACTCGAACCCTACGCCGCCATGACACTTCGCGAAGTCGGAGAGAATCTCGGCCTCACGCGTGAACGCGTTCGCCAACTTGAAAAAGAAGCGCTGGAGCAGTTGATCGCAACCGTCTGACGCCCTCGCCTCGTATCCCTGCTCAACCCGTCGAAAACTGCTAGTCAACCCTATTCGCGCAAGCTGCAATGCGCAGTTTCTCTAGAACGGCTATGCACCTCAGGCTTGGTCTGCCGACATGACCGGCTTGTCCGCCTGGGTGGAAAGTGGCTCGGCGGGATTCAAACCGCCCATGATGGACCACACGTGTCGGCAGAGCGCCACATCGTTCCCCTGGGCCACCGCCTCCTGGGCGGCAACAAAGATCGACGCGAGCGAAGCGGTCGTCAGGTTCCCCGCCTCAATGAGATCGTCGATCAGCAGTTCAATACGTTGATGAAGACCTGGGGGCACCAAGGCCAGACTCCTATCTAATTCGATTGGACGCAAGTAGGTGGGGCAGGCAAGGACCGGCACACTCAAATTGATTGGCTCATCATACCGATCAATGACCGCTTGGTAGATCCACGGGTGCACGACGCGAAAAAGCCGGGCGTCATGTCGGCGAAACCAAACAAAACACGCGAGCCCTTGTTGATTAGCCGCAACCTTTACCTCATCGAGCGGGTCAAGGACACAGCCTAGCGGGCTTCACGCGACCTCAGCGTCCTATCTCACTCCCCTATATACCCATACTTGACGTCTCCGCATTGGGCAACCAGTCCCATCCATGCATGACTTCAGCCAAACCGATGCCATCGCCTCCGGGAATCGAGCGAGCCTCTCATCGGTGATCGTTGCCTGACTTAGGCGGGGCAGTAACCTGGTTGCAGTGTGAGTCGCCCACCTTCGGCAATCGACCATTTCTCATCGCACCAAGATTTTTCGATCCCACCAACATAAACACGGCCTAAGCTCGAATGGGGCTGATCCAGGGAACTCCGTGCTTCGAAGAGTCTCGATTCTTCAACACGGGCTCCAGGATCCACTCGCTCGCGGCATTCTGGGATGCCATTGGCCGAGCCGAATGGGGAACGGCCTGAGCCGTGACCCCAGTCACCTAACCGGAACGTCCGAAGTCCGTCAATTATCTAACGCGTCGTGAGGCAACCGATGGCCATCTCAACCGAGAGAACGCGTTCGCGGGCTAATCTAGAACCTTGTTCTTTTTCTGATTCGCCGCAGCGACAAGCTCCCGCGCGAGGATTTGAGGGGTCGAAGGAACGTCGTCCTTCGTTTTGGGTGGGATGTTGGATCGAGAAACGATTCGTGGTCCGGAAGGCCCACCTGTTGAGTCTCTCGCAAGACGGGATTCTAGCGATCGCGGACGGCCCGATAGGTCGGAATCAACAGGTTTGGCTTCGACGAGTCCTCGCCCGCTCGAGTGACACAGCCCCCGCGTTGGTGCTCGCCTCCTCGTGGTTGAGAGGAGGACGTTGCGCCTTGCGTCTCGCCATTGACGAGACCTGTCCCGCCGGCTTTCTGGAAGCACTCGTCGAGGAACTGGCCGCGCGCGAGCCTGCCCAATCCATCAACCAATCTAAACAGTAACAATCGACAACTCTGAACGTGGACACGATCGTACTGAATCAAGCAGCATCAACCAGCAAAAGGTCCAGCCCAGGAGCCAGACTTGGCTCGAGATCGCCTGGGCCGGCGTTTGCCTTTGGTTTCCAAGATAAACGAGTGGGCGCTCCAGACGTTCCGAGCTAGAACGCGAGCGGGGCCCTCTCAGCTTAGGCCGAGCGGGCCCTCGACCGGCGGAAAAGCCCCGAATCGAGATCGGCCGTACTCGTACTGCTTTCAGCGAGTAATGTCGGCTGGGTGACGCCTTGCGAATGGCGACCCATCATCTCGAGGAGTTGTCGAACCACTTCACTCGTTCGACTCGTCTGAGTCGCGATCTCCTCCGCTTTCGCCGTAAGCGCTCCGAGGAGCTCCGGGAGCATTGCGAAGGAGTGGAGCTTGGTCTCTCGGGGGCACAACGGCCAAGGCGTGCGCTCCTCCGCCACGATCTGCGTGTACTGATCGGTGGCCTCATCGCGCTCGAGCGTGGCGGTGAGGATGTGCAGTCGATGCCTCCCCGCGACTTTCCCATAAGCAAGGTGGGATGAGATCACACACTCGCGGGCATTCTCGATCACCACTCGCTGCGAGTCGAAGGGGCGGCTGATTGCCCACACCCCGATATCGAATTCTTCAGAGAGGTAGCGATCCACATCCTGAACGATTGCGCTCGCCTCGGCCATCGCTCCGTTGAGTTGGGAGATGATGACCTTCAGCGTATCCAGATCCACGCGCGGTTCGTGGGCCATGGAAACGACCATCCTTGGCCTGAGGGCCCTTAGGGAGATTGACTTACGAGACTGTGTCGGTCGAAGTACGACCAGATTGAGGTGCGTCTCCCGGAGCAGCGCCGACGTCGGGATCGTACCGGTCTTCCATTCCACGTCAACCCCAAGTCAGCCACTTCAACTCCTCGAATACTTCATTTTGTAGGGTGGACACCGCCCACCGTCAGAAATCCATGGACATCACTTCCAAAGGAGCCGCTGGTTTCTGGGCAAAGTCGCTCCGTACCTGGCATCGGCCTTGGCGCGGTGGGCAATGCCCACTCTACGAATCGATGCTGACTCGTGCACCAAGCCATTGTGAACTGCTATAGGTCGCCGAGGCAACAAATCGATAACTACACACACAATCAAGCCATCATTTTATCGCATTATTGGTTTTCAGGCCCTCCTGACGCACCTGAACTCCGTTCGTTTGCGTGCGGGATCGGGAATTCGACACACTGCGATTCCTAAACCCCGCGACACCATGCATGAACTCAAGTCGGAGCAGTGATTTTTTTTGGAAACTCCTCTCTTAAGCCCAAAAACATGACCTATAATGCGGCCTGCTGGTATTCGCGTCTTCCCGTGCCCCCTCCTTACTGTACGCGAGGAGAACTCGATGATGACCGAAGAGCTCACAACGGCCCTATTCGCCATCCTAGTCCTGAGCGTCAGTTTTTATGGTGCCCTCCGTTGGATCGTGCTCGCCGAGCCCAGGCCGCAATCCGCGCGGCGACCCACGGACGACTAAACTCAAGGGAACATAGCGGAGCGAATGACGTCCGAAAACGATTTTCCGAGGCACCCTCGGCGCGGTAAGACCGCGAACAAATTCTTAGTTAATTTAACGTTTCAAGTCGTGAAGCCGCGAGAGTAAAAAACCAACCGGGCAACCCCCCAGGGAAGACGAGCCGAAGTTGAGTCGGTCCGAGCCTGAGGGCTCGCGACTCCGCGACGCAGGCTTCAACCCAATCCGTCATCACCGGCTGAAGAATCCGGACCCGAACCTTCCCTTGCGCCGGCGGCATCCCGTCGGCCAGGACAAGCAACCCCTCACGACTCACATCCATGAGTTGAGCCGCGGTGGTCATGGTTCTTCCCTCCCAACTCCACTCGAGCTGGGCGACGTTATCAAGCGCGGGAAACCTAGGATATCCGCGCCGTTCCCTGGAAGCTCCGCTTCGAGCCACGTTACACCTCATCTTTCATGGTCTCACCCATCAAGGAGATGGCTGGATCTCAAAGCACCTGGCGACGACCAGACACCCTGGAGATCGCCCTATCCACTCATCATCGAGTGTCGCCTCTCCATCGATCAGGTTCACAAAGTGTACTTCGCAACCCTCCCATCGTCCTGAAGCGTTGCAAAAGTACCACGTCTCTTCGCGTAATTAGCCTTCTCCTCGTTCCACACTTCCTCCGCGGTATCACTTCAATGTGCCCAAACCGCGCGGAACCGGGCGCGTCTCCCGCGGATCCCTCATTGGCATCATTCAAACAAACGCTAATACCGACCAAAACACTTTCATCTTATCCAATTTCTCTGAATTGAACTTGTCCTGGTTTCTGCACGGGAAAATTCATGGGTTCGGTTCACGGATGAGAAGTTGACCTATGCTTCTCGAGACCTCCAGAGAGTGCGCCGGACACGGATTGTTCCACTCCTTTAGAAGAAGCTCACCGTGCGAACCTCATTATTGTTCCGTACCGCATGCCGTACGAGCGCCCTTGCTCGCTTGCACGTGAAACCGTATCTCCAGGTTGAGGTTTTTGAGAAACGCCTGTTGCTCAGCGGAAACGCGAATCCCCTGACGCCCATTGCAAGTCCCGAGTTCAACTCCTCAGTGCAATCGATGAGTCAGGGAGTCGAAGCATCGGGCGTGGAGTTGCTTTCGGTCGACCTGGCCGGCACTCAGGCTTCGACAGGTGCGACGATCCGCTTCCAGCTCACGCAATTTGGGCGCGTCTCCGCGGGGGTGGTGGACGACCAGGGGCATCTCGTCAGAACACTCCTCTCGATGTCCCCGATGGCGGAGGGGACTCACTCGCTCGCCTGGGATGGCCTTGACGATCTCGGTCGTCCCGCCCGCGAAGGAGACTATTCCATCCAGATCATCCTCAACCGAGGAACCTACGAGAACGTCGGAGCGATTGGTAGCAACGCCAATAGTCCTTCGACGCTTGATCATATTCCGACCACGCTCCTCTCGGTCGCGGTGGATCAGGCAGGTTCGATCTATACCGCCAATGGCTGGGATGAGGCCGGAGCGGAGTTCAAGAAATGGAATGCGGCGGGGGAAACGGTTTACAACGCGGGGTTCAAAGTCCTGGGGGGAAACCCCAACGGGGCTCCGTACCTGGTCGCGACCGACGACACTTATATGTATCTACTCGTCGGCGCGTGGTCTGGTCAACAGATGATTCAGCGATTTCGCCTCGCCGATGGCTCGGCGGCTCCCTACCAGAGTGAAGGCCCATCGAATGGTCACATCTCCATTCTTGATCAAACTGAGGGTCTGAACCTCGCGATCACCTCCGACGAGCGACTTGACGTTCTCACCACGCGTCTCTCCTCGTTGGCCGTTTCGGGAAACACCCTTTTCGTTTCGGATCCGCTCAATAGTCAGGTCCTCCGCTACGACAAGTCCAGCGGGCAGTTTCTCGGCGCGTTCGCGGTTGAGCAACCTCGAGCCCTTGGCGCCGATGCCGCGGGGCGCATCTGGGTTGCCCAAGGGAATGGAGAGATCCGCGTCTTCAGCCCAACGGGCAGCTTGCTCGGAGTTCCCGCGAGTGGCTTGGTCGATGTCTCGGCCCTGGCCTTCGGTAAGGACGGTCGCCTTTATGTGGCCGACCGGGGGGCCGGTCAGGTCAAGGTGTTCGAGCTCTCTGGAATTCAGGCCAGGTGGAGTTGGAGTCTTGGCCAGCGGGCTCAGCCCGGAGATCGCGACGCGTCTCGGTTTTATTCGCTCCAGGGCGTGGCGGTGGATGCCGACGGAAACATCGTCACGATCCAGAATGAACCGGTGGGAGGTGCCCGACTCGCCCGATGGAACCCTCAAGGGGAACTCCTGTGGGAAGCCTTCAGTAATGAATTCGTCTCGCTCGGGAACTACGGACAGGAGAATCCCGAGCTGTTCTACTCGATGAGCTTTCATCGGTATGAACTCACCGACCCCGAAACCGGCGCCTGGGAGTACCTCGGAAACACCTTCCCCGGTGGCGAAAACTTCTCGAGAGACGCGCATGGCGTTCCGCGCGTCCTGTCGATCGGAGGTAACGAGTACTTCTTCGACCCGACCGGCGACGGCATGCAGATCTACCGCATCGATGGCCCCGCGTTCCACCTCGTGGGCCTGGTCGGCGGCAACGACCCCGCGCCTAACGCAGGCCTGAAAGGGCTCCCGGCGGGGCAGTGGACCTGGAGCGACGTGAGCGGGACCGGCCTCCCCAGCCCAGGGGAGATCAACTGGTTCCAGTCCACGGAACAGGCTCGCTACGCCACCTTTGGGATGGATGTGGATCGGCAGGGGAATATCTGGTTCGTCGAGCTCTACTCCCGCTCGGTCTGGATGATTCCCATGGGACTTCCCGACACCCGAGGAAACCCCACGTATGACTGGGCAAACGCCCGAGCGGTCATCACTCGGGATACCTCGACGCTCGGCTTTCTCCCTCAGATGGCGCAGCGGGCCGATGACGGCTCGATCTACGTGCTCGGCTGGAGCGACGCCTGGCCTCAAGGTGACACGCCACTCTGGATGGGAGGGACGACCCTGGCCAAGTACGACGCGACCGGACGCCGGCTCTGGTTCGTCGAACTACCCGAGATCTGCACGGGGATGGATACGATCCCAGGCACGGGTGGGGTGATGCTTGGGGGAGCGCGTTCCGCCACCGTCTACCACTATTCGACAGGTGGCCTGCGGATCGGGTCGATGTCCCCCGGAAACGCGATGGGGGGCTTTAGTAGCTGGCTGGACAACCAGGCCTCGGTGGCGGTCAGCCGAGACCCGCGAGACGGACTCATCGACGTATTCACCGAAGATAATTACGGGCTCCGGATCGGCTGGTATCGGGTCGATGACCGAAACGTCCTCACATTCACCATCGGGTTGTCTCACACCGAGGCGCCCCCGACGACACCTGAGCCTGAGCCTGAGCCTCCGAGCGAACCCGTTCCCACCGAGGCGATTCCCCAGGAACCGAACCCAGCCCTCCCAACCGCGCCCGTGCTCGAAAACCCCACGATACCCGTAGTTCCAGTTGAACCCAGGCCAGTTCCTCCCATCCCCGTCCCCGTCGCTCCGATACCGACTCCGCCGATCGCATCGGTGCCTGCTCCGGCTCCCGTGCCTCCTCCGCAAGCGGCTAATTCGGATCGCTTGCATTCGGAACGCCTGGTGATTCCCTCGGGGCCACCCCCGGCCCCCGAAGCTCCTGCCTTGCTCAACCCGGACGGGTCGATGGTGCGTGGGGGCATGCTCACCACAACGCGTCGTCCCACGCTGGTGGGTACGACCGTACCGGGAGGGGTGGTCGAGCTTGTCGACGCGAGGGGGCTTGTGATGGGGATGTCGGTGGCATCCGCGCTGGACGGAAGCTTTACAATTCAGCCGGCCAGCCCTCTAAAAATCGGTCGGGCCAGGCTTCGCTTCCGCGTACGCGACACCTCGGGGCGACAGAGTCCGCTGGGAGCTCTCGTGGTCTTGAAGGTCGTGAATCGAGTTGCAAACGCGACGCCTGACGTCCCTTCGCAGCATGCGACACGAATCAACAAGTCATCAATGAACCCAAGACATCTGGCACTCGCCTTGAAAGCCCAGGGAAGGATGTTTCAGCGGCTAGGGAGAAATTCGGGACGATAAGCGAAGCGAAGATGACGTATCGAAACGCCCATGGCGGTAAAACTCGTTCACCGCTTTGGCGGGGTTGATCCCAAGTTGCAAGAGTCCGCCGCGGGATCACTTCGAGATCTGCCAGGAAAGGCGAATCTCGCCCCGTTCCATGAGTTGGAGCATGCGTTCGACCAGATTGACCGGGAGAGTCTCCGTGCTGGAGAGACTGACGGAGTGGGAATGCGTTGGCGACTCGTGATCGACGAGTTGGGTCCGATACTTCGGGCCTTCCCCGTGAAGGAGCCACTTCGGCTCGGCCGAGGTCACTTCGAGAAAGCGGAGCAAGACCTCGGCCGGAACCGTGACGCCAATTTCGTAGTTGTACCAGGTCCGATTCGGGATATCGAGGTCGCGTGCCAACTCCGGCCCACCTCGCTCACCGTAGCGTTCCACACGGACGGAGCGAAGTCGTTCGGCGAGTTCGCTCTTCAGGCGAACGGATTCAGGCGGGTTCTTCTTCCGGGCCATAGTCGAGGCATCCCTGGAGTCTGTCTCTCACCGCAACTCAGTCTCGTTGTGACCACTTGATTCGCGTATGGTTCTCCCATTTTTAACCGCGCACGGGGAGCTACCGAGTCACGAATCAACACTTCGCCCTTCCTTTGTTTCGATTTCACAACAGCACTGTGCTTTAGAAACGCATTTTTGCATCAAAACTTGCCTCCTGCTGGGGAAGCCTAAACCGTTTTCCATGAAGGTAGAGCTGGCGAATTCTCTTTTGTCCGCATGCTTAGGCTTTATGAACGAAGCCGACCGAATCACCCTATCCTCTTCCCTCAAAAGACTTTACACAGAACCCGAGAGCGACTTCTCGGCAATAAGGGGCTGTGCGATGGCGCACCATCGAGAGGAGATCGGCTTAACTCGGTCGACTGAAGCACATAAACCAAGCCCGACACGTTCGAGCTTACTTAAGGGTGATCAAACGACTTTCCTTGGGGAAGGTCTCCACCTCGATGTTCTTGAAGAGGACCTCCTGGGGCACCTTGTTAGAATGAAGTTGGAGGCCGATCGGCCCCTCTTTGATCCGGTCCGGCTCGGGATCGCGCCAGTCGACCACTGCCGACCCATTCACGGCGACCCGAACGCGGTTCCCCTGGGCCAGGATCTCGAGATGATTCCAGTCGTGTTGTTTGCCGGCCTTCTTCGCGGGGGCGGCGTCCACTTTCAGGGAGTTTCTCCCAAAGAGGTCGTACATCCCCCAATTCGAGGGAAACATCACCAGGTGCCCCGCGTAGGTGTGGGCATCTCCCTTCTCGGGCGCGTTCCGTCCCCAGAAGGCAATTCCACTGTGCATCTCCGACTCCACCAGCTTGACGTCGGCGACCAGCCGGAAGTCAGTAAATGCACGATCGGTTAGCAGGTATGTGCTCACCTTCACTGGGTCGCTGTTCTTACCGACGATCGTACCATCCTGGACCGACCAGTATTGATCGTGGCCTACCCATCCCTTGAGGTCTTTTCCATTGAATAGAACGAGACGCTCGGATGTGCCGGAGCGAGGCGGCACATCGGGCGCGTTGCTCTCTTCGGCATGCGTGGTGGTTACCGGCCCAAGCGCCAGCACCAACATGACGAGGGCGGAAAGGGGCAAGCCCTGACGTAGGTAGAGTTGTTGAGTCATACCCTGATCCTCAATCAATTCCAGTGTATCGGTGGGAAAGTTAATACAAGGGGGGTGACCTGAGGAGAGCGTGGCGAGAGCCCTCGCCATACATCACTTTCGGCCAGTGTCAGCGTGCCACGAGGGTCAGTCCAACGCAAAGGAATAAGCTCGACGGAACCGGCCATCGAACAAACAATCGTGAAAACATTTACGTCTGCAAATTTTAAAGCGAACGGGAAATCGGGGAAGTGCCATGGACTCGGCCAGGGGTGCGCAGCAAGATGTCAGCTTGAAAACGATCGATCCACCGCGCGGCCGGCCTGGCTGCTGATCTTATTTCTTTTTCTTTCTTGAAGGTGAACGTCCCCATGACTCGGGACAGTCGTACTCTTGGGATCAGTCTCATCGAAGTGATTGTGGTCCTCGTCGTGGTCGCGGTCATCCTCTTGATCGTACTGATGCGGCTTCCGCGCCAGAACGAGACGGCTCGATATACACGATGTCAGTGGAACCTGATGCAAATTGGGCGAGCCCTTCAGTTCTACGACCAGTTGGCCGGACAACTTCCGAGCGTGCCTCTGCTAGGGACCGACGCGAGTCGGCATTCGAGCCCCTTGCGCAGCCTGCTCGATCGGCTTGGGGTCGCCGATTTCACCAAGCTCAAGGCATCTGGCGAGCTTCCAGAAGGAGAGCTTCGGACCAAGGCCAAGGAAGGGCCGATCGCCGGGTTCATCTGCGCGAGCGATTCCAACGCAAGGGCCGGCTTTGCGAACGCCCCGATCAGCTACCGCGCTTCAACGGGAGACTCCGCCGAGGGGCTTCATGGGCCATTCGCCCCTGGAACGACAAGCCGCCTAAGCATCATTGAGGCGGGGGACGGGACCTCCTTCACGGCGGGGTTCTCGGAACGGTTGCTGGGGAATGCCGAGGAAACGGAAGCCCTGGAGAATTATGCCGAGGTTGCGAAGCCCGTCTCGGCGGGTGGGTGCGACCAGGTGGAACCAAAGTCGTGGCGAGGAGATGCCGGGGTATCCTGGTTGGCCAGCGACTGGCGCTCAACGCTCTACCACCACGGACTTCCCCCTAATGCACGTCCGTCGTGCATCGCCAGCGACCAGCTCACAGCGAACATGGGGGCATCGAGCGCCCATGTCGATGGAGTGAATGTCCTTCTCCTGGATGGAAGCGTAACTTCGTACCGCCCTTCGGTCGACGCGGAAGTCTGGAAACGACTGGCCGTGCCGGAGCCGAAGGGGGGCACACCGGCGACCCCCTCCGTTCCTTGATCGGTTCCGCGACTTGGTCTTAGTTTTCAACCAGTAGCTTGACCACGGCCAGCGCCCGGACGGTCCGTACCGGTTTCGATTTCGTGGGCTTCCCCGCGACGATCAGGCGAACCGACCCTTCCCGCTCCCCCAGGGGTTTGCCGTTGCGTCCGATCGCGAGTAAGTACCGCTGGCCTTTCCCATCAAGAGCCACGGCAGCCGCGGGCAACGTTTCCCGGCCCCCATCGGCGCAGGTGACGATGATCGTCTGGTTAACCACCTCGATCCAATCCGCGACCGTTGAGCTCGATTCCGAATCGGCGCGAGACTGGAGTAAGTGGGCCAGGGGGATGCCCGAATAGCGCACCGTCTCGTCCGACTCGGTCACCTCCAGCTCAACCTGTGGCAGGCTACGCCACGATGCCGGTTCGAGCCCGACTCGCTCAACACGTACCGAGATCCGTTCCGCTTCCAGGGTAGGCGTCTGTGCCAGGCAAAGTGCCGCGATCAAAAGGTGCGAAATCATTTTGGTGTCACTCCTGGAGCAATCCACACGGAAGCAAAGGGGGCGGAAGGGGTTTCGTTCCTAGCGCCTCACTCGAAGCCGTTGGGTCGAGCGAAGCCCCCTTCCGCGGTCGAGGTCGATTCAAATCGGCTCAGGCGCCGAACTTCTGGAGGCGACCCGCATGGGCCATGGCCAACGGCATCAAGTCCTTGGCGAGGAACTGACCCAGGCCCCCTTGGATACAAGGGCGTTCGCCGAACGTCGTCACCAGGTCGGGACGAGTCGTGGCGGGGGCCCAGAGCAGGGTCGGGACCGGGTGGAAGCTGTGGGACCGCATCCGGCTCGGGGTCGAATGATCGCCTGTCACAATCAGGACGTCCGGGTCCAGGGCCCGAAGCTTGCGAATCTCGGCGTCGAACGCCTCGATCATCGCGACCTTGCGAGCAAAGTCGCCATCTTCGCCGGTGCTATCGGTGTACTTATAATGGATGAAAAAGAAGTCGTAGGAATCCCAGTTCGCCTGGGCAACCTCAATCTGCTCGGCCAGGGTCTTGCCGGGTTCCACCACGGTCATTCCCACGAGACGGGCGAGCCCCCTGTACATGGGATAGACGGCGATGGCGACGGCCTTGAGCCCGTAGACCTCTTCCATCGTTTCAATTTTGGGGAAGGTCGCAAAACCGCGAAGCATCAGGAAGTTGGCGGGGCGTTCATCCTTGAGGATCTCTTTGGCCTGCCGAAGGAACTCGGCCGCAATCCTGGCCGTCTTTTCCGACGCGGCGTCGTCTCCCTTGGGTTCAATGGGATGCAGCCCGGTCGAGAGCGGGTCGGTATCACAGACCTTGTCGCCCAGGCCATCGGCGCGGAACCGAACGACCAGCCGGTATTCCCTGACGGGCTCGACCAGGACCTCAACCCCCTCGATCTTGACCCCGGCCTGGAGCTTGGCGACCAGCTTCTCACAGGTTTCGGTAGGAATGCGTCCCGCTCGCCGGTCGGTCACATGCCCTTCGCCGTCGATGGTGCAGAAGTTACCACGAATGGCCACGTCTCTGGGCCCGACCTCGACCCCGATGCCCAAGGCCTCGAGCACGCCTCGGCCAATATTATGAACCAGGGGATCATACCCGAACAAGCCAAGGTGCCCCGGCCCCGAACCAGGGGTAATCCCGTGGGCGACCGGTATGCTAAGGCCAACCGTCCCTTCCGCCGCGAGGGCATCGAGATTCGGCGTATGAGCCGTCTCGAGCTCGGTCTTCCCACCCGGCTCAATCGGGAGTCCCCCGAGGCCGTCGGCTACCAACATCACGATCTTGGATGAGTTGGATTCGCGAAGCTGGCGGATCAAGTCATGCGTGGACATCAATCAAATCTCTTTGGAGAAGTCTTTCCAGAAACGAGAAGCACTTGATTGCTCGATCCGTTGCGGGCTCACCGAGGGGAGGTGCCCCTAGATCGTCGTGCTGATTCTACCAAATCCAACACTCGAACGCCTGGGGTCGCCACTCCCTCCCAGCAGAATCGCGCGAGAATTCCAAGGTTCGGAATCCGAGCTAAACGGCCTGAAGATCACGGTATTGCAGAAGACGTGTTCAGGTGGAGATCCACGGACAACGTCAAACCGGCCTTGTTCAAAACTCGCCTCATCAAAATCCCATGGAACCGAGCGAGTAAAGCGAGAAAGATTAGCTCACTCAATTCACTCGATCGGGACGATGCCCAGTTGTCAACCTACGTCGACCAATACCCCCGAGCAGCACCAAAACCTTCCAGCCACCCCATACTGCGCACACCTCCAATTAGAAATCTTTGCTTGACAACATCCATCCAAGCCATCTAATCTCTGTAGCACAAGTTGAATTCGATTTCACCCATGTACGGATCATGAGATCGAAGCAATCACTCTGCGCGACATCCAAGATCGAAGCCCTCCCCCCCATCCCACTACGCCCGCTGACATCGCAAGCAAGGGCGCTTCCGTGGGACTAGAGCTCCGAACACCTTGGATTCCCTACCCATACCGCCCGACCGAACGGGCCACGAAGGAGCACGGGTGATCACAGCGTCGCCTCGTGATTCCGTTTTCACAAGGAAGTGAGTAAACCCCTAAGTTATGAGATTTTACGGGTGATCGATAGAATGTCACGTTTCGTCATGTTAAGCACATTCATAATTAATAAATCCTATCGTGAGGATTCATGAAATTATCAATCCCCCGCCTTAAACCGGCCACCAGAAGAACCGACCGTCCTACGCCGGTCCTGGACAGAGAGCGTTGGAAGCCCCAACGACGGAGGACATCGGTCCGGAGGCTGGACGGCATCTCGTCGGCTGGCGAATTCACTCATGTGTGAGGACCAATACGAATGTCGCTGTAGTTCTACTATGACCATCCAAGGAACATCATGACTTCAATCTGGAAAGGATTCCCCATGCGATTCCAACTTTCACTGGCTATGACTTGCGCATCGCTCCTTTTCACCAATACGAATGCTTCCGCGACCCCCATTACGTTTGCCTTCACAGCACAGTTGGAATCCCCCGTCAGTTGGCTTGGCAACTCGAACCAAGTTAACGGGACTTTCACAATCAATGGCGATCCCATCCCAGACCCGCATACAGGTTGGGTTGAGCAAGACGGCCGCGAGGTTTCCCTCACGTTGGAAATTGGCGGCGTACAGGTGAGTCTGCCCGACTCTCAGGCCAATCCTTCGCAATACCATTTCACGATGATGCCCAATGCCTTAAATCCAAACGGATCGCGCAGCCCCGTTGTGAACATTGGAGTCGTTCGACCACACTCCAGTACAGAATCATTGCTTGACTTCTCGATGTCCTTCTTCGTCCCCCCCCCGTTCGATGATTATTCCAACTTGCGAAATCTCGATACCTCTTCCCTTACCGCCACGGGCACTCTCTTTCTAAACATGGAGGAGAACCCGGACAATCGATATGCCTCGATCGGAAAAATCACCTCGAGCTATCTTGTGAATACGCCCGAGCCCAATACCTTGTCGATTTTCGTCATCCTTGGCATGGGAGCTGCTGCGGCGAGCCGTCGAAATGCAAGGGCCAAATCACGCAACTCAAGTTGAGGTATCAATAACTCCCGGATCGGGTACCGACACTTTTGGGGTCCCGGTCCGTTCTAGCGACACGCACTCAACACTAGTAAATCATGACAGTTTATCAATTAAAATCATCTATTAAATATAACGAAAGTGTCAGAAATTTGGTTTTGTATCATGTATAGGATATTCACTCGCTTGCGCTTCGGGCTTGTAGGGGAATGAGTTGGGCTTTCACCTTGTTAAAGGTGATTCACTCGCTCGCGCTTCGGGATTGTAAAAACGAAGTGATTCACTCGCTCGCGCTTCGGGCTTATATGGCTCAGTTCTTAATTCTTACAGGCCTGAAGCACAAGCGAATGAGTCATGCTATTCAATCGTCTGCGTAAAAGGAGGTACTCACGTCTCTTATGCGTTGCGGCACCAGGTGAGCGTTCGAGCGATGGCATCCTCCAGACTCACGCTTGACTTTACTCCAAGCTCTAGGTGAGCCCTGGCGGTGGAAGGGACGTAACGCTGGGGTAAACGATTTGGCGGGCCGGGAGGTTGGGTAATCGTCCAGCCAACTCCGGCGGCCTCGCTTACCTTGCTCGCAAGTTCCGCGATGGAGAGTTCCGCCTCGCTCCCAACGTTGTATGCACGCCCCGAAGCGCCGCGTAGGAGGATCGTCCAGAGCCAGGAGGTCATGTCGCTGGCATAGAGATAGGATCGAACCGGGGTCCCATCACCCAGCACCTTGATCGGTCCCCCATGCAAAGCATCGCGTAAAAAGTCGGCCGCGGCGTAGGCGGCATCCACAGGCAGGTAGGGCCCGATAAAAGTGAAGCCACGCGCCACTGAAGCCGAAAACCCGTGGCGTCGCGCCTCCTGGAAAACACGGTCCTCCGCCGCGCGTTTCCCCAACGCATAAGGGCCGACCGGCGTAACTTGATCCAGGTCGTCTTCCCTCAAATGAGAGAGGTCGACTGGCTGCGGACCATAGACCGCACCCGAGCTTACATACAGAAACCGGGATACCCCCGAGCGTTCCGCAAGCGCAATCGTCCTGGCGGTCCCATCCACGATCGTTTTGTATGCTTGACTCGTGACATATCGGTAAGCCCGAGCAGATGGATCGGTCGCGGCGTGAATGACATGGGTGAATCGAGAGTTGGGAAAGGGAAAGTCGCGTATGTCCCCTTCGAGAAAATCAAGCGATGGGCTGGTCGACAGATCCAGGTGGGGCATCATCGTTACGAACCGTTGCGGATCTCGGCTCAAAACAGTCGCTCTCAGTCCAAGCTGAAATTCCGCGTCGGCGCGCAACAAGCTCTCCAGGAGCCAGCGGCCCACGAATCCCGTCCCCCCCGTCACAAAGAGGTGCGCTCCGCGCAAGGTCTCCCAGTCCGCTCCAACCTGACCGAGAATCGATTCCAGATCGCGTGTGAGCGGGTTGTGCCTCGGCATGATCGCTCCCTGCCACGATTCTAGACGAAGTCGAACCACTCAAATTCTCACTCACTTATTTTTATTCACAACAAGATCGTGGAACGATTCCACGAGATAGTCGATCATGGGGTCGCTCAGACCTGGATAAACACCAACCCAAAAGGCCTGGTTCATCACGAAGTCGGTATTGACCAGGTCGCCGACCTGCCTGTGCCTGACCCCTGCGTACGCCGGTTGACGGAGCAGGTTTCCCGCGAAAATTTGCCGGGTCCCAATCTTCCGTTCGTTCAGGAACCGGACGACCTCCAGGCGCGACCAAGGGGCCCCCGGACGCACCGAAATCGGATAGCCGAACCAACTCGGGCAAGACCGGTCCGTGGCTTTCGGGCGCAGGAAGTAATCGTCCAGGTCAAGCAAGGCCTGATCGAGACGCTCGAAGTTGCGCCGGCGTGCCTCGATAAACCGATCGAGCTTGCCTAGCTGGGCCAGCCCTACCGCGGCCTGCATATCAGTTGCCTTGAGGTTATACCCTACATGAGAATAAATATATTTATGGTCATACCCTTCCGGTAGCTGTCCGAGTTGCCATTCGAACCGCTTGCCGCAGGTATTGTCCATGCCGGGTTCACACCAGCAGTCGCGGCCCCAGTCGCGGAAGGACTCGACGAGGGACTTGAGGCGAGGGCGGTTGGTTAGGACCGCGCCTCCTTCGCCCATCGTAATATGATGCGCGGGGTAGAAGCTGACGGTCGCGAGGTCTCCAAAGGTGCCGACGTGGCGGTCTTGATAGGTTGAGCCGAGAGCATCGCAACAGTCTTCGACGAGCCAGAGATCGTGCTTTTGGGCGAACGTGGCCACGGCCTCGAGATCGAAGGGGTTTCCGAGTGTATGGGCCACCATGATGGCCCCTGTTCGGGGGGAGATCGCTGCCTCGAGTAAGTTGGGGTCGAGATTATAGGTGGGAAGCTCGACATCCACGAAAACAGGGATCAGTTGATTTTGAACGATGGGATTCACAGTCGTGGGAAAACCAGCCGCGACCGTGATGACCTCATCGCCGGGCTGAAGTCGATCGTCCCCGAGGCTAGGCGAAGTCAGGGCGCTGAGCGCGAGCAGGTTCGCGGACGAGCCGGAATTCACGAGTAAGGCGAACCGGGCTCCAAACCGCCGGGCCAGTTCGCCCTCGAACCGCGAGGCATAGCGTCCGGTGGTGAGCCAGAAGTCGAGCGAGGAATCAACGAGATGCGTGATTTCTTCATCGTCGAACACTCGCCCCGCGCAGGGGAGGGGGGTTTGGCCAGGGACAAAGGGGCGCGAGGGGAAGGCGGCCTGATGGTACTCCTGGATCAAACCGAGGATTCGAGCACGCAAGGTATCGGCGGATTCAGGAGGCCTGGGTTCGTTCTCGATCAATGGAGCGCCCCCTCTCAGGCCGGGTTGAGTTGGGTACTCTGGCTTGCGAAATAGCTCTGATACCACTGGATGGTCCGATCGAGCCCTTGCTCCAGGTTGAAAAGAGGGGACCAGTCCAGTAGGCTGCGAGCCTTCGCCGCACTGAGGTATTGATGCATGATCTCGTTCGAGGCATCGTTCCGAATCTCGGGAACGAGCGAGGATCCCATCCGCCGCAGAATCAATTTCACCAGACTCAGCACGGTCACCTGGATCTCGTTTGAGAAGTTGAACGCCTCTCCTCGCAACTCCGGACGCGATGCGAGTGCCTCGGCGAGTGCCATGTAGGCGTTGGCACCATCCTCCACATAGAAATAATCACGCACGTACTGACCGTTTGATCGGATCAAGGGGCGTTGTCCACGCAGGATCGATCGTATTGTACCGGGCACGATCCGATTCCAGTTCAGATCTCCCCCACCGTAAAAATTACCGCAACGGGTAATGGCCACGGGAACACCATAAGTGATCGCATAGGAATGCGCGATCAGGTCAGCGCAGGATTTGCTCACATCATAAGGGTGACGCCCTTGCAAGGGGGCGCGTTCGTCATAGGGAAGGTTATCCTGGTCGCCATAGGCCTTGTCGGAAGAGGCGAGCACAACCTGCCTGACCGCGGGCGATCGGCGGCAGGCCTCGAGGACCGACCAGGTCCCTTGAATGTTGGATTCAAATGTCGAGACCGGATTACGGTTGGCGATTCCCACAATCGTCTGCGCCGCGAGGTGGAAGACCGCGTTGACCTCGTATTCCCCGAGGATCCGTTCCATGAGCGCCTGGTTCCGGCAATCGCCCCGGACGATCTTGATTCGAGTCGCTGCTCCCCCTTGAAACAGCAAGCTCTGCGGTACGGTATCGCGAACCAGGCAGACCACGTCGGCCCCATGCTCGATCAGTCGGCGCACCAGCCAGCTACCGACCAGGCCACTCGCGCCGGTGACCAGAGTTGGCCGGTCTCGCCAGAATCCGGTATTCATTGGTCCCAGACCTTCCAGGGAGCCTCGCCCTGATCCCAGAGCCGACACAGGGCCAGATACTCGCGATAGGTATCCATGGCGAAGAAGAAGCCCTCGTGTCGGTAGACCCTGAGTTGGCCTTCGCGAGCAAGTTGTTCGAGCGGCTCGGCCTCGAGCACGCAAGCGTCGCCTTCGAGCCGGTCAAAGATCGAGCGATTAAAAACAAAGTATCCGCCGCTTGCCCAACCGTCGAGTTGGGGCTTCTCGTTGAAAGCCCGAACCTGCCCGACGCGATCGACGTCGAGCATGCCAAACCGCGAAGTGGGGCGCACTCCCGTGACGGTGGCAAGCTTGCCGTGGGAACGATGGAAGGAAATGAGGTCACTGATGTTCACATCAGCGAGTCCATCACCGTAGGTCACGATGAAGTCGTCCCCATTTATGTACCGTTCCACGCGTTTGACACGCCCGCCTGTCAAGGTGGCGAGCCCGGTGTCCGCCAGGGTCACCTGAAAATCTTGCTCGGCATGTGCGCCATGAAGTGTGAGATTGTGCTGGTTCCCGAGATGAATGGTGAAGTCATTCGTCATGACTTCGTAGTTGAGGAAAAACTCTTTAACCATGAATCCACGGTAGCCCAGGCAGAGGACGAACTGGCGCAGTCCATAATGGCCGAACCCCTTCATAATGTGCCAGAGGATCGGACGCTGGCCGATCTCGACGAGGGGCTTGGGACGGAATTCGGTCTCCTCGCGAAGCCGGGTCCCCTCGCCTCCGCACAAGATCACAACCTGCATGACTCACCTTGAGGATTGGTTCAAACTTTGGGAATCGGCGACTCAGACCCTTTCACGACGACATCCGTCAAGTTTACAACCTGAATCACCGTCGTCCCGGAAATCTTTGGGGATGCTACCGAAGCGGAGTCCCGACTCGGTAGACCGTCGGCCGCCCTAAAAGCTTCATGAATGATCGGTTAGACGCTGTTCTCAAGTTGCGAGGCCGGATTCCGCCATGTCCGGCGTGGGCGGTTCGGCGGAATGGTCGAAATTGAGCCGGAAACGCTCGACGACCATCGGCCGTTTCCGCACCTGGAAATGAATCGCCACGATGTATTCGCCCAGGACGCCAAAACTAAAGAGTTGGATGCCCGAGAAAAAAAAGATCGCCACGATCAGGGTGGGAATCCCCGGAGGCGCGATCCGCCGGTAATAGATCAGGTTCAAAACGAGCGAAGCCAGTCCGTACAAAATACTTAACGACGCCACCACCAGTCCGGCCGCCATGAACAGACGCATGGGCAAGTTCGTGAACGAGATCAGGCCATTCAAGGCCTGGTCGACGAGTCGGAACAGGTTATTCTTGGTGACTCCGCGTTTCCTGGCGCGCCAGGTATAGTCCACTCCCACGCTTCGAAAGCCACAGTAAGCCACCATACCTCTTACATAAGGATAATAATCATCAAAACACTTCAACGCTTCAATCACCTTTTGATCAACCAGTTGAAATTCACCCGCCCCTTCGGGAATCACGATGTTCGCACTCTCCGCGACGAGTCGGTAATAGACACGCCGAATCGACCTCATGACCAGGCTTTCTTCCCGCCACCTGCGTACCCCATAGACGACTTCATATCCTTGCTCCCAGAGCCGGACGAATTGCACGATCAGCTCGGGGGGATCTTGGAGATCGGCGGGGAGGAACAGGACAACGGCATCCCCTTTGGCGTTGGTGATCCCATTGAATAGGGAGTGGAAGGGGCCAAAGTTACGTGCGTTGGCGATGACCTTAATGCGGCGGTCACGCGTGGCAAGTTCCGAAACGAGCTCCAAGGTCCGGTCGGTCGAGGCATTGTCGCAGATGATATGCTCGTGCCGAAACTCCGGGAGGTCTGATTCGAAGATGCGCCGGACCGTCTCCGCGCATTCGAGAATATTCATCTCCTCATTATAACATGGCGTAACCACGCTGATCAGTTTTCTCGACGGCGAGGACATCGGGGTTGGGTCTCGTTAAGGGAATGTGAACGGCTGTCGGTGACGACGACATTCCATGCGACTCGCTCCGTCAGGTTCCTTCCATGTCTCGAGGAGTTGAAAATGGTTCCATCTCGGAAATGGGGTAGCCAAACACGATCTTGGGATAGGCATTGGCGAAGGTATCCACCCTCGCATCCAGCAAGAAAGGTTGGCCAGGGTCGGACCAGAGGGCACTCAGCGCACGTGAAACCTGGGCTGGATCCTCCAAGGTGAGGCCTTTGATTCCGAAGCTCTCCGCCACCGCGGCGAAGTTGGGCGACGAATAACCCCAGAGTGTCGACTGGTAGCGTTCTCCGAAATAGCTTTGCTGGAATTGCCGAACCATTCCGTGGCACTGGTTATTCACCACGACGATTTTCAAGGGGAGACGATTGCGAACCACGGTCTGCAACTCTTGCAGATTGAGCTGGAATCCGCCATCGCCCGCGATCACCACCACGGGTCTCTCCGGGGAAGCCATCGCCACACCCAAGGCGGCGGGGAGCGCGAACCCCATCGCTCCCATCCCCCCCGAGGTGAGAAAGCGCTGAGTGGACGCGAGCTCGAGCGACTGGGCCGCCCACATTTGATGCTGACCCACGTCCACCACGAAGGCCGAGGCTTCACGCGAGACGCGAGAGAGCTCGTGCATGAAGACATTCGGATTGATGCCTGGTCGATCGCGCAGCTCGTTCGAGTCGGGCCACTTGTTCCGGGCGCCTTGGATCTCAGCCCGCCATGTGGGGCGGTTCAGGCCCATGCCCCTGGAGGAACGCACCCTCGTGGCCGCCGCCCTCAGAAAAGGAGCGAGCTCGGAATGGATGGCGCGACATCCTTTGACGCGATTGTTCATCTCAGAGGTATCGCAATCCACATGATAAATGACCTTCCCTTGGGAAAAGGCCGCCACCTCCGATCCTGTCTGACGCACGTCGAGCCGGCTTCCGAGCACGATGAGCACGTCGGAACGAGCCAAGGCCAGGTTTGCCCACCGATTGCCGTAGCTGCCGATCATTCCCACCCTCAACGGGTGCTCATAGGGGAGTAAATCCACTCCCATGAGAGAATGAACAACCGGGATCCCACACGCATCCACGAATTCTCGAAAGGGATCGACCGCATGCGCGGAGCGCACGCCACCCCCCGCGAGAATCAGGGGGCGTTCCGACCGCCCCAGGTGATCGTGCAAGGATTCGAAATCGAGCGGAAGGGGAGCGGGCTCGCGGAGAGGGGGGACCGGAAGATCGATCGAGCTCGGCAGCTCAGCGCGTTGCACATCCATGGGTAAGTCGATGAGGACTGGACCCGGGCGCCCACTGCTGGCGATCCGGAACGCGCGATCGATCACCTCGGGGACTTCCTCGGGGGTCTGGACGAGATAAGCCCACTTGGTGACCGGCGTGGCCATGGCCACGATATCCGTCTCCTGGAACCCGAGCTGCCGGAGCGCTCGACTCCCTTTCTGCTCGTGTCGATTGACCTGGCCCGTCAGAAAGACGGCGGGCGTCGAGTCGAAGTAGCAACTTCCAATTCCGGTGAGGAGATTGGTCGCGCCTGGGCCGCTGGTCGCGAGCGCCACTCCGGGGATTCCGGACATGCGAGCAAAGCCCTCGGCGGCGAAGGCGGCGGCTTGCTCATGATGGACCGAAACGAGTTTGACCCGACCTCGCCCCAGGAGCGAGTCGATCAGGTGCGTCGTCATGCCTCCGACTAGCTCGAAGACATGCGTGACCCCTTGGGCCTGGAGCGCGTCGGCCAGATAGTCGGAGGTCTTCATCTCAAGGTCGACTCCGAACGCGTGACCTTCCCCACGCCTTGAATCTTAGCACGACGCGAAATCGAGCCTAGTGGGCAACCCGAATCGATCCGCGGGGAGCATCAGGCCCAACATCGCCAATCCTGGGATCGCGAGCATCCTGCCCACGCTTCGTATTTACCAAATTCAATTGCGGGCGGGACGCCCGCGCTCCCAGGAAAAGAATCCGTTCTGGAGGGCGGAGCTTCTTGCCCAGGTTTCGCCACTCCAATTGCGGGCGGGACGCCCGCGCTCCCAGGGAGAATTCAAGATCTCGAAGGCCGCGACTCAATCAAGGTGGCCGAGTCGTCCCTCGATCAACTCACAAAAGGATGTTAGGGAGTCTGGTCGTACGTCATCTCCACCTTCTTGGCCTTGAAGGCGGCGTCTCGAAGCTCCTCGGCCTCGACCTTGGGAAAGCCTTCCACCACGACCACATCCGTTCCCCTACGTTCGACAAGAAACGCCGCGTCGCGTCCCTCGACGACTTTTAGGTCGGGCTTGGTCTTCTGAAACTCGCGATAGCCAAGCTCGAATTCTTCGGCATCCTTCGCGGAATCCCAGGTGGAAAACCAGACCAGGCCCAGGCGGTGATCCGGCCCCTCGAAGACGGCATAGCGATCTCCATCCCAGCCGGTCGAGGCGTTCTTACCACCGTGGACTCGAAGCAAGATGGCCAGTTGCATCTCACCGACCACGTTCCGCGCCAGTTCCTTCCATCCGTCGACTTTCTTCAGCTCGCCGAGGTCAATTGCCATGGGGGCGTCGATTTCGCTGAAGTATTTCTCGGGATGGAGGATTTGTTCGGTGGAGAGGGGAGGTCGCTTGTAGGCGTCGGTAATGGCTTGCCAGCCACGGTCGTTCGTCAGATAGGCGCAGAAGACCAGGCCCCGGAGATAGGGGAAGATCATGGTTTCCGAAAGAATCACGGGTGCTTCCTGGAGGCTCTTCCCGCCCCCCAGGGACATGAAGGGCATCATCAGGCCAAAAACTCGGTTCAGCACGTCGGCGGGAAGCGCCTTGGTCTCGTTCCCGGACCAATCCTCCATCTGGGCGCCGATCATCGTGAGTGTGGCCTCACCTTCGATCAGCGCGGAGAGGGCCAGGCTTCGATCGTCGTCGTCCTCAATCTTTTTCTGAAGTGATTCGATGTCAAAGTTTTGATCGGCGAGCGCATGGGTCAGCTCGTGCGCGATCACGGTCTTGTTCTGGTCCTTGTCGAACCCTTCCTTCTTGCCCAGGAGTTTCTCGAGGAAACTTGGCTCCTGCTTGACTTTTTCCTCGGGTTCCTTGATCAGATGCATCGTCTTCGTCTTGGTGTCATAGAAGGCCGCGATCTCCTCCGAGTAGACCTTGATCATGGTCTCCTTCAGGTCGAATTCGCGTGGGAGAAACCCGAGTGCCTTCATCCCAAGCTCACTCGCCCGAAATTCCTCGGGCGTCATCTCGGAGTCAATCTCCTTAATGAGCATGGCTCGCATATCTTCACGATTGGTTACGTCTCGCTTCACTTCCGTCTTGAACGACAACCGGCGCATTCCGGGCAAGAGCTGCTCGAACGCCCGTTTGTACTGAACGACCGCCTCGTTGCCCTTCCCATCGTCCGCCAGCTCATCCCCTTCCTTGAGGAGCTTCTTGCCCGTGGACACGTCCGCGTCGAGATCGGCCCACGTCAGCGTGGGAGAAAAGAGCGCTGCAAGCACCAGAACCAAAGTGAGCCGGCCAAGCTTCGACATAAACATTCCCTTACTGTTTGTCAATGTTGTGGCTTCAGCCTCGAGGCCGACGTTGCATTCGTACTCGGAGCCGCGTGCTTCGCGGCGGAAGGGGGCATGGAAAGCAGCACGCGAGCGGCCCGGATTCCGACCTGATCGCCATTTTTTGGCCCGCCGCGTGTCCCTAGGTGACGATACACATCGTTCGCGACAAAGTCGAAGACCATCGCCTCAGGCGCACCCCAGGCCCGCATGAGGGCAACCTTGCTTCGCAATGGTGCGTTGGCATAGGTGGTCTTGAGCAACTTGCTAATATGCTGGTGGAGGTCGGGATCAATCCCACGGCCGAACTCCTCGCAAATTTGTTCGAGGTCGCGTCCCGCCTCGGGACGCTTCGCTAGAACAATCTGTCGAATCTCTTGATGGAACCGGACTCGATTCGACTCGGCCTTTCGCATCATTCGCAAAGCCTCGATCGACTCGATTTGAGGCTTCAACTGCTGGAGTTTCCGAATCTCAGCCGCCTTCTGGGCAGCCTCTTCATTGATCCGCCTGAGAACTTCTTCCTTGGTGATAGGCTGGTCCGGGGGTTGGGCCGCGACAACGGCAAGGGGGATCTCCCGCCGAGGGGGATCTTTCGGATCGGCCGAGGGGGAGTCCGCCTGGGGTTCGGGCTCAACGACGATGACGGGCGGGTCGATTTTTGTGATCCCACGCCGAGGCTCCTCAGTTGTTAAAGGGGGCTCGATCGCATCGGGACCACCGGCCTCGTCCTCGGCCTCCGTGTCGGCTTCGAGGTCAGTCGGCTCGACCTGAGTAGAGATTGCCTGGGCGTTGGTGCTTGCCAGATCCACCTTGGGCTTGCTCGTGAGATGACGCTCTTTTTTCTCGTCGAACGGCTGAGCGGGCGTTGTCCCCATCAGATCATCAAGGTCGGGCACGTCGAAGGGAGGATCGCCCATGGGCGAATTGCTTAAGGGGAGGCGGGTTACCTCGGTCCGGGCGGGGGAGACGGGTTTCCCGGTGGTCGGCGCGGATGGCTGCGCGGGGGAAGGTAGCTGGGGCTTGATGACGAGTTTCGGTGGCGGAATCTCCAGCGCCCCATCGCGTCTGGAGACGAGAACAGCCATAACCGCGAGGATGAGGAGCAGGGGGGGGATGAAGAGCGAAGACAGTCCTCGGTCTCGATACTCGATAACGACCTTGGGGGGCGCGGGGACCACGCCACCATCAGGCTCTGTTTGCCGGGGTTCGAACACGAAGTCGGATTCTTCAGTCATCCTATGCGTTGCTCCTCGCCTCGGTCGCCTTGTCGTTGAAGAACTTTCCGAAACGGTGAGGTAGAAATGACTGGGCCGAGTCAGGCGGCCAGGTCGCGGTGGGGGTCATTCGGTCTGGGACTCATCTGGTCCCGCCCCCGCAACGCGTCCGGACCAAGCCGACTCGACCCGCGAACGGCTCAGCCGCCTCCCGAATTTCCGACGCCGCTCCCGCGAATGGTCTGACCCTTCGGGTCGAGTAACGACTCAACCTCTTCGGCCGTGGGGAAATTCCCCTTCTTTTTCAAGGTCTCGGCCGAGGCGGAGCCTCCCAGGTAAGCTTCGACTTCCTCGGGCGACTTGCCCACGAGGCTCATGGCGACGTCGCGCACATTGATCTTCTCGCTATAGGCTTTCTTGGCGACGGCGGAGGCATTGTCATAGCCGATTCGAGGGGCCAGGGCCGTACACATGGCGAGGCTGCGTTCAATCAGGCCTCGGCACGCTTCCACGTCGGCCTCGATTCGCAACACGCCAACGGCCTTGCTGCCGGAGAGGAACTGCTCGGCGTCCACGCACTTGTCGGCCAGGTGCTCCGCGGCATTGGCCAGTAAGTCGATCGACTGGAGCAAGTTGTAGGCGATCACGGGCATCATGACGTTCAGGTCAAAGTTGGAGCCAAGCGCGTTGGCCCAGGAGATCGTCGCGTCGTTGCCCACCACCTGCGCGGTGACCATCATGACCGCTTCGGGAATGACCGGGTTGACCTTGGCCGGCATGATCGAGCTACCGGGCTGAAGCTCGGGGATCTGGATTTCACCGATGCCGCAGCGGGGCCCCGAAGCCAGCCATCGGATATTATTGGCGATGTTCGAGAGGCTGATGGCCACGGTCTTGAGGGTGGCCGAGACCTCGACGGCGGCATCTCGGTTCGCCATGGCTTCGAAGCAGTTCGCGGCGGGCCGGAACGAGAGCCCCGTGTCCTGGCTCAGCCGGGCTGACATGCGCTGGGGGAACTCGGCGTGCGTGTTGATGCCGGTCCCGACCGCGGTTCCGCCGATCGCCAGCTCGGCGAGTGAGTCGCGTGAACGAGCGAGTCGCAGGAGGCCTTGCTTGACCTGCGCGGCGTAGCCCGAGAATTCCTGGCCGAGGCGGATGGGCACGGCATCCTGGAGGTGGGTCCGACCAATCTTGTAGACCTCATCGAACGCCCGAGCTTTCTCGTCGAGCTTTTCGAACAGGTGGGTCAGGGAAGGGGTGAGGTGTTTCTCGATCGCCTCGAGCGCGGAGATGTGGATGGCGGTGGGGATCACGTCGTTGGACGACTGCCCCATGTTCACCGCGTCGTTCGGGTGAACCGGCGACTTCCCGCCGCGAGCCCCATTGTTGAAGAACTCGTTGGCGATCCCGGCGATCACCTCGTTGGTGTTCATGTTCGTGGAGGTGCCGCTGCCGGTCTGGAAGATATCGACGACGAACTGATCGTCGTGTTGACCGTCGGCCACGGCCTGGGCCGCCAGAACAATTCGTTCGCCAAGTTCGGCGGGCAGGAGCCGGAGATCCATGTTGACCTGCGCGGCGGCCTTCTTGATCAGTCCGAGCGAGCGGATGAAGGCGCGGGAGAACCGGAGTGGACTGATCTGAAAATTGCGACGAGCTCGTTCGGTCTGGGCCCCGTAATAGGCGTCTACCGGAACATCCATCTGCCCCATCGAGTCGCTTTCCACACGCGTCTTGGCCAATGCACTTCTCCCACTACCTGTTGAATCCAAAGGGCTGAAAGAGGCGATCACCTAGGTCAACCGGGAGGGATAGGTCCCGGCGCGTTCATCATAGCAGATCAATTTCCGCTCCGCATGACCAGACGCCGACTCAATCAACGGAACAAGACGGCCCAGGGAAAGCCTCGCAAGACTCTTCCCTGGGCCGAGTTGGAACGGAGCGAAGCGTGAGGACGAATGGGTCGGGATCGGAATGAGCCCGAGACTCACTCAGTTCGCTCGAATGCTCAACTTCTTCATGACGTCATCAAGGTCGCTCACCATCGAAGGGCTGAGTCGCTCTCGAGACGACGACGCTTTCGTCAGGAACGGGGTTGCCTGGGAAGCACGTCGCTTATCGTTGGCGAACAACCGGCCCATGTGGAAGTTGAGGACCGGATGATCAGGCGCCTTGCGCAAGCCCTTGGCGTAGGACGCCTCGGCCTCTCGAGTACGGCCCGTCGCCTCCTGGATCGACCCGATCGTGTCGAAGAACTCGCCGGGCAAAGTGGCCTGATCGACCCGGTTGAGCAACGCGGTCGCGATCTCGAGCGCCTGGTTGCTCTGCCCCAGGTGGGTATGAAGAATCCAGGCCTTGTTATTCGTCGCCTCGACCGAGTTGGCGGACGCCTTGAGCACAAGGTCGTACTGTTCGACGGCCTTGACGAAGAAGGGCTTCGCCGCTGACGGGTCGGGGGTCTTCTCGGCGATGGAGAGCAAGAGGTCGCCGTAATTCAGGTGAACCAAGGGAGCATCCAGCTTCGACGCGGCCTTCTCCGCCCACGGGAGCGCGGCCTCGAGTTGTCCGCCCTTGTGGTAGCCCACCGCGATGGCCAGCATCATGTTCCCCTTCTCGTCCTTACCGCCGATGCTATTGGCGAGCTTGTCCGCTGGGCCAGGTCTTCCTTGATCGCGGGCTTGCCATCTTCGCGCGGCTCGCTGAGGCGCTGGATGAGCAGCGCGAGACCCGCGGCATCAAAGTCGTTGGTCTTGACGGACTCCTCAAGGGTGGCGATCGCCTTCTTGCGGTCCTTGAGCAAGAGCTCGATCTCGGACTTTTCGTGATAGGCCTCGGCCAGTTTCGGGTTCTTCTTGATCGCGTTGGTGAGCGACTGAATCGCCTCCGCCCGGTTGGCCGCGATCTGGGCATCGGTTCCCGGCTGGCTCGCCGTGGCTCGCGCCGCGAGCAAGAGGGCGTCGGGCTGGTCGTTATCGATCTCGAGGATCAACTTGGCCTGCCGGATCGCCTCGGAGTGCTCGTTGAGCTTGAGGCGGGCCTGGCCCAACCAGAGGCGAACATCGAACTGTCTTGGATTCCGCTCGAGCGCCTCTTCGTAGGCTTCGGCGCTCTCGCGTAGCCGGCCCTGCATCGCATAGATCCGGGCCCGCATGATCGGCCCTTTAGGGGAAGTTTTGGAGATCTTATCCATCTCATGCGTGATCGCGGTGGCGCGGGCCAGGTCTCCCTTTCGTCCCGCCAGGTCGCACTCGGCCTGGAGGAACTCGAGATCGGCTGGGAACCGGGTGCGGAACTCGCGGATCAGCTCGGCGACCTTGTCATTGAGGGCTCGTTCCTCCTTGGGCTGATTCTGCTCGGAGGCTTGAAGCGCCTGGAGGGCGATGATGCGAACGAGGTTGGCCGCGACGATCGAGTCCTTGGGAGAGTCGGCCAGCAACTGGCGAAGCACGCGCTCGGCGCCGGCCAGGTCGTCATGCTTGCGGTAGACCTCGACCAGCATCCGGCGGAAGATGGGCTTGGGCCCCTCCTCGGCCTTGGCCTCGACGTAGGCGAGCGCCTCTTTATCCCCCTTGAGCGTCCGGAGCATCCGGTACTTCGCATTCACCAGCTCTTCCGAGTCGGGCTGGACCTTGAGTCCGTCCTCGATCGCGACCATCGTGCGTTGCAGGGCATCCGATTGCGGCGGAGCCGTGCTCTCGACCGCCGCGAGCATGAAGAAGAAGACCGCGGGGGGCTTCTCCTTGACCGTCTTCTCGATCGCGGTCTTGAGCAGCTTCTTGGCGTCGTCGTAGTTATGGGCCCGGGCGAGGATATAGGCCCGAGAAACGACCGCCGGGGGATGAGTCGGATCGACCTTGATCACGTAATCGAGCTGGGCCAGGGCCGGTTCGTCCTCGTCGTGGACCCGATAGAAATTCGCGCCTCGGACCCGCTCGTCAAAGGTCGGAGGAGACTTCTTGTCATTCAGGAGCTGGGCGATCTCTCGTTTGGCCTGAGGCCACAACCCCTTGGTGGAGTAAGCCGCCACGAGCTGCCAGCGATCTTCTCGAGAGAGTCCGCCGCCCCCCCCCGGTCCCTTGGAGCGGAGCTGCTCGAGCCGCTTGATCGCGGAGTCAGGATCCCCCGCGGCCAGGGCGAGAGAGGCCAGCGACGACTCGGCGGCCATGCCGAGCGGAATCCCCGCCTCAACTTCCTTCGATGAGTCGGTTTGCGCGAGTTGCTCGAGCGAGTCGCGAGCCTCCTGGGTCGAGCCGGTCCTCGAGTCCAACTGGGCCTTCCAGTACTGGACCATCTTGTTGCTTGGGTCTTTCTTGAGCGCCTCGGCATAGTGGGCCGCGGCGGCGGTCAGGTCGTTCTGGTCGAGCGAGAGCTGGGCGTCAAGGAGGTCGGCGATGGCAGCTTCCTTCCAGCGCGACCGGATCTTGGCGATCAGGGAGGCCACGGCCGCGTGGTCGTGATTCTTCAGCTCCATCAACGCGAGCTGGACCAACGGCTGCGAGTTATCGGAACGTTCCGCGACGCTGGTCAGGAGCTTGCGTGCTTCGTCCTGCTTCTTCAGCCCTTCATCCAGAATCTGGGCTCGAAGCAGGGTCAGGCCAATCTGATCGGGATGCTTCTCGAGGTAAGCGGCCAGGATGTCGTTCGCCTCCTGGTGCTTTTCTTCCTTGCTGAGCATCGAGGCGTCTAGGCTGACCAGTTCCTCGCTCTCGGGGAACTGCTTCCGGGCGGCGTCGAGGACTTTCCGGGCCTCGTCATTCCTGTCCTGTTCCCGCAGGGTCAGCACGGCCAGATGCTCAGCAGCGGGGCCTCCCTCTCCCTGTTTCCTGAGCTCTTCGATTCGCTTCAACCCTTCGTCATACCGACCAAGTTGAACGTCGATCTGAGCCAGTCTGAGCTGAATGGCGGGAGTGGGCGTCTTGCCCGCGAACGACTTCTCGTACTCGGCCTTGGCTTTCTCCAGGTCTTCGGGGTTGCGCCGAGCCTGGTAGACCTCGCCGTTCAGAAGCCGCAAGGTCCCCTCGAGCTCGGTCGGCAAACGCCCCTGGCTGACCTCGGCCATCAGGCTCGAGACGATCGGCTCGGCTTCCTCGGGATACCCAGCCTGCACCATCGACCAGGCCGCCCAGATCTGATACTGGGGCTCGAGCGTGCCCATGTTCATGGCCTGCTGGAGATACTGCCGGCCCAACCCTGGCTCCATCGAGAGTACCAGCGCCACCCCGTAACGGGCCTGGGCTTCGGCAAAGTCGGGAAGCTGAACCGCCGCGATCTTGAGGTGGTTCAAGGCCGATGCGCGGAGCTTGATTTGTTCCGGATTGGGGGCGGTCATGGGAGTCTTCTCCCCTTTGACCGCGCTCACGCCCGACTTCTCCAGTTCAATCGAGCCCTGGAAGAGATGTCCCAGCCCCTGGTAGGCAGGCAGGCTGCACTCGATCAGCTTCGTGATGTGGGGGGCGGACCGCTCAAACCGAGTCTCGTCTTCCACATTCCCCAGAGCCACTTCGACCGCGATCGTATGAAGGCCCAGGACAATGTCGGCATTCGCGGCGCGGCTGGCCAGCGGTAGCTTCAAGGCCTTCTCAACCAATTCAATGCAGGCGTCCCGCTTGGCTCGAAACCTCAGGTGCTCGGCGTAGCTCAGGTAAACCTGAAGCTCGGGCTGGTTTTCCGGCGCGAGTGCCTTCTGAAACAGAACCTCGACATCCTTGTCGATCCCTTCAACAAGCGCCAACATTTCGGTCCGAGTCTTCTCGTCGGATTTGGCGGCGACCTGAAGCAGGTTCTTCTGAACGTTCTCCAGCAGAGCGCTGAGGCGAGCCAGTCGATTCGGAGAGAGCAACCCGGCGTTCATCTGGTTCCGGAGCTCAACCTGGAGCGCCTGGACCCGGGCGGGAAGCTCTTTGGTATCGGTGGTTTCCAGCAGGTCGAGCTCGCGAAGCCGCAGCAGCGCCGTCCGGTCCAGAGTGTTGGCGTCCTCGGGAAGAGTCAGGCTTCTCGATTCCTTCAGCGCGGCTTCTTTTGAGGGGGCATCGTGATTCAGTTGAGCGATTCGAGCGTTGAGCCAGGTGAGTCGCACGGGTGCGATCTTGGCCTTGATGAGCTCGGCGATGTGCCGCTTAACTTCTGGAAGGTCGGGCTTGGCATTCTCCAACTCTTCCGAAGCGAGCACGTACCGGGCCTCGGTATTGGTCGGCTCGAGGTCGAGCAGCTCCTTCGCTCGCTTCAGGCTTTCGGGACGTGCCCCGCTCTGGATCGCCTCTTCAAGAAGTTTGCGGCGAGGCTCCTTCAACCGCTTGTCGAAATCGGCGGCGGCGACGAGCGACTGAATCCGCCCGACCTCGAGCTTGGTCTTTTGCTCGGCCGGAAGCGAGGCGCCTTGTTTCAGCCATTCCTCATAAAGCGACGCCACTTCTTCGTGGATCTCCGCGTTCCTCGGATTCGGCTGGAGGGCCCGCTGGTAGTGAATCAAGGCTTCATCGTAACGCTTGGCGTTTCGGGCTTCTCGAGCCTGGGGCAAGATATCGTTCGCTCCCCGCGGCATGAGCGTGTAGGCGATCGCGATCACGCCCACCACGGCGATCACGAGAAATAGGCCGGAGAGGACTAATAGGGGTTTCCAGCGAACGGTCATCGGACTCTTCTCCTTCGGCTCTTAAAACCGGACCGCAACGATCTCGGTGATTCCCGAACGCTCGACCGTCCAGGTCAGAGGTGCGGACCAGGGTGCGCGGCTATGGGTGTATTCGTCGGAGGAAGTTTTAAGCAATGGGAAGCGAGGCACACGTCCACGGCCAATCTTAGGTCCCTTCACATCCAGGGAAGGGCCTTGCCAGCCGAGCTCTTCGTGCCGACCGCGAATGGAACGAACCACGTTCCTCCACATTGCCGGGAATCAGATCGTCCGGGGGAGTGCCGACTTATTGGGAGGAATGCGAATGCGGTGAGGAAGGGGAAATCCAACGACCAAAAGCCCCGATACCTCTGCGAGGTCGCAATCCGTTGCCGTTCGTGCACCAATTCCGGGCCGCTTGTCAGAATAGAGACTCGATTCCAAGACTTCAAGTAAATTCGTCACATCGCGTCAGACCAGACCGACCACTTTCGTTCTACTCATGAGAGAATGGGAAAGCTTCGTCAAGAATAGGCCCAGAATTCCGCGGAAGGCAAGAGATGAAGCGAAGGAAGAGCCGTCGACTTTCAAGTGCTCGCGTTTATGGTTGAATTGGAATCAGCGAACGTGACTCCAGGGCGAGCGCTCGAATACTTCAACGAATTCGTGGGTGTGAGATCGGATTTTTCCTGATCAGAACAAGGGTCGGTGGAACTGGCGTGCCGACCCGTTGCGCCTTGGATGGAGAGAGATCTACGACTTCGGTTTCAGTTCCACTTTCAACCAGCCTGATTTCCGTTTGTCGAACGCCTTGTAGGCGGCGATAACATCGCTCATCGGTTCCACCTCGGTGAGCACCTTGAGTGGGTCGGCCTTGCCTTCCCGGACGGCGTCGATCAACCGGGGTATGTATTTGCGATGCGGACAGTTACCCGTCTGGATGGTGAGATTTTTCAGCATGGCCATGCCAATGGGGAATCGCGTCATCGTTTCGGGGTAGACCCCGATGATGGACAGGGTTCCCGCCTTGGCCAGCATCTCCACAGCCCAGGTCAGCACCTGGGAAGGGGCGTCACCTGGAACCCAGTGGCCGCTCCAGGTCGCCCCCGAGCCTTCCAGTTGCGTCTCCTTTTGCTCCTCCTTGAACCGCGACTTCAACACCCGCGACTCAGCGTAGGCTGGACCCCCTTGCGGCTGGTAGGCGTCGACACCGACCGCGTCGATCGCTCTGAGGACGCCGATCCCGTCCGTCAGGTCCTTGATCTTCTTGACGGGATGATCGGCGTTGAAGTCGATGGTCTCCGCCCCCAACTCGCGGGCCTTCTCCAGCCGGTCGGACAACGTGTCCACGGCGAAGACCCGGCCCGCCCCAAGGAGTTTGGCGCTCACGATGGTGAACAGCCCCACCGGGCCGCACCCGAACACGCAGACCGTGTCTCCCGGCTTGATCTCCGCCGCGTCCGCCCCGAAGTACCCGGTTGGAAAAATATCGGAGAGGAGGATCGCCTGGTCGTCGCTCAATTCCCCGGGAAGCTTGACGAGCGATGGATCCGCGAGTGGAACCCGCGCAAACTCCGCCTGCAGACCATTGAGAGGCCCGGTGGTCTTTGGTCCGCCGAAAAACGCCGTACCGGCCTGCTTACCGTTGGGGTTGGCATTGTCGCATTGCGACTGGTAACCGCTGGTGCAGTAGGAACAATGCCCGCAACAGATCGTGGAGGGGACCACGACCCGGTCGCCGACCTTGAAGTCGATCACGGAAGACCCGATGTCCTCAATGATCCCCACGCCTTCGTGCCCTAGAATGGTCCCTGGCTCCATGCCGGGCATGGTTCCCCGAATCATGTGCAGGTCGGTCCCGCAGATGGCGCTTGCGGTCAATCGAACAATCGCATCCGTCGGCTGCTCGATCTTCGGCTCTGGGACGGTCTCGAGGCGGATGTCACCCACTCCGTGAAAGATGACGGCTTTCATTTGGATGCTCCTCAATTCGCTGTCAGATGAGAGGTCTTCCGCCTGTCACCGCGATCGTCGCCCCCGCGATATAACTTGATTCGTCGGAGGCCAGGAGGACAAACGCCGGAGCCAGTTCAACCGGCTGACCAGCCCGTCCAAGCGCCGTGTTCTTGCCGAAGCTCTGGACCTTCTCCACGGGCATGGTCGCGGGTATGAGCGGGGTCCAGATCGGACCTGGGGCGACACAGTTCGACCGGATGCCCTTCTTGCCAAGCATCTGGGCCAGGCCTCCGGTAAAGTTCTGAATCGCCGCCTTGGTCATCGCGTACGGCAGAAGTTCAGGACTCGGCGTGTCAGCCTGAATCGAGGAGGTGTTAATGACGCTGGCTCCCTTGGGCATGTGAGGCACGGCAGCCTTGGTCAGCCAGAACATGGCGTAGAGGTTCGTTTTAAGGGTGCGATCAAACTCCTCGGTCGATATTTCCGCGATGTCCTCGCGACTCATCTGAAAGGCCGCATTGTTGACCAAGATGTCAATTTTTCCAAATTCCTTCACGGCTCGATCAACGATCGCCTCACAGTGGGATTCCTCGGCGATATCGCCCGCAACGGTGATACACTTGCGCCCCGCGGCCTCGACCGCCTGCGCAGTTTCTTTTGCATCCCCTTCTTCGCTCAGGTAGGAGATGAGGATATCCGCCCCCTCCCGGGCAAAAGCCAGCGCAACCGCGCGACCGATGCCACTGTCGCCGCCCGTGATGATGGCCGCCTTGCCCTTGAGCTTGCCCGAGCCCTGATAACTTTCGACGCCATAGTCGGGCTTAGGCGTCATCTCAGACTCGAGGCCGGGGGGTTCTTGCTGCTGAGCGGGCTGGGGTGGCTTGGGGCCCTTTTCTCTTGGGTCGTCAGACATGATGTGCCTCCTCGGTAGAGCCGATCGAGATCGCAGTCGCTTGGCGGAATGGGACCGGGTGGTGGCAGGACAAGGTCGGTCGACCTTTCTTCCGTTATCTCTCTCGCCAACCTCGCCTAAATATGTACGCAAGTGATATGCCACCGAAGACGCGAGTCTCGACTTCCGCGCATCGCGAAGACCTCAGTGACCCGTCTTCGCAAGTGGAAGCAGGGGCGGATATATCAGAATTGGTTGCGTGTGATGCGACCGGACTCGGGGGAGGGGCCACGCCTAAGGCAGCACTCCGGGCCACTCGAGCATGTGCTTGCGAGGCGAGAGGAACGATGAAGCGAGGCAGCGCCGCGAGGCCCGTTGGGCCTCGCGGCGCTGGTCGGCATCTGAGGAAGAGGAGAGTGAACGGGAGCGTGCAATCAGCAAGGGACAATCGTCTCGGACGTCGAGAGATCCCTCGGCAAAGGATTGCGCACGGATCAGCGGCGGGTGGTGTTAGAACTTTGGAGCTGAGCCTGGCGGATGCTCCATTCGGGAGTGGTCTGAGGCGCCCCGCCGCGAATCGAGGTCCATGAGGCCTGCCCCTGGGCGAGAATGAAGTCATGACCCCAACAATGCGGGCAAAGACTTCGCTCCGCCTGATTGACATGACAGTAGCGCTCGGGATTGGTCATGAACCGCGTGCGTGCCGCCTCGTCGGCACAGAGGTAGAGATGGCCCTGGTAGAGAATTCCGAAGCGGGGATGCCCGCCCCGGCGAGCAGCCTGATCCACCTGACTCACCGGGCAACGCTCCGCGTAGGCCGGCACGAACCGCTCGGGTTGGCGCTGGAACGAGGCGAGAGCGACCTGGTTCGCGAATCGATAGACCTTGCCATCGTGCTCCAGGCTCAAACTCGACTCGCCGAGGACCAGTTGATGATTCTGGATGAGGGAGACGGGGCAATAACCAGCCATGGCCAACGACGCCGCGCGAGGCTTCGATCGGTTGGGGTTCGCATTCGATGTGGCGTTGGTACCGCTGGCCAGGCCATCCACCCGCGCAGACTGATCATCCGAGTCCTCGACCTGATCCTGCGCGGCCTGAAGGAAGGTGAGGAAGGTTTCACTGTCCACGTAACCTTCACGCTTGGCGACGATTTCGCCGCTTGGAGCGATCAGGACCGTGGCCGGCAGCCCAGAGATTCCACAACGGGCCGCCAGGTCTTCGTTGACGTCGGATTGAAGTTTGATGGGAACGAAATGATCGCGAGCTTGACCAACAATCTTGGGGTGAACGAAGGATTCACGTTCCATGAGATGACAAAAATGGCACCAAGGACCTGTGAACTGAATCCAGAGCAGTCTCCGACTCCGCTTTGCCTCGGTGTTCGCTTGATTGAGGTCGGATCTCCAGCTAATTCCCCCTCTTGCTCCCTCTTCAGCCCGGCTTGCGCCTTGCCCGATCGGAATCGACCCGATCAGCACGACGAATCCCACCAAGAGCGAACGGGAGTCGCAACGAGTCATAGAGCATCTCCGTCGTTTGGCGTCGTACTGGTTCGCAGTGAGCCACGAATGCGTCAACTCCCTGACGCGTTCCATCCATGGAGATGCCACCCAAGGGTGACAGTGAGACCAAAGCCGTGGTAGGTACAGATAAGTTGAGCAGTTGTCCGGTCTTAGATCGGCCCTGGAATCGCGCCGCTTGATCCAAACGCGGGCCAAATCGCCAATCTCGCGGGCGACTGCTCGGGTCCTTCATATCCGGAAAAAAGAGCGGATCGTTCAGGCTGAACCGCTCAGCGAATCCGTGCGAGACCTGCCGGGTTAACCCGATCGGTTCGCGTAGAGCGGTCAAATGGATCAGGCGGAGAATCGCAACCGCGATTCCAGGCATATCTGAATTTCATCAATTCAGCAAAAGCCAAATTAAGAAATCACTTAATTAATTTAAGACAATTCAATATCCTGCCATTGATCGCTAGGACATTAGGCTGGGTAACCGGCCTCAGCGGCGTGGGCGCAGGGCAAGGGGGGGTTGGAGGATTTCGTTGAGAATAATGGCCTCCCTCAGACGGCTGGGCGAGTTGATCAAGGAGGTCGCGCGGAAGTTGCCTGCCTGATCCAGCGGAGCGAGCCCAGCGGAGGAGGTGGGGAGGTCGAGTCCTTTGGTCCCCGTGGAAGTACTGAGGGGAATATGAGTCATCGCCAGCGGCGTCAGTTCCAGGTTGCTGTTACCAAGTGCTTGGGCGTTCGACGCTTGTTCCATTGAAGCGGAGAGTGCGCGATGTGTATTCGTATTCAAACTCGCATTGGGCGCGGGCGCGCTTGCCTTCGGCTTATTGACACGCCTGGGGCGAGGCCGGCCGTCCTTTGTCGGCCGAGTGCCCGGCCGGCCGGCACCGGATCCCGCCGCCGGCCCGGGTTGGGAGGAGTACGTCTCCTGCCTTAGTCGCTCCTCGATTTCAAAGGCCTGGCGTTGGTCGAAGGCATGGCCTCTGCCTTCCTGACCGCCTAATCCGACGGAAGCAGGCGTACGGACGTCCCTGGCAAAGGGGATGGGCGACTTCCCGGAGGGATTAGGCGAGGTTGAGCGACCACCCTGCGTTCCGGTGGTGGGTCTGGGACGCGGTTGGTCGGGCGGACGGCCAACCCGGGGAGGGAGCGGCTTCGCCTCCTGGTTGATCAGCCAGGTCAATCCCCAGATCGCCAGGCAGGTCATGGGGACGATCAGTTGAACCAATGACATGCCATTTCCCACGTTCAACGCCTCCAGGTCGATTCAAGGCCCAGGTCGAGTTGGTCGAGCCGCTTACCCTCGGTCCACTCGGGCGGGCCCGGTGGCTCGCCCGAACTCAAGCTGTTCATTCGTCGATGGTCAAGTCTTCGACCGCTAGCTGTTCGCCACCTCACGGCGCGTGTTTCCCGTCCCACCGATCGCCGAACGCATCTCGGTGTCCGCCTGGATATTCCGCAAGTTGTAATACTCGGTGACTCCCAGGTTTCCCTTGCGGAATGCCTCGGCAATGGCCAGGGGGATTTCCGCCTCGGAAAGGACCACCTTGGCCCGGTTTGACTGCACCTCGGCGATCATCTCCTGCTCGGACGCGACCGCGAAGGCTCGCCGCTCCTCCGCCTTGGCCCGAGCAACCCGGGTGTCGGCCTCGGCCTGAAGCGCCTGGAGGTTGGCACCAATGTTGTCTCCCACATCGATATCGGCGATGTCGATCGAGAGAATCTCATAGGCGGTGCCGGCGTCCAGCCCTTTTTCCAGCACGCGCTTCGAGATGGAGTCGGGCTTCTCGAGCACCTGGTTATGCGTGTCGGCCGAGCCGATCGCGTTCACGATCCCCTCACCGACTCGTGCGATGATCGTCTCGTCGGTCGCACCACCCACCAGGCGGTCGATGTTGGTGCGGACGGTCACCTTGGCCTTCACTTTCAGTTGGATCCCATTGCGGGCAACGCCATCGATGGTCAGCCGTCCCTGGCTTGGGTCTGGGCAGGGAATCACCTTGGGATTCACACTGGTTTGAACGGCTTCTAGCACATTTCTCCCCGCCAGGTCGATTGCGGCGGCCCGCTTATAGGAGAGCGGGATATCCGCTCGATTCGCGGCGATGAGAGCGCGAACCACGTTCGGCACGTTCCCACCCGCCAGGTAATGCGCTTCGAGACTCTGAGTCGTCACCCCATCCTTTTCCGCGAGCCCAGCCTGGTAGGCCATGATCTTGGACCGAACGATAATGTTGGGATTCACCTTGCGGAACGACATCCCAACCAACTCTAAGATCCCCACGTTGGCGCTCGTCATCTTCGCCTGAATCCAGAGGTTGAAGTACTTGGCGAAGAAGATGCAGGCGACCAGGGAGATCATCGCGATCGCGATAATTCCAAGCACCACATAGGTGGACCAAGGAGACATGGGAGCAGGTGCTTGTGCCAACAGGATGCAACGCATTCGAGATCCTCTCAACTCAGTCGAAACAGCCCATTGAGCGGCTTGAAAGCTTCCCGGCCGGATGAGTCTCGGCCTTCACACGCAAAAAAAAAGGGTTGGGCCGCCGCGGTGACACGACTCGGCCCGGTCGTGGCTAGGCTCACTGATTACGACCCATGTCCCTTCATTGGCTTCGGATCTTCCCAAGGCCGAGCGAACCCTCGAGGCCGTTCATCTTACCATTCGACTGAAGGTCTTAGGTGAGGATCTTTTCGAGAGTGGGTTCGGGAGCGACGCGGACGATCAATTGCCCGCTCCGAACACGGACCACCTGAACCAGAGTCCCCGAAGGAATCAGACCCACCTCCGCGAGACCATCGAGACGGCGGCCATCCAGGTCGACCATGCCTGACGGCCGCAATGGGGTCAGGGCTCGGCCAAACTGACCGACCAAGTGGTCAAGTCGCGGACCGGACCGAGATTCCCCAATTTCCTCTTCCGAAGGGAGCTTGAGAAAGACTTTCTTGGCGATCCAGGTCTTCGGCCAGAGGTAAAAGGCCAAGGCGATAAAAATGGGTAAAAGGATCAGCTCGGCGAGCAGGAAGATCAGCCCGAGCTCGGTCGAACGTTCAAACGCCCTCCAGAGGCTCAGCACGAGACATGAGAGGGCCAGAATTCCAACCACGCCCCCCGACGGAAGAAAGACCTCCGCAATGAGAAGGAACAGACCCGACACCATGAGAAGGAGAGGCCAGGCAACGAGACTCATGACCTTCGCTCTCGCTGGAGTTTTCCTGGATCAAGCGAACACGAACCAACAAAGGGCGCGTGACCGATCCCCCGCATTCAGATAATGCGTCTTCAACCTTTTGAGTTTAGTGGATTCGATGGGCTGAACGCCATCGCTCGCTTCCTAAACTTTATCTATTTTTCGCCCCTGACCGGCTCGGTTTACAAGTCCATCTGACGGACGATCACCCGAGAGCCTTGGACATCGATCACCTCAACGAGCACGTCGGGCTCGATGAGATATCCATCCGCGATGACATCCAGGAGCAAGTCGCCAAACCGGGCCTTGCCCGTGGGCCGAAGCAGCGTGGTCGTGCGTCCGGTCTCACCAATCAGGTAGGCGAGCGAGTCGTACCCTTCGAGCGATGGCTTCGCGGTCTCATCGTCCATGCCCGACCCGGTCCACGGCTCTGGGTTCAACACCAGGCGGTTGAACAGAGGGAGAGAGGGAAAATAGCGAGCCAGCACGATCGCGCCTGCCCCCACGGCGACCATCACGCCGCAGATCTGGAGCAAGGTAAACCCAAGCTCACGATACTCATATTCCTGAGTCGGCCAGACGAAGGTGTGACTCGCCATGACAATGCTGGTCAGCACCAGCAGGACTCCCGCCATCCCGAAAACACCAAACCCCGGAAATACGAACAACTCCAGCGCCAGACAGACCAAGCCCACGAGAAAGAGAATGATCTCGAGCTGGTCGGCCGTGCCGCTCAGGTAGTGGCTCCAGAAGAAGAGCAGAAACGCCAAGGACGACATGATCGCGGGAAGGCCGATGCCCGGGAGCTTCAATTCGAGCACGAGCATGAACAATCCCACGAAGAGCAGGAACCAGCTCACGAAGGGATCCGTCAGCACCGTCACCAGAGAGTCGACCCAGGTTGGTCCATCCACCCGGATCAACTTTCCGCGCAGACCGTACAGTGCCAGGAAATCCCCTTCGCTTTCGACGCTCGAGCCCAGGCCGTAGGCAGCGGTATCCTCGGACGTGACCTTCAAGGGGGCCCCTGGCGTTTTGATCACTCGCGGATTCAAGTAACGGTTTGGCTCGGCCTCGACGTCGGTGCTCAGCACTCGGCTGGCGGCGCCGGTCTTGTTATCAGTCGCTTCGACCACCTCCAGTTCAGGGTCCACCATGGCCCGCGCCACCGCTGGGGGGTGCCCACGTAGCTCCGCCAGGGTCGCCGCCCGGTTCGAGATCGCTTGCCGCTGGGCTTCCGAAAGGCTGAAGACACTCCCTCGGCCCACGATCACCTGGCTGATGTCGCCAAGCTCCGCCCCCTTGTTCAACACGAGCTCATGACAGGCCAACGCCACGAGACTGGAGAGACCAAGGGCCCGATCGTCGATGAAGGCGACCGTCTTCATATCCTTGATCCCGGAGATCAGGTCGGCGAGCCCATCGGCCGCGAGGTCCTCCCCCCCTTCGCTATTCAGCTTGAAGAAGATCAGGTTGACCTGCTCTTGCCGGGCCTGCTCGATCCGGCGCGCGACGTATTGCTTCATGCTCGAGTCGATCGGCCCATCCAGTTTGATCCAAACCGGTTTCAAGACCTTACCGAGCGTTGGGTCGTTCGACATCGAGCGGCCGGAGAGCCGGTAAATCTTCGCGACGTCGGTCGCGTTCTCGGCCGTGAGCTTGGAAAATTGTTCCTCTCGGGCTCGCTTGGCGGTCAATACACCGCGCTGGCCCCCTTCCCAGGCGGGACGCTCATCCAGAACCTGATGATCACGTTTGAAGTCGTCCAGCTTGTCGGCCAGCAGGTAACGGACCTGGTTGTCACCCGTTCGAACCGTGCGGAGGTCAAGCGAAGGGTCGACCATGCCGAGCAAGAGAGCGGCGTCCCGCTGTTTCGCCAGCGCCAGCTCCTCCATCGCCTCCCGAATATGCCTGGGTTGCTCGTCTTCGGGAGTAATTGGGCCCAGCGAGGCATTGGGGCCCATCACGATCTCGTCGCAAGCCAGGGCCGGCAAGACGGCGTAACCCTTTAGTGGTTCGGGGATATAGGCAACGGTGAGCCGTGCCCCCGCGAGCCGTTTCATGAGGTAGTAGGCCAGGTCGTAGGAGTTCCCGAATTCGCTCTTACCGGGCGCGGATTCTCCCGGGCGAATCTCAAACACCAGAGTGGGCCGCTTGCCACCTACGACCTCGGCGCTGCGATCGACCAACTGGCGCGTCGCGGCCCGAATCTCGTCCAACGTCTCGTCGGTGATCGGCTCGACGATGGTGAAAAACTGGCCTGGGTTGGTATTGTCGGGGACGGGAGGCGTCTCTTGATTCGCCTTGGGGGCGGGATTTTCCCCTTGGGCATGCGAGAAGTTGGGGAGGCCCCAGACGACGCTCCACAAGAAGAGAAGGAACCAGGAGAACCGAGGCTGAGCCAGGCCACTCGGGCGCATCATTGCAATCGGACTCCTCGAACGGTTAGCCGGGCTCGCACCGCGCGGCCGAATACTTCCGAGCCGCGGAAGGTTACGGCAAGCTACGCCAGCCACCGTCGAGGGTTCAGGTCGAGCTAGCCGAGGAGATCAAGCGAACCGGGTCTTGGTTCGATGGACCAACCGTCTGAATCGATTATATGCCCGTGAAAATTCACCGTCAAACAGACGCTCCTCCCCCAGGTTCCATCGGGAGTTCAACGAGGTCCTTCGAATAGGGAAGGTTTCGAAGTGGGAAAGGGCCAACCCCCTCGGGCTGGCCCCAACGCAAGAATCGACTTCAATCTTACAATTCTGGGATTCGACCCGCTTCGATCAGCGCACGCCCCGGTTGAACAGGGAGCGTCGCCCGGGGTTTTCCGTCGCGGCCCCGGTTCGAGGCGGCTGCTGGGCTGGAGCGGTCTGTTGGGTTCTTCGAGCCGCCGCGGCGTTGTTGGCGGTCGCGGCGGGAGCACCAGCCGGCGCCGAACCCGGCTTAGCGGCCGCGGCCTGTTCCTGGTTGTACATGACTTTCCAGGGGGAGCCAGGCGGCTTGCATTCGAAGTTGACGACCGGGATCTGCTCGTCCGGCTTGATCTCGGTGATCTCGTAATCCTTCTTATCTTTCCCCTCGGGATTCAGCAGCACGATACGCGTGGGCAAGAGCAACTGCTTGTTCAGTTCAACCCAGGCGCTGCTGAACGATTCCTTATCGATGGAGAGAAGCGGAAGGATGGTGATGATGTACGACTTCTCGGTTTCCGCGTACAACTTCATGATGTACCGCTTGCGAGCCATCTCCACTTCGAAGTTGAACAGAAACGGGAGCGGCCCCTCCTGAAGGGCGCGCGTGCGCTGTTCTGGATCGAGCGTATGGACGAACACCTGGCTCGTGCCGAAGCTGTATTGCCAGACCTCCTTGCCCGTGCAAACGATCCGCTCATGTTGGACGAGCTTGGCAGCCTTGTTCGCGTCTTGCTTCCGTTTGTAGAACTCGAGGAAGGCCAGGTTGGGCCGGCGGAACAGGGCGATTCCCTCCATCGACTCCTCGCCCCATCGCTCCTTCTTCTCAGTGAGCTTCAAACGGACCTTAAGCGATTGAAGTTCCTGGCTCTTGGCCGCCCAGCGGACGAGCAAGGCTTCCATTTTCGTGCCGTCTGGATCGTAGGGCGGCTTGGCCGTTCGAGCTTGCGTCTTTGCGGCCTGAGCCTGCGCAGGAGCGGCTTGCTGCTGAGCCATCGCGGGGCGCAACGCTGTCACCCACACGACGACGGCCAGAGATAGGACGATCCTTCCAAACCATCGCATGGGTAACCCCCTCCTTGAGATGGACCTAGCGCGGTATTTGGTGATTGTCGTTTGAAAAAACGATAACGACTCTCACCCTTCGCGCGGCAGAAATTATCAGAAATCCTCAAGTGCCGCCAGACCATCCGCCGAGTTCCTCGTCCAATCTCAGCTCGAACTTGAAGAGACTGGTCGTGTGGCCCCCGCCATTCTTCAGGGGCGTTTCATCCTCGATTCGACTTCATGGAACTTCGAACGAATCTTCCAAAGGGACTATGTCGTGTCGCGGCCCCGGCACTCTTCTGCCTCATCCGATCGACCAAGAAGACGACAACGTTTCTCTATCTTGCCACTTTCTCCCGTCGTGTCGTGTCGTTCCGCGAACCGGAACGGGGGGACACTCCTGGACTGGGCGGTTGGTAGGTCTGGTTTGCGAGCGACATGAGGCGGAGTCAGGTCGTTTGGGCTGGCCACATGGTTTCGCGAGCGGCGGCGACCGATTTCACACTTACTTATAAGAAGCTGGCTAACTCGGCGGTCGAGAGAGAATGAATAGTGTCTGCTTGGACCAGGCGTCCGCCTAGAGGGTGTTACGAACTTTAGTCTCGATCTGTTCGTACTTTAGAGCATGAACACTCCTCGAAAAGCCTATGACAGCGATGTTCGCGACGAGGAATGGGAGTTCGTCGTCCCCTACCTGACACTCATGGACCAGGCCGCCCCGCAACGAGAGTACCCGCTCCGCGAAGTCTTCGACGCCCTCCGTTGGATCGTTCGCACGGGGGCATCCTGGCGGCTCATGCCCCACGACTTTCCCCCTTGGCATGCCGTCTACGACCAGGCCCGACGTTGGCTCGACGCCGGCTGCTTCGAGGCCATCGTCCTGGACCTCCGCGAGTTGCTACGGCTCGCCGCCGGGCGCGAGATCAAGCCCAGCGCCGCGATCGTCGACAGCCGTACCCTCCAATCCACGCCCGAGAGTGGTGGCCGGACCGCCTACGATGGGGCCAAGCGACGAAAGGGGTCCAAGGTCCACATGGCCGTCGACACACTTGGCCACTTGCTGTCCCTGCACGTCACGCCCGCCAACGTCCAGGACCGGGCCCGTGTGGCGGAACTGGTTGAGTCCGTGCAACGGGAGACGGACAAGTCGATCGAACTGGCCTACGTCGATCAGGGCTACACTGGCGAGGTGGCGGCCGAGTCGGCGGGCGTCCATCTGGATGTCGTGAAGTTGCCCGAGGCGAAGCGTGGATTTGTCCTTCTGCCGCGTCGATGGGTCGTGGAACGCTCGTTCGGCTGGGCGGCTCGGTTTCGCCGGCTGACACGTGACTACGAGCGGTTGGCGACGACCCTGGCCGGTCCGCACTACGTCGCCTACGCCATCCTCATGCTACGAGCGTCAGCCCCGATTCCACTCGAAAGTGCGTAACACCCTCTAGACATGCATTAATGCCCCATGAAATCCCGCTTCTTTTCCTCCTCAATCTGTAATCGGAGGGATCGAATATGTTGCTCGACATGATGCTTGTGCCGGAGGAGGTCCACCGAATTCAGCATGGGTACGAGGGATTGCAAGTACTCCAATCTAGCGTGAAGAACCGGGACGAGGCTTCCCGACCAGCTCCAGAATGAAGATTCTAACGGGATTCGCTTGAAGTCCTCGAAATCTCCATTCGCGTGAATAAACCGCTTGACGAATACTCGCCGTCGTTCGGGAGTGAACGAGGAGATGACGTCGAAGAGAAAGGTGATAAAGTCGCTGTCATGGCAATTTAGGTCAATAAGTTTCCCGAGGAGAGAGTCCTGGCGTTCGAGCACGATTGGATCGGGCTGGCCCGGTTCCTTGCTGAGAAACAATGCACCGAGAAACCCGTGAGACCGTGTGATCCGCTCCTCTCGACCGAAAATAAAATTGACGGAAGCCGTGATGACGGATTCGAAGTTCTCCCGCTTCCAGAGCAGGCAATAGTCCATGCGGGAGTCATGGATACTAAGAAACTTATTATTTTGATACATATTTTCGAGATATGGTATGATAAAGCCACTGTCTACGTCTAGTAGCTTTCCTAGCGATGCCCCGCTGTAGTCACCATGGGGATCCACTGTGAGCAATTGCAAATACGCATTCTGGAGCAGAAGAAGATCGTGCTGGAACAACGAGGTGAGCGATTTATTGACTTCCGTGCACGGATTGAATATCCAGGAAAGGATGTGTCCGAAACGAGCGTCCTGCACGGCCCTCTGGAGCAGGATATGCACTACCCGTACCACGGCCGTCTCATCGCACGCCTGGAACTTGATCAGGTAGTCCAAGTGATGCGGGATGTCGGTGAACGTGGCCTCCTGATAGAGCCGACAGAGGTCATCCAGTCGGTCAGACGTGACATCTTTAGGTCCAAGGGCGAAGTAGAGACCGAACAACCAACTGGATTTCGATGAGTAGTCCGGGGCACGTAGAATAGTTTCGGCGGCTTCTAACCCACACACCTCCACTAACTTGGCCGAGAGGCACCCGGCGTTATTGGTAGGCAGTTTCAACGAGTTTCCGTTGTGGAGATACTCCTCGATCACCCTCGAATAGAGCGTCGGAGAGTGGCCCGCCAGGACAAGGAGGGTTTCGATGACCCCGTTCAAGAAATTGTAGATAATATGATCCTGAGACAAATCGTCTAGGATCTCGCGGCACAATGAGAAAACCCTCCGGTAGCCTTGTAAATCGAAGTTTTGAAAGAATGTGGTGAGTTTTTGACTTTTATATTGCCCGAACTCAACGATACTCAACTTTAGGGCACGTCTGGTGGATACGTTCTCGGCGAGAACCTCGAAAAGATCAAACGCTTCGTTCCTGAACCGATGCCGAAGTTCTTGACCGTCTGCGATCCCGTGGAATTCCACCGTATCCAAGAATCCATGGACCACTCGACAGTCGCGGAAGACGGTCGGTTTCAATTCCCCCTGGAAGAATCCGCAGACCTCAGCAGCGTCAAGGGAGACAACTTCGGCCACGGAGCCGGCTTGTCGGCTGTAAGGATGATAATTGCGGATGATGTCGAGTACTGTGTCACGATGAGCAGGATACCGATAGAGCCGAAAAAGCCTATCCCAAATAACCATCCGAAGTTCAACGATCGGAGTAGAAGCAGGAATGTCAAAATCATACCACATAATTGTACAATTGTCTTTTAGCGTCGAACTATGAAAGTGAGTTTGGAGGTAGTGTCCGGCAATTGCGGAGAATAACTTGACGAACAGGGGATCCTCACCGTCACGCGTCCTCCCCCAGAGGACATTGATAACGGAACACTGGGTGGCGTACCCCTGCAAGACTGTCGTGTGCTTGAACCCAAATCGCTCCTCGAGTATGTAGACAACTCGGGGTAGTTCCGTGGGTCGTTTCGAGAGCAGGTCGCAAAGCATAGAGATGACTATCTCGGTCGTATCTATTTCCGAGCCGTGAAGTATACTTAGAAGACTGAGGTGGGAGAACCTCGGGATGTCCGAATTCGGCTTTGTCTCCAGGCTACCGATATCGACGGTCTCCGCGTCCATTCTCGCGATATGCTCTCTAATGTAGAGAAGTATTTCGGTCTCCTTCAACGGCCAGAAGAGGTGCATCAACTGGAGTAAACCTTCCTCATCCCTCAATGCTTCTAGTCTCCTCCACGTCTCGTCGACATGTGGAATTAACGCGATCATGATCTCCTGGTCATCGAAGAGATTGAGAATCGGATTCAGAACGTCGATGATCCGGTGGGTGAGTTTCGGGAAGAAGTGGGTGAGGATGGACGAGAAAGAGAGCACCCGCTCGCGGAATACCGCTAGGTAGAAGAGGTAGGTCGCGAGGACTTGATCGGAGACCCGAACCACTTCATCCTCGTGGAGATCGACGGCCTCGAGTAAGTGGAGTTGGTGAATCGCGTCCCAGAACGTGCTCGTCGGGATTTCGAAAGCGGCCTGAATCGACTGCATAAGCTCCGTATTCGATCGATCTATGGTTCTAAGGAACGCTACGATCCCTGCGGACTTCAGGAGATCTTTCTTCCCGATGTCCTGAAAGTCCTGTCTAACTGATCGATAGTATTCGTCGTACAATGCTGACAAATCTCGGAGTGCATAGAACCTATTCTCACGCTTCGCCACCTGGGCCGCCATGATGGCTAAGCGTGGGTTCCCGCAAGAGATTTCGGCGATCCGATCAAGAAAGTGATGATTCCGGATCTCGAATTGGTTATCGATGATATTCTTGATTTGTTCTTCGGTAAATGGTCCGAGGTCGATCTCCCTTCCCAGTCCGTATTGGCGGGAGAGTTCACGAATGGTTTCAAGGGCGTAATCGCGGACGGTCGCAACGATCTTTATCCACCGACCACCGTTCTGTTTATGAAGGAGTTGAAGGGCATAATCGAAGCGGTTCACACGGTTCGCGTCATCGACGAGGATCAGGTGGTGCTTAGGGGCCGAAAAGTGGAAGAGAAGGTCCTGGAAGAGGTCTGGGCCACGGTTAAAGACACATCGGACCTCGTACTCAGGATGGATTTCCGAAAATCTCTTGCAGCATTCCAAGGCGTGACGAGTTTTCCCGACTCCTGGTCGCCCCTTGACGATGACCAAGTCGTTTTGTTCGAGGGCCTGGAGGGTCTGCCTGACCTCATCCTCCCGGAAGAAGAATAGCGTGTCCAGAGGAGTGGAAAATACACCCTTGTTATACGCGGTGACGAAATCCTCTGGGGATACGATCTGTCCCGTATCGACTTCGATACCGAGGTGATCATGCGCGAGTTTGGGGTAATGCTCATAGAGGTCGTGTGACAGAGGACCCAGTCCGAATAGGTTCAGTTTCACTCTTCGCCTGCGACACATCTCGAGGAGATCGTGCTCTTCACTGGGGGCAAGAACCGATGTGTGGCAGATGACAATCTCCTCGATTTTCTTTACCGGTATACCGGTCTTCTTTGAGTCAAAGCATTTCTCGATATCTCGTTTGATCTTGCCGAACAAATCTCTCTGTTCCGTTGTGTACTCGCAAAATATATAATTACTATTATCAAGTGATATAAGGGTGTCGGGCGTCCCCTTGCGGACTTTGTTTGCACCAATCACGGAACCGATCGGGTTCAGGCGTTCGTAGCCCTTCTTGCGTAAGTAGCCGTCGGCCAGTTTCTGAAACGCACCGCCGTCGAGCTCTCGAATCGTGCTCTCGATGTGATTGATCTTTGACATGACCGGAGCCAAATCCTTCCTTGACTCTTGCACGGGTGTTCGCACTCCGCGAAAGCGTCTTCAATTTCGTTTGTCCGGAACCAATCTACTGTATCTACGTTTACTGGTCGAGCTAAGTCCTAAAGTACGCTCAAAGTATTCTTTCCGACATTGATCAGGTCCATGAATTTGCCTGCGTGATGACAAAGGAACAAAAAGACCGCTTGAACACATGGATGGGTGCAGTTCTCGGGTCACGTGACCCAGTTTTCGATTTCCTCATTCTCTAGATCAATATTTCGGTCAGTTTCATCGATTGGCGTAGAGGCTAATTATGTGAGAGGAGACATATCTGCGGTGCTGGTCAGGCAGGGAAGAGATCGGAGAGAACTTAAGCGAGCACTTTCTCCGCCAGAGACCAGGGCGTACCGATTGAAGCTGGGGAACAGAGGTAATCGACGCAGCTATCATTTGGCTTGAATCCACAGCTTTCCCGGGTTTCGCCTCCTCAATAGGGCGAGAAGCGACGGCGGATCTGGCCGAAAGCTGCCGATTTCCGCCCGAGCCTTCGCCCAAATACCCCAAAATGGCCAGTTTCAATCGATACGCCCCAGGACCAGGGAAAATGTTAAAGGGATAGGCACTACTAGCTTGATGGCGCCAACGGCTGGGACACAAGCGCGAGGCCGCGACACCGCACGACGTATGTCATCCAGATCATTCGCTCGAAGTCCTGTCAGACCCGATCTGAGGAAAAAACGCTCGCTTCCATTCCTTGACCTGGGCAGGTGCCCTTGAGAATAATCTCAAATGGGGATTCCATACTCGGCGTGGAGCGTGAGAAACCTCTTCATTGAGGACTGGCCCGAGCGGCCAAAGGAACGTCGCCCATGGCGTCCCTCGACTTCCCGAAGCTCCGCCCACTCTCCGTTCAGCGGTTTGAACACGAGGGGCAGAGCTTCGCGGCGCTGATCGACCCGCTTGGGGTATTCCAGGATCCGGTCCTGGTTCCCATCGAGGCTTATCGATGGGTCGTTCGCCATCTCGACGGCCGGACAAGCCTTGAGGATCTCCAGGCCACCATCCTGCGCGAAACAGGGCAGCAACCCACCTGGAACGAGTTGGAATTCCTCGTCGATCAGCTCGACAGGGCGATGGTGCTCGATGGCCCAACATTCGCCCGGTTTCTCGAATCCTACCAAAATGAGCCAGTCCGCCCCCCCGCGCTGGCGGGACGTTCCTATCCCGGCAACGCTCGGGAGCTACGCTCGGAACTCGACCGCTACTTCCTGCATGTCGAGGGGGCTGGGGCCCCAGGTGTAGTCCCATCCCAGACGCCCTCGGAATCCCTGCTTCGCGGGGTCTTGAGCCCCCACATCGACTTTCAACGCGGAGGCCCCGTTTACACCTGGGCCTACAAGGCGATCGCCGAACGGTCGGACGCCGACGTGTTCGTGATCCTGGGTGTCGCACACCAGTACTGTCGGAACCGATTTGCCCTCACGCGTAAAGATTTCGACACGCCTCTCGGTTTGGTCCGGACCGACCGCGATTTCGTCGATCGAATCGCCGCGCGGGCGGGGGACCACCTCTTCGAGGACGAGCTTGCCCACCGCGCCGAGCATTCCATCGAGTTTCAGGCGGTCTTTCTACAATACCTCCTCGGTGGTCGACGCAGTTTCTCCATCGTGCCCATCCTGGTGGGCTCGTTTCACGACCTGCTCGAAGCTCAACGCGCCCCCATGCAAGCCAAGGAGATCCGAGAGTTCGTCGAGGCATTGAAATCCGCCGAAGCGGAGAGCGGCAAGAAGGTGCTCTATCTTGGGGGAATCGACCTATGCCACGTCGGCCCTGAGTTCGGCGACCCGGACCTGGTCGACCGCGAAATGCGCGAGCGAGTTCGTAGCTTCGATCAGGAGATGATGGGACGCGCGATCGCCGACGACCCCGAAGGTTGGTTCGGCACCGCGTCGAAGGTGGGCAACCGTTGGCGGGTCTGCGGGTTGGCCGCCACGTACACCATGCTTCAGGCGATGGGCCCGGTCCATGGTAAAGTGCTAAGATACGACCAGGCGGTCGATCCTGCGCGCACGTGCTGCGTCAGTTTTGCCAGCCTCGCCTTCGAAACCAACGGTTGCATCCAATCCCCGGAGACATTGGTCGAATCACCCAAAGCGTGATGGTCTTGGTCTCGTTCCTTGCCGCGAGGCTCTGAAATCGTGTCCGAACACCCCAATTCGCAAGTTGAAACGGCCGAACCGGCCCCTCGTCCGCCCTGTCCCGCCCCCGCGAACTTTCGCGAGGAGGTTGCCGAGTACGACCGAAACGCCACCCTGGGAATTTGGGAAGGACCACGATACCGCATGCGCTACCGGACCCTGGGAATGGGTCCTCCGTTGATCCTCCTACCTGGCATCGCCGCGACTTATCGCGGGTACGCTCTGATGCTCAACCGCCTCTCGGCGAAGTTTAGGACCGTGATCCTCGACTATCCAGGGGAGCACGCCGACGATCGAACCCGCCTCGGGAAAATCACCCACGAGCATCTCGTCGACGATCTTTTCGGCTTGATCGACCACCTGAACATCGGGCGTGCCTTCCTGATCGGCCTGTCATTCGGCTCGACCGTGGTTTTGCGTGCCCTCCATCGAGAGCCGAGGCGGTTTCCCAAGGGGGTGGTTCAGGGGGCGTTCGGATACCGGCGTTTCACGGTGGCTGAGCGTCTGGCCCTTGCGTTCGGACGCCGGCTCCCTGGGGACTCATCGCGACTTCCGTTCCGAGAACGGGTGCTGGCCTACAACTGCAAGTCGCATTTCCCGTCGATCATTGAAGATCGCTGGCCTTATTACGTCGAGCAGAATGGGCTCACCCCCATCGCGGCCCTGTCGCACCGGCTCGACTTGGTCGCACGGCTCGACCTTCGCCCGCTTCTTCCGCAAATCCCCAACCCGGTCTTATTGCTCCAAGGGAACGAAGATCGGATCATCCACCGCCGTCACTTCGACGAATTGAATGAGCTACTGCCCGCCGCGGAAGGGGTCTTGATGCCCTTGGTCGGCCACCAGCCACACTATACCCATGCCGAGGCGCTGGCCCAGGTGACAGCCGACTGGTTATTACCGTGCGCTCCCGAGGGATGCCCGAACGAACCTCGAACCTGAGCGTTAACCTCCCCGCGATTCGATGTCGGCCAAGTTCCGAATGCTCCTTCGGCCCACGATCTCAGTGCAATCGCTTGGCCCTCTGTTCGGAGGATAAGGTTCCCGATTACAATCGGGCGAGTGCGGCGCCTTCGGACCGTGAATGGGGCCGAATCTCACCGACAACGACCCTTTGAAGGATTCTCACTTTGGCCGCAACGCGATCGAAGCTGGTGATTGTAGGGGTGGGCGACGACGGCCTGGATGGAATGACCGAATCCGCTCGGCGCATCATTGCCGACGCCGACCTGATTCTGGGTACTCCCTCCATGCTGACCCTGCTCGAGTCGATGCCGGCCCGCAAGGAAGCGCTCGAGCCCGAGATGCCGGCCGCCCTGAAACAGGTTCGCGCGGCACTCGCGGAGAGCAAGCCGGTGTTGGTCAGCAGCGGTGATCCGCTCTTCTACGGCGTTGCCCGTTACCTGTGCGACCGGCTTGGTAAGGATCAGTTCGAGGTGGTCCCTCACGTGAGCAGCATGCAGCTCGCGTTCGCCCGCGTGAAGGAAAGCTGGGACGACGCCTACTTGACCAGCCTGGCGGGCCGGCCGATCGAGGTGGTGGTGGATCGGATCCGAACCGCGGAGAAGGTCGGGTTGTTCTCGAGCGACGAAGCTCCACCGAACCGAGTGGCCCAGGCGCTCCTGGATCGAGGGATCGACTATTTCCGGGCCTACGTGTGCGAGAACCTCGGGTCACCGGATGAACGCGTCACTCAGGCGGAGCTCTCGGAACTCGCGCAGATGGAGTTCGACCCGCTCAACGTCATGATTCTGGTCCGCAAGCCGAATCGGCCGGACCGAGCCAGTCGATCGGGCCGCCATCGCATGTTCGGCAATCCCGACGACGTCTTCGCCCAGACGCTCCCCAAGCGGGGCTTGATCACCCAGGCCGAGGTTCGCTCGATCGCGCTGGCCCAGCTTGACATTCGCCCCGATAGCGTGGTCTGGGACATTGGCGCGGGTTCGGGCTCGGTCGCGATCGAGGCGGCGCAACTGGCGAGCCAGGGGACGGTGTACGCGATTGAGCCAGAAGCCGCCGACGTGGCGCTGATCGAGGCCAACGCCGAGTCATTCGGCGTGCCGAACATTCGCCCGATCGTGGGACGAGCCCCAGAGGTGCTGACCGACCTGCCCGAGCCCGACGCGATTTTTGTCGGTGGAACCGGACGGCAGGTGGGGGTTGTGCTTCGGGCCGCCTTTGCTCGGCTCTGCCCGGGGGGACGCATGGCCGTGAACGTGGTGACGGTTGACGGGCTGGCCGCGGCGCTGGAGACCCTGAAACAACTGACCCCCGACGTCGAGGTTTGGAACATCACCATTTCTCGAGGGATCGAGCAAATGGATCGCGTCCGGTTCGAGGCGATGAATCCGACGTTCCTGCTCGCGGCGACCAAGACCCCGGAAATCGGAGATTAATGGGCCGGCTCGCTCCGACCGTCACGTCTCAAGGCGTGCGAGTTTCGTCACATGGGAGAAGCTCACACGTATGGGGTTTTCAGCGAGTTCAAACTCGGGCACATCCCTGCGCGAACGGATCGTGGGCGACCTCCGTTTGGTTGTGGGACGAGGGAACGGATCGGTATACTGTAGGCTGGCTCGAAGCTTGGAACTTGCTCCGAATCGGGGCCCAAAAAGGGAAGTAGCGACATGGCAGAGGCCGTCGAAACGGAGTTGGATCTGATCGCCGTTGGAGCCCATCCAGATGATATCGAGATCGCCTGCGGCGGAACTCTCGCTCGACTCGCACGAAAAGGTTACTCCGTCGGAATCGTCGACCTGACCGATGGCGAACCGACCCCCTTGTCGGCTGGTCCCGACGTCCGCATGGCCGAAGCTCAACGCGCCGCCGAGATCCTTGGGGTGGCCGTCCGGTTGAACTTGAACCTTCCCAATCGCCGTCTGTTCGACAACTTCGAGGCGAGGGTGGCTTTGGCCAAGGTCTTCCGCGCGTATCGCCCGAAGGTCGTGGTTGGATTCGGAGGTAAGACCGTGCTCGCCTCCCCCGATCATTACCAGGCGATGCTCATCACCGACGCCGCCGTGTTCTACAGTCGCCTGACGAAATGGGATGAATACTTCGACGGCTTGCCCGTTCACACCATCACCAACCAGCTCAGCTTTCCCATTGCCCTGCACGGCCTCGATTTGCCCGAAGCCTCAGGGTACATCGTGGCCGATATCGGTAGTACACTCGATGTTAAGCTCGAAGCGATCCGAGCTTATGAGACCCAGTTTTCCGCGAAGCGTCCCGGGATTCACGCGGCCGTGGAAACGATGAACCGTTACCACGGTCTCACGGCGGGGTTCGAGGCCGGGGAAATCTTCATGACCTACCGATCCGTGGGAATCGACGACGTGATGCGCTGGGCGAGCCCCGCGCATGCTCGATCCTAACGGGCCATTAGGCGTCGTGCGATTCAACTTGGAGAAGAAGGACGACCTCAGTGAGCCGATCGGCGTGCGGGATTCCTCCAGTTACGTAAAAAAGGCGGTCGAGGTGAGCTGGTACTCACGTTTTAGTTCATGGTTGAAGTCCATCACGAACGACACCTCCCGGCCCACGTCGGAGGTCCGACCGCCGCGCGACCCGGAGGCGACGAACGACTATCCCTCCACGCCCCCACTCACGCTCCACTCGGGTGGGATGAGCTTGCGCGTCGGCGTGGTGACGACTGTGGGCCGTTATCGCGAGCATAACGAAGATAATTACTTCGTGCCGGGTCAGAAGTCGTCCCGATTCGATACGGTCTCCCCGCCCGAGGGGAGTGGCGAGACCGTCCTCTCCACGCTCGAGCCCTCTTCCAACGTCTTGTTCATCGTGGCCGATGGCATGGGAGGGCAGCAAGCTGGCGAGCAAGCCAGCAAGATGGCCGTCGAGCTCATTCCCAAGGCGGTTTCGCGCCGGCTCAACACGAACGAGTCGGACCCCAAGGTGGTTCAGCGGCTGATTCGAGACTCGCTCGCCGACGCCAATCAGGAGATCCTGGGGTGCTCGGCCGCGATCGCCGAATTCTCCAACATGGGGACCACGGTGGTCCTCGCGCTGTTCCGGCACGATCGGGTCTTCATCGCGGGAATCGGCGACTCAAGGGCGTATCGCCTGCGCTCAGGCCAGTTCGAACAATTGACCGAAGATCATTCACTCGCCTACGCGCTGGTCAAGTCCGGAACCATCTCAACGGAGGAGTTGGCCACCCACAAGTTCAAGAACGTGCTCTACCTCTACCTCGGGAGCAAGGACGCTCGCGAGGGTCCGGAGGAGATCAAAGTGCTTGACGTCAAGCCGGGCGACCGCTTCGTGCTCGCCACGGACGGACTGACGGGTGTTGTGGAAGATGGAGAGATCGCGCGCGTGTTGCAAACCTGCGAGGATCCCCAACAGGCCGCTCGCGTCCTGATCGACCAGGCCCTGGCGAATGATTCCAAGGATAATATTACGAGCCTCGTAATCTATGTCATCAGCGACCCGACCGGCTGAAGCTTTTCCTGATCTGATCTGCTGGGCCGTGCTGAGTCGCCTCGCCGCCAAGGTAGGGCTCTCCTGAAGAGGCGGGAAGTCAAGAACGCCCTGACCTGTATGGGCACGCTCCAGGCTCGCACGACCTTGTCACTCAGTTCGAGACGGGCCGCGCCGGCTTGGTAACGGATCGTCTTGTTTGGTTCGTCCCCCCCGGACCTTGGGGTGAGTCGAACGGACCTAAGTTTATCGAGAGGCCGATCACATGCCGCGAATTGAGGAATTCCTGGCGAACCTCGCCAGCAGCGGCCTGGTGCCTCCCAACAGGCTCGGACCCTTTCAGCAGGCGCACGCCAGAAATCGATCCCCCGACGCGGCTATTCTCCTGGCCAAACAGCTTATCCAGGAAGGGGAACTTACCCCATATCAAGCCCGCAAGGTGCTGGCAGGCGCGACCCGCGGTTTCTTCCTGGGGGGCTATCGAATCCTCCGCCCGCTCGGCGAAGGAGGCATGGGAAAGGTCTTTCTCGCCGAACGAGAAAGCGAGCGGGACGGGGAACGCGTGGCCATCAAGGTCCTCCCCCCCAAAAAAGCCGAAGAGGGGCAAGCCCTCGTGCGGTTCCAGCGCGAAATGGAACTCTCCCAGCGCGTGAACCACCCTAACCTGGCGCGAACCCTCGGCGTGGGCAACGAGGGAAATGTTCACTTCATGATCCTCGAGTACGTGCCAGGAGACAGCCTCTACCACACCGTCAAAGGGAAGGGGGGCGGCCCCCTGCGCGTCCCTGATACCGCCCGTTTCTTCCTCAAGGTGCTCGATGGGCTCGAGGCCGCTCACCAGGCCGGGTTGATCCACCGCGATATCAAGCCTTCAAATATCATGGTGACCCCGAACGGCGATGCCCGGATCCTCGACCTGGGCCTGGCGCGGGCAACCAACGCCAACGACGACCACACGGCCCTGACCCTCCCGAACGTGGTGATCGGAACACTCGACTACGCCAGCCCCGAACAACTCAGCAACGCCGCCCGCGCCGACCAGCGGAGCGACCTCTACAGCCTGGGCTGCACCCTCTACTTCACGCTCGCTGGCCGCGCTCCCTTTGAAGGGGGAGACGTGGTCAACAAGATCTTCAAGCAGCGCATGGAAGATCCGGAACCGCTGGAGCGGGTCGCCAAGGGGGTGCCCGCCGCCTTCGCCGCCATCGTCCGCAAGCTCATGGCCAAGGCGCCGGACGATCGCTACCAAACCTGCGCCGAGCTCAGGCGCGACCTGGAGCGCTGGACCAATCCCGAACGGGTCCGGGCCATCCTCGGCAAGGAGGCGGAATCGGCTCGAGCCTTTCACCCACCCCCTCCCGAGCTCGAAGACGAAGACCTGCGCCTCCTCGCCACCGATGATTCCGACAGCCTCAATTCGTTCTCACTGCGCGAGCTCGGAGACGCCGAGCCCGCGACGGCTCCGTTACATCGTTCCCCCCCTCCGCCCGTCCCCGCGGTGGTATTACTCCCGGGAGGAGGACGACGTACCAAGCCCGCTTACTTAAAGCGAACGTCCTGGTCTGGTGAAAATCGCTGGCTCGTTCACTTTACCGCGCTTGCCATCGTGCTCGGTCTTCTTGCCATCGTCGCCATTGCAATGCTTCGATAGGCCGGAATGGTCCCAGTCGGTCCTCGTGAACCAACCGCTGGCATTCGATTTGCAGTCAAGGAGAGGCACTCAGGCTGAAGCGGGTGATTCGCTCCGAACCCGACGGCAGGGAGTTCTTTGATTATGGTCCCAACCCAGCAGATTCACATGTCCAGCTCTGCCCCATCCTCTCGAACCGACGTGGTTGAAATTGGTCTCTTACTCCCAAGCGGACAGATGAACGGCTTGATCGAGCTTGCCGCGAAACGCCAGCAGAGCGTTGCTCAACTCTTACGCAACTTGATCCATCGTGAGCTGGAAGTGGTCGAGGATGACCACAACACGTTGGTCAATTTTTCAATTTCCGGTACATCTGTTTAGATCGATCTTGCCAATCAGCAGTGGGCTGAGCCACAATCGAACCGATTTCTCGGAGTCTGCCGGGCGATTCGAGAGGTGCGGTTCAGCTCATGGCATCTCAAAACGGCTTGGATCGGCTGCTGCCGGTTGTGGCCTCCTGGTTTCGAAAGACGTACGGAACACCCACTCCTCCCCAAAGGCAGGGTTGGCCCGCCATTGCGCAGGGCAGGCATACACTGATCCTCGCCCCGACCGGTTCCGGAAAGACCCTCGCCGCCTTTCTCGCTTGCCTCGATCACCTCTGGCGTCATCCTCGAACTCAAGCCGGCGCACGCATTCTCTACGTCTCGCCCTTGAAGGCCCTCAACCAGGACATCTCCGCGAACCTACAGATACCGCTTGCCGGCATCCTCGAGCATGCTCAATCCCAAGGCATCTCGTTGGATCCGTTAACGGTCGCGGTTCGGAGCGGCGATACCTCCCCGGCGGAGCGCCGCAGGATCGTTCAGAAGCCCCCCGACATTCTGATCACAACGCCCGAATCGCTGCACTTGATGCTCACAAGTCGGGCACGTGAGACACTCCGTACGTTGACCCACGTCATCATCGACGAAATTCACGCCCTTTGTCCCAACAAGCGAGGGGTGTTTCTCGCCTTGCTTCTCGAACGCCTCGAGGCACTCAATCCGAGGAGCTTCGTTAGAGTCGGTCTGTCGGCGACACAGCGCCCACTGGAGGAGGTAGCCCGATACCTCGGAGGATTCCAGGCTGAAGAATTCGCCGAGGGAGAGGTTCAATTCACCCCTCGGCCCGTGACGATCGTCGACGCGGGGGGCCGCAAATCGCTCGACCTGAAGGTTCTGACCGCTTCGGAAACAACCAAGGTGTTGAAGGCGGGGGCGACCTGGCCCGCCATCGAAGACCGACTCACCAGCCTGATTCGCGAGCACCGGTCCACCATTGTGTTCGCGAACAACCGACGCGTTGTTGAACGTCTCACGAACCGCTTGAACGAGCTGCAAGCCGAGGACGTGATCGAACCCTCGCAAGAGCTCATGCCGATTCGTTCGCATCACGGCAGCCTCAGCATTGAGGAGCGCAAGGCCGCCGAGACCAGTCTGAAAGCGGGAGAGGTTCAGGCCGTGGTGGCCACGGGCTCGCTCGAGCTTGGGATCGACATGGGGGCGGTGGACCTGGTCTGCCAGGTGGAGTCGCCTGGAAACGTGGCCAGAGGGCTGCAGCGGGTGGGCAGAGCAGGTCATATCGTCGGTCGTACCAGCAAGGGGAGACTGATCGCCAAGACGATGAGCGACCTGCTGGAGTCGGCCGCGCTCTGCCGCGCGATGCTTGCCGGCAAGATCGAGGCCCTACGGGTACCGCGCGGTTGCCTCGATATCCTGGCTCAGCAGGTCGTGGCCTGTGTCGCGATGGACCGTTGGGAAGTCAATGCTCTATTCAACTTGGTCCGTTGTGCGTCCCCTTACGCAGGATTGCCCCCCGAGGCCTTCGATAGCGTGCTTCGGATGGTCACGGGCCGATTCCCCACCGAGGCGTTTCGCGATCTCAGGGCCCGAATCAGTTGGGACCGCATCCACAACCGGCTTGCCCCCTTGCCTGGAAGTGCCCGGCTCGCGGTGACCTGCGGTGGAACCATCCCCGACACGGGCCAGTATCCCGTCTACCTTGGCGCGGAGGGACCACGACTCGGCGAGCTCGACGAAGAATTCGTCCACGAACGCAGAGTGGGCGAAACGTTCATCCTCGGCACCTCAACCTGGCGCATTGATGCGATCGAGACCCAGCGCGTGGTGGTCAGCCCGGCTCGGGGGGAGTCGGCCGTGGTCCCGTTCTGGCGTGGCGAGGAAACGCCTCGATCGCCCGAGCTCGGTGAGGAAGTGGGTCGGCTCAGCCGAGAGATCGGGGAGCGTCTGGACGACCCTGAGTTAGAGGTCTGGCTTCAGGAGGAGTGCCGCCTCGAGCCAGGGGCGGCAGCGGCCCTGTGCGACCACATTGGGCGCCAGATTCGATCCGCCTCGGCCGCTCCCGACGACCGAACCGTCATCGTCGAGTCGTTCGTCGACCCAGCCGGAGAGCTGGGACTGGCGATTCTCACGCCGTACGGAGGAAAGCTCCACCAGGCCTTGAAACTGGCCCTTCAAGGGGAGATCAAGTCCCGCTTCGGGATCTCCGTCGCCTCGATGCATGCCGACGATGGGATCTTGATTCGGTTCCCTCAAACCGAGGCCCCACCGCTCGACCTGCTAAAAGGACTCACTCCAACTCGCGCGGAGGCCTTGATCAAGGAGGAACTGGGGGAGAGCGCTCTGTTCGGCCTGCGTTTCCGCCAAAATGCCGGACGGGCGTTGCTGATGCCTCGTCCCGACCCCACCAAGCGCACCCCACTCTGGTTGCAACGGCTTCGGGCCAAGGACCTCCTCCAGGTCGTTCGCAAGGTCGCCGACTTCCCGATCGTGGTCGAGACGTATCGTGAGTGCCTGAACGACGACCTCGACTTGCCTCGCCTCCGTGAGTTTCTCGAACGGGTCGCCTCCGGCTCCATTCAGGTCGTGACCCGGCGCTCCGAGACGGGTTCCCCCTTCACATCCGACCTGATTTTTCGCTTCACCTCCCAGTACATCTACCAGTGGGATGAGCCGAAACGATCCGACGCGAACCCTCAATCGGCCTCGATGTTGGATTCGGGCTTGCTGAACTCATTGCTCACGAGCCCCGACTCCGTCGGCTGGCTCGACCCAAACGCGATTGGCCAGGTTGAGAGCCGTTTACGCGAGGTTGGGCGGCCTCCGCGAACCAAGGAGGAGATGGCCGAGACGCTCCGGCGGCTCGGTGATCTGGTTGAGACGGAGCTCAGTGGCCCCATGCTCGGCTTCCTGCGTCTGCTTGAAGAAGACGGTCGAGCCCTCCAAATCGCCCTTCCGCGCACAACCGTCCCGACTCGTTGGATCGACGCCGAGGAAGAACCGGTTTATGCCGCCGCGTTTGCACCCGAACCCGATCTCGAGGCGCTGTCACACGTCATCGGACGCTTCCTGAGCTCCCATGCGCTGGTCGGTCTCGACAAGCTCCTGGCCCGCTATCCCATCGATCTGGAGACCGCGCTCGAGCAGCTCGAACGCTGGGAAGAGCAGGGGAGATTCATTCGGCTCGAAGCAGTGGGGGGGAGTGAAGGACCGGTCTGGGCGGAACGCCAGAACCTGGAATCGGTGCGCAGGCTGTCCGTGGCCCTGCGTAGGCGGGAGAGCGTGGCGGTCACCCCAGAAGTTTTTGCCGACCTCGTCGCTCGACGTCAATACGTTCACCCATCAACACACCTTCAACAAGGTGAAGACGAGCTGGCCACGGTTCTCGAGCAGTTCACGGGCTTGGCCCTCCCCGCATCGCTCTGGGAGGCCGAAGTCTTGCCGCGCCGGCTTCTTGGGTTTCAGCCGAGCTTGATGGATCAGATCCTGGCATCCGGTGACTGGAGTTGGCGTGCCTCCAGCGCATCGAAGGGCGACCGGCTCGTCGCGTTCGCCTACCGCGACTTCGCGGGAGCCTGGCCTCGCACATTAGATCCGGAGTCTGAGGGGGATGAGGTTGAGGCCGCGATTCTGAGCACGCTGGAACACCGAGGCGCGATCTTCTCCTCGGAGCTGACGCGAGAGCTTGGCTTCAGCGCATCCGAGGTGCAAGCCGCTCTGGCGGGGCTGATCGATCGAGGGCGAGTGACGAACGACCGGTTCGACCCAATTCGGGCGGGGTCTGGCCTGAGCCCGGCATCGAGTCCCGCCGCGCAACGCTCGACTCCCACGCGTGGGTCGGGCTATCGAACCGGCCCTCGACGGAGCTCGGCACGGCGTCGGATCTCGACCCTGCCCGAGGGGCGTTGGTCTCATATCGCTCAGCTCGCTCAGCTTAACCCGGATGATCTGGAAGCCCATTTCCAGAGTTGGACCGATGTGGTGCTCAACCGGTTTGGAGTGCTCACCCGAGAAACCTTGCAGCTCGACTCCTGGGCGCCCGCGTGGAAGGAATTCGCTCCCTGGCTTGCACGCGCGGAGT
>Ga0182745_1000250_pt1 | contig 66121 bp, 56 predicted proteins | sample eDN3rd30CKraftBY_FD_128523 | JGI IMG/M metagenome (GOLD analysis project Ga0182745, IMG submission 128523) | Enriched backyard soil microbial communities from Emeryville, California, USA - eDNA 3rd pass 30_C Kraft BY (version 2) (version 2) | ecosystem: Environmental > Terrestrial > Soil >... | reverse complement strand
GTCGAAATCGGGGGCTGGCGGACATTGGCATAGACTTGACCGGGCAGGCTCCCGAACCAGGCCTCGAGCGCGTTGACGCCTTCGACCGTGCAGGTGAAGTCCCGGCTCTGGACGATCTTCTCGACCAGCCGGAGCTTCTCGGCGGCGAGCGCCGGATCGCGGTCCCAGACTGTGATCGTCGCGGTGACATAGGCGATGCCCGCTTCGTCGGCGCCGAGCTCCTGCAGCGCCATGTCGGCATCTGCCGCCTTGTTCGACGCGTCGCTATCCATCAGGACCGAAGCCTCGTTGGTCATCACCTCCTTGAGGATCGCAGCGACCGACTTGCGCTTCGCGAACCATTGCCGGCGGATCCTGGTCAGCAGCCTGGTCGCGTCGGTCTTGTCGAGCATGATCGCGCGCGACGACCAGCGGTAGCCGAACGCCTGGCGGTTGAGTTCGTCGAGCAGTCCCGGAAAGGTGACGCTCGGAAAACCGGTTATGGTGAGCGTGCGCAGGTGATGATCGCCGAGCCGGGGTTCGAGCCCGCCGATAAGCGCCTCGTCGGCGAACAGTGCGTCGAGATAGGCGGGGGTCTCGGGGACGCGAACGCGCTGGACCTTGGTAGAAACGCAGCTGTGCAGATAGGTCAGCGTCTCGCCGTCATCCAGCCACTCGGCCTCGGGCATGAAGCCCTCGACGAGATGGAGCACCCGCCCGGTGCGGTCGATGAAACTCTTCAGCAGCTCCTTCGGATCGACGCCGGCCTTCGAGCGGCCTTCATAGAGCCAGGCCTCGGCGCGCGCCGCCTCCTCGGCGGGGGGCATCCAAAGCAGGGTCAGATAATAGAAGCTCTCGAAATGCGCGCCCTCTTCGCGAAACTGTTCGCGGCGTTCGACGTCGACAAGCTCGGATACGACATCGGGAAAATCCGAGACCGGATAGGAGAGAGCAGGCACGCGCTGCGCTTCGACGAACACCGCCCAGCCCGATCCGAGCCGGCGGAGCGTGTTGTTGAGGCGCGCGGTGACTGCGACGAGTTCGGCGGGCGTGGCGCTGTCGAGGTCGGGCCCGCGAAAGCGTGCCGTGCGCTGGAAGGCGCCGTCCTTGTTCAGCACCACGCCCTCCGCCACCAGGCAGACCCAAGGGAGAAAATCGGCAAGGCGGGCGGATTTCGTGCGATATTCGGAAAGATTCATCATCAGCGCATCCAGACAGGGTATTTGAGGTGACGGCGGGCGACGTCGACAAACTGCGGGTCGCGGCGCGCGGCCCAGACCGAGAGGGCGTGGCCGACCGCCCAGATCGCGAGACCGACGATCCAGAGCCTGAGGCCCAGGCCCACGGCGCCCGCGAGCGTGCCGTTGACGATCGCGAGGCTGCGCGGGGCGCCGCCGAGCAGGATCGGCTCGGCGAGCGCCCGGTGAACCGGAGCAAAGAAGCCCGGCACTTCCCCTTCCCGGCTCATCAGACGAGCGCTCCGCCGCCGAAGGAGAAGAAGGACAGGAAGAAGCTCGAGGCAGCGAAGGCAATCGACAGGCCGAACACGATCTGGACCAGCCGACGGAAGCCGCCAGAGGTATCGCCGAACGCAAGACTGAGGCCGGTCACGATGATGATGATCACCGCGACGATTTTCGCGACCGGTCCCTCGATGCTCTCGAGGATCGACTGCAGCGGCGCTTCCCACGGCATCGAAGAGCCGCCGGCATGGGCGGGCACCGAGAGGGCGAAGGCGATGGCGAAGGCGGCAGCGCCCAACATCGCGCGATTGGGACGGGCAAGTTTCATGACGGGTCTCCTGCGGGAACAGAGGGGATGAGGCGGTATTCGCCGGTCGCGGGATCGAGCCCGTCGACGCGCGCGAGTTCGGAAAGGCGGCGGCCGGTGCCGTCGCGGACGAGCACCGCGACGATATCGATCGTCTCAGCCAGCAAAGCGCGCGGCACAGTGACCACGGCCTCCTGGATCAGCTGCTCCATCCGGCGGAGCGCGCCCAGCGCGCTCCCCGCGTGGATCGTGCCCACGCCGCCCGGGTGACCGGTGCCCCAGGCCTTGAGAAGGTCGAGCGCTTCGGCGCCGCGGACCTCGCCGATCGGGATGCGGTCGGGGCGGAGGCGAAGCGACGAGCGGACGAGATCGGAGAGCGAGGCGACCCCGTCCTTGGTGCGCATCGCGACGAGATTGGGCGCGGCGCATTGCAGCTCGCGCGTGTCTTCGATCAAGACGATGCGGTCGCTGCTCCCGGCAATCTCGGCGAGCAGCGCATTGGTAAGCGTCGTCTTGCCGGTGCCGGTCCCGCCCGCGACAAGGATATTGAGGCGATCGCGCACCGCGGCGCGGAGCAACACCGCCTCACCGGCGAGCATGATGCCTGCCGCGACATAGTCTTCGAGCGAGAAGACCGCGATCGCGGGTTTTCGGATCGCGAAGGCCGGCGCGGTCACGACGGGTGGAAGCAGGCCTTCAAAGCGTTCCCCGCCCTCGGGCAGTTCGGCCGAGACACGGGGGGCTGCGGCATGCACTTCGGCGCCGACATGATGGGCGACGAGCCGGATGATCCGTTCGCTATCGGCAGGAGCGAGCATCTTACCGCTGTCTTCGATGCCCTGTTCCAGCCGGTCGACCCACAGCCGTCCGTCCGGGTTGAGCATGATCTCGATAATTTCGGGGTCGGCGAGCCAGTTGGCGATCACATCGCCGAGCGCCGTGCGCAGCATGCGCGCGCTGCGATGACGTGCCTCCAGCCGGTTCGGTTCTGCGCCCATCGGGGTCCCCATATTCAGGGCCGAGCGGAGGTGCCCGGCTCGACGGGGACGAGTAAGAGACGCAGAAAAGGCCGGAGTTCAACAAGCTTTTCGTGCCGTCGTACAATGGGATAAAAAGACAGGGAGTGGCGTAGGCGCCGTGCAGGTAACATCAGGCAAGAAGCCGCGAAGTGAAGCCGGTAGCTTGTGCTGCGCGCGATTTTGACAACAGTGTAACAATGAGTGATTCGGGGTCGCACCCATCCGACGAGGCGGCGCGCTGGGCGCGTCTGACTGACAAGCAGCGCGCTTGTCTCGATTTGCTGCTCGGGCGGCAGACGTCGAAGCAGATTGCGCGGCGGCTCGATATCTCGAAGCAGGCCGTCGATCTCAGGCTTACGACCGCACGGGATATCCTAGGGGCAGCCAACCGCGACGAGACAGCGATCCTCTACGCACGGCTCCGAACGACCTATGATCGGATACCATGTGATCCGGTCATACTACCGCCGCGCCCCGAACTGGTGCCATCCGATTTCCCAGACGGAAACCCGGCCGATGTCCTGAACCTTCATAACAGGTCCGCGGCGAAGGCTGGGCGATCGGGCAGCCGCCCGCCGTTCGGGATTATTTGGAGGCGCGACTATCGACCATCGACCCGCGTCGCGATTATCATGGCGATGCTCATTGCAACGCTGCTCATGATCATCGCGGGTCTCGCGATCGGCCATTCGCTGACGCGGCTGGTCTCCGGCTGATCCCTTCCCCTCGTCGAACCAGAGAACCGGGAGCGCATGTTTCCCGGAAAGGAGATGTTATGCCTGACCAATTCCCCCTGACCGCCGAGCGCCTGCAGCAGGCGGTTCCCGAAGCCGAAGCACAAGTCGACGGTGCCATCATCGCCATGGCGTCGCTTATGACTGAAGTGGTAACCGCACGCCGCGCCATCCCGGGTATCCCGGCGACGAAAGGCCACGCCACCGTCCATCGGATCGCGCGGGCGCAGATGGCGCTGGTCGGCGTGAGCGGCGACATTCTTCGCGTGCATGGTGATCTTGTCGAGATCGGTCGCGAGACTTCGGGCCTCGACCTTCATGAATGCCCGGCGATTGCGGCGAATGCGCGCGCAAAGCTCGCGCTTGTGGGCTGAGCGACATTGACCAGGGCCCATCAGCATGGTCTGTGATCACGATGCTACGGATCGCAATCTTCGTGACATTGTTGCTGATGGCCCTGGCCTATGCCCTTCGCAAGGGCGGCGGTCCGGAGAGGGCGGTAGCGGCGATCCTCATCGTCATGGCGCTCGCCGATCAGGCGCTTCACCTGTTCGTGCCGGTGGATTTCCTGGCGGTCGACACAGGGCATCTGACGATCGACCTGGCCGCAGCGGCTGCGACGATGGCGGTTGCGCTGACGGCCTATCGCTTCTGGCCGATGATCGCGGCGGTGCTGCAATGCCTGCCCCTCCTTGCTCACACGACGCGAGCGATCGATATCAGCTTACATCCGGTGGCCTATCTGACGATGCAGGTCGCTGCATCCTGGCTTCTCCCGCCGCTGCTGGTTGCGGCAACCTGGCAGCATCAGCGAAGGCTGGCTATGCACGGCAGCGATCGGTCCTGGCTCGGCTCATCGCCGCGGTCGCCCCAGACCGAAGCGACGCCCTAGCCGAGCAGCTTCTCCGAGAGTTTCACAGCCTGGGCCGCGTCTGGTCGCAATCACCTGAGGCCCTCGGCCGCATTCTCGGGGCGGGTTCGGCTGTCACGAAGCTGCTGATCGGCGCGCGCGACATGATGACCGAGGCAATGCGCGGCGATCTTCGCGCCTTCCCTATCGACCCCTTCGACCCAAAGCTGCGCCAATATCTGATCATATCGATGGGATCGCTCCCAACCGAAGTTTTGCGCATCCTGTTTCTCGACGCGGGACGGCGACTCCTCGCCGACGAGCAGCTCCAGAATGGTACGCTTGCCCAGCTTGCGATCTATCCACGGACGATCTTCCAACGTGCGCTCGAACTCAATGCAGCGGCGATCATCCTCATTCACAATCACCCAAGCGGCGATCCGAGCCCGAGCGAAGAAGATATCGCGGTAACCAGGCAACTGGACCAGATAGGCCGGGCGCTCGACGTCAAGGTTCTCGATCATATCGTCGTCACCTCGGCTTCCACTCATCACATCGCCAATCGAGAAAGCGTCTCGGGCCGGTCGACGAAAGATATGTCCTTCACGCTGCGCGCCTCGGAGAATGCGCCTCCCCTAGGGTACGATGCCCTCGACAATGCTCGAGCGACGATGCGCCGGCGCATCTTGCGGCGCCAGCTGATCGGTGCCGAGGAGCTGTTCGGCGAACCCGCGTGGGAGATGCTCATCGACCTCTTCATCCATGAGGGAGAGGGCAAGCCGTTATCGACCAGCGACCTGTGCGTGACCTCGACCATTCCGATGAGCAGCGCGCTTCGCCTCGTTCAGAAGCTATGCGATGCGGGCCTTGTCGATCGATACCCCGATCTAATGGACGCACGCCGTTGCTTCGTCCGATTGCAGCCTGCGACATCGCACCGCCTGCGCGCCTATTTCAGCGAAGCGTCCGAATAGATGGGCAGTGTCGAGGCAATCCTTAGTCGCAGGACGCGCACGCAAGAGGAGAATTCGCGCTTCGGGCCGAATTTCGCTGCTTTAGACCCCGTCGAGGACGGCGTCTGCGCGTTCGCATATGGCCAACTCTGGATCTTGAGTAAGCGCAATTGCGTGAGCTCTGATCTCGGCAACTGGCAGAAACTGCGGTTTCAGGATCGCCATGGCGTTGAAGCGAACGGCTGCGCGGTCATGTTTCAACAACGGCAATACAGCGTCGGCCGCCCCGTCGATCGGCACGGCCTCATCGCGTAGAATTGTATTCAGGATCGGCGAAGAAAGCACACCCGAATTGATATCTTGGGCGAGACGCTGCCAGCCGTTGCCGGTTGTGCCGAGATAGAGGAGCAGGCCGCGCTGGCCGCATTTGCTAATATCGTGCCGGCGATCGGCAAGCCAGTCGCATATCTCGTCATAGGTTGGTTCGCGCATTTCAATTAGCGCTTCAACGAGACGTTCGCGCGGGGTACCGGGGATCGCGCCCCCCTTTTCAGGATAGGGTTGCTCATGGATTTTCCAATGAGGGATCGCCTTTTCAGCAAGCGAAATCAGCTGGGGCGTTTCGCGACTAGCGACAGCCTTGAGCAGTCCGGCCGCCGATCGAGCCGTCCAGTCGTTGGGACCTAGGAGCTCAATGCGGAGGACCGCGAGCAGCCGGTCGTCGACCGGAGGCTGTAAAGTTGCGAGCCGGTCAAAAAGATGTCGAAGGCCGCGTCTGAAAGGCTTTTCCAATCGGTCCATGAGCAGGTCGATGGCGTCGTGATCGGGAAATTCTGTTGTCAAACCGGCTGCAGCCCAAAGGGCCTCGTCCCGACCACTGTCCAATACGCGAATAACGAGCGCGCGAAGCGCGTCGTTGCCGAGAAGGTTTTCGATCACATTCGCAGCCAAAAATGCGACCCACCGCGAGGGATAATGCAGGGCCGCCTCGATCGGCTCGGGATCGAATGCCAGGTCCCTTGCCTTGCTCCAATCGATCGGAACCGGGTCGACCGACAGCGTGATGTCGAAGAGCCCGAGCTGGTCCCGTCGCCCTTCGCCACGTCGCGCCCAGATGAGATGATTTTTAGCGATGTGAGCTTCGGATGCCAGGAGATTGCGATCGAGACCGCTGAGGGCAATAACCGCGTCGAAGAGCGCTTGGGCCGCAACCTGATCGAAATCGCCGGTCCAGTCCCAAGCATCCGAAACACTGACCTTGCCCCAATGGCTGGCTTCATAAAATGCGCTGAGTGCCAACAGCGGCTCCACTCGCTGACGGCCTTCTCCCTCGCCTTCACCTGCGCCGAGAAAGCCGAGAATCGCCAGATGTTGTTGGAATTCGGCCTTTCGATACTCTTCTGAACCGAACAGCCAATTGTTCGGCGTCGTTTCAGTCTGGCGGAGTGGATAGGATTTGCCGTGCTTGCGCATCAAAGCCCGCGCGCTTGCAGTAAAGCTACCGGACTCAAGCCCGGGGCTCATCAGCACCTCTGGGATGATTGCGTCGGCGACCGTCGAGGTTGCGCGCGAAAGGACATTGTCGATTGCCGTGAGAATGAATGCATCGATCAGACCACGACCGTCGGAGGTATCGATGCTCAGACCTCCAGCGAGAGACGGGCGAAGCACAGGTGCCGCGGAAGCCGCGGTTTCGACCAGTGTCGCGACGAGAGTGTCGAGATCGATCGCGTCGGGGTTAACGGCCAGAAGCGCATTGCAGGCAACCACGCGTGTCCAATGCTGCTCGGCTGCTAACATGGGCACGCAGAGTTCCATGATCTCATCAGGAAAGCTACTGGCGAGCTTGGCAAGTCCCGAGCCCACGGCCAGTGCGACCCGCCTGTTCTCGCCGTTGGCGAGTTGCATAGCTTTCTCCGCGAGCGCCCGCCGGATCGTCGCGTGTGGTGGATCCTCCGCCTCGGCCGCAATTATCAGCAGGTCGGTAAGCGCTTCAGCACCCTTCTGCCCTTTCGGCAACCGTTCAAGTCGATACGCGATCACCTCGTCGGCGCAGCCGAGCATCGCCGCAAATCGCCAGATCTCAGCGAAGGATGGCGACGCCCCATATTGATCGAGCAGCGCTGCTCGTTGGACGGGAGCGAGCCTCGAGATAAACCTGGCGGCGGCAAATTCGCCCAACATCTTGTGAGTGAAGGCCGTCGTTCTCAAATCACCGATGCCGACCTGCTCGATCAGGCCCGCCTCTTCCCAATAATGGCGGTATCGCGCCGCATCGGCGGTGCAGCGCAGCACGGTGGCACCCGTCTCAAATGCAAGGTTGTGACCGCAAATTGAATCGAGCGCTGGAGTGCCTGCGATCGGTTCGACAGCCACGGCATAGCCAAGCACGTCTCGGAAGCGATTGAGGATTGGTGCGGCGTCGGGAGCATCCTTTGCCCGCTCACCGGTTACCGCACCAATTCGCTCGAAGATTTGCTCGAACAATGTTTCGCGTGACCGGCCGATGCGCGCGCCACTGGTTAGAATAGCGGCGGCCATACCCATCATCAGGGGCGTGCGTGCGATGACCGACCGTATCGGATTATCATCTAGCTCCTTGCGTGCGACGTCATAGGCATCCTCGGCGAGCTGTGATCCGGGCAGAGCAAGCGCCTCGACGAGGCGGCCTACCTGTGTACCGGCCGAATAGCTGTCGAAGGGCAGGAGATCATAATGACGCCAATCGGCGAAATAGGATGGCGCATATCCTACAGGCCTTGTCGTGATGAGGACTCGGGCGCCGGGCCGGCCAATAGCGAATTTTGAAATGCCTTCTGCGACCTGGCGCTGCCAAGTCCCGCATTCATCGAGACCGTCGCAGAGCAAGAGCCAGTTGGAAAAGGCCGAACCGCGCAGTTGCGAGGGATTCAGGGCGCTGCCGTCCAGCCCCAACTCAAACACGGCTTCTTCGAAACTGGTGCCAGCGCGCATGCGCGCCGCAACGGATGCAAGGCGTAACTTGAGCACGGGAATCGCATCTTCGCTGTACCTGCGTGCAATCCTTTTGAGCAGCGTCGTTTTCCCCATGCCGGGGCCTGCCACCAAAACCGCTCGCGGCAGGAAGCGACAGAATGTTTCTGGATCGACATTTTGGACATCGCGCTTTTGCGGACGATCCGTCCATCCCTGATAGTCCGCGAGCGCCTTGGCCAGATCGGTCTGCGGCTCCTCGTCCATGTCCCGAACGATGGCGCTTTGAGAAAGCCAGTGCGTATCGGTCTCGAGCGGACGCTGACCTCCAAGAACCGTGAAAAGCGCGTTGGCCTCCCAGTTGAAATGAATAAGCCGCGCGAGCAGACCGGCCGGCGCCTCCGAATCCGAGCCATCCGCAGGATCGATGCCCGCTTGTTTCAACATCGTCAAAACACTGCCTAGGTCGCGACGTCCCCGATGCTCGATGAGCTCACTGGCGTCGCGATAGAGCGCATTCCATGCCGCCTCGGCGGCACGATGTGTACCGCCAAGAAATCCAAGCTGGGAAATGGCGTTGCGAATGTCGGCAGAATCGGCCGTTTGCGCCGACAGGGTCTCAATGCGCAGCCTTCGGCAAATGTCTCTTCGGTCGAAGCCCGCAGCCGCAAGTCGAGCAGAAAACTCCTCGCCGAGTGGCGATAAGCGATCTGAAAGTCCGTCGCCGATACGGCGGATGTCCTCAGCGAGCCCCGCCCCGATGGTGTTGCTGCTGGATGGTGAAATCAAGAGGACGCAGGCAACATTCTTCGCGGCCACCTTCGCCAGCGCGTCGAGCGCCTCCCAAAGATGCTTGCCCTTCTTGAGCCCCTTCTTGACCTGGATCTCGACCGAAGAGCCATTCGCCAGCGTCAGCCGCAGATCGTCGCCGCCGCTTTCCGTTTCGGCTTCGACGGCAACAGGGATATCCTCCTCGACGCCTCCGAGCCATCCGAGCGGTCGGCCGCGTGCTAGCGCGACATAGGCAATCGCAGTGGCGGCCGCCTGAAAGTTCATTCCGCCAGCATTTGCAGCCCCACCACCGCTTCGCCTTTTCGCAACTTCGATCGTCGGAGTTCCAGTCATCGCGCTTTAGTGCAGATTGAGAAGGGGCGAAGTTTATTCATTGCGATACTGGTCCAGTTTGTGCGTCCTGCACTATGCAGTACCGAACGAACGCGCGTCGAGCATCAAGCTTTTCTCATTTCCAATCGAGCGACCTAGATTGTCTGACCGGGCCGGCCATCGTCCCGTCCGTCACCGGACAGGTCGCGTGACAGCTCGTCGGAGAGCCGCGACCCGGCCTCCATCCGGCGGCTGAGCGAATCCACAAACCCCTCCCACCTTTTGCGTCCGGTCGCCTGGGCCGCAGGCATCGCCGCATCGGGAAGCGGCGCCGTACTCGTCAGCCAGAAGCGGACAAAGAGCGCGAAGGCCTCGTTCGAAAGGTCCAGATTCCATTCGAGCCGATCAAGCCCGCGCGTCAATTTGTCGATCCGCTTCGTGAGCACCGCCTCCAACCGTTCCTCATGATCGGCAGAAAGCAGCGAAGCGAGCGCCGCCTCGACGATGTCGGTGCGCGTCACCCGTTTCTGCCGCGCCCGCTCGGCCACAAGGCGGACAAGCTCCGCGTCGAGGCGAAACGTCTGCTTGATGCTAACCTTGGTCACAGGTCGATTCCATCATTCGGATCGAGCGATGCCGTGCGGGCGTTTCGCGCCATGCGCCGATCGGCGGCCTGACGGAGACGAGCGGCGTCGCCCTGACTATCCTCCTCGCCGAAATCAAACTCGCCCGCGGGGGCCGGTGGAACCGGCGCGATATCTTCGTGGAGCGGCAGTTCGGGCTCCTGCCGGATGCCGGCATTCTCGGTGTCGCTGCCTTCGGTTTCCTCCTCATCGGCCTTTGCAGCCTTGGGAGCTGGCCTCTGCGGCTCCGGCAATAGCGACCAATCATCGGAGCGTGGCTGCGGCGTTCCGCCTACGGCGGGCGGCGGCAGGACCCGGGCCATCAATCTTGGATCGCGAAAATAGCGTGCCTTGCGCGCCCGGATCGGCGCGACGCCCGCCGCCATGACGATCTCCTCGTCCGGCGGCAGCTGCATCACCTCGCCGGGCGTCAGCAGCGCGCGCGCCGTCTCGGTTCGCGAAATCATGAGATGGCCGAGCCAGGGCGAGAGGCGGTGGCCGGCGTAATTTTTCATCGCGCGCATTTCGGTCGCGGTGCCGAGCGCGTCCGAAATACGCTTGGCGGTCCGCTCGTCATTCGTCGCAAAACTTACCCGGACGTGGCAGTTGTCGAGGATCGCATTGTTTAGGCCATAGGCCTTCTCGATCTGATTGAGCGACTGGGCGATCAGGAAGGCCTTGATCCCATAACCGGCCATGAAGGCAAGCGCGCTCTCGAAGAAATCGAGCCGGCCGAGCGCCGGAAATTCATCGAGCATCAGGAGCAGCCGCCGCGATCGATTTCGCGGCCCGAGTTCCTCGGTGAGGCGGCGGCCGATCTGGTTGAGGATGAGCCGGATGAGCGGCTTGGTGCGGCTGATATCGCCGGGCGGCACGACTAGATAGAGCGACACGGGCTCGGGTCCGCCCAGGAGATCGGCGATCCGCCACTCGGACGTGCCGGTGACTGCCGCAATCACCGGATCGCGATAGAGGCCAAGAAAGGACATGGCGGTCGACAGGACACCCGAGCGCTCATTCTCGCTCTTGTTGAGCAATTCCTGCGCCGCGGCCGCGACAACCGGGTGCGGCTTGTCGCCGAAATGGCGGGTCGCCTTCATCCGGTGGAGCGTCGCGGCAATCGGCCGACGCGGATCGGACAGAAAGGCCGCGACCCCGGCGAGGCTCTTGTCGGGTTCGGCATAAAGAACGTGGAGGATCGCGCCGACGAGCAGCGCGTGGCTCGTTTTCTCCCAGTGATTTCTCTTCTCGAGGCTGCCTTCCGGGTCGACCAGCACATCGGCGACATTCTGCACGTCGCGCACTTCCCATTCGCCGCGCCGGACTTCGAGCAACGGATTGTAGGCGGCCGAGGCGCGGTTGGTGGGATCGAAGAGCAGGACGCGGCCATGCTTCGCGCGAAAGCCCGCGGTGAGCTGCCAGTTCTCGCCCTTGATGTCGTGGACGATGCAGCTCCCCGGCCAGGTGAGCAACGTCGGGACGACGAGCCCGACGCCCTTGCCTGACCTTGTGGGTGCGAAGCAGAGAATATGCTCGGCGCCGTTATGCCGGAGATAGGCATTGCCCATCCGGCCGAGAATGACGCCATCGGACCCGAGCATATCGGCTTTGCGGATTTCGCGCTCGCTTGCCCAGCGCGCCGAGCCGTAGGTTTCGGCGCGGCGCCGCTCGCGGGCACGCCAGACCGACATGGCGATCGCGACGATGATCGAGAGGAAGCCCCCGGACGCCGCAATGCCGGCGCCCTTGAGGAAAATGGCCGGCGCATAGGCATCGAAGGCAAACCACCACCAGAAGAAGGCGGGCGGCGGATAGACCGGGTAGCCATCGATACGGAACCAGGGCGCGCCAAGTTCGGGCTGAAACCCGAGCGAGGCGGCGGTCCACTGCGTCGCTGTCCAGATCGCGGCGGTCACGATGGCCCCGACCGCCGCGATCTGGCCCCAGAGGATCCGATCGTTCATTGCGCCCATCCTTTCATCATATACCGATCCCGCGGCCGCGCCCGAGCGACCAGTCGATCGATCCGCCTGCTGCCATCGTGCCGGCGACATGCTGGCCGAGGTGCCGATCGAGCGCCGGGCGCCAGGGAACGAGCTGGAAGCCCAGCCCGTCGTCGATCATCGCGAAGCGCCCCGACGCGAGAGACACGCGCTCGCGATAGATGCCGCTGACATGTTCGCCATTCGCCGAGGGCTGATGCGCGCGGCCTGTTCGCGCCGCGATGGCGGCTTGCGCCGCGTCGAGGTCGCGCTGTTTCAATGTGTCGATGAGACCGCTCGCCATCACCAGCCGTTGGCCTTGCCGCCGGGCGAGCCCTTCGCCTTCGAGAAATGTCGCACGCGCTTCGATCGCATCGCGCACCGCCAAACCAAACCCCGATCCTGCGAGGACGGTGCCCGGCGCGACGAGCTGGCGGTCGAGCCAGGTCGCGCCATTCGCTCCAATCTGTTCGCCCAGCGGGAGGTCGGATCGCACCGCGAGCGACAGGCGTGCGGTGCCGCCGCGCCCTTCCCAGCTCCGCAATTCGACGATCGCGCCCGGCGTCGCATCGCCGGTCCATTCGATGTCGTCGAAGCGGATATGATGGGTGCGGCCATCAACGGCGTCGACGATCGCGAAGGCGCTGCCGTCGAGCTCGTCGTCGAGGCCGCGCGCAACGAGGCGGCCGACGATCGGATCGCCGGGCGTCTCGCGGTGCAGCGCAAGCGCCGACGTGTCGAAAGCCACTCCGCTCCGCTGCATCGCGCGGTGGATCGTCTTGATGATGTCGCCGCGATCGGCGAGATCGCGCAGCGCGCGTTCGGCGCCCGGGTCGACCATCCACATAGCGGGGCCAAGGCGCTCGGCCAAACCGAGCCGCTCGAGCGTCGCCGCGCGGCCGCGCAGCATCCGGTCCGACGCCTGATCGCCGGCAGCCGCAGGGCGGAGATCGAGAAGGCCGCCGCTCTCGGCGGTCGCGCGTTCGATCTGCCGGTCGAGGCCGGTCCAGCGCTCGGCATCGACCTCGCGTTCGATCGCCTGGGCTATGTCGCGCTCGCTTCTCAGGCCCAGCTCGAGCGTGACGCGTTCCTCGGCGCGGAAGCGGATGCCCTCGCTCACATAGGCGCGATCGATGACGAGGTCGGTCCCGTCATCCGCGACGCCGCGGACCAGGATGTGGATGTGCGGATTGTCGGTATTCCAATGATCGATCGCGACCCAGTCGAGGTCGGTCCCGAGATCGCGCGACATGTCCTTCATCAGGTCGCGGGTGAAGCCGCGTAGATCGTCCATGGCGCCGGCATCTTCAGGGCTGACGATGAAGCGGAAGTGATGCCGGTCATCTTCGCAGCGCGCGGCGAAGGCGCTGCGGTCTGCCGCGTCGCCTTGGGCGTCGAACAAGGACGCATCGCGCCCGTCGCGCGTGACACCGTCGCGTTCGAGATAGGATATATGCTTGGCGAGCGGCGCGGCGCGATAACGCATGCCCTTGTGCCGCACGACGCGCGCCTTGACGACGACGCGCCGGCCATTCGCGCGAAAGCGCGCCATCGCCACCGCGCGCCGTCCGCGTCCGAGGCGTTGGGTGCCGCCACGGCCACTCTTGCGCAGAGGCGTGAGGCCCTGCCGCGCGGCGGCGCGGCGAACCTGCGCCGCGAGCCGCTGGCCCTTGCCGCCCGAACCGCGACCGGCATCGCGCCCCCTTCCCGGCCGGATCCGAAAATCGCTGTCGCCCGAGCTCATGGGACCGCAGCCAGACAGCAAGTCTTTGCAAGGCAAGGATTTTCGGAGGAGATGTATGGCAGGGACGCGCCAGAGCCATATGGGATTATCGCATCAAACCAACCACCTACGTGCCGGAAGCTGGCACGTCTTTTATCTCGCCCTCTCAGATTTCCCCTCCAGCCATCCAAAACCGCCCCTGACAGGCAGACGATCACTGCGCCCGGACAGATAGCGACCCCCGTCATTCGGCTGGCCCAGACAGCAGAACGAACAACGGATTCGACGGAGCAATGGGCATGGTCCGTACAGGCGGCGGGGCGGCTTCGGCGCGCAATGTCGGTGCAGCGGCCGTGCGCGTTTCGGCCGTATCGGTGACATGTGGACGCGCGGCGAACAACGATGCGTCGCGCCAGCCGGGCGCAGCGAGGGCAGGCGCGGGCACGGACGGAGGCCCGTCCGAGGCGCCGAGTTCGGGCGCGATCTGGTGGACATAGGCAAGGGTCTCGGCGGGCAGGCGGCGCCGCCCCGCCGCATAGGCATCGGCGCGTCCCGGCCCGGCATTATAGGCTGCAAGCATCAACCGCACATCGCGATAGCGGTCCCACATTGCGCGCAGATAGGCCGCGCCAGCGAGTATGTTCGCGCGCACATCGAACGGATCGTTGCCGAGGCGATGGCGTGCCGACAGCATTGCCCAGGTTGGCGGCATGATCTGCATCAGCCCCATCGCGCCGGCGCGCGAGACCGCGCGCCGATTGCCCCGGCTTTCGGCGTGCATGACGCGCCATATCCAGCGCTCCGGGATGCCGAAGCGCTGCGATGCTTCGGCGACGGACGCTGCATAAGGGTGGCTGGTTTCCGCAATCGCCGCTGTCGCGGCTGTGCAGCTCGTGGGCACGCTGAGCGCTGCCAGCAGGGCACCGCATGGACATGCCCAGCGGAGCACAAAGCCGGTACGAGCGCGAAGAGTGCGCGCCATGGTTCAGCCCTTCTCGCTCGCGTCGGGGCGCGACCAAAAGAGCAGATGCGGGCCGTCAAGCTGACGCGAATCGAACAAATTGGCGCTGATCGGTGCGGCGAACAGTGGATCGTCGATCTGCAACGCGAGATAGATTCCGCGCGATCCGCAGCGCGTCCAGCCCGCCCCAATTTCGATGCCGGCCTCGGCGTCGCCGAGATAGACGCGCCACGTCGGCGCGTTCTCGGTCTCCGATATCTGCGCGCGCGCGATGTTGATCTCCGCATCAAAAGCGAGCGTGCGGATGTGGCCGGCGTAGCCATCGTCTTGCCGACGGAATGTTCCGATAATCATGCGTGATCTCCTATTCAGCTTGGTATGAAGTCTGGTCCGGGGAGGGACGGTGGGCGCTAAGCGGCGCACCGGAAGCCGGGCGGGTCATGACGGGATGTGCGACGCCGATCAGCCCGGCGGCGGGCATCGGTCCGAAATAGCGCCCGTCGAGGCTGTCTGGCGCGGCATTGAGGAGGAAGAGCTCGCCCGGGCCAACGACGCGGCATCCGAGCCAGAACGGCAGTGGCCGGCCTAGGCGATCGCGCGCCATGGCGCGCGCGGCGGCAAGGCCGTCGATCGTCACGAAGACGCCTGAACGGCAAATGCGGGCACCTGGAAGGGCCGCAACGCGCTTCAGAAGCGGCACGCCAGCGGGGAGATAGTGGCGCTCGGCAAGCCAGGCGCCGAGCGGCGGCGACGGCCGTATCGCGACCAGATCACCTGCTCTCGGCGTCGCACCCGGGTCGATCCGATACAGCCCGATCGGAGCACTCGCGCTCGCGTTCCAGAGCAGGCGCGGCGCCGGCGCCAGCCAGGCGACCGCGACAAAGAGGCCGCCGATGACCGATGCCGCCGCAACCGTCGCGGAAAGATAGCGGCGGTTCATGCCTCGATCGCCCGGCGGCGAAGCCATGCCGAATGGCGATCTGACCCATAAGGGCGGAACGGCATTCCGGCCGCAATGCGGTTGCCGACATGACGCCAATGGTCGGGCGCCGCATCGCAAGCATCGACGCCGGTCGCCTCGACCGCATCGATGGCTTGCAGGACCTGCTGAACCTTTTGCCAGCCGTCGATGCGGAGCAGGAGATGAGCACCGGGGCGAACGAATGGCAGCGTCGAATAGGGCGCGCCCGTAGCAACCGCAGTCGCGATCACAATGCTCGAATGCACCGTGCCATAGTCGTTCGACGTCCAGCGGACGAAGGCGAAGGTCGCGCCGGGACGGAAGGCGACCCGCTTGGTGCTGCGGCTCAGGATGCGCTCGGCGGCGATGCGGCCGAAGCGAATCCACTGTTCGAGGCACCCTTCGATCCAGGTCAGTTCGACCTCGGTCAGGCTGCCCTGCGGCGCGCCGGGCGGCAGCGGAGCGCAGCTAGCCGTCCCGCTCGAAGCCTGTCCGCTGCGCATCAGCGCTGCACCGGGCGGGCGGGAAGGATGGTTCCTTTGCCCGGATCGGAGGTCGAATGACGCCGACCGATTTCGGCCCAGGCGTTAAGTTCGTCGATCGCATAGACGATGCGGCCACCGAGCTTGCGATAGACCGGCCCGGTTCCGTAGCAGCGATGCTTTTCCAGCGTGCGGGCGGACAAGCCGAGATGGACGGCGGCGTCGGGTGTTTTCAGAAATCGCGGGACAATGGGGGCGGCGAAATCGCTCATCAAGGGTCTCCTGATGCCGCGCCGGACACCCGAGAGGGGGCCGGCGGGCAGGAGGCGACAATCGGAAATCGGAGTGCGATCCGGGAACGGACAAAGTGACGGGCAGCGGAATGTCCCGATCAGCCGCCCGCGAGCAGGGCGAGATAGCCGCCGTCGCGCATCGCGATCGCGCTACGCTGCCAGCGCGCGATGCGGCGGCGCTCGCTCGATGCGTCCCATTCGGCGGCGGAGTAGGAGCCGGCGTCGGGCAGGATGAGGGCCGCGGCGAGGTCGCGCGGGGCTATGTTTTCGTCGAGCGCGTCGAGCAAACGCAACCACTGCACCAGCCGCCAGCGCTCGGTGGGGCCGGGCTGGCCCGGCGGGACCGAAGCGGAGCAGGATGCGATCCAGCTGTGGAGCGCTCCGGTTGCCGCCTGGCGCTCGGTGACATGATCGTCGGCCGGCACAATATAGGCGAGCGTCTCATTGTGCAGGCAATCGGCGATCCAGAGCCGGTAGCGGCGACCGCCGATTGCTAGCACGACATGCCATTCACGGTGGGCAAGCCATTCGGCAGCGATCCCGTTCGACGCGGCAACATCGGACAAGGCGGGTCCAGGGAAGCCGGACGGTGCCGGCGCAGCAATGGCGATCGAAGGACAGAGTTCGGGGCGCCAGAGGGCGGGCGCCTCTTCGGCGCGGGCGTCGGGATCAAAGGCGAAAAACCAACCCCCAGTGGCGGGCGAGCCGACGGAGTGCGTTGCGCGAGCACCCCCGCGCCGCGCCGGCACGATAGGCGGCGCGATAGCGCGGATTGCGGCGCAGGAACTCCTGCGCGAAGTCAGCGCGATCATATCGTTCAAATATCTTCAGAAAATCTGGCGACCGCCAATCGACTGTGGGTTGCATGCGCACCTCCCGAAGCTAAGTGAGTGCAAAGCAAAGATAATCTGCCGATTTCCACAGCGACCCAGCTTCTGGTTATCGGCGCATAAAGCACAGATACTTAACCCATCGATTCCCGATTTCGTCGGGAAAAGGCCCCAAATTGAGACTATCGCCGCCCGGCAGGTGCCGGGCGGCGATGGCCTGCCGGTCAGTTGCCGCGCCGGGTCGGCCGGCTCCACACGAGATCATGCGCCTCGCCCTCGCCTGCGAAAAGCTGCGCGAAGATCGGACCGGTGAAGGTCGGGTCGTCGAGCTTGACCGAGAGATAGGGGCGGTCGTCCTGGGTGGATTTCGGCCAGGCGGCGCCGACTTCGGCTTCGCCGATGAGGACGCGGTGGCTCGGCGCGTTTCCGCTCGCATTGGCATCGGGGACGATGCGTACCGATTGGGCCTGCACCGAGAGGGTGACGATCTCGCCCTGATATTCGCCGGAGGCGGTCTTCGTGAAGCTGCCGATCTTGGTCATGATGCTATCCTTTCCTTGGGCTCGAGCCGCACCAGCGCGGCCTCGATGCGCATCGGTGGGCAGTAAGGGGACGGCGCCGCAGCCCGTAGGGCCCGCAGCGCAGCGGAGGATGGCGCGATCCGGCTTTCTTGGCTCGCGAGGAACGGCGGCATGCCGGGGGAAGAAAGTCGAAGGCGCGCCGTTGCGGCATGCTGGCCCAGCGTCAGCGGCTTGCTGCCAGATCGCGCATGTCGAGAGGCCGTGCTGGTGCCCGAAAGAAAGAAGAGGGATTGCCGGGACGGGAAGGAAAATGAAGCCTAGGCCTGCGGCGTCGAAGGATTGAGCTCCTTTGACTGCGGGTCCGGTGCCGATAGTCTCGATGCCGGCGCGGCGCCTGCGAGACTGCGCCATGCTGATGAGGCTGTGGCAAGACCGGCGAAAAAGGCCAGGCAGTTTGTCCAGATGCCGTCATCGATCATCAGCCCGAGCAGCCCTGTCATCGCCTGATATCCCGCAAAGCCTGCGGGGACGGCGAACAGCAGGGCGACGAGGAATCTGAGGAGGGGGGACCTGACCGACACGAAGACCGCCTGACCCATCAGATAGACGATCAGTCCAGTGGTGAAGCCCGCCAGCAGCATGGCAGCGGTTCCATAGCCTTGCGTGTGAACAAAGAGGCCCGCACCGACCGCGGAATAGACCGGCAGGGCGAACGCCGCGAGCCGGAACAGGAGCCAGATGAGATAGAGGGCAGCCACGCCGCCGAGGATGATCATCAACGTCACAAGCGTCCTCCATTCGGACGCGCTCGCCACCCCCACCTCAGCGCAATCTGCCGCCAGATTATAGCAGCGGCGCCCCGAAGGCGGAACTGCAACTTGAACCACCTTGGGGGTTTTTCGCGAGTGTCAGCGAGCGAAGGGATCATATTCGCAGACGATGCAGCTGGGATCGCCGTCGAACTCATCGAGCGGCATCACCGAATATCCGCGGCTTGTTTCGATGAGGACGATGATGGTCATCATCGTGCGGGCAAGGCTCCAGCCGAGCGATTGGGCGGTGGAAAGCGGCATATCGAGGCTCCTGTCCGGGAGCGGGACCTTCCCGCTCGACAGTCGCCCCGCCGGACGGGGACGGGCCGCAATCACCGCAGCGCAGCGGAGGCCCAAGCGCAGCGCAGGGACCCCTTGCGGGTTGATTGAAGGAGGCATGGCCTCGGCCTAGGGATCAGCGGCTATTCGAGCGCCGGATGGTCCTGCCGTTGGTGTCTCGAAATTGCGAATTCAGTGACTTCTCCGGCGCCGGATTTGTGCCGTCGGTGTCAAACCGCTACGCGAGTTGGATGTCAATGAAGCCGGCGATGCCGCCCGTCCTTACCTTCGAGGATTTCTCCGAAACCGAGATTGCAGACGCGCAGGCTCTCGGTGCGGAGGCGTCCACCGCCGTGCAGCAATTGCTCGAGCAGCTTCGCGACCTAATGAGCGGCGTCGATCAGATCGAACTGCTATCCAGGCTGGCTTTGCGCACCATCCTCGGTCTTCACACCTTCGGCACCGAGAATCATAACCCCCAGCTTCACGCCCATGAGTTGGAGTTTCTCCAGGCAGTGGCGCTCTCGCGGCCGCGATCGCGAAATGCGGGTGCATTTGCCATGACGCAGGCGCTGGACCGCATCCTGCCGCTCGTTCGCCAGCACACCCTTGCGGTGCAGAAAATGTCGCACCTCCGCCTTTCGGTCGATCCCGCGAAAAACAAGGTCGAGGCGGTCCTCGACCGCATTCGGGCGACGACCTACACGGTGCGCGGTCCCCGCCACGCCTATCAGACCCGTGCCTATCTGCGCGATTTCGCCGCAGCGCTCGATGCGCGTTTTGTGGCCGCGATGGGCTGGTCCGCGACCGAACTGACCGACTGCCTCGAAGGGTTCGCCTTTCGATCGGGCGACGATCTGACTGTGCTGCGCGAACGATTGCGCCGATCGTTCGGGTGCAATGACCCCGCGCTCTGCATCGAATATTTTGTAGCGGACCACCCGGACAAGCGACATCACCCTTTGCTTGCCACGATCAATGCCGGGACGCCGCTTCCGACCGTGAGGGCAGTCTTGTTCGCGATCTTCGAGGAACAACTCTCGCCTGTATTCCAGCTCGGCGGACCCGGCGCGCACCCCGCGTTCGAGCGCCTGCGGCCTCAGCTCGCGGCCCTGTCGCTCGAATTCGGCGAGGTCTCCGAGAGCGACCTGGAGCGTTTGAAGCTCGGTAATCCCGTGCGAAGCAAGCCGTTTGTTGCGGACGGCCGGGGCGGGCTTCATCTCTTCTGCTCACAGACTCTATACGCCTATCTGATCGAACTGATCGACGAGATTGTCGAGACCAAGCCGAAGCTCAAAGAGGCGTGCGAGACGTTCAAGGCCGCATGGCTGGAAGCGCGGCTCGAGACGCTGGTGCGCGGAGCCTTTCCGGACGGAGACGTCGTCGCCAACGCGAAATGGCAAGATGCCGACGGCAAGGAAGGCGAGACCGATTGCATTCTGGCGATCGATCAGACGGTCGGGCTGTTCGAAGCCAAATCGGGACGGTTGACTGCGTCTGCGCGCCGCGGTGCTCCCGACCGGCTTCGGAAATCCATCAAGGGACTGCTTGTCGAACCGTCGCTCCAATCGGCCCGCTTTGCCGACCTGCTGCGGTCGACATCGGACGCCGTCGACGTCGAACTGAAAGAAGGCCGGGCGCGTATCGCCTCATCGGCCATACGCGAGATCGTCCGGTTCAATATTCTGTTCGATACGCTGGGTCCGCTCACCGCGGGCTCCCGCACACTTGTGGACGCAGGCTTCATCGCCGCCGATGCGCCGATGGCGCCCAGCATGAGCATTTTCGAGTTGGAGACGCTCTTCGAACTGCTGCCGGATCAGATCTCGCGGCTTCATTATCTTCGGCGACGCGCCGAGCTCGAAGCCGTCACAGAATTTGAAGCGGACGAGATGGACCTGATCGCCTTTTATCTAGAGACAAGCTTCTGCATCCCACAGCTCGAGCGGGAAGAAGGCGGTTTCGGGATATATGGCTGGTCCGACCGGATCGCGCGCCTCTACACGCTCGATGGGCTCGCCGCGAAGCCTGACGTGAGCTTGAAACGCACGCCGTTCCTGAAAGGCCTCCTCACACAGTTGGAGACGAAGCGCAAACCGGGCTGGACCCGTTTCGGTTATAGCCTCTGCAGCGTCGCGTATCGAGACCAATTCGAACTGCAGCGGCGACGGGAAGGTCTGTCTAAGAAGGCGAAACGCCTCAAGGATGGCCAAGCCGTCCATATCGGCTTCGCGAAGGACAGTGAGCTTGATCTGGGTGCGATCGCCCTATGCGTCGGGAAATCGCTCTCGGCTTTCGGGCTCGAGCAGCATTCGCGTACCGCCGCTCGCTCGGTCATCGATCAGACGGGCGCATCGCGGGTCTTGCTGCTCTATTGGGATGCTGCCGACCGCGGCCCTGCTTGCCGATATGTGGCAAGCTACACAAAGCCCGAAGTCTGACATGATGAAGCTCGCCGGCTTCGCAAGATGCGAAACCGGCAAGCTTCGCGGTCAGCTCGGCGGGTTCCAGATAAGCACCTTCTTCGAAGGATCGTCGCCCGGCGCGTTGGCGATGTTGCAGAAGATCTGCCCGAGCTCGGGGGCCGAGAGCGACACCGACACATATTCGGCACCGGCCTGCGAGGTTTTCACCCAGCCGGCACCGAGTTCATAGCCATTCTTGCGGCTGATGACGCGATAGTCGGGTTCGCTGTCCTTCACCTTGCGCCCGTTCGGGACGATCGCGATCGGCGCGGTGACCATGAGGGTCGCGAGGGTGCCCTCGAAGCTGCCGTCATCCTTGACGGTAAGATTTGCGATGCTTGCCATTTGAAGTCTCCTTGGTTGCTCGGGAACCGTCCCCGATGGCGCCAGAAGGAGGGCCCGCGAGCCGCCGTCACCGAGCGCACGCGAGGGCGAACCCCGCAGGGGGTTGACGGCACGAGGCGAGCCGAGGCCCGCAATCAGGCAGCCAATGAGGGAAAGGTTCAACGAGCCAGGAGAGCAATGGCAGTCAGTGAAAGTCATGGCTCCGGATGCGCAGCGGCGCGTCGCGGGAGTCCGGTCCGCCTCCGTTCCGCGCCCCATCCCCGCGTCCAGGCGCAATGGAGACGTCGCCCTGCGCGATCGAGCGCAACATCGCGTCATGATCGGTAATCCGGTCGCAGATGATGTGAATGACCTCGCCTTCCTTCTGAAGCCGACCGCGCATCGCGATCATCGAGGCCGACATGACTTGGCGCCGGTAGATCTCGAAGCGGTCGGGCCAGAGGATGCCGTTGGCGATGCCGGTCTCGTCCTCGATCGTCACGAACAGCACGCCTTTCGCCGAGCCGGGCCGCTGCCGCACGAGGATGACGCCGGCGACCTCGATGTTGCGCCCGTCGCGGATCTGTCCGAGATCGGCGCAGCGAACGATACCCATCGTATCAAGCTCATCCCGCAAGAAACTCAGCGGATGCGCGCGCAGCGACAGCTGCAGCGTGCGATAATCCTCCACCACCTCGCGCCCCTCGGGCATTGGCCGAAGCGAGGTCGCGGGTTCGAGCCCCTCGGGCGAGAAACTGGACTCGCGAGCGTCTGCCGCTGCGAACAAGGGGAGCGGCGCCTCGCCAAGACCCCGCACCTTCCACAGACCCTGCCGCCGGTCTTCGGCGAGGCAGGCGAAGCCATCGGCTTCGGCGATCCGTTCGATTGCGGCGCGCGGGACCCCGGCGCGCCGCCACACATCTTCGACGCAATCGAAAGGCATATCGCCGCGCGCGCCGACGATTGCGGCGCCATGGACGTTGGCGAGGCTGCGCACCTGGCGCAAGCCGAGACGAACTGCGAGATAGGGCCCTCCGGTCTCTTCGAGCGTGCAATCCCAATGGCTGTCGTTGATCGAGACAGGGCGCACTTCGACGCCATGCTTGCGCGCATCGCTGACGATCTGCGCGGGCGCATAAAAGCCCATTGGCTGCGCGTTCAGCAACGCAGCGCAGAAGACGTCGGGATGATGATGCTTCATCCAGCATGAGGCGTAAGCGATCTTCGCAAAGCTCGCGGCATGGCTTTCAGGAAAGCCATAGCTCCCGAAGCCTTCGATCTGCTTGAAGGTCCGCTCGGCAAAATCCTTCGGATAGCCGCGCTCGATCATTCCGCCGACGAGTTTGTCGTAGAAATGGCTGACACCGCCGGTGAGCTTGAAGGTCGCCATCGCGCGGCGGAGCTGGTCGGCCTCGGCGGGGGTGAAGCCCGCGCCGACGATCGCGACCTTCATCGCCTGCTCTTGGAAAAGCGGGACGCCCAATGTCTTCTCGAGCACCGCGCGGAGCTCGGGCCTGGGATATTCGGGCTTCTCCTTGCCTTCGCGGCGGCGAAGATAGGGATGGACCATGTCACCCTGGATCGGCCCGGGCCGCACGATCGCGACCTCGATCACCAGATCGTAGAAGCACTTCGGCTTGATCCGCGGCAGCATCGACATCTGCGCGCGGCTCTCGATCTGAAAGACGCCCAAGGTGTCGGCCTTCTGGATCATGCCATAGACCGCCGGATCATCGTCCTGCAGGTCGGCCATGCCGACATCGACACCCTTATGGTCATGCAGCAGATTGAAGGCGCGGTTCATGCAGCCGAGCATGCCAAGGCCGAGGACATCGACCTTCATGAACTTAAGGACGTCGATATCGTCCTTGTCCCATTCGATGATCTGCCGGTCTTCCATGCGCGCGGGCTCGATCGGAACGAGATCGTCGAGCCGCTCCTGCGTCAGCACGAAGCCGCCCGGATGCTGTGACAAATGCCGCGGCGTGCCGATGAGCTGTTGCGCGAGGTCGAGCGTCAGCCGAAGCCGATGATCGTCGGCATTGAGATTGAGGCTCGCGATCTGCTCGTCGGGGATGCCGTCGACCGACCAGCCCCATACCAGGCCCGTCAGCATCTTCGTCAGATCGCGCGGCAGGCCGAGTGCCTTCCCGACCTCGGCGACCGCGCCGCGCGTCCGGTAGCGGGTGACGACGGCGGTGAGCGCGGAGCGATGCCGCCCATAGGTTTCGTAGATCCACTGGATGATTTCCTCGCGCCGCTCATGCTCAAAGTCGACGTCGATATCGGGCGGCTCCTTGCGCTCGCCCGACACGAAACGCTCGAAGAGAAGCTCATGCTTGATCGGGTCGATCGACGTCACACCGAGCAGGAAGCAGACGCAGCTGTTGGCAGCGCTTCCGCGCCCTTGGCACAATATTCCGCGCCGCCTGCTCTCAGCGACGATCGAGTTCACCGTCAGGAAATAGGGGGCGTACCCAAGCTCGCCGATCAATCGCAGTTCATGATCGATCTGTTGCCGGTAAGCGGGCGGCACGCCGCCCGGAAACATACGGGCAGCGCCTTCCTCGGTGAGCGCGGCGAGCGCTTCCTGAGCAGTCCGTCCCGCCATCACTTCCTCATAGGGATATTGGTAGCGGATCTCACCGAGGTCGAAGCGGCAGACCGACGCGATATCGGCGGTGGCCTGAATTGCGTCCGGAAAGAGCGCGAAGCGCCGTTCCATTTCGGCAGGGGATTTGAGCGCACGGTCCATGAAACGCTCGCGTTTGAAGCCGAGCGCATCGACGGTCGTTTTCTCGCGGATCGCGGTCAGCACATCCTGCAACGGCCGCCGCTCGGGGGCGTGATAGAGGATGTCGCCCATCGCCACGCAGCGCACGCCGATGGCGCGGGCGAGCGTGTCGAGCGCGCGCAGCCGCGCGAAGTCGCCGGGACGGCGGCGGAGCGAGAGCGCGAGATAGGCGTCGCGCCCGAAGATTTCGCGGAGCTCGCCAAGATCGAGGCGGGTGCGCTCGTCGGCCGCATCGGGAAGCAGGACCGCGACCAGACCTTCGGCCCAGGCCGCGACATCGGGCCAGTCGAGCCAGCAATTGCCCTTCCCGCCGCGCGCCTTACCGAGTGACAAGAGACGGGTCAGCCGCGACCAAGCGGCGCGGTCCTTGGGGTAAAGCAGCAGCGATCGGCCATCGCGAAGATCTACGCGCGATCCGGGGATCAGGCGGACACCGGTCGCCTCCTGCCCCGAGAGGCCGCGCACCATGCCGGCGACGCTGCCGCGATCGCAGAGACCGAGCGCCGAGTGGCCCAGCAGCGCAGCGGACGCGAACAATTCCTCGGGCGCCGAGGCGCCGCGCAGGAAGGAGAAATGGCTCGTCACTAGGAGTTCGACGTAGGTCGTGCCGGGGCCTGTCATCCGAAGACGCCTTGCATATACCAGCTCAAATCGCCGGTGCGGTCTTCTTGTCCATCGCCGCGGCGGAACAGCCAAAAGCGCTCGCCAGTCTCCGCCTCGACGCGAAAATAATCGCGCACCGCCCACATTTCGCGGGTCGTTCGCCACCACTCGCCATGTACGCGCTCGGGTCCATCGCCTGCGACAACGCGATAGGACCGTCCGCGCCATGCAAAGCGGCGCGGCGGGTGATCGGGAAGCAGCGCGACGACACCCGACAGGGGTTCCGGCCGCGCGAGCATGCGGATCGGCCGCGGCCAAGCCGGCCAGCCGGAAGGCTGGGCGAGTGGGCCGGTACGACCGATCGCGCGCTCGGGCACATCGCTTTCGCGGCCCTCGAGGCGGAACAACGCGCCCTCTCCAGCGCGCCCCGCGAGCTGATCGACGAGCGGCGCAAGATCGGGCGCACGCGGCCCGCTATCGAACCCCGCGCCGATCGCCTCGGCGCCAAGGGGTTCGACCTGCGGCGCGGCAAGCGCCATCGCCTCGATACCGAGTCCAGGCTCGATCCGGTCGATGCGCAGCCTGAAGAGGCGCACGAGATGCTTCGCATCGCGCGTCGCGCGCGCTGTGCCCACGGTGACAAGTTGCTCGCGCGCATCGACACGCTCGCAGCGGAGCGCCGCCGCGCGAAGGCCGAGCCCGCGCTCGCGGAGATCGGCGACCAGATCAGCGACGAGATCCGAAATTACCTGTTCGATCGCCTCGGCGGTGGCGATCGGTTCGAGAAGCCGGCGCTCGGCGCACGGCATTTCGAAAGGGACGACGGGCACGATCGGCTCGGGCAGAAAGCCGCGCGCCTGATCGAGCCGCTCGACCGCGCCGCGCCCGAGACGCCGGGCGAGCGGCCCGCGCGGCATCGGATAAAGATCGGCGATCCGCTCGATTCCGAAGCGCGCCGCCGACGCGAGCGCTTCGGGCGCGAGCCGGAGCGCGCGAAGCGGCAACCCGGCCAGCGCCTCCCCCTCTCGCCCTTCCGGCAAGACCAAGGTCGCCGCGCCGCCGAAGCGCGCGAGCGCGTGCGCGGCGCCGGGCGTGCCAGCAATCGCGACGCGCGCGGTGACGCCAAGACGCCGAATGAAGGACACAAGCCGCGCCGCGAAGCGCGACTCGCCGCCGAAGAGGTGCGTCGTGCCGGTCAAGTCGAGCCACAGCCCATCACTCCCCGATACGGCGGCGGTTGGTGTCCAGTGGCGCACCGCATGCAAGGCGAGCCGATCGAGCCACGCCCGATCCTCATCGGGCGCCGCGTCATGCACATCGAGATCGGTGACCAGCGCGCGCGCATGCGCCGCGGCCATGCCGGGGGAAAGTCCAAGATCGAGTGCGAGCGGACAGGCCGCGGTCACGACATCGCGCTGACCCGTGCGAGCCACGAGGATGGTCGGGCGAGCGCCCCACAGCGGCAGCGGTGGCGGCGCGATGGAGGCGCCGGGCGCCGCGCATCCATCATCCGCCCGCGATAACCGAAAGACAGGCGCGGCCGCCTCGCTGCGCCGCCCCAGCTCGCGCATGGTCGGACGCTGGTGCGCCGGACGCGCATCGACCGCGTCATGGCTCGGCGCGGCCGATGCCGTGTCCCGCGCCCAACGAGCACCCGGACGCCAGCCGCCGCCGCGCGGCACCGAACAGGTGCCCGGATTATCGTCGACAGGTTCGGGAAGGCGCGGGCCGAGCCGCGCGGGTTCAGGCGGCGTGCCCGAGCGCGAGATCGGCGCTGCCCGTCGCAACCGCTCGATCGCGAGTTGCGGCAGGAAGAGCGAGGCGACCCTGGTCATCGCACGCCTCCAGTTCGAGGGAGAAAGGCGGCCCGCCGCGCTGGCGCACAAGCTCGACCGACCATCGCCCGCGCCCCACCCCGGGCATCGACAGCGGAGTCGAAGCGAGGCTGCCGATCCGCCAGCGCGTGCAGGCCAGCGACGAGTCGGTGAGCGGGCATTGGCCGTAACGGCGGTAGCGGCGGTAGAGCAGCATCGGGGTGTCCCCTTCGGAGGCAGCGAGCTGGAGCCGCCGCGTCGCCGTCTGGTCGGCCGCCTTCACCTCGGCGATGACGCAGGCGAGCGATCCGTCGCGGAGCGCGTCTTCGCACAGGGCCAGCAGTTCCCGGTCGTTCTTGCCCTGCGCATAAAGGACGCGTTCAGGCCCGAGCCCGGCCTGCTCGAGTCCCGGGGCGTAAAGGTCGAACCGTGTCAGCGCCCATAAGGCAGACAAGCCCGGTGCCGCGAAGCGCGCGGCAATCCCCGCCGCAAAAAGCGTTGCCGCTGCATCGTCGCTCCAGCTTGCCGAGGCAGCCGCGACTTCGTGCAGGCCACCACCGTCGAGCCCGCCGGCGCTCAACAGATGATCGATCGGTCCCACGCCGAACGGCAGCACCGGTCCGCGCGCCGCGGCGACGCGCGCCACGGTCTCGCGAAGCGCTTGAAGCTCCTCGGCGCTCGGCCGGGGCGGTGAAAAAGGCGGTGCGGTCATGATGGTCATCGACTCAAATGTTCTCTATATGTTCCACCCGGAACGAACGTGCGTCAAGCCGTCCGCGTTCCCTTGCTGTGGATCATTCACTGGCGCGTCACCTTCACGCCTGTAAAAGCGCGCTAAATAATATGCCGCTCACCACCGACCTGCCCTGGACCCAGCTTGCGATCTACGCCGTCGGCGCGGCGCTGATCTTGATGCTGCTATTCAAGATTCCCTATGTAGGACGGGTCATTCGCGCGCTATTCTCCTTCGCGCTGCTCGCCTTCGGCATCTTCCTCATCCTCCAACAGGCACCCTTCGATCCCAATCTCTCGCGAATCACCGCGAGCCTCGGTCTCGACCGGCAAGAGGTGGTGGGCGAGGAGGTCCGCATTCCGATGGCTCGCGACGGGCATTTCTGGGCGACCGTGCGCCTCAACGGCACCGAGCGGCGCATGCTCGTGGACAGCGGTGCGACGGTCACCGCCCTTTCGGTCGCGACGGCACGGGCCGCAGGCGTCGAGGCCGATGCGACGCTCGTGCCCTTGCTCATGAAGACCGCGAACGGCACGGTTCGCGCCGATGCAGGGACGCTCGACCGGCTTGAGATTGGCGACATTGAGGCGCGAAAGCTCAAAGTCGTGATTTCGTCTGGGCTGGGCGACACCGACGTCCTGGGCATGAATTTCCTCTCGGAGCTTCAGTCGTGGCGCGTCGAGGACCGCACGTTGATCCTGAAGCCGAAAATCACCAAATCCGGCGCCTGATGCCGGCCGACAATCGCGCCACATCGATCGCTAATCTCGCTGAGCTTCATCATCAGAAGCATCGCGCGGTTCGGCAGGATGAGCGATGGTAAAGCTCACCGAATATTGGCCGGACGGCCCGGGTTCGTCGCTCTCGATCGCGAAAATATACCCGTTCCACTCGAGCGAGACGCCTTGGTCATTCTCGTCGAGCACGCCGCGAAAGGCCGCGACGGCATCAGGTCCGACGGCCCTGTCCATCAACAGGGCAATCAGCTTCGCGAAGCGTTGCTCATCCTCTTCCTTGTTGTCCGGACCCCACATCCAAAGTTCGAGTGTAAGAAGCGTCGCATGTGCCTCGTCGCCCTCGACATAATAGGTTGCATGATTAGCAAGCGGCCGGTCGCCAAATTTGTGAATAAAACTCGCGCGATAACGGTCGAAATACCAGAGGTAACCCGGCAACGTGAAACCTTCGGACGCCAGAAACTCCATCGCAGCATAGGGCGACCAGCCGTCTGCGGGGTCAACGTCCGGACGCCGTTCCGCGCGTTCCTTTTCACGCTGAGCCTGAGCGATCGCCTGGACGACACCCAATCGATCCGCAGGTCGGCGATGCATGATGATGTGACGCCACCGCTTAAGCAGACCCAGATCTCCCCGGAAGGCAAAAAAAGCCCGTTGCCGCGCGAAGCGAGCCAGGCCCTTGTCGGGCAAGGCATAGGCAATATTTCCGAAGTTCCGATCGTAAACGATGACGACCGACACGCAGTAAAGGAAAGGCAGAAAAAGGAGCGACAGCAAGATCGGCACGAGCAGCTCGCTCACATTCTTCCGCACGTCGAACTTCGGCCATTCGAGGAATGTCGCGTAAATGCTGTAAGCCAGGATTGCGAAGCCGACGATCGCGAGAAAGGTTCCAAGACAGCGCGCAGCCGGCGCATGGGTCACGTCGCGTTCGCTGACTTGATGCATAAGCGCCAGAAAGGTCATCAGCGGTATGATCACCAGTTCAATGGGGAGGCTGAAGCTTTGCAGTCCCCCGATGAACACCAGCAACCCGGTGAGGCTGAGCGTATCCCGAATGGTCCGGCCAAAATAGGTCCGGTCCTCGTCGATCCGGTTCGCATTGAAAAGCGTCGCAGGTACAAAAGCCAGCAACCATGCTGCCGTCGACTTGATGTTATCGGCCGTCCAAATCCCCCACCAAGCGAGGAACGCAACGCAAGCCGCAACATAAAGCGCGGCAATCGCGAAAATCAGCAATAGCGCGCGGTGCGCCATGGCCCTCAGCATCGCGCGAAAAGCCGACCGGACCGGCGCGTTGACGAACACCGCCGCTACCACAATTCCGCTCCAGACCAGTGTCGCAATCTCGCGATTGTTGAAGTCCATCCATCCCCCTTTGGCTTGGCAAGCGGCGGTCAGCTGCTCTCGGCAAGACCCAGAAGCTCAGCCGTGCGCTCATCGCGCTGTCCGCCGAACCAGCGATCGAGCGCCGCCCCGACGAGCGCGCCCGCGCCAACCATTTCGAACAGCGTCAACGACGATCTGAGCTTTACGGCATCGACATCGCCGAATACCGCCACCGCGTCACTACCGATCAGATCCTGGAGCGCCGACACGCATTCGATATAGCGCTGGCCAAGAAGCGGATGCGCGAGATAGGCGCGTGCCTCGGCTGCATCGGCAATCGCATAACGCTGCGCCATCGCACTCCGCCCAAGTCCCGCGAACTGCGGGAAGATGAACCACATCCAATGCGAGCGCTTCTTGCCGCGGCGAATTTCATCAAGCGCGCGGGCGTATATCTGCTCCTGCGCGGCGACGAACCGCTCCAGCCCCTGTGCTTCGCTCATAGCGCCAGCGCGCCCTGCGCCGGCGGCTTGCCATAGAGCTGGGTGACCTCGAGGCTGCCCTCGGGCAACCATTTAAGGACATCGGCGGCGGGCACGCGCGGGTCGAGCCAAGCGGCCCATTGATCGCGCGGCAGCGGGATAATCTGGCGGTGGTGATAGGGCGCGATATCCGGCCCCGCGTCCATGGTGAGCAAGCTGAAGGCTTCGCCAACATGGGCATCGCGCCAGATGCCCGCCATGCAGAACCAGCGATGATCCTTCATCGTGAACAGCCATTTATCGAGCCGCTTTTGCGTCTTGTCGGTCGGATCGGTGAATTCGTAGAAACCGTCGCAGAGGACAAGGCAGCGCTGGCTCCCGAGATCGCGGCCCTCCGAGCGGACATTATAAACCGGCTTGCCGCCCTGTCCCGGCCAGCTCCAGCGCCGGTTGACGAGTTCGCCCATCGCCGAACCATCGCTCGCCTTCACAATCGGCCCCATGTCGGTGATGCGGACGTCTTCGCGCGCGGGCACGTTCGGCGCGCCCTCGGGCATCTCGATCTTGATCTTGAGGTCGTCGAAATCCTCGGCGATCGAGGCGATGTCGACTTCCAGCCTGTAGTCATTGCACATTCGCATCTGCCCCCTGGCTCTTGCGACTCATCTTCGTTCCTATTATGTTCCACATGTGACCATCGCGCCAACCCCTTTTGATCCCGATGCCCCGGGCGGCGGCGTGACAGCGCTCGTGCGCCGCGACCCGGACAATATGGGCGAAGTCGAAATGGTCAAAGCGGTATGGGGTTCCGATCCGCGGTTCTCAGACGGCATCAATTTTCGCTTCGTCCGCTCCGAAGGCCGTGCCTTCCCCAAACGCCGCTGCCTGATCCCGGCGTCAGAGTTCCGCATGGGAACGGGCGACCATCGCTACCGGGTCACGCTGGACAGCGGCAATTTCTTCTATCTCGCGGCCGTCTGGGACCCGCCGCTCGCCGACTGGCCGCTGTCGTACCGCATCCTCACCATCCCCGCCGGCGCCGACGTCATTCCCTATCAGTCACGCCACGGCGTGATCATCGAACGGCGCAACGTCATGCACTGGCTCGACGGCACATTGCCGAACGAGGTGCTGTTCGAGGAACCGCCGCGCCACACGCTTTTCGTCGAACCGCTGCGGGCGCAAACCGCGCTCCCGCTATGACGCGCGGCGCAGCCGCGCGGGCACCCCGGCCCGCGCCCCAAGCCGACCTCTTTGGCATACCCTCGCTTCCCGGCCTCGCATATGGCGACGATGTCGTCACGCCCGCCGAAGAGGCTGAGCTGATTGCCAAAATTGCAGCCTCCAGCCTAACGCCGTTCCAGTTCCAGCAGTGGGAGGGCAAAAGGCTGACACGCTCCTTCGGCTGGACCTATGATTTCCAGACCGGCCGATTTGCCCCCGGCGATCCGTTGCCAAGATGGCTCGAACCGGTGCGCGCTTGCGCCGCCGCCTTCGCCGGTCTCGATGCGAGCACGCTCGAGCAGGCATTGATCATCGAATATGGCGTCGGCGCCGGCATCGGTTGGCACAAGGACCGCCCCGTCTTCGAGCATGTGATCGGCATATCGCTCGGCTCACCGGCCGTCATGCGCTTCCGCCGCCGCGCCGGCGAGAAGTTCGAACGCGCGACTGCCGACCTGGCACCGCGGTCAATTTATCATATGCACGGCGAGGCGCGGAACGACTGGGAACACAGCATTACGGCGATGGACGTCCCACGCTGGTCGGTGACCTTTCGCAGCCTGCGCTAGCTACAAAGCGCGGCTGACCAAATTTGCGAGTTGATCCGCCGAAGTCGATCAATGCTCTCCTGAAATGACACGCTCTCGGCGAGCCCGCAGCGGGGCGGCGTGCGATGCGCGCCAGTGCCTAGCCGCCGCCCCGCAAGGACAGTGAGCCGAGTGCGCCGCGCGGCCCAGCATCAGCGCGCCCCCTGGCCGAGCCTGCCGAGGCCAGTGTGCGCACAATTAGATGCCGCGCCCACTCCGCGATTCAGCCGCTTGGTGACCGTTCGGATTGTGGCTGAAACAAGCGATCAATGATGTCTAATCGCGCTCCGGAGCATCTTTTGGCGCTGCCGTACAATTATCAGTCGGGCCGCGACGCTATCCGCGCCGTGCGACCCAGGAGAGCTCTTCCTTTCAGGAAATCAGAGATCTTCATCTGACGCCCGCACGGTTTCGATCGAGCGGGCGTCTTTTTTCCGGTCCACTCGACACTAGGTCGAACTATTCGTGTAACGGCAGTTGCCCCTTAGACGACAGACCGGAGCGCGACCAATATTGGGGCAATGCAGACGTGGGAGCACGGGCAAAGCCTACGGATGTAATCGACCGGATGTGGACATTCGACGGAGTTGTACGGTGGCCAGTCATCGATGAGACGCTTGCCTAGCGCCTAAGGAATATGCGGATTTGCTTTGACCCGCCACTATAGAACCCACACTACTCGGCCATCCACGCCGATCCTAACTTCGTAGACCGAATTCGCCTTGAAGCGGGATCGGCGCTTGGTGAGTTAAAGAGACATTATGCTCGATTTGGCAGGCCGAGAACAATTGGCTCTGGCTCTTGCTTCGCGAGGCACAGCGTGCGACCAGCCGCTAGGGGAGGGTTCGTGCCGCAACGCGACAAATTAGAGGATATGGCAAAGTCGCTCGAAAACTCGGGCGATTACCGAGTGCTTCGCCGCCTTCCTTCCCACGTTAGTTCGGGTCATACTGAAGGTCCTCTTCCGCATATCGGCATCGTTCTTGACACTGAGACCACGGGGCTTGACCACGAGCTCGACCAAGTGATCGAGCTTGGCATGGTCAAATTCCACTTTGCCTCCGACGGGTGCATAGGCCCGATCGTCGATCGTTTTCAGGCATTTCAAGAGCCGGAATCGCCGCTTAGCGACGAGATTGCTCGACTGACAGGTCTGACGGCGGGAGATCTTTGCGGTCAAGCCATCGATCCGGATGCCGTTGCCGAGTTCGTGAGGGAGGCGGCACTTGTCATCGCACACAATGCTGCCTTCGATCGCCCCTTCGCCGAGCGCTTGAGTGCCAGTTTCGCCAAAGTGCCCTGGGCCTGCTCAGCAACAGACATCAACTGGAAAGCGGAGGGCGTCAGTAGCTACCGCCTCGAGAATCTGCTCGGGCATTTTGGCTATTTTCACGATGCGCACCGCGCGATCGCCGATTGCGAAGCGCTCCTCTTCATTTTGTCGCAGCCGCTGCCAGTTTCAGAAGGCACCGGCTTTGCCGCCCTTCTGCGCGCCGCACGCCGCCCCGCTGCGCGGATTTTTGCGGAGGGTGCTCCGTTCGACGCGCGCCATGCCTTAAAGCGCCGCGGCTATCGATGGAACGATGGGCAAAATGGCTATCCGCGCGCTTGGTGGCGCGATGTCGACCCTGATGCTGTCGACGATGAACTCAAATTCCTGGCAAGCCATGAGACACATCCCGAGGCGCTGGTACTCCGCATGAGCGCGCGAGACCGCTTCCGCTCACTGGTTCGCAATTGAGGATGGCTGCACGCCGGCCCCGCCTCGACTGGTCCGCAGCGAAATCTGTCCCCATCCTGAGGGCCGCGCAGTTGCTGGGCGCTGCACTGGTAGACAAGCGCCAACAGCGCTGTCCGTTCGAGGATCATCTGGACGACACGCCATCCTTCTCCCTCGATTCATCGAAAAATCTGTTTCTCTGTTTCGGCTGCGGCTGCAAGGGATCGGTCATCGAGTTTGTCGCTGCGTACAAAAAGGTTGGCAATGCCGACGCATGCCGCTGGCTCCTCGGCCTGCCCGCTGATGCGGCGCCTTCACTACCGGCAAAGCCAATCCACTCGCCGTCGGCCTCACCAACTGCAGCCGCGGATCCTGAGATATATGAGGCGCTTCTCACCCGCTCTCCACTCGGTGTTTCCGGTCGCACTTATCTCGCGAAGCGTTGCATTAGCTCTGCTACGGCGGAGATGTTTCGGGTTGCGCAGATCGCCAATCCCGCGGAGACCTTGCGCGCTCTGACTAATCAATTCGGAGCGAAACGTGTCGCCGCATCCGGCTTGCTCGCGGCAGGTGGCTATTTTCGCTTTCCACACGATGCTTTACTGTTCGCGCATTGCGACCGCGGAATCCCGCTCTTTCTCCAGTCAAGGCGGCTCGGCAGTGGTACGCCGCGCTGGATGGGGCTTGGCGGCATCAGCAAAATACCATTCAATCTCGATGCAATCGAAGGTGCCAGCGAAGTGTATCTCGTCGAAGGCGCGATCGATGTGTTGTCCGCACATGAGTTGGGACTGACTGCGATCGGCTTGCCAGGGACCTCGGCCCCGCTTTCCTCGGATATCTGTAGTCGGCTGCGGCACAAGACCGTATACATTCTGCCCGACAAAGACTCACCTGGCGCACGCATCGCAACAAGCACGCGCGAAACCCTGCTCAGCCACGGCGTGCTTGTCACGATCCAGCACTTCGCAGCCGGCAAGGACCTGAACGACCATCTCATAAAAGAGCGCGGTCATCATGCGTAATTACCGTGACCTCATAACCAGCCCCGAAAACATGGCTTGGGCGTGGCGGAAGGCTCGGCGCCTCTATCTCGAGGCTGATGGGTTCGTCGATTTCGGCGAGATTGCCGAGTTTGAACTCGATATCGAGCGGCAGCTCGAATTGATTGGCCGCGATCTTGCGAGCGGGGCTTACCAGTTGACGGAGCTTGCGCATCTACCGCAGCCCAAAAAGCCTGACGAAAATGGGCCGCGCATGCGGCAGTTTTTTCACATCGCAGTGCGCGACCAAGTCGCCTGGCTTGCCATCGCCAATGTCATCGGGCCGACGCTCGATTATAAGATGCCGAAATGGAGTTACGGCAACCGGCTATACAAGGCGGCCTGGTGGGAAGAGCATGGCGGAAGCGATATGCTCCAGATCGGCCCATATCGCCATTCGAGCGGGCGCCTGTACCGCAAATTCCAGCACAGTTGGCCGTTGTTCCGTAGACATTTGTCGCTCACCGCGCGGGCCATGGTGGATGGCATCGGCGACCCGGAACTGCTCGACGAACCTGAAAGACATGCGCTGCAATATGAAGAGAGACCCGCCTATCTCTTCCCGGACTATTGGCCTGCGCTCGAGGGCAAAATACTGTTCCACGCTTCGCTTGATCTCGAGCGCTTCTATCCCTCCATTACCACTCAGGCGATCCTGCGCGCCTTTGAAAGCCATCTCGACGGGTTCAGCGGCGACCCCTGGCTGAAGCCGCTGCTTTCGAAAATGCTCGCTTTCACGATCTCGGACAAAGCCAGTTGCCGGCTTGCCGACGATCTCGTCCAACCGGTAACAGAAGCAGGCGCATTCCCGCACATCCCCACCGGGTTGATGGTCGCGGGACTTTTGGCGAATGCCGCGATGCTGCCGATCGATGACGAGGTGGAACGCGCGCTGCTTCTAAAGCGCAATATCGCCCATTTTCGTTTCGTCGATGATCATGCAATTCTCGCGCCCGATTTTGACGCGCTGGTGGCCTGGATCAAAGACTATGAAGCGATCTTGAAGCGCCACGACATCGGCGCCAAGATATCGGTAAGCAAATATGAGCCTGAGAGGCTCGCCGCGGTCATCGATGGGAGCGCCGATCCGGCGGTGACGAAACAGGTGGCCAAGGAGGCTGAACTTGACGGCGCCCAGCCGGTACGTCTTATTACCAAGACACTCGCGCTGGTTTCAGATCTCGCCAACGCCGATTTCGACATTTTGCCGGAACAGTCGCGCACCCAACGGCTTGGCGAACTCGAATGGCTGCTTCTTGCCAGCATGCCGGATACCGAGATCCGTGCCGACACCCGCGCTGCGTTCGCGGCGGGTAAGATCGCACAGCTCGTTCCCGTCGCCTTCAGTCCCTCGCCCGATCTCGTCAAGGCGTGGCGCAAGCTCAGCCGGTTGCAGGCGGTTAAGCCTGAGCTGCAAGCGCCAGACTACGCCGAGGCTTTCGCCGGGGCGAAAGCGGAACTCACCGAACATTCGACCGCCGATCTTAGACGCTATCAGCGGCTGATCGGTCATTATTTCAAACTCGTTGAGCGCGCATTTACCGATCATCCGAACCGGGCCCGCCTCCTTCTTCGCCTCTTCCGCTACTGCCGAATGACGGGCCATGGCGGGTTTGCCGATACACTCGGCTGGATCGTGTCGCAGACCGAAGGGCCGCATGGGCCGCATGGGCCGCATGGGCCGCATGGGCCGCATGGGCCGCATGGGCCGACCGCCGAATATCTTTCCGCGCTCGCACTTCAAGCGCTCGCGACCAACATCGCCGCAGCAGCGTTCGACGTCGGGGACCGCAGTCTCCTTTACCGCGAGCGGGTGGCAGCGCGGCGCTTCCTCCTTGCTGCTGGCAACGGCAAATCCGTGAAGGCGGTCCGCGCGATATTGGCGAGTGCGCGCGAGCGGCATTGCTGCGACGCAAGCGCGCTGGCGGCCTTGCAGGCGGCGGTTGCTTTCGCGCTCGCGGTCTCGGCACGTAAGTCACGGTTGGCTCCTATCGCAACGCGCATGACCGTTCTCGCTGATGCGATCGCGGCGCCGCAGTTGACTTCGGATTCAGCCGTCTGGAAGGGGGCGACCGGGCGACCGATCGGGGTCTGGGTCCATTATCTCGAAATGCTGGGACGCGCGCGCGAGCCCTCTCTGGCATGGCGTATTTCAGCGCAGGGCCATGATCCTGCAGAGCTGCTGGATTGGATCGACTTGCGCAAGCATCCTGAAAAACTGCCTCCCCACGCTGCGGAGTTTTTACGGACGCGTCCGCCGCGCGATCTCACCGCGAGCGATGCTGGCTGGCTTCTCGATCATCGTCGCTCCCCTGCCGTCGCAGGCTCCCTGGCGATCGAAGACAGTCCGGCGGGTCTCAGCGTGAAAGCATATGACGAAGAACGCCTCGGGATGGACGGTTTTCTATCGCTTTTGGAATGGACCGCATTCCTTGGCGCCAACAAGCAGCCTTCGGACCCGCGCGCAGGCGAATGGACCGCCTTAGAAATCATTCGGCGGCTCCTCGATCATGTGACGAGCTTCGGAACGGGCAGCATTGCAGACCTTGATGAACTGCATCCTGCGAACATTCTGCTTGATCATACTTGGGCCGAAGGACCGGCCAAGGGGACAATCAGCACGGACCGCTGGACGTGGACGGGGTGGCATGCTCACGCCAGAAGCGCGCCACTCGCGGTCGTCACTCAAAAGATCGAAGACTACCGACGCCAACCGCTCAGGGGGCCGAAGCTCGATCCCGCCGAGCGATGGACCTATCAGTTGCGTGGCTGTGGCCTGCTTCTACTAGGCCTCGTCACGAAGGATTTCTCTCTCCCCGCATGGTGGAATGTTCGTGGTCTCGAGCGCGACATTGCAACTTTCGTGCGCCATCGTCTCGAAGAGGCGATCATCTCATCGCGGTCGCAAGCCATCATCGAAGCCGCCACGCTTCCTCGCAGCATCGAGACGCGACTTATCCAACAAGCGCCTTGGGCGTTTTTCGGCGACCGAACGACTGCCGTTATCACCGATACGCGCAACGATCCGCCTTTGCTGCGCGACATCGAGGATTTAAAGGTCGCCATTGCCAATGCCCAAGCCGTACTCGAGCACAACCAGCTCACCGTTCTTAACCATGCGCCGCGGCAGCTTATCCCGATGAACATCATTCAGTTAAGTCAGAATGCTGTCGCGATTCCGGATATAGAGGCATGACCCTTACCTCTTTCGGAGATGCGCTCCGCGTCGGCATCATCCAGACAACCATTGAGAATACCTCGGCATGGACCGAGAGCGTGCAAATGACCCGTTATGAGGAAGAACGTGTCATTGCCGAGATTCAGCAGCATGTGGCCTCCCTCGCGCTCGAGAAGCCGCGCCCGCACATAATCCTGCTTCCGGAGCTTTCCGTGCCCACGGGCTTTCTCCAACGTCTCAGACGCATTTCAGCGCAGACCAATGCGATCATCATCGCAGGCATGGATTTTCATGTCTCTGAGCGGCGTCCGACGAAGAAGGTGGTGAACCGCGCTGCCGTGATTGTGCCCGACGGCTGGGGCCGTCGCGATCGGTCGACGCGAACGACGATCTCCTATGTGGGCAAAACCTATCCCGCTTGGCGTGAAGATCAGTTTCTCAAAAAACTCGGGTACGAATTTCAGAAGACACCCGAAGTTTGGCTATTTGAAGCGGGATCATTCGGGCGTTTCGCGGTCGCGATCTGCTACGATTTTCTCGATCTGGAACGCGTAGCGATGTACCGGCTGCGAATTCAGAACCTGTTCGTGCTTGCCTACAATAACGATCTTTCCTCCTTCGAGCATGCTGCGGAGGCGCTGGCGCGGATGATCTACTGCAACATCGTAGTATGTAATACCGGTCATTTTGGCGGGTCGGCGGTGCTCTCGCCATACCACAAGCCTGAAAAACGACTCCTCTATCGGCACCAGGGCAACGGGCTCTCGACAAGCCAGATGGTTAGCCTGCCGATCGCGTCGCTGATCGAGGCGCAGTCGGGGGGCGCGAAAGGGGACTTCAAAAGTCTGCCGCCAGGCGCAGAGGCCAATCCGGGCCTTATCGAGATCGAGACGTCGATCCTTCTTTAGGGTGCTAAGATACTAGAGGTCGACGGCCAAAGGCGTCCGCGAGACAGTGTGGATCATCGGACCGGACAAAATGCGATTTAATGAAACGGGCAATGACGCCGATTAAAAGTACATCGTGCTCAGTTACCAACCCCTCGTAAAATCCATCCAACGAATCGGAGACAAGAATGCTTGATTTTGGGGCGCTGGCCGGCGGCGGCGGGAATGGAACTCCTGTTCTCGAACCACGCAAGATCTTCACAACGCTGATCCGGCATCCGCGATTCAAATTTCCTTCCGCCAATCAGGGCGAAGTGCTCGATAAGTGGTTCGAACTTCGACCACGGCGTGACAATACGATTAAAATGAACACTGGGTCCGGCAAGATGTTAGTTGGACTCTTGGCTCTTCAGAGCTGTCTCAATGAAGGCGTATCACCCGCAGTCTACGTGGTCCCCGATAATTATCTGCTTCATCAGGTCATGATTGAGGCGCGAGATTTGGGAATAAATGCGACCGACGACCCTGACGACCTTGCATTTCTCTCCGGCCGAGCGATCCTTGTCGCCAATATCCATCGGCTCGTGAACGGCAAGTCTGTCTTCGGGGTGGGCAGCGTCCGCAAATCCATCGGATCAGTAGTAATTGATGATGCTCACGCATGCCTTGCCACTGTCGATGATCAGTTTTCAATCACTCTCAGCGCATCCCATCCGGCCTTTGACCAGCTTCTGGTGATTTTCGAAGACGATTTGAGACTGCAATCCGAAGTTGGACTAATTGAGCTAAAATCCCAGGATCCTCACTCTATCATGCTGGTTCCGTTCTGGGCGTGGTACGATAAGCGGCAGCGAGTTCTCGAGGTCCTCCACCCCCATCGTGACGACGACGATCTTCGATTTAAATGGCCACTTTTGAAAGATGTCCTAGCGCATTGCCAATGCGTCATGAGCGGGAGAGGGCTTGAGATCTCGCCCCGCTGCGTCCCCATCGAGAAAATTCCGTCATTCAGCAATGCTCGTCGCCGGATATACATGACCGCGACGCTGGCCGACGACGGTGTTCTGGTCTCAAAATTGAACGCGGACCCCGCTCTAGTTATCGATCCGATCAAGCCTAGAGGAGCCGGTGAAATCGGCGATCGGATGATATTGGTACCGCAAGAGATTAATGGAGCAATCACTGACGACGAAATCAAGGCGCTCGCTGCTGAGGTCGCCACTACAAAAAATGTCACCGTCATCGTCCCGTCGGAAAAGAGAGCTGCATATTGGGCCAATGTTGCCGGCCAAACTTTGAAGTCGGAATCCATTGCAGCAGGGATCGACAGACTAAAAAACGGCCAGCATGTCGGCATAACCGTACTGATAAACCGATATGATGGCGTAGACCTCCCCGATGAAGCGTGCCGCCTTCTGATCATCGACGGGCTGCCAGACGTTCTCGGCCTCGCAAGCCGAATAGAGGCGGCGGCCCTTGAAGGAACCGATATCGTTCTCCTTCGGCAGATCCAAAAGCTCGAACAGGGAATGGGTCGTGGCGTGCGATCTTCTGAAGACCGATGCGCCGTCCTCTTGCTGGGCAGCCGCCTTGCGGAAAAAATCAATCAACCGAATGCGCAGGATATGTTTACGTCGGCGACGCTCACCCAGATAAAACTTGGTCGAGAGGTCGCTCAGCAGGTGAAGGGCCAACCGGCGAGTGCGCTTCGCCCCCTCCTCGACTATTGCATCAACAGAAATCCCGAATGGTGGCAAACCGGGCGTTCACGTCTCGCGCACGCCCCCGAAGGACCCCCGAGCCGGATCGCAGGTTCGATCGTACTCCAGCGCCAGGCGTTTGACTTGCTAACCACCTCTCAGTTCAAACCGGCGGAAGAGAAGCTGCAGCAGATGGTGAATGCCGAGTCGGACCCGGCAGTCAGAGGCTATTTCAAACAACAGCTCGCTGAAGTCATTCAATTACGGGACCCGGTTGCCGCGCAGGCCACACTATTGTCAGCGGTCGGCGATAACCGCCGGGTGATAAAGCCGCTCGCCGGAATTCAGCATGTCCGTATCTCGGCGCCGGCAAGTCAGGCGGCGGCGAGCGCCAATTTCATGGCGTCGCGATTCGTCGACCCCAATGGTCTCGTGCTCTTCACAAATGCCCTCGCCGAGGATCTGAGATGGGATGAGGACAACACCGACAAGTTCGAAGCCGCCGTTCGCGATCTCGGTTCGCTCGTGGGATTTGGCTCTCAGCGCCCCGATAACGAGTATCGCGACGGCGGTCCGGACAACCTCTGGGCGGTGGGCGGCCTGCATTACTATGTCATTGAGTGCAAAAGCGGCGTGAAGAATGACGGACGGCTCATCTCCAAAGACCATTGCAACCAGCTGCTCGGCTCTGTGTCGTGGTTTCAGAGCAACTATGACGGCACGTGTACGCAGACACCGATCCTGATCGAGCCCGTCAATCGATTCCAGCAAGAAGCTTCACCGTCGGCTGACATGCGGATCATCGAAAACGAAAAGCTTGAACTGCTGCGGCAGGGAATTCGGTCGTTCGGCCGCATAGTAGCTTCCCTCGGGCGTTATGATAACCACATGGCAATCGCCGGGCATCTCGACAGCCACAACTTCACTGCGTCGAAGTTCCTAACTGGCTACACAAAAGCATTTACAAGCTAGTCGCGCGGGGCGCGGAGTTGAGTAGGAGAATTCCAGCTGTCGCCTGCGCGATCTCAAGATCGAGCGGGCGGGGACCCGACACGCCCGGATGGCAGGTTTCGGGCAGCCGCCTCGCGGTCGTTAACGACTCACATCGAGGCGCAAAGCTGCCATAGCCAGTTACTATCCAGCGACGCGCGCTGTTTCTTCAAGCTCCGCAATTCGATCCGTGCAGATAGTCTCCACGATCACGGCTAGCGCTTCGACGCGAGATCCGAGCCAGATCAGTTCGTCCTCGGAAATGCGATAATGTTTCGAGTAGCGGGCCTTAATGTAAGCATCCTTGAGCTTCTCAAACCGGGACCTGTCTGCTTTAGTTTCGCGAGGCCAAGCATCAATCAGCCGCAGATCGATTTGCTCTGCTTGGGTTCGCAGAAATCCAAGATTGTGAATGTGAGGCGTGTAAAACCGGCAGACCAGCAGTGCCCCGTGATAGAGTGTCTCGACGGTCTGATGGAGCAGGAACGCAGCTTCCTTGGTGAACTTCTGATCGATGGCGTCAAGCGAAAGCTTATACTTGCGCCGTGCAGACGGCAGCCACTCGTCATAGTATTCGCGTGCCATCTCCAGCGCAGCATGCGGCGTCTTCGGCTGCGGCTCGGGCAATTCATCATCGACGGACTGATAGATCGCGATCCCGTCACGCGCGACGTCCATGAAGAAATAGCGTCCCTGCGACAGCCCGGCGTTCACTTCACCGTTGCTGTGCACGATGAAGTTCACCGGAGTGCGCAGCGTCTTCGTGACCGAAAGCTCGCGGATCAGCCGATCGTCGAGCTTCGACCAATATTCGACACGATCAGTGAGACGGTCGTCGTTGACGATGATCAAAAGGTCATAATCCGACTGGTAGCCCTTGGCGGTATGCGGTTCATCGACCCATCCGCCGCGCGCATAGCTGCCGTAGAGGATGATCTTGGAAATCCGCCCCTTGCGCTTCCAGTCCTGCGTCGCGAGCGCCAGCACATCTTCGAATTCCTCGAACACGATCTGGACGATCCGCTCGAGTTCGCGCTGTTTGTGCGGGGGGAGATGATCGAGACTGCTACGCATTGCGGTCACCCTAACAAGGTGGCGACACCCTTGCACGCCGAGATTGAACCGGACGCGCGGATGCCGCCAAGCGCGGTCAATCGGCGGGATTCCATAGCAAGGCGTAGACGTCCGGATTATCCTGTCCCGCAGCACGGCCGAGATTGGCATAGATGCGCCGGGGCCCGAACTCTGGCGCTTCGAGGGTCAGCGATACATAGAGTTTACCCGACGCTTCGCTGCGACGCAGCCAGCCGGCACCGCATTCGACGCCATTCGACCAGACGCGATAGTCCGGCTGGACCTCGCCGCTCTTGCCAGGATTGGGGCGGATTTCGATGGGGACGCGGATCGAGATCGTCGCGAGCTGGCCCACAAAGCCCTTCTCGTTCGTTCCGCTGACAAGACCGATTGCGGCCATGATATTGCTCCTGCGAAGTCCGGGGCCATCCCCGGGGCACCGGCAGCCAGGGAATGGCGACAGGCTCGCTCGTGCACCCGAAGGGCCGAAGCGGCAGCGTAGGACGGCGGCGCACCGGCTTTTTGCGCGCGAAGCGCCCGCGAGGAGGCCGCCTGCGGCCGGGGAAAAAGGCGATGCGGCACCGTTGCGCGCGCGGGCGCGCCATTCATCGCGCCGGATCGGCACCGGCTGGCTCCGGGCGTGTGGGATCGAAGATGGACAGCAAGGATTTGCTCACCGGATCGCGCTATGATCGGGACATGAGACTGACGATCACCGCCGCCTTCCTTCTTTTCGCCGTCCCTGCCTTGGCGCAGGATGTCAGCGGCCCGGCCCGCGCGGCCGACGGAGATTCGCTCGACCTCAGCGGAATTTCGGTGCGGCTCTTCGGCGTCGATGCACCCGAGCTGGCACAAAACTGCGAACGCGGCGGCGCATCCTGGGCATGCGGAAAGCAGGCGGCCTCCAAGCTCGCGAGCCTCGTGGCCGGCACATCGGTCATGTGCGAGCAGAAGGATATCGACGACTATGGCCGGATCGTCGCCACCTGCCGCGCGGCTTCGATCGATCTGGGCGGTGCGATGGTTGACGCGGGGCTTGCCGTTGCCCTGCCGCATTTCAGCGACCGCTATGTCGCATCCGAGGCTCGCGCCCGCGCGGCCGGTCTCGGCTTGTGGGATGGCACATTCCAGATGCCAGCGGACTATCGCGCAGCGCATCCGAGGCCGGGGCAGCGGACACCGGGCCTTTCGCGCGATTCTGCGCGAGCGCGTGCGCCGGACCGCGTGCCATCGCCCGCTCCTTCGGGCGTCTATTTCCGCAATTGTAAGGAGGCTTGGGCAGCGGGCGCGGCCCCGCTGCGGCGAGGCCAGCCCGGTTACCGGCCCGAAATGGACGGCGATGGCGACGGCATTGCGTGCGAGCCCTATCGCGGCCGCTAGCGCGTCACCACCTTGTCAGGGCAACCACAAGGGCCGCTGCTGCCAGTTCGCCGGGAACCCCATCGATCCAAAGTCCCCTTCGGGTTGGGTCGCGAGATGCGCTGCGATGTCGGCGATCCAGGTCGAGCCCGGCGCCACGGTACGGACGACATGTCCGATCATGCAAATCGCATTATAGATCTTCGCCGGAGCCTGGGTCGCATTCTGATCAATCGTAGCCTGTAGCGACTTCGGTTTCTGCGCGAGCTTCGGCGGCGCGAGGAAACCGCGGTTCCAGAGTCGGCCGTGGTGCGCGCAGATGTTCCGAATATCGGTCACATGGCGGACAAGCGGAACGAGCACCGTTTCGGGGAGGCCGAGCGGCACCGCGATGCGGTTGCGGAGCGCCCTGTCGGCGAGGCTCGAGTACCAGCGCGAAAGATGGCCGAACGACATCATTTCGGCGACCATCCAGACCGGCGGCAGCGCCGGCACATCGTAGCTTTGACGGTAATGTTTGATGTAGGTCTCGTTCGAGCGCCCGACTTCGCCGGCGAGTTTCGAGAGGCGAAGATGATAGTCCTTGCGGTCGCTGTAGAGACTGGCGTCCAGATAACTGTGGCCGTCACCGAGTTCGGCGAGATGATAGGCCCAGCTTCCGCGCAGCGCGACTTCAACATGTTCGGTTCCGCGCATCAGCAAGCGCCGGAGCAGGCGATCGAAATCATAAAGGGCGGTGACGCGTTCGAAGGTCGTGCCGGAGAAAAAGCGCGGCCCTTGATGTCCCTTGGGATGTTCGAAATAGAGCCAATAGGCGCTGAGACGATAATAGCTCACATGGCGAAGCCAGGCCTCTGCAGCAGGCTCGTCGGCAATTTCCATTCCGTTCGCACGAAGATGGGCGATTTGCTGCGCGTAGGTGAGGGTGGGCTTGTTATAGGATCGTGACATGAAGCCTGTTCATGCGTCAGCGGAGCCCAAAATAAAAGACCCGCCCAGTGTGCATGTCCTTGCGAACAGAGGCCGGGCGGGTGCGATTGATGCCCACATAGGGTACGGGTGCGAACAAATCAATAACAAGCGTTGCAGCGCAGCACGAAATAGGACCGGCCGAGCAGGCCAGCATAGACAAGGATTGTCGTGGCAAATCGAGGTCGAGGCGTTCCCCAGCAAAAAAGACTCATTCTGGATCCAATTGCGTGGCGCGGGCTTGCCCTGACGTTACGTCCGGCTATGCTTACCAGGCACCGGGCCAAAAGGCGCGCGGTGCCGGAACGTAAGAATTCTGCTCGGGCCTTTATGATATTCCCATCCGTTGCCGGGTGGCCGACGCGTATGTCCAGGCCCTCGGGCTAAAGGCGGCGGCGCATATTTTTCCGAGTATGTTCTTACCGCCCGGCACACCGTTCTTCCGGTCCGACCGGAGGCGATGGACATGGATTGCGACGACGAAAAGAACCGCGCGCCCGCATTGAGCGGCGGCGATCCCGTGCCGCCGTCCGACTGGACCGGCTTTGGTCAGGCGGCCAGCATGGAAGCGATCTACACTGCGCATCAGCCTGCGCTCGCACGCTATCTGCGCCGCCGCGCGCCGAAGCAGGATCTCGGCGATCTCGTCCAGGAATGCTTCCGCCGCCTTGCCATGGCGAAGGGCGGAAAGCTGGCCTTGATCGAAAAGCCCGGGGCCTATCTCGTCAGCACCGCCCGCAACCTGCTCACCGACCAGGCGCGCGCCGACACAGCGCGCCAGACATCGCAGCACCATAGTTTCGAGGATGAGGATATCGCCGGCCCCGACCCCCATGCAGCGCTCGAAGCGCGCGACACGATGCGGCGCGTCGGCGAGGCGATCGAGAAATTAAAGCCCCAAACTGGTTCTATATTCGTGATGCATCGGTTCGATGGCCTGAGCTATGAGGAGATCGCGAAAGCGAAAGGAATCAGCGTGAAGGGCGTCGAATGGCATATCGCGCAGGCGATGATCGCAATCCGCAAGGCGCGGGCCGACACTAAGTGAGCGACCGCGACACGGAGGCCGCGCATTGGTTTGCGCGCATGCGCACGCCCGGCGCCGAGGCGGACCGGGCAGAGTTCGATGCCTGGCATTCCGATCCCGAAAATGCCGAGGCCTATGCAAACGCCAAAGAAGATTGGCTCATCACTGGCGGCGTGGCGGAAGAACATCTCGCCGCGCACCGCCAAGTGCCGTCAAAGGCGCCGCCCCCGTCCCGCGCGCATTGGGCGCTTGCTGCCGCGCTGGTTCTCGCGATCTCGCTCGCCTTTGCCTGGGTGCTGCTCGGCAATGGCGGCACCGATCCGATCGTCGCGGACAATTCGACCGGCGAGGTCGTTCTGGAGGATGGCACCCGCGTCGCGCTGATGGACGGCGCCCGAGTCGAAGCAAGGTTCGCGCCGGGCGAACGGCGCGTGTTGCTTGTCGGCGGCCGGGCCCGGTTCACCGTCGCCCATGACAGCGCGCGGCCATTCCGTGTTGAAGCCGCGGGAAGTGAAACCACCGCCCTCGGGACGATCTTCGAGATCGATCTGACGGGGCGGCGGCCAGTCGTCCATCTTGTCGAGGGGTCGGTAGAGGTGCGCGCCACCGCCAAACCCCAAGCCCCGCTCCGCCTCCGTCCCGGCCAGCGCGCGGCGATCGAGGAGGACGCGCCTATGCTGATCGAGACCAAGCCAACCGGCGAGACCGTCACCATGTCCAAACCCGTCGGCGAAGCCGAAGCGCCGAACCTCCTCCTTGCCGATGGGCTCCCGCTCGGTGCCGTCATCGACCGGGCCAATCGGGTCAACACCACCAAGATCGGGGTCGCCGATACGACGATTGGCGGACGGCTGGTCAGCGGTCGCTTCGACGTTTCGAATGCCCAATCGCTCGCCCGTCAGCTTGCAGCGGCGCTAAACCTTGACCTGAAAGAGCAAGGGGGCGGCTATGTGCTGATGCCGAAAATAACCAACTAGGAGTTCTTCCACCCGTTCCGTCTTGCCCCCTCAGACGGCCATGCAGGCCGCTGGGAGGATAGGATGAACAAGAATTTGCTGGCCGCCTTTCTGGCCACGGGATGCGCTGTCGGTGCGCTTTGTCCGATCGCTGCGCATGCGCAGACCGAGCAGCGCGAATATGACATCGCGGCACAGCCGCTCGGAGACGCGCTCCGGGAATATTCGGAAATTTCGGGACGCCAGATCCTTTTCGCGACCGACCTGGTCAAGGGGCGGCGTTCGACATCGGTGCGCGGACGAATGTCGTCGGACCGCGCCCTCTCGCGGCTGCTGGCAGGATCGGGCCTTTTGCCGGAACTCGTCGACGGCGCTCTCATATTGCGCGCGGGAAACGGCGCTACGGCCGACAATGGATCGACTGAAAGCGGCGCGGATGGGGCGATCATCGTTACCGGATCGCGCATCCGGGGAGCAGGCTCGACCGGATCGCCGGTCGTGACCATCGACCGGGAGGCGATCGAGAAGAGCGGTTATGGCACCGTCCAGCAGATACTGCAGTCGCTCCCGCAGGCATTCATGGGCGGCTCGAATGAGACGACGACGGGCGCGACCACGCGCAACGGCACCGGCAACGATTCGACGCTCGGGTCGAGCATCAACCTTCGCGGCCTCGGGACGAATTCGACGCTGGTCCTGATCGACGGCGCACGGCCTGCTCTGGGCGGCACCGGCGGCCTCCTCGCTGACATCTCCTTGATTCCGATGACCGCGGTCGAGCGGATTGAAGTGCTCACCGATGGTGCGTCGGCAATCTACGGCGCCGACGCGGTTGCGGGCGTCGTGAACGTCCGACTCCGCAACCGGTTCGAAGGTGCCGAGACGATTCTGCGCGCCGGGACCGCCGACGGCGACATGACCGAGGTGCAGTTCAGCCAGTTGCTCGGGAAGAAGTGGAGTGGCGGCCATCTCGTTCTTGCCTATCAATATAGCGACCGTGGCGCTCTCGCGGCGGCGGAACGCGATTTCGCGCGCGAAGATCTCCGTCCTTTCGGCGGACCCGACTATCGCTCAATCTATGCCTCGCCGGGCACAATCCGCGCAGCGAACGGCCAGCTCTTTGGTATCCCCGCCGGGCAGAATGGCCGAGGACTCACGGCAGGACAGCTTCTTCCCGGAGTCCAGAACCGCCGCGACAATCGCGCCGACGCGGATATTCTGCCGCGCCAGCGCGTCCACAGCCTCTATGCGGCAGGCGAGTTCGATATCACCGACAGCCTGACCTTCCGCGCCAATGTGCTCGCGGCGCAGCGCAGTTTCAGCCGCATCAGCAATGTGACCTCGCTGCGCACGGCGCGCGTGCCAGTGACCAACCCCTATTATGTCGATCCGATCGGAACGCTCCAGCCGGTCCAGGTAACGTATAATTTCGTCAACGACGTCGGACCGCAGATCAACGACGGCCGAGTCCGCGCGATCTCGACCTCGGCGGGCCTCGAAAAGGGCCTGGGAGAATGGCGGGTCCAGCTTGGGGGGTCATTTGGCATCCAGAAGGGCAAGGCCTTATCCCGCAATCTCGTAAATAGCGCGCGGCTTGCGGTGGCGCTCGCCGACACCAATCCCGCGACCTCGCTCAACGTCTTCGGCGACGGCACGGCGAACAATCCGGCGACGATCGATTACATTCGCGGCAGCGTCGAGACGATCGATGATTACAGGACCTGGTCGGCCGCGCTGCGGGGCGACGGCCCTCTGTTCCGCCTTCCCGCGGGCGACGTTCGCCTCGCACTCGGCGCAGAATATCGCCGCGAGCGCTATGACTATTTCCGCGTTCTCGATTCCAATACATTGGCCCCGGTTGCGGCGCCATATCCGGGTTTTCCGGGTCCGCGCCACGTCAAGTCGATCTATGCTGAATTGCTCGTGCCGATCTTCGGGACCGACAATGCAGCACCCGGCTTCCACAAGCTCGACCTGACGCTGGCGGGGCGGATTGAGGACTACAACCAGTTCGGTCGCACCGAAAATCCCAAGTTCAGCTTGCGCTGGGAGCCGGTCGAAGGCGTTGCGCTACGCGGGTCCTACGGCACGTCCTTCCGCGCACCGCAGTTCGACGAGCTGGTCGCCCTATCGCTCTATTCGACCCTCTCGGTTCCCGACCCGGCTTCGCCGACAGGCGTATCGAACGTACTCGCCCTGTTCGGCTACGCGCCGAATATTCAGCCTGAGAAAGCGACGAGCTGGACCGCGGGCTTCGACCTCACTCCGCCTTCGCTGCCGGGATTCCGCGCCTCGCTCACCTTTTTCGACATCGACTATCGCGACCGCATTGGGACGCTGACCGAGGACTATCTTCGCTTTCTGACAAATCGCGACGTCTTTGGCGGGGTCGTCACCGACAATCCGCCGCTCGATCTGGTGCAATATTACTACAATCAGCCGACCTTCACCAATCCGATCGGTATCGCCCCGAACCAGGTCCTCGCGATCCTGGACGGCCAGACCCGAAACCTCGCGCGCGAGCATCAAAAGGGCATCGACTTCGATGTCGGCTATGCGCCCGCGTTCGCGGGGGGAGCGCTCGATCTTGGTGTCAGTGGTACACATATCTTCTCGATCGTGAAGCAGCTCTCGCCGGGGTCGGCGCGCAGCGACTTCGTCGGCCTTTATGCGAGTCCGGTTAAATGGCGGCTGCGCGGACGGCTCGGCTGGGCACGGAACGGCTTCTCGGCCAACGCCTTCGTCAACTACACCGACGGTTACACCAACCAGGTCGTCGTGCCCATCGAGCGGGTCTCGTCCTACACAACGGTCGACCTCACCCTTAGCCAGCGTATCGGAAGCACCGGTGACCAGACAAGCGGCCGCGGCCTCCAGCTCGGTCTTTCGGTCCAGAACCTCTTCGATCGCGACCCGCCCTATGTGAACAACAAGAGTCAGACCTCCGCGCTCGGCTACGATCCCGAAAAGGCGAGCCCGCTCGGCCGCATGATCTCGGTTCAGGCTGTCATCCGATGGTGAGCCGCGCTGCCATTTTCGTTGCCCTGCTCGCCACGGGTTCCACCGTTGCCGGCCAGGTCAGCTCGCGGGAGATCGCCGAGACCGCCGATATCTCGGGCATCACGGCCTCGCCCGACGGCCAATGGATCGCTTATCGGATCGAGCGGCCGTCGACGCTGACCAACCGGATCGACGTCGACTGGTATATCATCGGCGCGGACGGGAAATCCGTGCCGCGCCCCCTCGGGCGTACCGGCACAGCCTTCTGGAATGACGCCGGCGTCGTCGAGCCGGGCGAAGCCAAGTGGACGCCCGACAGCAAAGCGGTCGTCATCCGCGCCTTGGTCGATGGACGGATCGCGCTCTGGACGAGCCCGCTCGACGGCTCGGGCTTCCGGTTTTTCGCGGGCGGAGACGGCGATATCGAAGCATTTGCCTTCGACAAGGATGGTTCGCTCGTGACGCGCGAAGGCCCGTCGCGAGACTTGATCGCGCGAACGGAAGAGTCCGAGCGAGAAAGCGGCATCCTTGTCGACGGTCGGACCGACCTGGCGCAGCCCTTATTCCGCGGTGCGCTGATCAATGGCCGTCCAGCGAGCCAGCGCTTCTCGGGGGACTGGTTCGATCGCGCGCCATTGCTAACCTTCGCCCCGCGCACCATCGCTGTGCGAACGCCAAGCGGCGAACGGCGGGCGGCTGAGGAACGCGAGAGGGCATTGCTTGCATCGCGGCCGGAGCCGGTCCGCCCCCTACCCGGCGACTTGGCTCCCGGCCTCGGCGCCGCTGTCGAAGCACTCGGCGTTTGCAAGACCAGGACCGGCTGCGTCGCCCCATTGCGCCGCCTGTCATGGTGGGCGCCGCTCGCGGAAGGCGATGCCGCTATCGCTATTCAGGATAGCGACTTTCGCCAGTCTCTCTATCGCTGGTCGAAGAGGGCAAGCCGGCTCTCGAAGCTGGCAGTGTCCGACGGGCTGTTATCGGGAGACGAGCGCTACTTCGCGCCATGTACCGCGGCGGCCGATGCGATCTTCTGCGTCGAAGCCGCGGCGGCGCTCCCTCCACGCCTTGTCCGCATCGATGGCAAAGGGCGAAGGCAGATCATCGATTCCCCAAATCCCAATCCTGACCGCGACGGGCTCCTTGTCGAAACGATCGCGTGGCAGGTGAGCGGCAGCCGTGCGTCGGGCGTGTTGATACGACCGAAGATCCCCGGACGGCTGCCGCTCTTCATCACTTATTACACATGCGCGGGTTTTCTGCGGGGCGGGACCGGCAATGAATGGCCGTTGCGAGCGCTTGCCGCGCATGGCATCGCTGCCCTGTGCATCAACGCCGTTTCGGGCGACACGACGAAGGATGCTCGATATCGCAGGGCCCTTGCCGCCGTCGAAAGCGCGACCAAGCTCCTCTCCGATCGCGGCATCGTCGACGCCAATCGCGTGGGTATGGGAGGCCTTAGCTTCGGCAGCGAGGTGACGATGTGGACAGCAATGAACAGCGACCTGCTCAAAGCCGTGTCGATCGCATCGGTCCAGATGGAGCCCGCCTATTATTGGTTCAACGCCCGTCCGGGCCGCGAGACGTTCGCGGAGAATGTCCGCAAGACGTGGGGCGCGGGATCGCCCGATGAGACCCCGGAACTTTGGAAGAGCTTGTCCCCCGCGCTCCGCATCGACCGCATTCGGGCGCCGATCCTGATGCAGTTTCCCGAACAGGAGGCGCGGTTGTCGATTGAGCTGGTGAGCCGGCTCGCGACGGCGCGGATGGGCGAGACCCACATCTTCCCCTATGCTCCGCATATCAAGGTCGAGCCCCGGCAGAAGCTCGCCGCCTATGAGCGAAACCTCGACTGGTTCCGCTTCTGGCTAAAAGGCGAGACTGACCCTGACCTGGCGAAGGCAGAGCAATATCAGCGTTGGTCAAAACTCGGACCGAACCCAGCTCCGGATTCCACCGCCCGCACCCAGCGTTCGACGTCACCGATCTCAATCAACCGAAAATAGTCGAAATCCCCCTCGACAAGATCGCGCGCCAGATAGGCTTCAACGGCCTGCACATCGAGCAATCGCTGCTCGGCGAGCCGACCGCCGAGCAGGAGGTTCCTGAGAAGTGGGCGTTGCCGCAGATAGGCGGCTGAGCACATCGACTCGAGACGCCCCTTGTCTCGCCGCCACACCACCTCTGCCGGGAGGCGAGCCGCAAAGGCGGCCCGCGCGACCGCCCGGTTCCGTCCGCCTGCAAACCAAGTCCAGCTCGGGATGGAGAGGCAATATTCAACCACCGGTTGCGCGAGCAGTGGGGCGACGACGTCGCGGTCGTGCCACCGTGCGGGCCGATCAAGGAAGTCGAGGATGTAGCGAATGGCCTGGACATGATTGATGTGCGCCTGTGACGCCGTCGCCTCGCCCGCGTCCCACGGATGGGGAAACTGCACGTCAGGCAGCCGGTCCGCATTGAGAAACTTCGGATCGCGTCGCCCGCCGACGCGCCGCGCCTTACGGCGCGCACGTGCCGACAGCCGGAGTGCCGTCCAGATCGTGGCATTTCCTGCGCGTGCCACATCGCGAAGGGTTGCGAATGTGCGACGGCCATATCCGAAACGCTCTTCAGCATCGAGAATGGGGGCGACGCTGCCATCGAGATTGAACACGCTGTCGCCGCCGATCCCCCCAAAAATGGCAATCTCGCGTCCCGCATAAGCGGTGGCGAAGGCCCGATCGATGCCCCCAAGCACCGAATAAGCGCCGGGGCGCGGCAGAAGGATATCGGGCGGCGCGATAAGATCGATCTCTTCTGCGCCGTGCTGGATCACGGCGAGTTCGATACCGCACCTCGCGGCGACGGCTTCCGCGAAGTGTCGCTCGTCTCCGTCTGCGCTCGACGTCGCGAAGGTAATGCCCGAGAAGTTCGCGCCCGCAGCTTTGAGCGACGCCGCGACGATCGAAGAATCTAGGCCGCCGGATAATTCGATCGCGATGTCGGGGCGAGTGGCGGCGAAAGCCGCGACGCTCTGTAATATGCGCCGTTCAAGTTCGCGCGCATGATCCAGAACTCCCTTGTCAACCGGAGCCAGATCCCATGGCGACCATTTTGAGATGATCTCGGCACGCGTACCGTCGAAAAGCAGCTCCGTTCCAGGCAAAAGCTCGGCTAGCCCTATGATCCCTGTCCGTTCGGTGCGCAGGTTGATGAACAACAGGGCGTGCGCGATAAAATCCCAGTCGATCGATAGCGGCGGCAGAATTGGCGCGACCGGCGCGAGGTGGGAGGTGCACAGGATTCCCGAGCGATGCGGCGTCCAATAAAGAGGCATGCCCGTGAGCGGCGCCCGCCCGACGATACATCGGGATCCTTCGCTCGCGAAGGCCAGATAGGCGCCCCAACCATCCCGCGAAGACTCCATCGCCGCGCCCGAGCGCGAGAAAATGTCGCCGAGTACGATCCCGCCGTCGGGCATCGACCGCACTGGCAGTGCTTCACCGGCGAACAACAGGCGGCCGGGCTCGACGGCGATAGGCCTCAGTCCGTGACGCTCCGCCGCAGCGGCGACCTCGCCGGCCTGTTCGACGTCGCCGAAATAGGCAAGGATCCCGCGCTTCATCCGACGACCAGGATAGGCGTAAAGGCTCGCGCCTCGGCGGCGGTCCCTGAAAGGACGCGCTCAGGCGTCTGTAGCCAGCAGTGCGCGCGGAAGGGATCGAGTTGAACCCCGAAAACCATACTTGCGACAAGGCCACGCGACAAAAGGATGCGGTCAAGCGCCAGGGCGTCGATCAGACAGCGCGGCGTCACCGGGACAGCCCAACGGCAAGACGCATAGAGCGACGCGATCGCCGCGGCGGGCGTGTCGGCGCCGGGAACACCAACGCGCGCCTTCGTACCGCGCAGCTTCTCGACGGTCGCAGCGATGTGTGCAGGCCGCATCGCCCGGCCCGCCCACCGCAATGCGGTCGCAGATGCAACAGCCATCCGAAGACTGAATCGTTGATCGTCCAACGCGGAGATATCTCGTGGCGGAATCTCGATCGAGGCTGGATCGAGACATTGTGGCGCGTCCGTCCGCGCCAGAAACCCTGTTTGAACAAGTCGCGACATGGCTTCGCTGTCATTTGGCTCGCCGTTGCGGAGCCGCTCGAAGGCCGCGCGGTCCTCGCCACGGAGCGCGATATATTTGTCGCGCGCAAGGTCGAGGAAGACAAGCTCGCCGCCCACCTCGCAATAGCCGGTTCCGGGTGCAATTCGCCAAACCATGCGGTCCTGCTCCCAACGAAAGGGAGCCGGGCTCAGCGTCCGGCTCCCGGCAAAAAGGTTATTCGACCGAAAGGCCGGCCCAGTCTTCTCGCCCGCCGATTTCCATGGGGAAGCCATGGTCGCCGGCCGTGTCTTCGGTGACACAGCCGAGTTCGTCGTGGTCGGTCGTTTCGACGTCCATTGCTGCTTCCCTTCCTGAGCGGGGTCGATCGGTGAGTGCCGGAAGCCGGGTGCGCCGGCTCCCGGCGCCCATGTCAGTCCTGGCGAAGGCCGAGGTCTTCTTCCTTGCCGCCGAGTTCGATGCCGAAGCGCACCGGACCGGCGGTGTCGGCGCTGACGCTGCCGAGTTCGACGAGGTCGTTGGTTTCACGATCCATGATCGTATCCTTTTCGAAAAACCGCGAAATTGCGGCATGAAAGAAGCTACTCCTCTGGGAAAAATAGAGTTTATGTGCTTTCCCGATCCGAAGAATATCATTCGATTGTTTGCGACCGGGGCCGAAGCTCGGCGACGACCCGTCCAGCTCGAGCGACGCGTCTGCGGTGAAACGCCGCGCTTTTCCTGCGAAGATCAGCCCAACCTTGTCGCAGAAATGCCGTCTCCATCGAGGCGAGTTCCTCACTGGCGATCGGGTCAGTTCGCGCCTCGGTCGCGCGAAAAAACTCGCTTCGATCAATCATATTGGCGATTGCGAAGCGAATCTCGCGATTGCCATTGAGGAGAGCGACGGCTCGGTACAGGCGCGCGACTCGCGCCGGATAGTCCTGGACTTCCATGGTCGGAAGCATTGCTACGGTCTCGGACTGTTGAAGTGCTGGATCGCGAAGCGCGAGTCCGAGAAGGGAGCCGGACCAACGATAAAGATCGCAAAGATCGGACTCGGCGAAGATCGGCTGACGAAAGCCCTCCTGGTGCCAGCTATCGACAATACGCTCACCCGACAGGCGGTGGAGCGCTTCGCGCACGGGCGTTGGACTTGCCGCGAGCCGTTTCGCAAGGTGGAATGGGTCGAGGCGTGTGCCCGGTGGATAGGCCCCGCCGACAATCCTCGCCTTCAGGTCGAGGTAGACCCGCTCCATTGTCGAGCCCGCGTTCATGCCGCAAGCTCCTCGCCACCCTCTCGTTGGGCCGCCACATAGTCCGCAAGCAGCGCGTCCTGATCGGGACGAAGAGCATCGATCGCAGCCAGAGGCTCGGCCGGATATCCGCCGAACAGGACAGAGGGGTCTTGTCCTTCGAAGTTCCCGAGATTGGGCCGGTGCTGAGCATAGCCGGCCAGTGCGGCGAGATCGGGCGGGAAATTCTTTGCAATCTCGGGCGGATAGGCGAGCCACTGGTTCTCGTAGGGCTTAAGCCAGCCTAGGCAGTAGCTGATGATGATCCCGCGCCTTGCATCCGTGCTGCGATTGCCGCCCGCGCCGTGCAATGTCGATCCGAGAAAGACGATCGCATCCCCTGGGCCGGCCTCGGCGATAATCGGCGCTTCCTTTACCTCCTCGACCAGTGCCTCGACGCCATGGCTCCGGGGCCAGATGATCGTCGCGCCATTCTCCGCGGTGAAAGGCGTAAGTGGCCACATCACGTTGATCAGATATTCGACGTCGCCGAGCGCGCCTTGCCACATATCCTGGTCGCGGTGCGGAAACTGCGGCAGCGCTCCGGGGTGAAGCTCGATCGCTTGGGAAAGATTAAGCTGGATCCGGTCGCACCAGTTGCCGAGCGCATGTTCGGCAAGATCGAGGATCGCCCTGTTCATGACGAGGTCGGCCATACGCGGCGAACGAAGAAGAAGGCGTCCAAAACGCTTGGTGCGCTCGCCATAAAAGCCGCCCTCACAAAAGGGCGTTGCGGCGTATCGAGGGCCAAGATCTTCGGCGACGCGGTCGATCAGCGAGACGGGAATCGCATTCTTCAGAATAGCGAAGCCTTCGTCCATTAGCTTGCGAGCCGCGGGTGACGCGGGCGCAGCAGTGTCGAGCGCTGGATTGATAATCATCCCAACCCCCTCACGCGGCGCACGCGGACGATGCCGCGGCAGCATGACTGACGATGCCCGCCGCCGCGAGTTTCGCGACCGTCGAACTGTCGATATCGATGCGCAGCGCCATGAGCGCCTGCCCGCGATGCAGGACCGCCTCGCCGAGCGGCCGGCAGTCCCATCCGAAGGTCTGGATCTGGCGGAACCAGGGAAGCTCAGCGACGCCGGTGTAGGTCCGAATTCCATTCGCCAGAGCAAAGTCGGCGAGCCCGACCAGCAAGGCGTCGCGAGCGATCCTGCGCTGGCGCGCGCCGATTCCGGGCGATAGACAGAAGCGCGTAATCTCCAGCACATCGGCCCCTTGCGGAATATCACCCGCGACGAGCCCCGGGAAGAGGCTGTCAAGAAGGGCGGGCCGGGTGGTGAGAAGCAGCCGCGCCGAGGCGAGATGAGTGCCATCGGCATCGGTCACGATGAGATAGGTCGCATCGACATCGTCGAAATGATCGAGTTCAAACCGGCCCGCTAGCGCCGGAATATCCCATTTGAGAAGATCGATGAAGACGCGCTTTCGCGCCTCGAACATCGAGCGAAGGGCCCGATGCTCGCTCGCGCGGTTCTGGTGATCGATGATAAGCAACATGGATGCCTCCTTTCAAAGAGGCGATCCAATTGAACCGCTTTTTTCGGCCGCACCATAGCACGATAGGGGGGTACAGCGCTTTTTTTAGCGCCGAGCGATGTCGACGAAACTGATGTCGCCATCATAGAGCGCCCGCACCGCAAGCATGGTTCTACCATTGGCGCCGTAGCGCTGCCGGGCGTTGCGCAGGTGCTCGCGCACCGTGTCGGGCGAGAGCTCGAGATGGCGTCCGATCCGCCAGATCGGATTGCCTTGGGCAGCCCGGATGAGACATTCGCGCTGCCGATTGGTCAGGCGCGGACCGATATGCATGCGGTCGGGATTGGCGATGCTGTCCGCCGCTTCGAAGGCGGCGCCGCCTATCATGCGGGCAAATTGTAGCGCATCCGGTTCGGCAGCACACCCCGGCCGCCATGCAAAGGAGACCGAGCCATGGGCATCACCCGGAATATGGGCGGGCACCGTTAGCCCGTCGCCGATACCATGGCGCTCGGCTTCGGCGAGGATGGCCTCGTCGCCCGGGCGCGGCGCGTCGTAGCGACGCATATCGTGCCAGAGAAAGCCGGCCCTGCTGCGCTGACTCGCCCGGTGTACCGGATCCGATGGCCCCAGTCGGTTCTGATCGAACCAATAGGCCCATTCCTCCGGATAATTGTGAACACGCACGCCCTTGTCGGGCGCGGCGAGAAAATCCAGATGGTGACTGAGCGCGAACCAGGCGCAGCCCATGAAGGCGCAGGCCTCACGAAGCAGATCGGCAAGCTCGGCTCGGGTCTTTGCACGCGCGAATTCAAGCTCGAAGGCGTGGGCGGCGTCGATCGTCGGCATTACGAACCATGGCGCGCCGACCGCCGTTTCCGAACCAGTCGATCCGCGTGCCCCTCGTAAGGGCCGGCAAGCCCCGCCCTCTTACAAGGCCGGCCGCCGACGGCGGGACCGCCGCTGGTCCAGGCGATCGTGGGAGAATGTGAAAATGGCGGCTAAGCTCATATATTCCTAATATATTCGAGAGATAGAACCAGATTGAGGCAAATTCCCAATGTGGCTCGCAGCGCGGCTTCAGTTCGATCTGTTCCGAAAATCCCAGGTCGGAATTCCCATCTTGCGGGCCTTGTCGGCGAAATTGTCCTGAACGCCCGTTCCGGGAAAGATGATGACCCCGACCGGCAGCGCGTCGAGTATCCGGTCGTTCCGCTTGAACGGCGCCGCCTTTCCGTGACGATTCCAGTCGGGCCGAAAGGCCACCTGAACCACCCCGCGGGTCTCGGCCCAGCACGCCGCGGCACGTTCCGCACCGGTTGGCGTTGCGCCATGCAGGAGGATCATGTCGGGATGCCGGATGCGGGTTCGATCAAGGACATCCCAGATAATATGATGATCCGCGTCCGCGCCGCCGGTGAAGGCGATGCGCGTTCCTTCAGGAAGGAGTGACGCGGCTTTTTGGCGCAGGCGGCTGTCTAGAAAGTCGCGGCTGTCGATCAAGCTGGCGGTGAGGGCCTTCTGATTGGCCCGCGAACCGGTGCGGGGCATCCAGGCCTTTCGCAACAAGGCGCGATAATGGTCGGAGGCGGCCTCGCGGAAAAATTCCATCGCGTCGCGCCGCTCGATCAGCGAGATGCCTTCGCGGATCGCCCGCTCGAGCTCCACCGAGCGGATTTCGCTTCCGTCCTGTTCGCGTTGCAATCGGCGTTGTAGCTGCTCGTTATCGTCGAGATTGCGATCCGCATGGCTGCCAGCGCGATGGAAGATATTGACGAGGTTCCAGAGCAGGCCGTCGAGATCGGGCTCGATGCGGGTGTCCTGCAGGCACCCGGCGAGCGCATCGAACATGTCGGCGATCGCACCGGCTGCTAGCCGCGCGTCGGGCAAGGGGCGCGGATCAGGCTCGTCCTCGAACGGTCGATGTCCGAAAAGCTGCATCTCCTGAAGAAGCATGTGGGTGGGCCCGGTTTCGGCCTGACATTCGTCAAGGCTGTCGCTTGCATCGGTCATCTGATGTCTCCGCTCGTTGCGCCGCGCTCTCGCGGCCTTCGTGGCGACATGGGCGGCAGGCGCTGCAGGACCGCACTGCGGCGCGGGAGCGCCGAGGCCGGAGCGGTAGCGGAGGATGGCAGCCGAAGGCTATTTTGCTTCGCGATGCAAAGGGACCAAGGGTCCCGGCGGAAAATAGCCGCGCGGTTGCCATTGCGGCGCCCGCAGCGCCTGCCGCAGTCGCCCTCTCGAAGGCCGGGACGCGGCCGCTGAGCGGCTGAAGCGCCGATGCGGCGCAGCCCAAGGCCTGACCGTTCCGGTCGCGCGAATTTCGTCAGAACTGCTCGAGACGGTCGGTTCGGCACAGCTGCGCTTTGATAACACTCCTGACCCGGTCGTGACCAAATGTGGTCAGATCGGCATTTAAGTCGCCAAGCTCGGAATCAAGCGGAAGCAGCTCGACATCTGCGCCGATCGAGCGATCGGCAAGGGTCTCGAACGCAAGCCGGCCAGCATCATCGTTGTCACGCGCAACATAGAGGCGCCTCAGTCCATCCGGAAATTCGATCGCCGCGAGATGCGCTGCCGACAGGCCCGCGATCATGGGTATAGCGGGCAGGACCTCGCGAACGGACAGTAGCGTTTCCAGGCCTTCGCCAAAGACCATCACCGGGCCCGCCCGACCAAATCGGACCCCATGACCAAGCAGATTGCCCATAGCGCGGCGCGGAATGGCGACAGGTGCCTTGCCGCCCGAAGGATCGAGCCAGGTGCGATGGACGCCGGTGATTGCGCCGGCGTCATCGGTGACAGCCGCGATAATCGCAGGCCAGGCTTGTGGGCAATCCGCGGCATCGTCGTCGGAGGCGCGGTAATAGCAGTTCGGGTGAAACCGAAGCGCGTCTGCGCTGGCAGCGTTCAGGATGCGTCGGCCAAGGAAGTAGGCTTGACCGAGACTGTCAGCGACAGTCTTCGATCCGGCCCAGAGGCGCCGCGCGGCTTGAGGCGTTCCTGCCGGGAGCTTTCGCGGCGCGGGGTTGCGCGCAGCAGGCGGCTCCAACGGCAGGCTCAGAAAGCGTCGCGCCTCGTCGATCGTTTCGCGAAAACTGGCGTGGCCGCAGCTCGCCGCGATGATGTCGAGGAGGTCGCCATGTTCACCGCTTTCGGCGTCGGTCCATTTGCCTGCCGATAGCGATCCATCGTGATGGGAGGGCAGTCTCACATAGAGGCTGCGTCCGCGCTCATTATGGATATTGCCGATCATCCAATAATGGCCCTCACGACGGCCGTTGCCGAGGTAACGACGACAAACGGCTTCGGCATTTTCGCCGAGACGGCGAGCAATATCGGCGGCGGAACTGGACATGCGGGGCTCCTTTGCATCGCGGCCCGCGCGCCGGCTCTCCTTGGAGCGACGTATTGCGGGCCGTCCCCAGCAGCCCCTGCCGGTGACGAGCATCAGATGTTCGTCGTGAGACCTGCAGATTCAAGGCCGGGGCAGAAAAAAGGGAAGTCCGACACGAGGCCGAACTTCCCGCAAAGTTGTCAGTAGCGCGACCTATTCGGCGGCCACGGCGTCGACGGCATCACCGCCCTGATCGTCGACATCCCCAGCCTCGACGTCATTCGCCGGCTCCAGATCACCCGTGATGACGGGCTCCGGCGTGCGGAGCGGCTTAGCAAGCCAGCCCTTGCCTTGCAGCAGCTCCTCGGCAGCGCTTGCCATCTCGGGCTTCTTCATGCCGCCGAGACGGCCCGCAACGTCCGCACCGCAGGCTTCCTCGACCGCTGCGAGGATTTGCGGTTTGGTCACCCGCCCGAGATAATTGGCGACCGTCGCCGCCCAGCCGGCCGCCACCATATCGAGGTTGGCCGCCCGCGCGAGGATATGCGAATGTTCGATGCGGTTCGCGACCGCACGCGCGGAGACCCGGCCTTCATTATAGCGGGTCGCCGGCTCCCACACCGCGTCGACGCCGAACGACACGCAATGGGCGAAGATCGCGGCTTGCTCGTCGGCATCGAACGTCGCCAGCGCCGCCCACAGGTCGCCGGAGTCATCGGGTAGCCGAGCCGACCAGCATTCATGCCGGGCATGGATCGACTTCGCCGACACGGTATCGTTGAGACCCGTACCGTAGCCGATCAGCCGGTTGGCGCGCATCGCAATACCCAAACAGCTTCCCGACGTCGCGTAGGTGTAAAAGGTCTCGAGAACCAGCGCGTGCAAGATGGCGGCGAAAGCGACCATAGGGCTCGAGGCCACGGCATCGCGAAGAGCGAGCGTGCGGTGGGCCGTCAGATCCGTAACGAGGCTGTCCGACAGCGGACGAAGGAGGTCATCGGGATCCGCCTCATCGGGGCTTTCCGCCGCCGAAACAACATTGTCGTTCGCCGCGATCTCGCCGATCCGATCCTCGCCGCTCGCGCCCACGTCCGCCTCGGCGTCGGCATCCTCCGCCACCTCGACTGGCTCGTCCTCGGGCCGAACGAAGCCGCGTTCGATATGAAGCGACCCGTCCACATCGATGCTCACGAAAGCGCCCGCAATGGCGACCTCGACGTCATCATAGGTGAGCGGCCTCGACACAAGCGGCGCGATCTCTTCGTCGATTGCCTGGATGCGGGCCGCGACTTCATCGGGGATGTCGTCCTCGCCAGCCCATTGGTCTTCCAGCCGGTCGGCTTCTTCCCGAAGCGCTTCGAGCCGCGCCTCGTCTTCCTCGCTGGAAGCAGACTCCTCGCCATCGAGTGGACGGAGGCCGAAACTGTGCCCGTAAGGGAAGTCGACGGCGGCCTCGACCCACTTCCATCCCTCCGCGGCAATCGCAGCGACCTCGGTCTCGAGTTTCTCGGTTTGCAGCCGATCGAGCAGCGCGACATCTTCGAGCCAGCCGCCATCATCGGATTCGAAGAGATCGCGAAGCACATGGCCGCCCGCAGCGATATAGGCGTCGAGCGTAACGAAACGCACCCGCTTGTCCGATGCGCGGACCTTGTCCTCGGTGAGCCGGGCGCGGATGAACCAGGGCTGCTGGTTGTGGCTCGTTTGGAGCATGTCCCACACCTGTTCCTGGCGCGCATGATCGCTCGCGACCGAGAATGCCATCAGCTGGTCGAGGGTCATGCCATCCTCGGCGTAGATGTCGTGCAGCTTCGGCGACACGTCCGCGAGCTTGAGACGCTGCTTCACGACCGCCGGGGTGACCATGAAGGTCGCCGCCACCGTCTCGATGTCGCTGCCCTGCTCGACGAGCTTCTGCATCGCACGGAACTGGTCGAGAGGGTGCAACGGCTCGCGATGGACATTTTCGGCCAGCGAATCTTCTTCAGCCGACACCGCCTCATCGTCGCGGACGATGCAGGGGACCGGTTCGGTCTTGGCCATGCGGCGCTGCTTGACGAGTTGCTGCAGCGCCCGGAACCGGCGGCCGCCTGCAGGGACTTCATAGCGCCCCGTCTCGTTGCCCTCCTCGTCGCGATGCGCCCGAACCGTGAGGCTCTGAAGCAGGCCGCGCCGTTCGATGTCGCTCGCGAGGCTGTCGATCGACACGCCTGCCTTCACGCGCCGCACATTGGCCTGGCTCAGCATGAGGGCACTGAACGGGATGTCCCGCGCGCCGCTGAGCGTGATTTTTGTATGTTTCGTCATGACTCGTCTCCATGACGGGCCGCCGCGAGACTCTCTCCCGGCTTTCAACCCGCCATGGCTCCGGCGCAGCCCTCTTCCTCTAGGGAAGCGGACCACGCCGGACGAAGACGCGACGCCGGATCAGCGCACCGACGCGAGCAGTTTTGCTCCCTTTCCTTCAAGCTCGAGGCGCGCATCCTGATGCGGCCGATCGCGTGCCACAGCATTGATGCCTTGCACGAAGTCGAAGATCGACGTTGGCGGATGCCCTTCTTCCTGAAGGACGGTGGCGATGATCTTGTCGGTCTCGCCTTTCGAGAATCCACGCTTGCGCAGGAAGCCCTGCCGTTCGTCGTCATCGCGCGCGACGATCGCAGCCCGCGCGGCCTTGATGCCGTTCAGGAACGAGCCGGGCGACGAGGACGCGAACCGCGCCAGAGCGGGCGCCGCCTCTTGTGCGAACCGTCCGGCGGCAAATTTGCTGTGACGGATGCTGATTTCCTCAAAGCCTTCCGCGCCCCAGATATTCCGGTTCATGCACACGGCGCGCAGATAGAAAGTTGCCATGCCGAGGGTCTTCGACCCGACTTCGCTGTTCCAGCAGTAAAATCCCCGGAAAAAGAGGTCGGGATCACCATTGGGGAGGCGCCCCGCCTCGATCGGATTTGCATCGTCGACGAGAAAGAGAAACACGTCGCGATCACTCGCGTAGAGCGTCGTCGTGTCCTTTGTGACCTCAACGAACGGATTGTGCCGCATTGTCGACCAGTCGAGCATGCCCGGGACTTTCCAGCGCGTGTCGCCCGTTCCGTTTCCCGCAATCTTCATGACCGCCGACACCAGCTCATGGTCCCAGATACGCCCATAATCCGGGCCGGTGACAGCACGCAGTTCGGTGCGGCCGTCCCCAGTCTCGAGGGTTTTCACCCGCTCGCCCCGATGCGCGAGCAGCCCGTGCTGCAAGTTGATCCCCGCCAGGGCCGCAGGCAGCTGGCGCAAATAGCCCGAAGGTGCGCCCACGAGGCTGCAGAGCTGACCGAAAGACCAATGGGTCGGAGCCACAGGTGCGTCGCGGTCGGGGAGCAAGAGGGAGAGCCGCTCCGGATTATCGCTGGCGGCCTCGACACGGATCGCGCGGGTCTCGATCGTCCGGGCAGTTGCGGCCTCGGCTCGCGCATGAACGGCGTCAAACAGATCATTCAAAGAAAGATAGCGCTCGTCCTCGGGGCGCGAGAACCATTCGGATGAAACCCGGCCGATGCGCTGACCGCGCGAGATATCGACCTTATAGCCCGGCGCGTGATCGGCGGGCGCCGCTTGGATGGGATGAGTCATGACAAGTCTCCGCGACGAGCGCCTGGAGCCTCTCTCCAAGCCTTGGCCCGTCATGGGCTTTCAAAAGACCTCTCACTCTCAAGCTCAATCAGACCCGGCCTCCGCCAACTCGGCGCGCCTTTGCGTGCCGCGTCTTTGCGGGCAAGCAGGTGCAAATTTGCACGCCATGCCGAGCAGCGATGCGGTATCGGTTGGGTCGTAACGAATACGGACGGTGGAGAGGCCAAACTCGGCATCTGCATCGTCCAAACGGCAACCGGTTAGACAAGGCATTTTTCACTTGGACACGAGGTTTTTCCGCCCTCCAAAACCGTGATTGCTGGGTGATTGCTGGCCTAGTTTTCAGCGAATATTTTTCAGATAAAACGACTTTATTTCAATGGCATGATTGACTTAGGACACGAAATCTGGTATTTCCGCTGGCGGCGCAGATAAACGCCATAGTCTTGAAGACAGCTTTTCCAAGGCCTTGGGCAGCCGTCCGCACCGCTCAGCGACGCGGGCGGCTGCCGCCCCTTTTTCTAGAAATTCACGCGAAAGCGCAGGCCATAGCTGCGGGCATCGTTCAGGAACCGGATGTTCAGCGACGAGCCCACCAGCGCCTTTTGCGAAATTTCCTCGTTCAGGAAATTGCTCGCCCAGGCTTCGAGCCGGAAATTGTCGATCGTATAGCCGATGCCGAGATTGAGCGTCGCATAGCCCTTCTGCCGGTCCGGGAAGCCCGCCGCGAAAGCGCTTTGGCGCGTCCCGTCGAGGAAGACGATGTCGGCCTCGTTGAACTGGCTGAGATAGTATGACGAGCGATAGTTGAGCAGCGCCTGCCAGTCGAGACGGCCCGGCCCCGCATCGAACCATTGCGAGAGCCGCGCGGTGATGTTCATTTTCGATGCGAGCGGCAGCCGGTTGCCGACGAGACTGATCAGCGGCGAATTGCCGCCGGCGCCGAAGTCCTGCGCGCGCGCGTCGGCCACGGTGCCGCGGGTGATCTTCGTATCGAGATAGGCGGCGTTGATATCGAGTCCGAAGTGGCCCGGCAGCTTGAAGCGCATCTCGGCTTCGGCACCATAGATGCGCGAGGCGCCGATGTTGCGGTTGACGAGCGAATAGCCGTTGCAGACCGGCGGGTTCTGCGTGCTGTCGAGGTTGATGCAGGTCAGATCCTGAAAGACCTGGTTGGTGTAGTCGTAATAGAATCCGGTCAGGTTGAACACCGCGCGGCGGCCGAAGAAATCGAAGCTGTTGCGGCTGCCGATTTCATAGACGAGCAGCTTTTCCGGGCTGAAGGTCTCGGGGATCGGCGATCCGTTGAAGCTGTCGTTGAAGCCCCCCGACTTGTGGCCGGTCGAGACCTTCGCATAGAGCATATTGTCGTCGCTCAGGTCATATTCGACCCCGACGCGCCAGTCGACGAAGTCGAACTTCGAGCTGCCGATCTGCTGGCCGGGGATCGTCAGATTGGCGTAGCTGAAGCCGCCGTTGGCGTTCGACGGGTTGAGCGCCGGGCAGTTGACGAACCCGTTGTCGATGTCGGGCCGGTCGGTGCAGGTGCCGTTGGGATTGGTGCCGTTGGCGATCGCCCCGATCTGGTCGATCAGCGTATCGCGCAGGCCCGGCGTCTTGATCCCTTCGATCAGAAATTGGGCCATGCCCTGCGGCGTCGTGATGTTGCTGACGTCGAAATTAGGCCGGTCGAGCAAGGCGGGACGGAAGCCTTCGGTGCCGACGCGCGTCGCAAAGCAGCAGGCATAATCCTCGCCGCCGAGAGTCAGCGCCCAGTTGCCCCCGATCCCGTAGCGCGACTTCTTTTCCTTGGTGTAGCGAATACCGGCGAGAAAGCGCAGCCGGTCGGCCACATCATATGTCCCGTCGGCATAGAAAGCATAGCTTTCGCCATTGACGTCGGGCATCGTGAATTCGGTCGCCGAGTAGCAGCAATAGCCCCGATCGGCGAGCGCGAGATAGCCGACGGCCTGATCTTCCTTGAAAAAGAAAGCGCCAAGGTTCCAGCGGAGGCGCTGGTCGTCGTTCGCGAACAGCCGCGCTTCATAGACCTGGCTCTTCGACTTGGTCTGCCAGAAATTACCCGAATAATTGTCGTACTGGACCGCCGACAGATCGCGCCCCGGATAGTCGATCCCGTCGCTCGATGCGTTGACCTGATAGAAGTCGACCGAGCGGTAACTGCCGGTCAGTTCGGCACCGAAGCTGCCGAAGTCATAGTTGATCTTGCCCTGGATGCCCCAGAGTTCATTCTCCATGTCACCCTGCAGCCCGCGATAGACGACATGTTTCAGATCGAGCTTGTCGGGCCGGAGGCCGCTTGCCACGACGGCGCTGAAAATATTCGCGCCGGGATAGCCGGTGCCGGTTTCCTTGCCGTAATCGCCGACGATAGAGATGCTGAACCGGTCGCTCGGTTCCCAGAGCAGCGACAGGCGGCCCGCATAATTTTCCTCGAGCCCCGCGGGCTTGAGCCCGCTCGCCGGCG